>Ga0194123_10000437_pt1 | contig 78880 bp, 81 predicted proteins | sample TA2MahsurfametaG_5_FD_155479 | JGI IMG/M metagenome (GOLD analysis project Ga0194123, IMG submission 155479) | Freshwater microbial communities from Lake Tanganyika, Tanzania - TA2015023 Mahale A surface | ecosystem: Environmental > Aquatic > Freshwater > Lake | place: Tanzania: Lake Tanganyika... | reverse complement strand
GGCGAGGGAGCCGGCGGCGGGGGAGGGGTTAGTCATGTCGGCCGGTCAGTTCGGGAGTGGGGTGCCGCAGGTTGCGCTGCTGGGGAATGTCGTCTCCCTTGCGGCGGAAAGGAAGTTTTTTCACCAACCACAGCCAGGCGGCGTGCAGGTGGATCAGGGCGATGACCTTGAGGACGAGGAGGGGCGACTTCACGGTCAGCCAGAGCAGGCGCGCGTCGGTGAGCGGGACCTGCCGGCCCGTCCAGGCGCTGGTCAGCGTCTTCCGGCCGCCCTCGAAGTGGTCGACCGTGATCGCCAGCTGCCCGTCCGGCAGGCGGAGCGTGAACTCGAACTCCGTGTCCAGCGCCGAGAACGGCGAGACGTAGAAGCGCTTCGGGGCGCGCAGGCGGAGGTAGGCGTCGCCGTCGAAGTCGTGCCGCAGGCAGTCCCGGCCGAGGAACCAGGCCTTGCGTTCGCCGAACGTGTTGTGGACCTCGGCGATGCCGCAGGTCAGGACGTCGTCGACCGTGGCCAGCATGAAGACCGCGGGATTATAAGATTTCCCGAAGGAGCGCGGCATCGCGATCAGCCGGATCACGGCGCGCGCGGGGAGGGGTTCGCCATGGGCGGCGGCGAAGGCGCGGAAGCGGTCGGCGAGGGTGGCGCCGCCGAAGGCCTGCGGGGCGCCTTCCGGCTGGAAGACCTCGCCGGCCGGGAGGAAATCGCCGTCGCGGAAGCGGTAGGGGGACCAGGCCCGGCCGAGCATGAAGCTCCCGCCCTTCGCGGCGTCGACCGCGGCGGCGTCGACCGAGCAGGCGAACGCCGCGTGCGTGAAGTCGTGCCGCTTCGGCCAGAGCCGGGCGTGCATCACTTCCGCGTCGTACAGTCGGGGCATCGGCCTGCAGGGTGGACGCAACCTCGCCGGGCGCAAGCGTGCCCGCCTCGAAACCTTGCTAAACCGAAGGGCGGGGGCATAACGACGTCCGTGGCCCAAGACCTCACCGGCGCCGGATTCCTGACCTTCGCGGCTTCCGCGGGTTGCCTCCTCCTGGCCTTGAACGCGGGCCGGAAGCGCCGCCTGCTCGACGACACCCCGGTCTCCAAGGCGCTCGGCGTGTTCATCGGCGAGGTCGAGCTCGAGGGCACGTGCGTCCGCCGCGATCCCTTCGTCAGCTATCTCGCCGAGCGGCCGTGCGTGCTCTACCGCTGGAGCGTCGAGGAGCATTGGCGACGCCGGCGCACGGAGACCTACACCGACGACAAGGGCCGCACGCGCACGCGCACGGTCATCGACACCGGCAGCGACACCGTCGCCTCGGGCGGCGAGCAGGGCGGCTTCTACCTCCAGGACGAGACCGGCTACGTCTGGGTCAACCCCGAGGGCGCGGACCTCGAGACCGTCACCATGTTCGACCGCGACGCCGACGAGGACGACCCGCTGTATTACGAGAAAGGCCCGGCGGAAGCCGTCGAAGGCTCGACCGGCCGGCGCAGCTTCACCGAATACGGCCTGCCGGTCGGCACGCCGCTGTTCGTGCGCGGCCGCGCCAGCGAGCGGCCGGACATCGTCGCCGCCCAGATCAAGCACGAGGACAAGGCGGAGATGTTCATCATCACCCCGCGCAAGTCGCAGGAGATCAGCGACGGCAAGGCCACCGCCTTCGTCCTCTGGAACCTCTTCGGGGCCGTCTTCGCCGCCGGCTTCGGCATCGTCCTCTTCGCCGGCGCCCGGCCGGACGTCGCGCCGATCGGCCTGTTCGTGGGCCTGCTGCTCTACCTCGTGGCCGCGGGGGCCGGCTGGGTCTGGATGGCCTTCAACAGCATCACCGGCCTGCGCAACCGCGTCCGGCAGGCCTATTCGCTCATCGACGTGCAGCTCAAGCGCCGGGCCGACCTGATCCCGCCGCTGGTGGCCTGCGTGCAGGGCTTCCGCGCGCACGAGGCTTCCGTTCAGACGCTCGTCGCCGCCCTCCGCGCGCAGGCGGCCGGGGCGCGGCCCGCGGCGGTCGCGCCGACGCTCCTCGCCGTGGCGGAGCAGTATCCCGACCTCAAGGCCCAGACGGTCTTCGCCGAGCTCAGCCGCAACCTCGTCGAGACCGAGGACCGCATCGCGCTCGCGCGCGCCTACCACGCGAACATCGCGACCTTCTACAACACGCGCCTCGAGCGCGTGCCGGACCGGTACGTCGCGGACCTCGTGAAGATGCGGCCGGAGCCGCTCTTCCAGGCCGAAGGCTTCGAGCGGCAGGCCCAGAAGCTCGCCTTCTGATCAGGCGGCCCAGGCGTCGCGGCCGAGCAGCTGCGAGCAGAGGCGGTGCGCGGACCAGAAGCCGTCCTCGTGGAAGCCGTAGCGCTGCCACGCGCCGACGAAATGCACGCGCGCGCCGGGGCGGGCGTTGAGCGCCGGGATCTCCGCCTGGGCGGCGACGGCCTCGAGCGAGAAGAGCGGGTGCTCCGTCGGGATCGTCACGATCACCTTCGCGGGGTCGACCTGGTCGGGGTGGTTGATCGTCACGACGAAGTCGCCCTTGTCGGTGAGCCCCTGCAGCGAGTTCATCCAGTAGTGCGTCGACGTCACGAGGCCGCCGTCCTTGGCCCAGGTGCGGTAGTTCCAGGACGAGCGCGCCTTCGGCGCGCGGGGCAGGGGCGCCAGGTCGGTGTGCACGACCGCCTGGTTCCGGTTGTAGGCGAAGGCGCCGAGCAGGCGGCGCTCCTCGGCGTCGGCGTCGGTCAGCAGGCGCAGCGTGGTGTCGGCGTGGGAGGCCAGGATCACGCGGTCGAAGCGCTCTTCCCCGGCGGGGGTCGTCACGACGACCTGCGCGCCTTCGCGGCGGACCGCGGTCACGCCCTGGCCGAAGCGGAAGTCGGCCGGGTGCGCGCGCAGGAGCGCCTCGACGTAGGTGCGGGAGCCGCCTTCCAAGGTCAGCCACTGGTGCTGGGTGTCGAGCCCGAGGAAGCCGTGGTTATGGAAGAAGCGCATCAGCGCCGCGGCCGGGAAGCCGAGCATCTTCTCGGCCGGCGTCGACCAGACCGCGGCCGACATCGGGATCAGGTAGAGGTCGAGGAAGTCCTGTCCGAGTCCTTGGCGCGCGCACCAGTCGCGCAGCGAGGTCGTCTCGGCCTCGACGGAACGCCACCCGGTCTTCGCGAGCCGGTTGAACTTGTTGATCTGCCAGAGCAGCTTCCAGAAACGGGGGCTGAGGAGGTTGCGACGCTGGGCGAAGAGGTGGTTCAGCGAGCTGCCGCACCATTCGAGGCCGGTCGGGTCGTGGCGGACGGCGAAGGACATCGAGGTCTTCTTCGGCCGGACGCCCAGCTCCTTGAACAGGCGGCAGAGGTGCGGGTAGGTCACCTCGTTGAAGACCATGAAGCCGGTGTCCATCGGCAGGGCGCGGCCCGTGCCGGGTTCGGTGACGTCGATGGTGTGCGCGTGGCCGCCCGGGCGGAGGTCCCGGTCGAAGACCGTCACGTCGTGGTGGGCGCGGAGGAAGCGGAGGCAGCCGAGGCCGCTCACGCCGGAGCCGACGATCGCGATGCGTTCACGCACGCTGCGAAGCGGCCGCGGCCTTCGTGCGTTCGGCCTCTTCGTAGACCGAGTCGGGCACGCCCTTGAGCCCCCAGATCAGGCCCGTCCAGGACAGCGCCTTGAGGGCGTAGTAGGTCGGGTCGAACTCCCACCAGTAGAAGCCCTGCTTCGTCGTGGCCTGGTAGCGGTGATGGTTGTTATGCCAGCCCTCGCCCAGCGTGATGAGCGTCAGGAGGAACGAATTCCGGGACTCGTCGCCGGTCGTCGTGAACCGCTTCGAACCGAAGACGTGCGCGAGGGAGTTGATGCAGGCCGTGCCGTGGAAGAGCACGACGGTCGAGATGACGCCCCAGACGAGCAGCTGCGGGCCGTCGGTGCCGTAGCCGTGGGCGCCGAGCCAGGCGCCGGCGCCGTAGGTCGCCGCCGCGGCGAGCAGGGGGATCAGGATGTCGAAGCGGTTCAGGAACACGAGCTCCGGGTATTTCGCCAGGTCGGGAATCTTCGCGTAGTCGGTCGGGAAGTTCTTCTTCGAGGTGATCCAGCCGATGTGCGACCACCAGAACCCGTCGACCACCGGCGAATGCTTGTCCTCCTCCTCGTCGGAATGCTTGTGGTGGTGGCGATGCGTGTAGGCCCACCAGAGCGCCCCCCGCTGGACGGCCAGGGCGGCCCAGACGGCCATGACGAACTGGAAGGCCCGGGAGGTGGAGAAAGTCTTGTGGGAGAAGTATCGGTGGAGGAAGCCCGTGACCGCGAACATGCGGAAGAAGTACAGGCCGACGGCCGTCCAGACGGCGATGGGGCTGGCGCCGACCCAGATGACCCCGAAACAGGCCAGGTGGAGCACCACGAAGGGGATGCAGCGGGGCCAGTCGACCTGCTTGGGGGTCTGGCGGAGGGTCTCGGCCCCCTCGGGGAGGTGGTCCGCGTCGAACCAGCGGATCAGGGAACGGAAGAAACCGTTCGCAGGCGGCTGGACGGACGTCTCGGGCATCGGAAGGGGAGTTAGGAGGGGCGGGGAGGAATCGCAACTGCTTTGACGATTTAAGGCACCCCCCTAAAGTCGGCGTCACGGGAGACAAAAACCGCCCCGCGGTCCGCTTCTTTTGTGACAAACATGCACGACGCCCATGCCGCCCAGGATTGGCGGGCCTGGTTCGCCGAGAACGGCGCCCGGCTCCGCCTGATCGCGCGCCAGTGGACCCGCAGCGAAGCCGACGCGGACGACGTCCTGCAGGAGGCATTTGTTCGTTTCTGGAAACATCAGCGTCACCTGCCCGGCAATCCGAACGCCCTCGTGGTGACCTCGATCCGGCGCTCGGCCCTGGACCTCTTGCGTCGCTCCGACCGCCGGACCTTGCGCGAGAAGGCCGTCGGCGAAGACATGGAGACCGTGACGTGGTTCGAGCCCGAGGCCGACCCGCGCCTCGCCGCCCTCGCCGAATCGCTCAAGCTGCTGCCCGCCGAGCAACGTGAAGTCGTCGTCCTCAAGGTCTGGGGCGACCTGACCTTCGACGAGATCGGCGAACAACTTTCGATTTCTCCGAACACCGCGGCTTCGCGGTGGCGCTATGCCATGGAGGCCCTGCGCCGAAACATCACCGCCCGCACCCATGACTGATCCCGACCACGACCTCGAACAGGCCCTCCGCGCCCTGCGTCCGGCCGCCCCCGGCCCCGCCGTGACGGCCCGCATCGACGCGGAGCTCGCTCCTCCCGTCGCGCGACGCGGCGTGATCATCGCCTGGTCCGCCGGCTTCGCCGCGGCCGCGGCCGCGCTCGTCGCCTTCGTCTTCGTCGCGGAACCCGCCGAGCCGGAGGCGCCCGCCTACCAGCTCGTGCGCGCCGAGCGTACCCGGCCGGAAGTCCAGCTGTTCCGCCCCGTCGAACTCGCCGACGGCTCGTATGCCCGGCCCGTGCGCGTGCGCTGGGAGGACACCACCCGCTGGGAGGACGCGCGCACCCAGACGCGCCTGATCGATCACCGGCCCAACGACCGGCTGGCGTTCCTGCCGCTGGAGACGAACTGAACAAATCCGCCGCTCCGCGCCGCTCATCTGCAAAGCAAACCTATGAACACGTTCCGTCAGATCCCGCTCCACATGCTCCTCCTCGCCGGCCTCGTCGGCACCGCGGAGGCCAAGGACAAGGAGCCGGCCGCTACCGCCGCCAAGCCCGCCGCCGCCGAAGGCGTCGCTTATGCCGGCCTCAACGTCGGCCCGCGCGAAGAGGCCGCCTCCGGCGTGCCCGCCGGCGTCGGCATCATCGTCGGCTTCATCGACCCGAAAGGCCCCTCCGTCGGCAAGATCGAGGAAGGCGACATCCTCACGCGCCTCGACGACCAGGTGCTCTTCAACGCGGAACAGTTCCGCGCGTTGGTGCGCACGCGCCAGCCCGGCGACAAGGTGAAGCTCACGTTGCAGCGCGGCGCGGAGCCGCTGGTCGTCGAGCTGACCCTCGGGGCCCGCCCCGATCGCGAGCCGCGCGGCGAAGCGAAGCCGGCCGCCCGCGGCGCGGCCCGGGACCTGCCTCCCGGCGTGACCATCGTCGGTCCCGGCGGCGTCATCCCGCCGGAGCTTCTGAAGCAGCTGCAGGACCTGCAGGCCGGCGTCCTGCCCGCGCCGGGCGCCCGTTCGCAGATCCCTTCGATCGACGACCTCCGCGCCCGCGCGGGTTCGCATGCTTCCAGTTCGCATTCGTTCTCGTTCAGTTTCGGCAACGGCGCGAAGAGCGCTTCGACGTCCATGGCGGCCGACGCCGAGGGGTCGGTCACGATCCGGCAGGAGGACGGCAAGCGCCATGCCGTGATCAAGGACCGGGACGGCAACACCACCTTCGAATGCGACATCACGGATCCGGGCTCCGTCGAGAAGCTGCCGCCCGACGTCCGGCGTCGCCTGCGGCTCGTCGAGGGGCGCGGTTTCAGCCTGCCGGGCGGCACGGGCGGCAAGCTCGCGCCGAAGCCGGCGGCCGAGGAGCCGAAGAAGAAGTTCGACCCCAAGCAGGGCGCTTGAGCGGACGATGCTGGCCCAACAGAAGGCCTCCCGTCTGGGAGGCCTTCTTGGTGCCTGCTTATTTCGCCTCTTCGGGAGGCGGACCGCCGAAGAGGCCGGGAGGACCCTTCTTGCCTTTCCCTTTGCCCTTGGCGCCGGGGCCGCCCTGGCCGCCGAGGTTCGCATGGGGGTCCATGCGCATCTTGTTGAACGAGGGGTCGGGCGTGCCGCGGAGCTTGCGCGGGATGAAGGGGAACTCCTCGGTCAGGACGTAGTAGTAGGTGCCCTGCGGGAATTCCGGGGTGACGCCCGTGCGGCCGCCGAACTCGTCGAGGTCGCCATGGCCCGGGACGTATTCGAAATCCAAGGCGAACGATCCGTCGGGCTTGCCTGTCGGGCTCGTCTGCCCGTCGCCGCCGCGTTCCGCCGTCTTGAGCCGGTAGCTGCTCCGCATCGGCTTGAGCGGACTCTTCGGGTCGTCGGCCTGCGCGTAGGCGTGGACCGCGTAGACCGGATACCCGTCGGCGGCCCAGCCGACATGGGTCATCTTCCCCTCTCCGCCGGACAGACGCGCGATGAGCAGGGTGGGCAGGCCGTGGTAGTGGTAGGCGCCGTTGGGTTGGACGTGACCGTGGTTCTGGTCGAGGCCGAGGCCGGTCGGGATCCGCGGGGTCGTCCCCATCTCGGTGTTGCTCCGGAGCGCCTCGTAGCGCCAAGGGTTGCTGCGGTCGCCGTCATTGTAGACCTCGGCGGTGCCCGGGTCGAAGACGACCCCGTTCAGGGCGACGCCCCAGGCGTAAGGGAAGCGACCGGGCTGTTCGGTAGCCGGCTGAGGCCGGACGGGCACCTCGAGGCGGTATTGCTGCTCGGCGATGGCGTTGGGATTACCCCGATTGGGGAAAGCGGCCACCAGGTGGTCGGGGATGCCGTTGGATTCGATGACCCGCTTGTCCCCGCGGACGGTGATCGTGACCTTGTTCCGGGCAGGGGGCGTGCTGTCGGCCGGCTTCAGGGCGGGGCCCTGGGCGGCGAGGAAAGCGGCGCTGAGCGCGGCGAGCAGGGGGAGGGACGTGTTCATGGGGCGAAGATGAAACGTCGGGACGCCGGATTAGTTGCGGCCGGGCGGCCCGCGGGGCGGGGAAGGGTTGGCTTTTGCCGCAAAACCCTTCTGCTGGGGGCATGGCCTCCACCACCGAGATCCTTTCCCGCGCCGTCGCCGGCCTCAACGGCCTGGCCACCGTCTTCCTCCTGGTCGGCATCTTCCGGATCAAGGCCGGCGACCGCGAAGGCCATGGCAAGGCCATGAAGTGGGCGGTCATCACCTCGGCCTTCTTCCTCGCGGTCTATCTCGCCTCGAAGGTCCACCTCTGGTTCGCGTTCGGCCGGACCAACGTCACCTACGCCCCGGCCGATCCCGCCTCGGTCTGGGCCGGGCTCAAGGGCCTCTACCTCTTCATCCTGATCCCGCACGTCATCCTGGCCATCGTCGTCACCCCCTTCGTCCTCCGGGCCGTCTGGCTGGCCAAGGTCGGCCGTCTCGAGGAGCACAAGCGGCTCACGCGCTGGGTCTTCCCGGTCTGGCTCTACGTCTCCGTCACCGGCGTCGTCGTCTGGGCCTTCATGGAGTTCAGCGGCTCCTTGGCGGCGGTCGCCGCGACGGCGAAGTAAGCCGGCGATTTTCCCCTCGCCCCGTAGTGAATTTCCGCTTTCACTCGCGCGGTCGTCATGGATAGCGAGCCTTCTTCCCGCAACCCTCAGACCGAGAAGCTGTTTCTCTGGGCTTCCTTCATCCTCTTCTGCACCGTGCTCGCCTTCACCTGGTCGACGTACGGCGACGAAGTCGCGCGCCTCGAAGGCCTGCGCGCCAGCGAACGGCAGAAGGAACAGGCGTACGCCGCGCTCGAACGCGCCCGCGCGCAGACCGACCGCTACATCGACCGCTTCGGCCGCGACCCCGAGTTCGTCCGTGACCAGGCCCGCGAACGCATGGGCGTCGCCGAGCCCGGTGAGATCGTGATCCGCGTCGACGGCGCCCGCGGCATGGCCACGCCCGCCAAGCCGGCGGCCCAGCCCGCGCCCGCTCCGGCCGGCCGCTGAGCATCCTTGCTTGCCTGTCCGCCCTCCCGGGGGCATTGGTTCGTCATGTCCGCACGGAAGAAAGCCCAGGCCACCTGGGGCGGCCGGTTCAGCGCCGGTCCTGCCGAACTGATGCTGCGTTTCGGCGAGTCCGTCTCGTTCGACCACCGTCTCTGGGCCCAGGACATCCGCGGCTCGAAGGCCCACGCCACCATGCTGGCCCAGGCCGGGATCCTGACCAAGCGGGAGCGCGACGCGATCCTGCGCGGCCTCGACGCCATCGCCAAGGAGATCGCCGCCGGCAAGTTCGTCTGGAGCCGCGACCTCGAGGACGTGCACATGAACATCGAGAGCGCGCTCACCAAGCGCGTCCCGGCCGCCGCCAAGCTGCATACCGCCCGCTCGCGCAACGACCAGGTCGCCACCGACGTCCGCCTCTGGATCAAGGACCAGTGCGACGCCGCCGACGCGGCGCTCGTCGCGCTGCTCAAGACCCTGGTGAGGCTCGCCGAGGCCAACGCCGACGTGATCCTACCGGGCTACACGCACCTCCAGCGCGCCCAGCCGGTCTCCGCCGCCCACCACCTGCTCGCCTACGCCGAGATGTTCGGCCGCGACCGCGTCCGCCTCGCCGCCGCCAAGGCCGCGGCCAACTGGTGCCCGCTCGGTTCCGGCGCCATCGCCGGCACGACCCTGCCGATCCGCCGCGAAGTCACCGCGAAGCTCCTCGGCTTCGTCGACGCCAAGGGCCGCCCGCAGGTCACGCGTAATTCCATGGACGCCGTCGCCGACCGCGATCCGGCCACGGAGTTCTGTTTCGCCGCCGCCCTCTGCGGCGTGCACCTCTCCCGTCTGGCCGAGGACATGGTCCTCTGGTCCTCCGCGGAGTTCGGCTTCGCGCGCATGCCCGACGAGTTCTCGACGGGCTCGTCGCTGATGCCGCAGAAGCGCAACCCTGATTCGATGGAACTGCTCCGCGGCAAGGCCGCGCGCTTCCAGGCGTCGCTGACGCACCTGCTCGCGCTCACCAAGGGGCTGCCGCTCACGTACAACCGCGACCTGCAGGACGACAAGCCGCCGCTCTTCGACGCCGCCGACCAACTGCTCCTGTCCGTCGCCGTCGCCGACGCCACCCTCGCGGGCACGACCTTCAACCGGGCGCGTTGCCTCGCCGCCGCGTCCGACCCCGCGCTCCTCGCCACCGACCTCGCCGACTGGCTCGTCCGCAAGGGCATGCCGTTCCGGCACGCCCACCACGCGGTCGGCCGCCTCGTCGCGCTCGCCGAGAAGTCCGGCGTGCCGCTCGACAGGCTTTCCGACGAAGCCGCGCTCACCGCGGACAAGCAGTTCACGAAGGGCTGGCGCGAGGTCTTCAGCCTGAAGCGCGGCTTCGCCGCGCGGGAGAACGCGGGCATGCCCGGCCCCAAGGCCGTCGCCCGCGAGATCGCGCGCTGGAAGCAGGCCCTGCGCTGAGCAGGGATGAACGTCGGCCTGCTCATCGCCACCTGCCTGACCGCGAGCCTCTCGCCCGGGCCGGCGGCTTTGTCGACGATCGAGACCTCGCTCCGCTACGGGAAGCGCCGCGCTTTCTGGCATACGTTGGGCCTCGCCGTCGGCGAGACCCCGCACCTCTTCCTGGCGCTCTTCGGCACGCAGTGGCTGGCACGGCAGGCCCCGCATGCGCTCACCGTCGTCGCGGCCGCCGGGATGGCCTACTTCCTTTATCTCGGCTGGCAGCATCTCCTGCGGCCGCGGGCGAGCCTGCCGGAATCCGCCGACCTCGAAGGCGGCGCCGGGCGCCTCTTCCTGCGGGGCGCGTGGGTCAATTTCTCGAACCCGAAGACGATCCCGTTCTTCCTGGTCATCATCCAGGCGGCGAGCGTGCCGACCGATGGGTTCGCGTGGGCGACCACGGGCGTGCTGATGGCGTGCGCGCTCGGCGCGGAAGTCGGCGTGATGAGCTTCTACGCTTTCCTCGGTGACCGCTTGCGGGTCCGCCTGAAGGACGCCGCCACGATCCGCTGGGTCGACCGCGCGCTCGGGGTGCTCTGGACGGCCCTGGGCCTGCTCATGGCCGGCCGGGTCTGGCAATTGCTCGAAGGTCCGCATTAACCGCGGGTCCGCGGGCTTGTCACCTCGTCCGCCCGGAATTATCAATCGGCATGAGCTTACCTCGCCTCATCCGCCGCTGCGCCTGCGCGCTCGCCTTCGTCGTCTCGTTGTTCGCCGAAGAGACTCCGCGGAAGATCGGCATCATCGGCCTCGACACCTCGCACGTCGTGGCGTTCACGACCGTCTTCAACAAAGGCCCGAAGAACCCGGCCGACGCCGCGAAGTTCGCCGGCTTCCGCGTCACGCACGCCTACGCCCGGGGCAGCAAGGACATCCCCGAGAGCACGTCGCGCGTCCCGGAATACACCGAGAAACTCAAGGGGATGGGCGTCGAGATCGTCGGTTCGATCGAGCAGCTCTGCGCGCAGGTCGACTGCGTCCTGCTGGAATCGAACGACGGCCGCGTGCACCTCGAGCAGTTGCGCCCGATCCTCAAGGCGGGCAAGCCGGTCTTCATCGATAAGCCGATCGCGGGCTCGCTCGCCGACGTCATCCGCATCCAGGAAGCCGCGAAACAGGCCGGCGTGGTCTACTTCTGCTCCTCCTCCCTGCGCTTCGCCGCCGGCACGCAGGCCGTGGCGCAAGGTTCGATCGGCAAGGTGAAGTCGGCCCATACGACCAGCCCGGCCAGCCTCGAGCCGCATCATCCCGACCTCTACTGGTATGGCGTCCACGGCTGCGAAAGCCTCTACACCGTGATGGGCACGGGCTGCGTCTCGGTGAGGCGCGACCGGACCCCGGAGGGCTTCATCCAGGTCACGGGCGACTGGGGCGCCGGCCGCGTGGGCGTCTTCCGCGAGGCGGACCGCAAGGCCAAGGGCGGTCCTTACGGCGGCCTGGCCGTCGGCGAGAAGGGCGAAGCCCCGATCGGCAAGTTCGACGGTTACGAGGTCCTGCTCGAGGCGATCGTGAAGATGTTCCGGACCGGCAAGGCGCCGGTCAGCCCCGAGGAGACCCTCGAGCTTTATGCGTTCATGGAAGCCGCCGATGAGAGCAAGCGTCAGGGCGGGGCCGAGGTGAAGCTCGCCGACGTGATCGCCAAGGCCAGGGCGGAAGCGGCGAAGGGGAAATAAAGGGCAGAATAGAGGACTGAATGGAAGACTGCGTTGAGGGCTGAGTGGAGGACTGAATGGAAGAGATGAACTTCAGGTGGCGGCTCCGGGTGGCAGGTGGCGGGTAGAGATGACGCCGCACCCTCCTGACTTGAGGTAGGTCGGTGATTGCCATCACCGCCGTTCGAATCCGAAACGGGAAGTCATCGGGCCTTGGCTAGGCTCGTCGAATTCCGATATCCGTCCGCGAACGGACGTGATGGCGATCGCTTCCTTACCGGCTGACGCCGAAGCGGAAGACGAGCTTCTGCGCGTACGGTTCGCCCGGGCGCAGGATGCCGCTCGGGTAGCCGAGGCGATGGAACGCGGGCTGGTTCGGCGAATCGGGGAAGAGCCCGGGCTCGAGGCAGAAGCCTTGGCGGAAGGCGAAGGGCTTCGCCCAGCGGCCTTGGACCGTGCCGGTGAGGAAGTTGCCGGTATAGAACTGCAGGCCCGGGGCGTCGGTGAGGACTTCGAGCGTGCGGCCGGTCGTGGGCTCGGCGACGAAGGCGGCGGACTTCAGGGACTGGTCCGGTCCGAGGACGTAGCAGTGGTCGTAGCCGCGGGCGCGGCGCAGCTGGCCGTGCGGCGCGCCGATACGCTCGCCGATGGCGTGCGGGCGACGGAAGTCGAAGGGCGTGCCGGCGACGTCCATCAGTTCGCCGGTCGGGATGAGCGCCGGGCTGACCGGCACGAGCTGGTCGGCGCGGAGCGTCACCCGGTGGTCGAGGATGCTGCCCTGGCCGGCCAGGTTGAAGAACACGTGGTTCGTCAGGTTGCACGCCGTCGGGGCGTCGGTGGTCGCCGCGAAGTCGATCGTCAGCTCGTCGCGCTGGTCGGCGAGGGTGTAGGTGACCGTCACGCTGAGCGTACCCGGGTAGCCTTCTTCGCCGGCGGGGCTGACGTAGGTGAAGCGGACCGAGGAAGCCGCTTCGGTGCGGACGGCTTCCGACTGCCAGACGCGCTTGTCGAAGCCGCGGAGGCCGCCGTGGAGGTGGTTGCCGTGGTTGTTCTGGGCGAGGTCGATCGTCCGCCCGTCGACGGTCAGCCGGCCCCCGGCGAGGCGGTTGGCGTAGCGGCCGACGGTGCTGCCGAGGAAGGGGTTGCCGGCGACGTAGTCTTCGAGCGAGCGCAGACCGAGGGTCACTTCGCCGAGGCGGCCATGGACGTCGGGGACGCGGACCGAGGTCAGCGTCGCGCCGAACTCGCAGACCGAGACCTCCATGCCCCGGGCGTTGGTGAGCGTGTGGAGCTGGACCGGGCGACCTTCGACGACGCCGTATTGGCGGCGGAGGGCGAGGCCCGCGCGCCGCGGGCGACGCAGGGCGAGGAAGCCCGCGATCAGCAGGGTGCCGTAAGCCAGGGCTTCGGGGGAGAGCATGGAGGGGAAGTTGTCGGGGCGGAGGGGGTTGGGCAAATCAAAGAAGGGCGGGAGGACTGTATGGAGGACTGCGTTGAGGACTGAATGGAGTGCTGAATGGAAAAGACGCGATTCAGGCGGCGAGGAGGGGGCTGAACCAGTGCCGTCCTTAGTGCAAAAGTGCAAATCGGCCTATGGCCTGTGCAAAGGTGCATTCGCGAGAGTATGGAGTATCGAGTATGGGGAGAGGCAGGAATCAAAGGGGGCACCATGGGGAGACCGGGAAGCATGCTGCGGGCGTCGCATCCCCGGCAGATCAGCCGGTCTCCGGTTTCCCTCGGGTTCGCGTCTTACGACAAAAAGGCCGCCCGGACGGGCGGCCTTGGGCGCGGCGGATCACGCGACTTACTTCTTCTTGTCTTCCTTCGGCGTGGCGACGGCGACGGTGCCGGTGTTCAACGCGGTCCAATCGGCGGCGATGCGCAGGGCTTCCTGGAGCTGGATGTCGTATTCCGGCCATTCGTCGTCCTCGAGGGGGTCGCGCATGCGCGCGCTGCGCTTCATCTTGGCGGCGGCGCCGGGACCTTCCTTCTTCTCCTGTTCGATGGCCGCGTCGAGCTTCACCTCGCTGACCTTGAAGGACTGCTTGGCGTAGTCGGCGAGCTCGCGGCGGACCTGTTCGCGGAATTCGAGGTCGTCCTTGCGTTCGAGGCGGCGCTGCTCGAGCGAAAGCGAGACCTCCTTGCGGACCTGGCGGTTCTTGGTCCAGTCGATCGTGCGGGAGAGCGTGAGGAATTCCGGGAGCTCGGACTGGCGGCGCGCCGAATTGGCGGCGAGGGTCGCGATGAGGCCGTCGGAGATCTTCGCCTTCAGCCAGTCGCCTTCGTCGGGCTTGGTCAGCGTGGGCGTCACCGAATCCCAGGGCAGCGCGCGCTCGAGGTCGCCTTCGCCGACGGGCAGCACCGAGTAGACGGAAGGCACGACGATGTCGGCCGGCACGCCCTTGAGCTGGATGGAGGAGCCGCTGGGCGCGTACCACTTCTGGATGGTCACCTTCACGGCGGACTTCAGGCTGCGGTCGAAGCGGCTCAGCTCGATGATGTTCTGGACCGAGCCCTTGCCGTGGGTGGTCGTGTCGCCGACCACGATGGCGCGGCGATGGTCGCGCATCGCGCCGGCGAAGATCTCGGAGGCCGAGGCGGAGAGCTTGGAGGTCAGGACCACCAGCGGGCCGTCCCAGACGACCTTCTCGTCCTCGTCGCGGTAGTCTTCGGAGCGGCCCTGGCTGTCACGGACCTGGAGGACCGAGCCCTTCGGGATGAAGAGGCCGGAGATGTCGACGGCCTCGTTGAGCAGGCCGCCGCCGTTCTTGCGCAGGTCCATGATGACGGCCTTGATGCCCATCGCCTTGAGCTTCACGAGCAGCTGCTCGATGTCGGCGGAGGGGCTGGAGCCGGTGCCGTCCTGGTTCTTGCCGTAGAAGGAAGGAAGCTCGATGACGCCGAGCAGGGCGGTGCCGCCGCCCGAGGGGACCTCGACGGCCTTGGCCGAGGCCATCTGCCCGACGAGCTTGATCTGGTCGCGCTTGAGCGTGACGGTCTTGCGGCCGCCGGCGGCCAGGTCGACGAGGAGGCGCACGGTCGTGCCCTGCTTGCCGCGGATGCGGCTGATGGCCTTGGAGAGGCGCATCCCGACGATGTCCTCCATCTCGCCGTCCTCGCCCTGGCCGACCGCGATGATCTTGTCGCCGGGCTTCACCTGGCGGGAGAGGTCGAGGGGGCCGCCCGGGAGGAGGTCCTTGACCACGCAGGTGCCGTCCTCGTCGGAGAGGGTGGCGCCGATGCCCACGAGCGAATTGCGCATCGCGATCTCGAACTCCTCCAACGACTGCTGGGAGAAGAAGGTCGAGTGCGGGTCGTACTGGCCGGAGTAGGAATTGAGGAAGATCTCCTCGACCTCATGCTGGTCGAAGTCGAGGTAGGTGCGTCCTTTCTCGTAGCGCTTCTTGAGTCGGGCGACGGCCTCCTGGGTCTTGGCCGGGGTGATCTCCGGGAGGGCGGCCTCCTTGGCCGGCTTGCCCGAGCGGTCTTCGCCGAGCAGCTCCGAAAGCATGTCGAGGCGCAGGCGTCGGGTCCAGAGGGCGTCGGCGTCCTCCGCGGTGGCGGGCCATTCGGCCTTCTTGCGGTCGAGGGGGAAGGTGCCCGGCTGCGTGAGGTCGATCGGCTGGTCGAGCGCCGCCAGGTTCTTCGCGGTGCGTTCGGTGACGCGTTTCTTGAACAGCGCGTAGATCTCGAAGGCCGGGGTCAGGTTGCCGCGCTGGAGGTAGAGGTCGAGGGTCTTGCCGTACCGCTTGACGAATTCGTCGACCTCTTCGGCCGTGAAGTACATCTTCGCGCCGTCGAGGTTCTCGCAGTAGGTGCGCACGACCGAGTTCATGTCGATCGAGCCCATGTCCTTCTTGCTGATGTGGAGCTTCTCGAGGAGCGCGGCCGTGGCGCGCGTCTCGAGCAGCATCGACTGCGTGGTGGTGAAACCGCCGGTCTGGGCGGAGACCAGCGCTGCCAGGAGGACCGGCAGGAGGGAAAAGCAGCGTCGCATAAAAAGGGGGTGGGGTGTCAGCGTAGGCGGGCGCTGAGTTCTTCAAGCCTACGTTTCTCGGCGGGAGTGAGCGAGCCGAATCCCCCGGCGGAGATCTTGTCCAGAAGCGCGTCCATTTCGGCCCGGGCTTGGGTCTTGGTCAGGCTGGCTGGGGCTTTCGCCTCATGATCCGGGCGGTCGGCCTCCGCTTCGGCCGCGTATGCTTCGCGGGCGATGGCGCGGGGATCTTCTGCGGAGGAGGAAGGCATCACGTCCTGAGCGTCCTGGACGCGGAGATTCGTCTGATTGAGCCGACGATAGGCGAGCCAGCCGAGCACCAGGCCGCCGAGGTGGGCGGAATGGGCGATCGCGTCGTCCCACGCGGGGTGCCACCGGGGCCAGGCGTGCCGGCCGGGGAGTTCGGCGAAGGCCCAGCCCAGCACCGTGAACGAGGCGACCGCGACGAGCAGCCAGCGCACCTTGAGCGTCACCGGCAGGAAGAAGAACAGCAGCAGCGTGATCCGGTGCTCGAGCTTGTCGAGGAGCGCGACCACCATCAGCGCGTAGACGCCGGACGACGCGCCGACCAGCAGGCCGCCGCGGTCGCCGCCGAGGCCGGTCAGGCCCCAGGCGAAGGCGCCGAAGAGGGTGCCGGCGGCGAGGACGGCCAGCAGCGCGCGCGGACCGTGCTCGCGTTCGACGATGGCGCCCGTCCACCAGAGGATGAGGCAGTTGCCGAGCAGGTGCCAGAAGCCGTCGTGCAGCAAGGCGTGGGTGAGCCACTGCCAGGCCTGCGGGGAAGCCTCGCGCAGCATGGCCCAGCCGAGCAGGTCCGCGCCGGCGGATTCCTGGATCAGCCCGAGGATGAAGAAGGCGACGAGCGCGCCGACGACCCACGCGACGACAGGGATCGGCTCCCGCGCGAGGCGCTGGTTCCGCATGTAGGCCCGGTCGCCGATGCCCATGCGCGTGCGGTCCGGCTCAGAGCTTCTTCACGATCGCGTCGGCGAGGCCGTACTCGATGGCCTCCTCGGCGGTCATGTAGAAGTCGCGGTCGGTGTCCTTGGTGACTTTCTCGATCTTCTGCTTCGAGGCCTTGGCGAGGATCTCGTTCAACTCGGAGCGGAGGCGTTCCATCTCCTGGGCCTGGATATGGATGTCCACGGCGGTGGCCTGGATGCGGCCCATGATGAGCGGCTGGTGGATCATCACGCGGGAGTGGGGGAAGAGGAGGCGGTTGCCCTTCTCCTTGGGGGCCTGCAGGAGGATCGAGCCCATGGAGGCGGCCATGCCGGTCACGACGACCTTCACCGGGGAGGAGATCATCCGGATGGTGTCATAGACGGCCATGCCGGAGGTGATGGAGCCGCCCGGGGTGTTGATGTAGAAGGTGATCTCCTTGCCCGGGTCGATGCCGTCCAGGTACAGGAGTTTCTCGACGATGTCGCGGGCGGAGGCGTCCTCGACGGCGCCCCAGAGGAAGATCTTCCGCTGTTCGAGGAACTTCTTCTGGATCAGCAGGGCGCTCGGTCCGCCGTCCTTGGGGGCGGCCGGGGTCTTCTCGTCCTCGTCTTCGTCGTCGTTACGCATGGGAGCCGTCAACTTGCCCGAAACCGGCCCGGTGGCAAGCGTGGGAAGCCGAAGTCCGGGCGGAAACCATTCACAGACGGCGGGCGACCTTGCGCCCCGGCGGGGCTTCGGCCTAGGTTCGGCCCGTGCCCACCCTCCGCCTCACCGGCCTCCGCCGTCAGTTCGGCTCCGCCGTCGTCCTCGACGGGGCGGACCTCGTCGTGGAGACCGGGACGCTCTGCTGCCTGCTCGGGCCTTCGGGCAGCGGCAAGACCACGCTGCTCAAGCTCCTCGCCGGCCAGCAGGAATCGCAGGGCGGCACGATCCTGTCGGACAACCGCGACATCACCTTCGCGCCGGCCGCCGCCCGCGGGTTCGGTTTCGTGCCGCAGAACTACGCGCTCTTCCCGCACCTCAGCGTGCTCGAGAACGCGGCGCTCTCGCTCGAGGCGGACAAGCTGCCCGCCGCCGAGACCAAGGCCCGCGCCCTCGAGGCGCTCCGGCTGGTCGGCGCCGACGCCTGGGCCGACCGCCGCCCGCAGGAACTCTCCGGCGGCCAGCAGCAGCGCGTGGCCCTGGCCCGGGCGCTCGCCCTCCGCCCCGCCTGCCTCCTGCTCGACGAACCCTTGAGCAACCTCGACGCGGCTTCGCGTCTCGAGGTACGCGAGGCCATCCGCGACCTGGTGCGCGCGACGGGCGTCACGGTCCTCTGCGTGTTGCACGACCAGAAGGACGCCTACGCCATGGCCGACCGGCTGGCCGTCATGCGCGCCGGACGCATCGTCCAGGCCGGCCGCCCCATCGACCTGTACCGCCGGCCCGCGGACAGCTGGATCGCCGCGTTCCTGGGCTCGGCCAACCTTGTGCCGGGCAAGGTGACGCAGGTCGGCGCCGGCGAGTTCGTCGCCGAGACCGCCCTCGGCGAAGTCCGCGGCGCCCTGGCCACGCCGGCCGAGCCGCCGGCCGCCGGCGACGCCATCACCGTCTGCATCCGTCCGGAGTGCCTGAAGCTCGACCTCATGGCGCCCGATGAGAACGCCTTCGCGGGGGAGATCGTCGCGTCGCTCTTCCAGGGCGACGTCTCCTTGCATGATTTCAAGACGCCGTCGGGCGCGGTCCTGCGGATCGCCGAGGCCAATCCCCGCCAGCGCGTGGGTTCGAAGGCGAAGCTGTTCGCCTGGGCCGAGCCCGAGGACGTCGTCGGCCTGCGGCGCTGATCAGGTCCGGGTCCGGCGGAACTTCCCCGGGGTCAGCTTGGTGCGCGCCTTGAAGGCCGCCTGCAGGTAATGGCTGTGCGTGAAGCCGGTCTGCTCGGCGATGAGGTCGATCGTGAGGTTGGTCTCGCGCAGCAGCCGCTCCACTTCGCGGAAACGCACGCGCAGGATCTCGTCCTTCGGCGAGCGTCGCAGCGCCGCCTTCATGCGCCGGTCGAGCGTGCTGCGCGAGGCGCCCAGCTGCGCGGCGAGCTCGTTGACGTCGAGTCCGCGCGCGGCCTGTTCGCGGATGAGCGCCACCGCGCGGGCGACGAGGCGGTCGCGGAGGACCCGCTCGCCCGACGAGCCGCGCACCTCGATGCCTTTCGGCGCGAGCAGGACGGGCTTGGTCCGCGCGGACTGGCCCCGCATGAGGCGGTCGAGCAGCTCCGCGGCGGCGAAGCCGACCGCGTGGCCGTCGAAGCGGACGCTGGAGAGGGGCGGGGTGGTGAAGCTGCAGAGCGTCTCCTCGTTCTCGGCCCCGACCACGGCGACCTCCTCGGGCACCGCCACGCCCGCGGTCTGGCAGGCCTCGAGCAGGCGGACGCCGAGCTGGTCGGTCGAGGCGAAGATCCCCACCGGCCTGGGCAGCTGCGCGATCCAGCGGATCAGGCGCGCCTGGCTCTGTTCCCAGTCGGGCACGCGTTCGGGATGGTCCTCGGGCAGCTCCAGGCAGCGGTGCCCGTAGGACCGGACGACCTTCTTGAATTTCGCCACGCGTTCGACGAAGAACCGCTCGTTGCGCTGGCTGTAGGCCGCGAAGTGCCGGAAGCCCCGTTCGTAGAAATGCTCCGCCACCATCCGGCCGATGTCCTCGTTGTCGCAGCCGACGAACGGCCGCCCGCCGGCGAAGTGGGTGGAGCGGAGCTCGACGGCGGGGAGCCCCGTGGCCGCGACGAGCCGGGAGGTCTCGGCGCTGAAGGTGCGGGTGAGGATGCCGTCGCCGTCCCAGTCCTTCAGCCAGGTCGGGGGCGAGGAGTCCAGGGCGCGCAGCTCAAGGTAGGTCGACCAGGGGCCGTGCGCCGCCACGTAGCTCCGGACGCCGGCGAGGAGCTCGCGGGTGTAAGTGCGCGTGGTCTCGATGAGGAGGGCGACCCGCGGGGCGCGGCGATGGGCGGGGGCGGGCATGGCGGTGACCAAAAACCTTACTTTTAGTGCATCATACCTGTAATGACTTCGCGGGCAAGAAAGGATATAGTCCCGGCACCCCCATGAAACTCCGCCTCCTCACCGTCGGCCTCCTCGGCCTGTGCGCGTCCGTCTCCGCCGCCCTCGTCGACAACAAGAACCAGGCTTCGATCTCGTCCGGCGCCGACAAGCCCGAGAACGCCAAGAAGCCCAAGGTGCTGATCGTCATCGGCGACGCCACCGAACTGCTCGACACGATGTACCCGGTGTACCGCCTCCAGGAGGCCGGTTTCCAGCCGGTCTTCGCGACGCCCGAGAAGCGCGTCTACCAGACCGTGCTGCACGAGGTTAAGCCGGGCTGGACGATCACCAAGGAGTGGGAGGGCTACACGATCAACTCCGACATCGCCTTCAAGGACATCAAGCCCGAGGAATACGTCGGCATCTTCTTCAGCGGCGGCCGCGCCCCGGAGTACATCCGCGAGGACGAGGCCCTGCTGGCCGCCACGCGCTGGTTCTGGGAGCACGGCAAGCCGATGATGAGCGTCTGCCACGGCGTCGAGATTCCCGCCCGCGCCGGCATCGTGAAGGGCCTGCGCATGGCCACCGTGCCGAAGTGCAAGTTCGACCTCGAGGTCTGCGGCGGCATCTTCGTCAACGCCCCGGTCGTCATCGACCGCCACATGGTCAGCGGCCGCACCTTCCACGACAACGGCGCCTTCGTCGGCCCGTGGATCAAGATGCTCGAGGCCGAGGTCGCCAAGAAGTAAGCCGATGCTTTCCCGACGCGACTTCCTCCGTTCCGCCGGCCTCGCCGCCGCCGCGGTCGCCGCCGCGCCCGCCCTGCGGGCCCAGGCCGCGGAGCCTTTCCGCCTCCGCTACGTGCTGTCCTCCGCGATGTACGGCTACGCCCCGCTGGCCGAAGTGCTGCCCGAGGTCGCCAAGACCGGCAGCGAAGCGATCGACCTCTGGTGCAAGGTGCACGGCGACCAGCGCGAGCAGGCCGCCGCGCTCGGCGACGTGGCCTTCGCGGCGCTCCTGAAGAAGCATGGCGTCAAGGTCGGCGTGAGCACGCGCTACCCCCTGGGACCGTTCAAACTGCAGGACGAGATGGCCTGGGTGAAGCAGCACGGCGGCACGACGGTCGTCTGCGGCAGCACCGGACCGAAGAACCCTGCGGGCGCGGCGGCCAAGGCCGCCATCGCCAAGTTCCTCGAGGACATGAAGCCGCACGCGGCCAAGGCCGAGGAGCTGGGCGTGCGCATCGCGATCGAGAACCACTCGAACCAGGCGCTGCATCATCCCGACTCCCTCCGCGCCTTCGCCGAGCTGAACAAGTCCCCCGCGCTCGGCGTGGCCTTCGCCCCGCACCATCTGCACGAGTGGGCCGACCAGATCCCCGCGCTCCTGCGCGACCTCGGCGCGAAGAACCTGCCGTTCATGTATTTCCAGGAGCACTCCGAGGGCATCTTCAAGAAGGCCTCGAAGGAGGAGGAGCTCCGCCAGATGCCCGGACGCGGCAAGCTCGACTACCGCCCGATCGTGAAGGCCCTGCGGGACATCCGTTTCGACGGGCAGGTGGAACTGTTCATGCACCCCACGCCCCGCGGCATCCCCGTGCTGCCGACCACCGCCGAAGTCACCGCGCTCATCAACGAGTCGCGCGCCTACGTCGAGAAGTGCGTCCGCGAGACGGCATGATCCTCCGGGCCGCCATCCTCCTTGCCGCGGCCGCGCTGGGAGCCGAACCGCTCGTCACGGGTTTCGAGCGCTTCCATGCCTCGACGCCGACGGCCGAAGGCGGGCGTCTCCTCTATAACGAGCTCGGTTGCGTCAACTGCCACGGCGGCACGACCGGCCTGCCGGCGATGCGCGGCCCGGCGCTCGCGACCGTGACCCAGCGCGTCCGTTCCGAATGGCTGCGCAAGTTCATCGCCGACCCGGCGTCCGCGCATCCCGGCGCCGTCATGCCGCAGGTCCTCGCGAACGCCGAGGCACGGACCCTCGTCGCGATCGAGCACTATCTCGCCTCGTTGAAGCCGAATGCCGCCCCCAAGGCTCCGGCGAAGATCCTGCACGTCAACGGCGCCCGCGGCGGCGAACTCTTCCATACGCTCGGTTGCGTCGCCTGCCACGCGCCAGGCGAAGGGTTCGTCCCGCCCGATGGGCTACCCAAGGCCTCCGAGTTCACCCATCGCAGCGTCGCGTTCGGCGACCTGAAGGCGAAGTACGGCCTCGACAGCCTCGCGACCTTCATCGTCGACCCGCTCAAGGTGCGGACCGACGGACGCATGCCGAAGACCACGATGGTGAAGCAGGACGCCATCGATATCGCCGGCTACCTGCTCGAATTCCAAGGCAGTGACGGCCGCACGGACGTGCCCGTCGTGTCCGTCGTCGCCGACAAGGATCTCGCGGTCGCCGGCCGCAAGGCGGTCGTCGCCGCCCGGTGCGCCGCCTGCCATGACCTGCCGAAGGACGCCGCGGCCCAGCCGGTGGCCCTCGTCGGGAGCAAGGGCGGCTGCCTGGACGCCGGTCACGCCAAGGGACCGCGCTACGCGCTTTCCGAGGCCCAACGCGCTTCCTTGAAGCTCTTTCTCGCGAAGAAGGACGCCGCCGTCTCTCCCAAGCTCGCGGCCGACCTCACCTTGCAGGCGCTCAACTGCGTCGCCTGCCATGAGCGCGACGGCCAGGGCGGGCCGGACGCCGCGCGGAAGGCTTATTTCCAGGGCGATCATAACCTCGGCGACACCGGACGTTATCCGCCGCCTCTCACCGGCGTCGGCGGTAAGCTCCGCCCGGAATGGCTCGCCAACGTGCTCACGGAGCGGCCGGCGGCCAAGGGCGCCGACCTCTTCACGACGCACTACGGCGCCGAACCCTACCGCATCCGGCCTTACCTGAAGACCAAGATGCCGCATTACGGCCCGGCCGTCGCCGACCTCGCCAAGCTCCTTGGCGTGGCCGACGCGCGGGCTCCTTTGAAATTCGCAGGCGGCGATGACACTGCCGGCCGCAAGCTGCTGGGCACGCAGGGCGGGGCGGGTTGCATCACCTGCCATCGCTGGGGCGACCGACCGTCCTTGGGCGTCCAAGGTCCCGACATCAGCAATATCGCCGCCCGCCTGCAGGAGGGCTGGCTCAAGGAATACCTCATCAACCCCGCCGGCTATCGTCCGGGCACGCTGATGCCGTCGTTCTGGCCGGCCGGAAAATCCTTCAACCCGACCATTCTCGGCGGCGACACCGACAAGCAGATCGCCGCGATCTACAAGTTCGCCGAGAGCGCCAACGGCGAACCCGAAGGCTTCCCGCAGAACCGCAATGGCGAATTCGAGATCGTGCCCAAGGACCGGCCGGTCGTGCAGCGCGCGTTCCTCGACGGCGTGGGCGTGCGCGCGATCCTGGTCGGGTTCCCGACCGGCGTGCACCTGGCTTACGACGGCGACAAAGGCGGCCCGGGGCTCGCCTGGAAGGGACGCTTCTTCGACGCCTATCTGACGTGGTTCTCCCGCTTCCCGACGTTCGAGAAGCCCATCGGCGAGCAGGTCGTCGCCTGGCCCAAGCCCGCCGGCCGCTTCCTCGGCTACCGGCTCGACGCCAAGGGCAACCCCACGTTCCTCAACGAGCAGGCCGGCGTGAAGGTCGACGAGACCTACGAAGGCGTCGAGAACGGCCTGCGCCGCACGGTCACTTGGGCGCCCACGCCTGACTTCGTCCCGACGATCCATCACCCCGCCGGACTTGAGCGGACCGAGCTCTCCGGTGCGCCGGAAGGCCGGCGCGTCTTCACCTACCTCTGGAAATGAAAGCCGCGTCCTTCGCACTTTTCGCCGCCGCCTCGCTTTCCGCGGCGTCCTATGAGATCGCCGACATCCTGACCGCGAGCACCGCGGCGGACACCCGCGCCAAGGACTGGAAGCCCGGCGACGGCCTCGCGCTCGAGGTCAGCGGCATGGACTGGACCGCCGACGGCAAGCTCGCGCTGACGATCCGCAAGGGCGAGGTCTGGCTCCTCGGCGGCGTGCTCGACCCCAAGCCCGACAAGGTGACCTACCGGCTCTTCGCCTCGGGCCTGCACGAACCCCTCGGCCTGCTGCGCGACGGCCAGGACTTGCTCGTGACCCAGCGGACCGAGACCACGCGTCTGCGTGACACGAACGGCGACGGCGTCGCCGACGAGTATCTCACCGCCGGCGCGGGCTGGAACGTCTCCGGCGCCTACCATGGCTACGCCTACGGACCCAAGCGCGACGGCCAGGGCCGGCTCTGGATTACGCTCAACCTCGACATGGGCGACCACTCGGACAACAAGGCGCCGTGGCGCGGCTGGGGCGGCGTCCTCGACAAGGACGGCAAGTTCGTACCCATGGCGGCCGGCATGCGTTCGCCGTGCGGCCTCGGCACGAACCTCGCCGGCGACATGTTCTGCGTCGACCAGCAGGGCACCTGGATCCCGACCACCCCGATCTACCATCTCCGCAAGGGCGCGTTCTTCCTGAATCCGGAGGGCATCGCTTCCGAGAATCGTCCCGAGTCGCCGCTGAAGCTCTCCGCCAAGATCCCCGAGAAGCGTCCGTATCCCGAGGCCGTGAAGGCCTTGCCCGAGATGCGTCCGCCCGCGGTCTGGATGCCTTACAACAAGGTCGGCCGGAGCGGCACCGACCTCGTCACGTGCGATGCCGGCGGCAGGTTCGGTCCCTTCGACGGCCAGATGTTCGTCGCCGAGTTCACCGACGCCAAGATCAGCCGCGTCTTCCTGGAGCAGGTCGACGGCGAGTACCAGGGCGCCTGCTTCCCGTTCGTCGGCGGTTTCGCCTCCGGCATCGTGCGCCTCAGCTTCGCGCCGGACGGCTCGCTCATGGTCGGCATGACCAGCCGCGGCTGGTCCTCGCTCGGCACCAAGGCCTACGGACTGCAGCGCCTGCGCTACAACGGCGTCCGGCCTTTCGCCATCAAGGAGATGAAGGCCCGGCCCGACGGCTTCGAGCTCACCTTCACCAAGCCCGTCGACGTCGCCCGGGCCGGGGACGTCGCCTCCTACCGGATGACGAACTACACGCTCTTCTATTCGGGCGCCTACGGCAGCGACGAGATCCAGGCCGCCCCGAACCCGGTCACCGGCGCCCGGGTCGCCGCCGACGGACTCAGCGTGCGGCTCAAGGTCGACGGACGCCGCGAGCTTCACATCCACGAGCTGCATGCGGACGGAGTCCGTTCGGCGGCGGGCGAGCCGCTCGATCACGCGGACGCCTATTACACGCTGAACCGCATCCCGAAGAACTGACTCGCCTCGGCGGGTCGTTCGGCTCCTCTTGGGAGCCTTGGCCACCGTCCCCACCATCCGTTCGGAAATCGGACCCACGCTGAAGCTCGCCGTCCCGATCATGCTCGGCATGCTCGGCTACGGCCTGATGTTCGTCGTGGACGTGGCCATGGCGGGCCATCTCGGGGAGACGGCGCTCGCGGCGTCGGCCCTGGCCTCGAACCTCAACTACATCCCGTACGTCTTCGGCATCGGGGTGGTCGGCGCCATCGCCGTCTACCAGTCGCAGGACAACGGCGCGGGCGTCGAGGAGTCCGCGCCGGCGATCCTGCGGCACGGCATGGTCCTGGCGCTCGGCCTCGGGGTGGTCACCGCCGCGCTCACGCACTTCGCCGCGCGGTTCCTGCCGCTGCTGGGCTCTTCGCCCGAGGTCACCGCCGAGACGCACGACTTCTTCGTCACCATGGCCTGGGCGATGGTGCCCGGGCTGGCCTTCCATGCCTTGCGGGGGCATCGCGACTCGCAGCACCAGCCGTGGATCTCGCTGGCCTGGCTGGCGGCGGGCATCCTCGCCAACATCTTCTTCAACTGGCTGTGGATGTTCGGCCACTGGGGTTTCCCCGCGATGGGTCTCGCCGGCGCCGGCTGGGCGACGCTCGTCTCGCGCATCCTGATGCTCGTCGGCCTCTGGCTCACGCCGGGCCGCGGCGAAGTCCGCTGGGGCGACGGACTGCAGCTCGCCGTCTTCCGCCGTCTGCTCGCCACCGGCTGGCCGGCGGGCCTGCACAGCCTCAGCGAGGTCGGGATCTTCGCGGTCGTGCCCGTCATGGCCGGCTGGATCAACGCCACCGCCCAGGCCGCGCACCAGGTGGCGATCAGCACCGCGTCCGCCGCCTTCATGCTGCCGCTCGGGCTCGGCATCGCCGCGGGCATCCGGGTCGGCGAAGCCTACGGGGCCAAGGATCCGCGCAAGGTGCAGGCCGTCGGCTTGGGCGCGATGCTGCTGGGCGGCGTCATGATGGGGGCCTACGGCCTCGCCATGATCCTCCTGCGTCCGCTGCTGATGGAGACCTATGGCGTGGCCGGGACCGAGACCGCCGCGCTGGCTTCGAGCCTCCTGGTCTTCGCGGCGATCTGGGCGCCGTTCGACGGCGTGCAGGTCGTGGCGGCCTACCTGCTGCGTTCGGTCAACCGGGCCGCGTGGGCCTCGTGGAGCGTCTTCATCGTCTACTGGCTCTTCTGCCTGCCGCTGGCCCTCGCCTTGGCGTTCCCGGCCGGCTTCCGGTTGTTCGGCCTGCCCATCGGGCGCTGGGGCATGGGCGCGACCGGCATCTGGATCGCCTTGGCGACCGGGCTCATCCTCGTCTCGCTCGTGATGGGCTGGAAGTTCCGGCGCTCCGCGCAAGCCGGCGTCGACGCCTGAGGACGTCACCTGCTTGTCACGTGGCGGACGGCCTTTCTTAACCTCGGCGACCTTGCGGCGTGCCGTCGGGAGCTACCCTTGTGGTCGCACCCCAATGCACCTCACCCATCCCATCACCCCTGGCCGGGAGGCGGAAGAAGATCCGGAATACGGTTTCTGCGAAGAGACCAAGGCCGACGTCATGCATCTGTCGCTTGAGAAACTCCAGCTGCTCGCGTGCGAACTGCGCGGCTGCGGGACGCATCCTCAGGCGATCGAACGTGTCTGCGACTACGTCGTGCACGACGCCGTGTACGCCGATTCCACGCGATCGATCTTCCGGTCGACCCTGGAGCTCCTGCGTCGTCGCGCCCGCTAGGCTGCGACGGACGGACCCCGCCAAACCCGGGATGCGCCCGGGGGAGGGGAGCGTCGTCCGATGGTCCGTGAAACAAAGAAGCCGACCTGATGGTCGGCTTCTCGGAGGGCTGGCGGGCAGCTTACTTGAGCGAGCAGGCGGAGGACGTCGTCGGGACGATCTCCACGCGGCGGTGCTCGGCGTCCCACTTGACCAGGCCGTCGGCCTTGGCGAAGAGGGTGTGGTCGCGGCCCATGCCGACGTTACGGCCCGCGTTCATGCGGGTGCCGCGCTGGCGGATGAGGATCGAGCCGGCGGTGGCGAATTCACCGCTGTAAAGCTTCACGCCGAGGCGCTTGGAGGTGGAGTCGCGGCCGTTGGAGGAAGTGCCGCCGCCTTTCTTGGTTGCCATGGTGGGAGGACGTTAAGGGTTAAGCAGAGATGGACTCGACCTTGATGACCGAGAGTTCCTGGCGGTGGCCGCGGCGGCGGTAGTAGCCCTTGCGGCGGCGGTGCTTGAAGATGTCGATCTTCTCGCCGCGCTTGTTCTCCAGGATCTTGGCGGTGACCTTCGCGCCGGCGACGGTCGGGGTGCCGATCTTGGCGGAGGCGCCTTCGCCGACCAGGAGGACCTGGTCGAAGGTGAGTACGTCGCCTTCGTTCTTACCAGGGTACTGGTTGACGATGAGGATGTCGCCCTGGGAGACGGTGAACTGGCGACCGGAGGTGATAAATGTGGCCTTCATGGCTGTCGGAAGGTCGGAGCAAACGGACTGCAGGGGGGTTGGCAAGGGGAATTGTCTGCTGATTAGGGGGAGGGGGAGGGGCAGGGGTAAATCTGGGCTTGGGATAGGGCCGGGGCTAGGGCTGGTGAGACGCTGCAGAACACGGCGGGTAAGGGGTTCGAGGGCTAAAGTGGGTTAAAAGAGGGGTTGATCGGGGTGGTTAGGCCTTCCCAGCCGGGGGGTGGTGCTTAATTCTTGGGGTATGAACCCATTCTACCAAGGCGGGCAGTTCGAGGAGCCGCTCGACCTCGATGCGGCTCTCTCCAAGGAGCTGACCCGGAATCTCTCGGTGGGTCCGACCGTCCACGCCACGGCCTATGTCCACGCCAAGGCGGTCGTCATCGGCAACGTCACCATCGGACCCAAGGCCAGCGTCTGGCCTTGCGCTGTGCTTCGCGGCGACATCGCCCCGATCGAGGTCGGCGAAGGCAGCAATATCCAGGACGGCGCCGTGGTGCATGTCGCCGACGGCCTCCCGGCCAAGGTCGGCGCGCGCGTCACGGTCGGCCACCTCGCCATGCTGCACGCCTGCGTGATCGGCGACGAATGCCTCATCGGCATGCACGCCACCGTCCTCGACGGCGCGGTCATCGGCGCGCGATCCATCGTGGGCGCGAACGCGCTCGTCACCAAGGGCACGCACGTCCCGCCTGGTTCGCTCGTGATGGGTTCGCCGGCCAAGGTCGTGCGGGCGCTCACGGCCGACGAGCAGGCGGCGCTGCCCGGCTGGGCCGAGAAATACGTCAAGGTCGCCGCGCATCATCGCCGCTTCGATTGAGCGTCGTCGCCGTCAGTCAGCCCGCGCTCGGCGGGGCCGAATGGCGGGCCCGGCGCGCCGCCCATGAGGCGCGCGCGGACCGGCTCGTCGACGCCCGCCGCGAGCGCGCCCGGAAGGGCGTGCCCGATCCCGTCGAGGATTTCCTCTTCACCTACTATCCGTTCCGCCTGGCCGCGTTGCGCCGCTGGACGCCCGGCGCCGGCGTCGCGCTGGCCGACGCCGACGAGCTCGTCGACGGCCGCCGCTTCCTGCGCGGAGCGGACGGCCTGGCGCGCGTGGCCTTGCCCGACGCCGCGCAGGCGGGGCGTCTCGCCTTCAGCCTGCGGCTCTGCCGGGCCGTCGCGGCGCGCCCCGCCTTCCACGGCTGCTTCGGCCTCCACGAGTGGGCCATGGTGTACGGTCAGGCCGAACAACGGCGCCATTCCGCCTGGCCGCTCCGCCTCGGCGCGGAGGGCACTGACGCCGTCGTGCGGGCGATGCCCGTACGCTGCACGCATTACGACGCGTTCCGTTTCTTCACGCCGGACGCGCGGCCTTTGAACAAGCTCGCGCCCACGCTCGAGGCGCGGGTCGAGAACGAGCAGCCCGGCTGCGTGCACGTGACGATGGACCTCTTCAAATGGGCGATGAAGGCGCAGCCGTGGGTCTCGGCCGAACTGGCCGCGGATGCGTTCGAACTCGCGCACGTCGCCCGCTCGGTCGACATGCGCGCCAGCCCTTATGACTTCTCCGCGATCGGGCTGAAGCCCATCGCGATCGAGACCGTCGAAGGCCGGAGCGAATACGAAGCCGAGCAGCGACGGTTATCGGCGCTGGCCGGGCCGGTGAGGGCGCGGCTCATCGCCGAGCTCGAGCGCGCGCTCGCCTGATGCGCGGGCATGAAAAAGGCGAACCATGAGGTCCGCCTTTCGTCGGCATCGGCCGGACGCTCAGAGGCGTTCGACGACGAGGTCCTTGTAGTCGACCTTGCAGCCCGGGTCGTGGGCCTGGATGGCGAAGGTGCCGTGGCCGAGCTTGCGGCCGGGCATGCCCTTGGGCGGGGTCCAGTCTTCGGGCTGGGTGAAGTCGACGGTCTGCTTGCCGTTGATCCAGATCTGGATGCGCTTGCCCTCGACGCGGATGCGGTAGTCGAACCACTCGTTGTCCGGCGCGGCGGGCGTGTTGAGGACGTCGCGGACGGCGTAGAGGCCGCCGGTGCGCTTGATGTCCTTGTGGCTGCCGTTGACCTGGCATTCGTAGCCCTGGGAGGGCCAGCCCTTGTCCTCGTAGGCCGTGTGGAAGTAGAGGCCCGAGTTGGCGCCCGGGTAGGTCTTCACCTTCGCCTTGAAGTCGAAGTTCGTGAAGTCGGCCTTGCCGTCGGTGCCGACGTAGAAGAGGTGGCCTTGGCCGCCGCGGATCTGGAGGACGCCGTCCTCGATCTTGTAGGTGCCTTCGGGGGAGTTCTTGGAAGCCTTCCAGCCGGCGAGGGACTTGCCGTCGAAGAGCTGGATCGTATCGCCGGCGAACGCGGCGTACGAGCTCAGGAAGAGCGCGGCCGTGGCCAGCAGCGTGGTACGGAGGGGGGAGGAGGTGCTCATGGGGTGAGCCTCCAACCAAACCCTTTCCCGTCGGGTGGCAAAGGTTAAGTGAACACCTTGATGCCGGCCTCGCGCATCTCGAGCAGGCGCTTCTTCAGCGTCGAACGATTGATGCCGAGGATCATCGCGGAGCGCAGCTGGTTGCCCCGGGTCTCCTCCATCGCCCGCTTGATCATCTCCATCTCGATGGCCGTCAGGATGGCTTTGCCGTCGCCGGCGCGGCCGTGCTTGTAGATGGCGTCGAAGGCGGAGCTGACGCCGAGGGCGGCCTCGGCCGGGGTTCCGACCGCGGCGGCGGGCCCGGCGACGGCGGCCGTGGCGGGAGCCGCGGCGGCGGGCTTGCGCGGGTTCAGGACGTCCTGCGGGAGGTCCTTCGGCAGGATGGTCTCGCCTTTGGCCAGGACGTTGGCGCGCTGCACGACGTTCTCGAGTTCGCGCACGTTGCCCGGCCAGTCGTAGGCGAGCAGGGCGTCGAGGGCTTCGTCGGAGAGGCGCTTCGGCTTGAGCTTCTTGGCCGCGGCCTGGCGCTGCAGCATGAAGTCGACGAGCAGCGGCACGTCGCCCTTGCGGTGGCGCAGGGCGGGCAGGCGGATGCGGAAGACGTTGAGGCGGTAGTAGAGGTCCTCGCGGAACTGGCGTGAGACGACCATCGCCTCGAGATCCTTGTTGGTCGCGGCGACGAGGCGGACGCTGACCTTGACGGTCGTCGTGCCCCCGACGCGCTGGATCTCGCCTTCCTGGATGGCGCGCAGGACCTTGGTCTGCGTGGGCAGGGACATGTCCCCGATCTCGTCGAGGAAGATGGTGCCGCCGTCGCAGAGCTCGAACTTGCCGGGCTTCTGGTTGGTGGCGCCGGTGAACGCGCCCTTCTCGTGGCCGAAGAGCTCGGACTCGATCAGGTTCTCGGGGATGGCGGCGCAGTTGACGGCGAGGAACGGACCTTTGGCGCGCAGGGAATGCTGGTGGATGCAGCGGGCGACGAGCTCCTTGCCCGTGCCGCTTTCGCCGGTGATGAGCACCGTGGCGTCGCTCGCGGCGACCTGGCCGATCGACTTAAGGACCTCCTGCATCGGCTCGGAGCTGCCGACGATGCCTTCCTTGTAGTCGGCGGGGTTGACGAGCGCGCGCGTCGAACGGGTGGCGGACGCGAGGTCGCGGCGCGCGGAGAGGGCCTTGTCGACGAGCGCGATCAGCTTCGCCTGGTCGAACGGCTTCATCACGTAGTCGTAGGCGCCGAACTTCATCGCCTCGATCGCGGTCTGCGTCGTGCCGAAGGCGGTCATGAGGATGACCATCGCCTGCGGTTGCGCGCCGCGGAGCATCTGCAAGGTCTCGATGCCGGTCATGCCACCCATGCGATTATCGAGGAGGATCACGTCAGGCTGGTCGCGCTTGGCGGCGACGACGCCGGCCTCACCGCTGTCCGCTTCGATCACCGTGTGGCCGAGGCCGGCGAGCGCGCGACGCAGCGAGTAGCGGAGGTCCTTGTCGTCATCGATGACCAGGACTTTGGCGTTCGGGGCGGCGGGGTTGGCACTCATGATGAGCAAAAGTAGGCAGAATCCGTGCCAGTAGAGGATGTCCCCTTAAAATGACCTAATACTGACTTTCGGCAACCTATTGATGCCTAATTTTAAGCAAATCATACCCTGATAGACCCCTTGCTAACGAAAAATTGGCCGTAATTGTCGATTTCATGTCTCGTTGGCTCAAACGCGGGGTGTGGGCGGTTTTCGCCTTCTTGGCGTTATTCTTCGTCGGCTCCAACGCCTGGCTCTGGTCCGCCGGGTGGGGACGGCTCGCCGCGACGACGGATGAGATTCCGGCCGGCACCGTCATGGTCCTGCTCGGCACGGATGAGTTCGTGCACGGGACGCAGGAGCACTCCGGCACCTTCCGTCCGCGGATCGCCGCCGCCGCGGAACTCGCCCGTTCAGGCCGGGTTAAGCTCGTCGTGACTTCCGGTACCGCCGTCCATGCGCGCGTGATGGCCGAACGCCTGCGTGCGGCCGGCGTGACCTGTCCCATCGTCGAAGACCCTTACGGCTGGCGCACCTTGGATTCCGTGCAGCGCGCGAAGGCTTATTATCCCGGCGACCAGATCGTGTTCGTCTCGCAAGGCTGGCATTGCGTCCGCGCGCTCTGGCAGGCCGACCGAGCCGGCCTCCGCTCCACGGCGTATCCGGCCGCGTTCGGCGAAGGCTGGCGTCCGGTCATGGGCTGTCTGCGTGATTGCTTCGCCAAGCCGAAGGCGGTGCTCGATCTCTGCCTGGGCAATCCGCTCAGCGCGCCGGTGCCGGCGGACCAAGGCAACGTTCCTCACCGCTGAGTCAGGCGCGTTCGTGCCGTCCGTCGGGCCGGCGCCGCAGCACGCCGCGGATCTCCATCAGCGTCAGGGCGACCGCCGCCTCGGCGACCGCGCAGTCGGCGCGCGCGGCCAGCGACTCGGCGTCCTGGGCCGCCCCGCCGCCGAAGTGCGGCAGCCAGCGCGCGAACTCCGGCGGGTCGGTCACCAACGCCAAGGCCGGCTGGTCGCGGCTTTCGCCTAGTTCGGTGAGGATCTCGTCCACCGACGACACCAGCGTCGCGCCGTCCCGGATGAGCGCATGGCAGCCGCGGCTCGCGGGGCTGTCGGCGCGGCCGGGTACCGCGCAGAGCGTCCGGCCGAGGTCGCCTGCGAAGCGCGCGGTGATCATGCTGCCGCCGTCGACGTCGGTCTCGACCACGACCAGCACGCGGACCAGGCCCGCGACGATGCGGTTGCGTTGCGGGAAGGTCTGCCGGTCCGCGGGCCGGCCGAGCGGGAATTCGGAGAGCACGCACCCGTCGGACTTCATCCGCGCGCGAAGGCGGACCGCTTCCGGCGGGAACGTGAGGTCGAGGCCGTGGCCGACGACCGCCGCGGTGCGGCCGGACGCGTCGAGCGCGCCCTCGTGCGCCGCGGTGTCGATGCCGCGGGCCAGGCCGCTCACGACCCACCAGCCTTGCTGCGCGAGGTCGCGGGCGAAGCCGCGCGCCAGCGAGGCCCCGTAGGGCGTGCAGTGGCGCGAGCCGATCAGGCCGACCGCGCGCTCCGTCGGGAAATTCGTCCCCTCCGCGTACAGGACCAGCGGCGGGTCCCAGAGCCGCGCGAGCGGGGCGGGCCACGCCGCGTCGAGTTCGCACAGCAGGCGGAAGCCGAGGTCCCGCGCGCGGCCCATCTCCCCGGCCCAGTCGAAAGCCCGGGCCGCGATGGCCGCCGCGACGGGGCGGCTGACGCCCTCGACCTTCGCGAGCTGCTCGGCCGGGGCGCCGAGGGCCACGGAGAGTTCGCCGCCGAAGGCTTCGCGCAGGCGGCGCACCGTGACCGGCCCGACGCCTTTGAGGCCGTTGAGCAGGACGCGTTGCGCGAGCGGGTCGGTCGGGATCGGCTGCATCCCGCCAGCCAGCGGTCGCCGTTCAGCGGCGCAACACCGGGGACAACCCAGCGAGCAGCTCGGTGGTTCTCACCGCCTCCTCCCCGCGGAGATCCCTCAGCCAGTCGGCGGCGCGCGCGTGCCAGGTCGCGGCGAGCACCACCGCGTCGAAGGCCGTCAGGCCGAGTTCGGAGCGGCGGGCCAGCACCGAGGCGACGATGCCGGCGAGGAGGTCGCCGGAGCCGCCGCGGGCGAGCACCGGTCCGCCGAAGGGGACGTGGAGCACGCGCGCCCCGTCGGTGACGCAGGTCAGCGGGCCTTTGAGCACGACGATGGTCTTCGTGCGCCGCGCGTAGGCGCGGGCCGCGGCCACGGACGCGCCGCGCCCGCTGAGGCGTCTGAATTCGCCGGCGTGCGGCAGGAGCACGCGGATCTCCGCGCCTGCCGAGGCCTTGATGACCGCCGGACGGAGCGCGTCGGCGTCGAGGACCAGGGCCGACTGGGCTGAGGCGGCGACCGCCCCGATGAGCTTCACCGCTTTCTCGCCCATGCCCGAGCCGAGGAGCAACACGTCCTTGTCCGCGAGGAGCGGGCGGAGTTCACGCAGGTTCGTCGTTGCCAGCGAGCCGTCTCGACCGGTGCGCAGGCCGCGCCACATCGCCTCGGGGTAAGCGACGGCGGCTTTCGCACGTATGGATTCCGGCAGGCAGGTCGTGACAAGCGCCGCGCCCGAACGCAGGGCTGCGGCGGTGTTCATGATGACCGCGCCGGGCATGCGCTCGGAGCCGCCGACGATGAGCACCCGGCCTTGGTGACGTTTGTCGCTGCCGGCGCGGCGCGGACGGGTGAGCGGCGCGAGGGCGGCGGCGGTCACGCAGGCTTCCTCGGTCTCGCCGAGGGGCAGGCCGATATCCAGGACGCGGAGGCGGCCGACGAAACGGGCGGCCTTCGGCGCGAGCAGCGGGCGTTTCAGGCAACCGATCGACACCGTCAGGTCGGCACGGAACGCCGGGCCGGTCGCATCATCGCCCAGGCCGCTCGGCAGGTCGACCGCGACGCGCCGGCCGCGGAGCTGCTCCGTGTCGCGGAGCAAGCGCCGCAGCCCGGCGGAGAGCGGAGCCCGGAAACCTTGGCCGAGGATGCCGTCGAAGATCAGGCAGAACTCGCGGGCGGCGAGCTGGCGCAGGTCGGCCGCGGCGACGACGCCGATGCGTACGCCTTGCTTACGGACGGACCATGCGCGCCGGGCCTGGGCGCGGGCGGGCCCGCCTTCGGCGAAGACCGCGACGATCTCCGTGCCGGCGCGGGCGCAGCGCAGGGCGGCGAGGAAGGCGTCGGCGCCGTTGTTGCCTTTGCCGGCCAGCACCAGGATGCGCTCCGGCTGGCGGCCGAGGAGAGCGAGCGCGGCCTCGCCGACGCCGCGGGCGGCGACGTTCATCAGCCGCCAGGAAAGCTTCGCATCACCGGCGAGGAACGCCGCTTCGGCGGCCGCGGCTTCGGCGCAGGACAGGACCGGCAGGCGGACGGAGGCGCGCATGCGTCAGCGGACCAGCACCGCGAAGGCCTGGGCGAGCGTGTCGGTGTGCGTGAGCGAGACCAGCAGGCGGGAGGCGCCGCGGGCGGCGAGGAGGGCGCGGGCCTTGTCGTCGAGTTCGACGACCGGTTCGCCTTCCGGGCCGTTGAGGACGCCGACGCTCGTCAGGGAGAGCTCCGCGCCGAGGCCGGTGCCGAAGGCCTTGCTCGCGGCTTCCTTGGCGGCGAAACGGGCGGCCAGCGAAGGATAGGGATCGGCTTTCGCCAGGCAGAGTTCCTGCTCCGCGGGCGTGAAGACCTTGGCGAGGAAGGCGGCGCCGTGCTTCCGATGGGCCGTGCGGATGCGGTCGACCTCCGTGAGGTCCACGCCGACGCCGAGCACGTTGCCGCCTTGGAGGTTCATGCCGGCCCGGCCAGGTGCGCCTTCATCTCCGCGACCGCGCCGCGGATGCCCTTGAAGAGGGCGTGCGCGACGATCGAGTGGCCGATGTTCAGTTCCTGCAGGTGCGGCAGCGTGAGGATGGCGCGGATGTTGTCGTAGTTGATGCCGTGGCCGGCGTTCACGATCAGCCCGAGACGATGGGCGAGCTCGCAGCCGGCGCGGAGCCGTCCGAGTTCGGCGTCCGCGGCCGGGGATTTCCACGCGTTGGCGAAGGCGCCCGTATGGAGTTCGACGACCGGGGCGCCGACGGCGACGGCGGCCTCGATCTGGGGGGCGTCGGGTCCGATGAACAAGGAGACCTCGATGCCGGCGGCCTTCAGCGCGTGGGTGGTCTCGCGGACGCGGGCGAGCTGCCCGGCGACGTCGAGGCCGCCTTCGGTCGTGACCTCTTCGCGGGATTCCGGCACGAGGCAGACCGCCGCCGGCTTCAGCTGCAGCGCGAAGGCGGTCATCGCGGGGGTGCAGGCCATCTCGAGGTTGAGACGGACCCCGGGGATGGCGGCGATCGCATGGACGTCGGCGTCCTGGATGTGCCGGCGGTCCTCGCGCAGGTGCAGGGTGATGCCGTCGGCGCCGCCCGCGAGCGCTTCGCGCGTGAACGCGACCACGTCCGGCTCGGCGTGCGGCGACTGGTGCGAACCGCGGTAGCGCGCCTGGCGGAGCGTCGCGGCGTGGTCGATGTTGACGCCGAGGAGGAGGGGACGGGAGGGGGTCATTTCTTCAGCTTGTCGAGGGTCTTCTGGATCTTCTCGGATTCGAGCCTCAGCCGGCGGGCCCGTTCGACGTCGTCGCATTTCTCGAAGTACCCTTGGATAAGGTCAAGCAGTCCCGCGAGGGCCTTCAGGCGGAAGACGTCCGCGCCGGCGGTGCCGCCGAGCTTCCGCCGGTACACGCGCTCGATCTCGGAGAGGAAGGCGGCTTCCATCCGGCTGTCGCCCTTCACGGCCTGGTAATAGCCTTCGAGCAGGGCGCGGAACGTCGGCAGGTGGTCGGCGTTGTCCTCCAGGGCCCGGCGGTGCATGTTGGCGAGCTTCTCGGCGTGCCTGGCCCGGTCGGCCATGAGGACGGCGGCCTCGCGTCCGACGGCCTTCTGGATGAGGTCGTAGCGCGTGCGGTCGTAGTCGCCGCGCCGCTTCTTCTCGGAGATCAGCCGGTCGTAGGCCCGCTTGCAGCTCAGGAAGATCTCGTCCTGGGTCATCGTCGGGTAGAGGTGCTTCGCCTCCATCTCGTCGGCGAGCTCGCGCATGTCGGGCCATTCGTCGAACGCGCGGCGCATCTCCTGGACGAACGTCTTCCACTCCTCCGTGCGCACCTTCGGACCGAGCGCCTCCAGGCAGGCGGCGTAGGCGCGCCAGGCCTCGAGGCAGCGGTTGGACGCCAGCACCGCGAGGCGCAGGCATTCGCGCTGGGCTTCGCGGTCGCCGCCGTCCCCGAAGATCTGGGCGGCGAGCTGCAGCCGCTGGGATTTCGCGAAACGTTCGGCGCGGCGCTGCGGGTCGCCGAGGATCTGCACCTCGAACTCCCCGATGCGCCGGCCGGTCTGCGGGTCGGTCGTCTCGCCGCAGGCGTAGCCGTCGTTGTAGCGGCCCGTGTTCATGTTCCACTCCTTGTCCTTCCGTTGGTAGGCGAACCAGGCGTGCCCGCCGCGGTTGCCGTCGCCGGTCACGTAGGCGGCGGGGATGCCGTAGGCGCGGGCGGTGTTGGCGGCGAAGTGCGCCTGGTGCATGCAGATGCCGCCGAGCTCGAAGATCTCCTTCAGGGTCCCTTCGGTCGGCTTGGCCAGCTTGGTCTTCTCCTGCGTGACATAATCCATCCGGTAGCGGATGAGCCCGTAGCTCGGGGCCCATTCCGAGAGCGAGCGCAGCTTGGGATTGGCCAGCGCCCAGTTCATCTCCTCCTCGGTCGCCGTGGCGCCGACCACCCAGACGAGGTCGCCGGGCGACGCCTTGCGGACGTCGCCGACGAGCCGGCCGGCCTCGGCGGCGGCCTTGAAGTAACGGTAGCGGGTCAGGGCGTCGGCCGAGCAGGCTTCCCCGCCGTCGAAGCGGGACCAGCGGAGCGGCTGGTCGAAGACGAGCGCGCAGGCGATCTGCAGGTGGTCGTAGCGACCGGCCTGGGCGGGGGTGTCGTCGGCGGCGAGCCGCGCCCAGACGCGCAGGGCCTCGGCCGCGTCGTCCTCGTCCTTGAGCGTGAGCGCGAACTTCTCGAGCAGGTCAGCGCGCCCGAGCAGTTCGCCGAGCAAGGCGTTCAGCGGTTCGCCGCCTTGGGCCGCCGTGCGCAGGTTCTCCGCGCCGACGCGCCGGATGAAGAGGGCCTGGGTCATGCCGAGCGCGAAGGCCCGGCTCTCCCAGAGGCGGTTATGGCGTTCGACGCCGTCCGTCGAGGCGGTCGCCGCCAGCGCCGGGAGCAGGCCTTTCCGCAGCCGCGTCAGGTGTTCCTCCCACTGGCCGTCCTTGAGCCGCTCGCGCGCGTCGGCGACGAGGAGGGCCGGCAGCTTCGGATCGTTCAGGGCGGCGCCGGCGAACACGAAAGGTCTGGCCTCGACGACGACGGGCGCGGCCGCCGGCGCCTCTTTCGGGACCTCGGCCATCTTGGGCGGGGCGACGGGGGCGACCGGCTTGGGCTCGGCGACGACGACGGGGACCGGCTCCGGCGCGGCGGCTTTCGGGGCTTCGACCGGTTTCGGCGTCTCCTTCACCGCGACGACCTCGGTCGGCCGGCGCGTGTTCTGCCATACGAACCAAGCCACGCCCGCGAGCGCGGCGCCGCCCACCAGCAGCAACGGCCAGTTCGTCTGGCTCCGGCGATGGGCGAGGATCGGCGCGGGTTTCTTGGGCGGGGTGGGTTGGCTGGCCATCGTGGGGACAGGCCGGAGGATGCCGCCCGGCGCGGATTGGTCAAAAGAACATCGTCCGTCGCGGCGGATAATCTCCCCCTCAGCCCGGTCGGAGGGCCCGGCCGCGCTCGAGCGTGAGCCGGAGCGAGGGGGCGGTCGGCGACTTCTTGAGCTTCGCGAGCGATTCCGGGTCGCCGGCGTGCACGAGTTCCCCGCCGGCGTTGCCGCCTTCCGGGCCGATCTCCAGCACCCAGTCCGCTTCGGCGAGCACGTCGGGGTGATGCTCGATGACCACGACCGTGTGGCCTTGGTCGACGAGCGCGTGGAGCAGTTCGATCAGGCGACGGCAGTCGGACTGATGGAGCCCGATGGTCGGTTCCTCGAGGATGTAGAGGTTCGGGCGGATCTCGCCGCGCGAGCGCTCGCGGAAGGTCGGCAGGCCTTGGGCCAGTTCGCTGACCAGCTTGAGGCGCTGGGCCTCGCCGCCGGAGAGCGTCGGGCTGCTCTGGCCGAGGGTGAGGTAGCCCAGGCCGGTCTTGACCATGAGCCCGCAGAGGTCGCCCAGCTTCGCGTCGAACGACAGGAAGGCCGCGGCCTCCTCGAACGTCATCGCCAGCAGGTCGGCGGCGGACTTGCCGTTCCAGCGGATCGCCTTGGCGGCGGCGCCGTAACGCGAGCCCGCGCATTCCTCGCACGGCACGTAAGTGTCGGGCAGGAAGCTCATCTCGAGCTTGATGCGGCCCGCGCCGGAGCAGGCTTCGCACCGTCCGCCGGAGGTGTTGAAGGAGAAGAAGCCGGCGCCGTGCCCGCGGATCGCGGCTTCCGGCAGCGAGGCCAGCCGTTCGCGGATGAGGTCCCAGACGCCGACGTAGGTCGCCGGCGTCGAGCGCGGGGTCTTGCCGATCGGCTCCTGGTCGACGACCACCAGCTGGCGGAAGCCCTTGAGGCCGGTGAGGGCGCCGAACGCCGGCCGGCCTTCGTGCGAGACCACGCCGAGCGCTTCCTTGCCCGTGAGCCCGTCCTTCTTCTTCGCGAGGGCGGCGCGGATCGCGGGGGCGAGGAGGTCGGTCACCAGCGTGGACTTGCCGGCGCCCGAGACGCCGCACACCACCGTCAGGCGGCCCGCGGGGATCCGGACGTCGAAGCCCTTGAGGTTGCGCAGGGAGGCGTCCTTGAGACGGACCCACGACGCGGGCGCGCCTTTGCCGGCGACGGGCCGGCGGGCGCCGCGGAGCGGATGCGGGATGGCCTCCTTCAGGAAACGCCCCGTCACCGAGTCCGCGCGCCGCTCGAGCGCGGCCGCGGTGCCCTGGGCGACGATCTCGCCGCCGTGCACGCCGGCGCCCGGGCCCATGTCGACGACCAGGTCGGCCGCGCGCATGGTGTCTTCGTCGTGTTCGACGACCAGGACCGTGTTGCCGCGGTCGCGCAGGCCCTTGAGCGAGCCGATGAGCCGGTCGTTGTCGCGCGGGTGCAGGCCGATGCTCGGTTCGTCCAGGACGTAGAGCGCGCCCGAGAGGGTCGAGCCGAGCTGCGCCGCGAGTCGGATGCGCTGGGCTTCGCCGCCGGAAAGCGTGTCGGCGCCGCGGTCGAGCGCGAGGTAGCCGAGGCCGACGGAATCGAGGAAGCGGAGGCGGGAGGCGATCTCGGGCAGCAGCGCGCCGACGATGGCTTGCTCGCGGGCCTCGAGCCGGAGTCCGGCGAGGAACGCGAGGGCTTCGTCGGGCTGCAGGCGCAGCAGGCCGGGCAGGGACAGCGCGCGACCCTTCGGGCCGACCAGCTTCACCGAGCGGCCGATCGGGCCGAGGCGTTCGCCATGGCAGGTCGGGCAGACCGCTTCGCCCACGCGGTCGGCGATGGCGTTCTCGTTGATGGATTCCTCCTCGTCGGAGGAGAAGGCCGTGACCTCGAGGCCGTGGCCGCGGCAGTCCGGGCACCAGCCGCGCGGCGAGTTCCAGGAGAGGTGCTTCGGATCGACCTCCGGGAAGGATTCGCCCGTGGCGGGATCGCTGCGCGAGGTCGACAGGTAGGCGACCTGCCGGCCGTCGGGGGCGAGCAGGACGCACGCGCCCTTGCCGGAGGCCAGCGCCTGGCGGACGAGGGCGCGGAGGGCCTTCTCGCCGGACGCCTCGGTCTCGTCGGGCAGGCGGATGAGGCCGTCGGCGCGGAGTTCGCCGAACACCGCGTCGACGTCGTGTTCGGAGTAGCGGTCGAGGCCGGCGAAGCCTTCGACCGGGAGCAGCTCGCCGTCGCAGCGGAGCAGGCGGAGGCCCTTCGTCTCGGCCCACTCGGCGAGCGGGCGATGGTGGCCCTTGCGGGCGCGCACGAGCGGGGCGGCGACGAGCAGGGAGCCCTTCTTCCAGGCCTTCGCCTGCTTGGCGACGAGGCGGACGACCGCGTCTTCGGTCATCTCCACGAGCGGTTCGCCTGTCGCCGGGCTGTGCAGCACGCCCGCGCGGGCGAAGAGCACGCGCAGGTACTGGGCCACTTCGGTGACCGTCGCGACGGTGGATTTCGCCGACCCGCGCGTCACGCGTTGTTCGATCGCGACCGTGGGCGGCAGGCCGGTGAGCGCGTCGATGTCGGGCTTGGGGAGCTGTTCGACGAACTGGCGGGCGTAGGCCGAGACGCACTCGAGGAAGCGGCGCTGCCCTTCGGCGAAGAGGATGTCGAACGCGAGGGAGGATTTGCCGGAGCCGGAGACGCCGGTCATCACGGTCAGCGAGCCGTGCGGGATCTCGAGCGAGACGTCCTTGAGGTTGTGCTCGCGCGCCCCGCGGAGGACGATCGACGTCGGCCGCGGCCTGCCCGGCGAGGCCGCGGCGGCGGCGAAGGCGTCGTCGCCCCGGGCGAGGAAGCGGCCCGTGACGGTGCCCGCGCGGGCGACCTCGGCGGGCGGACCTTCGGCGACCAGGCGGCCGCCGGCGGGGCCGGCCTCCGGACCCATCTCGAGCAGCCAGTCGCAGGACTCCAGCACGTCGAGGTGGTGTTCCACCACGATCAGCGAGTGACCGGCCTCGGTCAGCCGGTGCAGCAGTCCGACCAGGCGGGCCACGTCTTCGCGGTGCAGGCCGGTCGTCGGTTCGTCGAGGAGCAGCAGCGCGCCGCTCTTGCGCGCGTCGATCTTCGAGAGGTAGCGGACGAGCTTGAGGCGCTGGGCCTCCCCGCCGGAGAGCGTCGTGAGCGGCTGGCCCATCGACAGGTAGCCGAGGCCGACCTCCTCGAGGCAGGCGAGCTGGGCGGAGGCGGGCGTGCGTTCGCCGAGGAACCGGCGCGCCTCGGCGACGGACATCGCGAGCAGGTCGCCGACGGACTTGCCGTCGTAGCGGAAGCCGAGCACCTCGTCGCGGAAGCGCTTGCCGCCGCAGGAGGGGCAGGGCAGGGCGACGTCGGAGACGAACTGCATCTCGACCGTCTCCCAGCCCGCGCCGCCGCAGCGTTCGCAGCGGCCCTCGCCGGCGTTGAAGGAGAAGTGCGAGGGCGAGAAGCCGGCGGCCTTCGCTTCGGGCGAATTGCCGAGCAGGGTGCGGATCGCGTCCCAGGCGCCGACGTAGAGCGCCGGATTGGAGCGCGGCGTCCGGGTCGCGGGGGATTGGTCGACCAGGGCGACCTCCGCCGGCTCCCGGTCGAACCTCACCCACTTCAGTTCCGCCGACTCGTCGCCCGACTCCGGGTCGCGGCGGCCGATCACCTGATGCAGCAGCGTCGACTTGCCCGAGCCCGAGACGCCGCAGAGGCCGACGAGGCGGCCGAGCGGGATCGCGCAGCCGAAGTCGCGCAGGTTGTTGACGGTCGCGCCGCTGACGCGGAGACGAGGCGTCGTGTCGCCGACCGGCCGCGGGACGCGCGTCTCGGGCGAGCGTCGGCCGGAGAGCCAGCCGCCCGTCGCGGAATCCCTGACCTTGAGGATGCCGGCGGGCGGTCCTTGGTAGAGGAGATGGCCGCCTTCGGCGCCGGGCCGCGGGCCGATCTCGATCAGCCAGTCGGCCGCGCGCATCACCGACTCGTCGTGTTCGACGACCACGACCGTGTTGCCCTGGTCGACGAGGCCGCGGAGGATGCCCACCATCCGCGAGAGGTCGCGGGCGTGCATGCCGACGCTCGGTTCGTCGAGGACGAAGACCGTGTCCGCCAGGCAGGCGCCGAGGCAGGAGGTCAGGTTGACGCGCTGGACTTCGCCGCCGGAGAGCGTGCGCGAGAGACGGTCGAGGGCGAGGTAGCCGAGGCCGACCGCCTCGAGGTAGCCGAGGCGCGCGAGGATGGCCTCGAGGGCGTGGTCGGCCGGGTGGCGGGAGTCCTTGGGCGCCAGCGGCGCGAGGAGCGCGCGCAGGTCCGAGACCGGCGAGGCGTAGAGTTCGGGGAGCGTCCGGCCCTGCCAGCGCCAGCAGAGGGCTTCCTCGCGGAAGCGGCGGCCGCGGCACTGCGGGCAGGATTCGTAGGCGCGCCAGCGGGAGAGGAACACCCGCACGTGCATCTTGTAGGTCGTCCCTTCGAGCCAGCGGAAGAAGCCGCGGACCCCGTACCACATCGAATCATAGGAGCCGGGCACGTAGCCCGGTTCGCCGTGCTCGACGAACTTCCGGTGCGCCGCGGAGAGTTTCTTCCAGGGCACGTCCATCGGGACGCCCGCCTTGCGGCAGGCGCGGGCGAGGTCCTTCTGCGATTCGCCGTAGACCGTGCCTTGGAACGGCGCGATCGCGCCCTCCGCGAGCGTCAGCGCCGGGTTAGGGACGATCTTGCCCCAGTCGAGCCCGATGACGCGGCCGAAGCCGCGGCACTCCGGGCACGCGCCGACGGGCGAGTTGAAGGAGAAGAGCGCGGGCGAGGCCGGCCGGAACTTGCGTCCGTCGACCGGCGACTCGAGCGCCTCGCTGTAACGGGCGAGTTCCTGCCCTTGGTCGTCGAGCAGGCGCAGGCGGGCGCCGCCGAGACGGAAGGCCGCGAGGGCCGCCTCATGGAAGCGCGAAGCCTGGTCGGGGTCGGCCGTCACGCGGTCCTGGATCACCAGCAGCTCCGCGGCGTCGGCGGGGATCTCGTCCTCGGTCAGCCGGACGCGCCGGCCGGCGGCGAAGGCGCGGCTGAAGCCGGCCTTGGCGAATTCTTCCGCGATGGTCGCCCAGCCGAGCGATTCCGGTTTGGCGACCGCGAACGCGAGCGAGAGCGGCCGGCCCGGGAAGCGCGCGAGCGAATCCTGCCAGGCCGCGTCGGGGCCGCGCGGGACGATCACCTGGCCGCTGGCCGGGTCGACCAGTTCGGCGCGGTGCGCGAACCAGACTTTGAACCAGTCGCAGAGTTCGGTCATCGTGCCGACCGTCGAACGCGACGTCCGGACCGCGTTGCCTTGCTTGATCGCGACGGAGGGGCGGACGTTCTCCGCGGCGTCGAGCGCAGGGGAAGGCAGCAGTTCGAGGAACTGGCGGACGTACGGGCTGAACGTCTCGACGTAGCGACGCTGCCCTTCCGCGTGGAGGGTGTCGAAGACCAGCGAGGATTTGCCCGCGCCGCTGAGGCCCGTGACCACGACCAGCTTGCCGACCGGGATGTCGACGTCGAAGCCCTTCAGGTTGTTATGGCGGACGCCGCGGAGGCGGATCGCGTCTGGTCGGGGGGCGGACATCGGACCCTCCATCGGACACGAATCATCCCGCTTGGCAAACCCGCTAGCGCGCTCGGCAGCGAATCACGCCCTGCGGGGTGGCGACCGCCTTGACCCTGACGTCGTGCGGTTCGTCCGGCAGCCGCGAGACGACCTGGAAGGCGTGCGCGTGGCCCAGGAGGAAAGTCTTGCGGGGCGGCTTGGCCAGCAGCCGGTCGTAGAAGCCGCCACCGAAGCCCAGCCGTCGGCCGGCGCCGTCGAAGCCGAGGCCCGGGACGAGGATCAGGCCGGCGTCGGCCAGGGGCGCCGACGGGGCCGTGGGCTTCGGTTCGCGGATGCCGAGGCGGGAGAGCTGGAGCGCGCCGAGGTCGGCGACCTCGTGGAGGACGAGCGTCGTCCGGTTCGTGACGCGCGGGAGCAGGAGCCGCTTCCCTTCGAGCAGGGCGACCGCGAGGAGGGCGTCGGTCGGCAGTTCGCCGCCGAAGGACGCGTACAGGCAGACCGTCTTCGCCTGCTTCCATTCGGGGAGCTGCGTGATCAGCCGGGCGGCCGCGTCGCCCGCGACCTGCAGTTCGTGGGACGTGAGGGCGACGCGGCGGGCCTTCAGTTCCGCGCGCAGCGTCTGCTTGGCGGCCCGGGCGTCCATGGCCTCAGAAAAGCCGGTTGAGCGTCAGAGTCAACAGGACGACCGGCAGGTAGAGGATCGACGCGATGAAGAGCGGCTTCGCGACCGCGGCCCGGCGCTGCGGCAGCGCGAACTCGAGGGTCAGCTTGAAGAACCAGGCGCCCGCGAGGAGGGAGACCCAGACGTAAGGGCTGGTCCACGTCGGGAAGAAGTTCGTGGCGATCGCGCCGGCGACGACGACCATCGGCAGGATGAAGGCCAGCGCCCAGACCGAGGCCGAGCGGCCCGAAGGGTCGTCGACCGTGGCGACCTTGAAGCCGCCCCGCGCGTAGTCCTCGCGGCACATCACCGCGAGGGCCATGAAGTGGGGCACCTGCCAGAAGAACAGCAGGGCGAAGAGCAGCCAGCCCATGCGGTCGATGGCGCCGAGCTTGGCGGCCGTGCCGATGATGGGCGGGATCGCGCCCGGGAGGGAGCCCACGAGCGTGCACCAGGACGTCAGCGTCTTCAGCGGCGTATAGAGGAAGAGGTAGGAGAACGCGGTCGCGGCGGTGAGGGCGCCGGCCAGGGGATTGGCGCCGAACCAGACGAGGGCCACGCCGGCGGCCAGCAGTATCATCCCGAAGAGCAGGGCGGCGCCGGGCCGGATGATCCCCGCGGGGATCGGACGATTGCGCGTGCGCTCCATCTTCGCGTCGGCGTCGCTCTCCCACCACATGTTGACGGCCCCGCAGCCGCCGGCGGCGAGCGCCGTGCCGAGGGCGAGGGACACGAGCACCTTGGCTTCGGTCGGCTGTGCGGGCGCGCTGCAGAAATAGCCTGCCAGGGAGGTGAGCACGGAGAGGAACGACAGCCGGGGCTTGGTCAGCTCCCAGTAGGCGGCAGGCACGGATCCGGCGCGTTCGCTCATCGGTCTTGTCGTGGCGGTTTTACGCGCAGGGTTAAAGGCAAATCCGTCGCGCCGGGTCAGGCGGCGTCGGTCCGGGCGCGGCGATGCGCGAGGGCGACCGCGGCGCAGAGCGAGGAGAAGAGCGCGGCGCCCACGACGAGGTGGACCGTCCGGACGTGCGGGTTGTCGTAGAGGCGGAGGCTCAGGACGCCGAGGAGCACCTGCAAGCTCAGCAGGCCGACGAGGGAGGCCCAGCGCAGGAACGGATAGCCGTGACGGGCCAGCCGGTAGGCGAAGAAGAGCACGGCCGAGGCCGCCAGCAGGGCGCCGCCGCGGTGGGCGAGGTTGACCCACCAGAGCACGCCGTCACCGACCGAGGGGATGAAGAGCCCTTGGTCGGGCGAAGTGACCCAGGCGGTGAAGCGCCCTTGGCGCATGACCGCGCCGCCGACGATGACCGCGAGCGTGAGGCCCGCCGCCCAGCGGCCGGCCCGGAAGGGCGCGGGGTCCTCGCCGCGGCCCGCGCGATGCCAGGCGGCGCTGTGCGCCAGGGCGACGAAGGCGAGGAGGGCGAGCGTCAGCTGCGCGTTGACGGCGTGGCCGACGGCGAAGGCCGCGGCCTTGAAGTTCCCGTCGCCGCCGATGTTCAGCTGGTCGAGGAGCACGCGCAGCCCGCCGAGCATGCCCTGGAGCACGACGAGGCCGACGAGCGCGTAGGCCGCGCGGCGCACGACGACGCGCGGCTCGAGCAGGCGGTGCGCGACGGCGAGGGCCACGCAGAGGACGCCCAGGCCGGTCGCGGCGAGGCGGTGCGAGTGTTCGGCGAACTTGTCGATCTCCGTGAGCCAGCCGGGCGGGTTGACGGAGCCGTTGGAGAGGGGCCAGTCCAGGAAGGCCATGCCGGCCTGGATGCTCGTGGTGAACCCGCCCGCCTGCAGCACGAGCACCGACCACGCCAGCGTGAGCAGGCATAGTCCGAACAGGCGTCGGTCGGGCGCGGCGGTTTCCGGCTGGGTCATGGCTCCATCTCAAGGGACAACGCCGACGGCGCAAATCCCAAGCAAGCATATCCCCTTTCTTAAGCCCCGCCGATGGGGCTCATCAGGAACCCGCGGCGAGCCGGCCGAACGCGCGGATCTTGCCGACCAGGTTGGTCAGGCCGTTGCGGCGGTTCGGGGAGAGGTGCTGGGTGATGCCCACGGCCGAGAGGAAGTCGGCGTCGGTCGCCGCGACCGCCGCGGGCGCGGCGCCGTCGTAGAATTCGCAGACCAGGCTCGCGACGCCCTTCGTGATGAGCGAGTCGGCGTCGCAGCGGAAACGGCAGACGCCGTCCTCGAGCGAAGGGACGAGCCAGAGGTTGGAGGTGCAGCCCTCGATGAGGAAGGCCTCGAGCTTGAGCTCGGCCGGGAGCGCAGGCGCGGATTTCGCCCGGTCGATCACGTACTGGAAACGCTCGTGGTGGTCGGAGAAAGGCTCGAGCTCGGCGATGAGCTCGGCGCGGCGGCGGGCGAGGTCCATCGGCGCGTCAGAAGCCGGCGAGGGCGTCGGGGTCGAGGTTGGCGCGCACGAGGGCCTCGCACGCGGCCTGGAGCCGGCGCTGCCGTTCCGGCGGCAGCTTCGATTCGGTGCGCAGCCACGAGGCGGCCTCCTGCCAGACCAGCGGGGAAGGGCGGCGCAGCGTCAGCAGCGTCTCGAGCTCGTCGGCGACGGCGCGGCGCGTGCCGTAGGCTTCGGTCTGTCCGGCGAGGATGCGGGCGGAGACGTAGTCCGCGCGCAGCTGCGAGTGACGCGGGTGCTTCGCGGCGCCGGCTTCGAGGACGCGGACCGCGGGCTCGCCGGCGCGGATCGCGCGCAGGTGGCGGCCGACGGAGCGATAGGCTTCGGGGCCGAGGTCCTTGGCCTTGAGGAATTCCTCGAGGTAACGGTTGCCCGTGTCGCGGTCGATCTTGGCGGCCTTCGGGTCGTTCTTCGGGCGCGCGTGGTGGGCGATGCCCAGCAGCGCCATGACGAGCGGCTCCTTCGCCTTGAAGTAGGTGCGGTCGGCGGCGACGATCTGCTGGTACTGCGTGATCGCCTGGCTCGGGTCGGGGCCCCGGACCAGCGCCTCGAGGTGGAGCACCGCGAAGGTCACGCGTTCGAAGCCCTGCTGGTCGGCGGCGATGGCGATGGCGCCGGTGAGTTCGGAGTAGCCTTTCTCGGCGGCGAAGTTCGCGAGCGCGAGCATGGCGGCCGAGTTGGCGGCGTAGCGCGTGAGGATCAGCTTGAGCTGCTTATCGAAATCTTCCTTGAGGCCGATGCGGTCGAGCAGGTGGAGCTTCTGGATCTGCGGGAAGAAGGCGTTCTCATCGAGGTCGATGCGCTCCTGGTTGACCGCCAAGGCGATCCGGCTTTCGCCGAGCAGGATATGGTAGCGGGTGAGTTGCGAGAGCACCGCCTCGCGGGCTGCTCCGCTGAAGGCCGAAGTCTTGGATTCCAGCAAGCTGATGGCCTCCCGGGTCTTGCCGCCCTCGAAGAGGGCCCGCGCCTTGAGGAGGAAACCGCTCGGGAGTTTGTCTAAACCGCTGGTATTGATGAGGTTGACAGCATCCGGATACTTGCCGGTCCAGTAGAGGGAGGTCGCGGCGGACAAGGAAAGGACCTCCCGCATACCGCCGGAGACGTTCTTGGTGTTATTGAGCAGGCGGAGGCTGACCTCGATGACCTCCTGATCACGTTCCCGGGCCTGGAGCAGCTGGAAATAGCGCTCGAGATAGTCCTTGGTCAGCGGGTCTTCCACGGGCAGGAATTCCAAGCCGTGTTGGAGGGTCTGGATCGCGTCGTCCGTACGGCCAGCTACGGTATGTAAGAAGTTGGCGAAGAATAACTTAGCCTTAGCGCTCCCCGGATTGCAGCGGACCGCGACCTGGGCCAGGCGCAGGGCATCGTCCATCTTGCCGGCGGCCTGGGCGGCCATTCCTTCCTTCGTGAAGTATTCGGACAGCTGGTTGAGGTGTTCCTGCAGGATTTGGGCCGATTTATCGGGCTGATCTTCCAGTTTGGCGAGGGAAAGACGGATGATCTGTAGGAGGGCCTTGTCCTTGATCAGGTCCGCTTTGACATAGGTCTGGCGGGCATAACTCAGGATGGCTTCCTTTTCTTTAAGATGGGGTAGACCGGCTAGGACGATGATTTCCGCGTCCTCGGCCTCTTCCTTGTTCGCGGCGTCGAGGGCCCGGGGGGAGGGAGGGGTGGCCGTCTGGGCCAGACCGGTCAGGCAGTAGGCTCCGAGGAGCAGGGAAGCGGTCAGGCGGGTGGGGGGCATGGGCGGGGTTTGAGTAATGGCAGGGGGTCTGAAATTGTCCCGCCAAATAATTCCCGGAAGGGGCGCCGCCGGGAGGGGAGTAAAGAAACCTTAAAATCCCCGCACTTTCCTCTTGCATGAGGGGCCTCGACCCCTATGCCCAAACCCTCTTTTCCCTATTTACCGAGGTCCATGCCTACCATCAACCAGCTCGTCCGTAAACCGCGTGTCCAACCCAAGGCCAAGTCGAAGTCGCCTGCCTTGAACAACTCGCCCTTCCGCCGCGGCGTCTGCGTGCAGGTGATGATCCGCACGCCGAAGAAGCCGAACTCGGCCCAGCGCAAGGTCGCCAAGGTCCGCCTGACCAACGGCCAGGAAGTCATCTCCTACATCCCCGACGAAGGCCACAAGCTCCAGGAGCACTCCGTCGTCCTCGTCCGCGGCGGCCGCGTGAAGGACCTCCCGGGCGTGCGCTACCACATCGTCCGCGGCCCGCTCGACTGCTCCGGCGTCGAGAAGCGCCGTCGCTCCCGCTCCAAGTACGGCGTCAAGCGCCCGAAGGAAAAGAAGGCCTAATCCGTTTCCGACCCCAACTCCGCTCAGACCATGTCTCGTCGTCGCAAAGCAGCCAAGCGCGCCCACCTCCCGGACGCCCGTTACGGCTCCCCCCTCATCAGCCAGCTCATCAACGTCGTGATGAAGTCCGGCAAGAAGTCCATCGCCCAGGGCATCGTCTACGGAGCGATCGAGAAGGTCAGCGAGAAGCTGATGAAGGGCAACCCCGTCGAGCTGATGCTCGGCGCCCTCGAGAACTGCCGCCCGAAGCTCGAGGTCAAGAGCCGCCGCGTCGGTGGCGCCACCTACCAGGTCCCGGTCGAAGTCTCCCCGGAGCGCCAGAACAGCATCGCGCTGCGCTGGGTCGCCGCCGCCGCCGCCGGCCGCAAGGGCACCACGATGTCCGAAGCCCTCGCCGCCGAGCTCGTCGACGCCTACAACAACACCGGCAACGTGGTGAAGAAGCGCGAAGAGACCCACAAGATGGCCCAGGCCAACCGTGCCTTCGCCCACCTCAAGTGGTAATCCGCAGGTAACCTCGCAGACAGACAACGGTTCCGACCATGGCCAAGCTTTCCGACCTCAACTCCCCGAACCGCGCGTTCCCCCTGGAGCACACGCGCAACATCGGCATCGCCGCGCACATCGACGCCGGCAAGACGACCACCACGGAGCGCATCCTCTTCTACACCGGCGTGGTGCACAAGATGGGCGAAGTGCACGACGGCACCGCCACCACCGACTGGATGGAGCAGGAGCGCGAGCGCGGCATCACGATCACCGCGGCCGCCATCTCCGCCGGCTGGAAGACCAAGGAAGGCCATTTCGCGAACATCGACCATCGCATCAACATCATCGACACCCCGGGCCACGTGGACTTCACGGCCGAGGTGGAGCGCTCGCTCCGCGTCCTCGACGGCGCCGTCGCCGTGTTCTGCGCCGTCGCCGGCGTGCAGCCCCAGTCCGAGACGGTCTGGCGCCAGATGAACAAGTACGGCGTCCCGCGCGTCGCCTTCGTCAACAAGATGGACCGCACCGGCGCCGACTACTTCGGCGCGGTCGACGACATCCGCACCAAGCTCAAGGGCAACGCCCACCCGCTCTTCATCCCGATCGGCCAGGGCGAGGAGTTCAAGGGCATGATCGACCTGATCAAGAACATCGCCTACGTCTACGACGAGACCGACCCGAAGGGCATGAAGTACCACACGGTCGAGATCCCCGAAGGCCAGAAGGAAGAAGCCAAGCAGTGGCGCACCAAGCTCGTGGAAGCCCTCGCCGACTTCGACGACGTCCTCGCCGCCAAGTACCTCGACGGCCAGGAAGTGACCATCGACGAGATGCGCACCGGCATCCGCAAGGCCACCCTCTCCCTCAACTTCATCGGCGTCATCCCCGGTTCCGCCTTCAAGAACAAGGGCGTGCAGATGCTCCTCGACTGCGTCGTCGACTTCCTGCCGTCCCCCGTCGACATGCGCCCCCAGAAGGCCCACGTCGACGACGGCGAGAAGGAGATCACCATCGGTCCGGACGACAAGGCCAAGGTCACCGGCCTCTGCTTCAAGCTGTGGTCCGACCCGCACGTCGGCCAGCTCGTCTTCTACCGCGTGTACCGCGGCCAGCTCAAGAAGGGCGAAGCCCTCTACAACCCGCGCACCCGTAAGAACGAGCGCATCTCCCGCATCGTGCTCCTCCGCGCGATGGACCGCGAAGAGATCGAGACCGCCTACTCCGGCGACATCTGCGCGATCATCGGCCCGAAGGACATCGCCACCGGCGACACCCTCACCGCCGAAGAGGACCTGATCCTCGAGAAGACCACCTTCGCCGAGCCCGTCATCTCGATGTCCATCGAGCCGAACTCGAAGGGCGACCAGGAGCGTCTCTCCATCGGCCTGCAGCGCCTCGCCCAGGAAGACCCGACCTTCCGCGTCACCTCCAACCCCGAGACGGGCCAGACGCTCATCTCCGGCATGGGTGAGCTCCACCTCGAGATCATCGTCGACCGCCTCAAGCGCGAGTTCAAGGTCGAGGCCAAGTCCGGCAAGCCGCAGATCTCCTACCGCGAGACCATCAACGCCCCTTCCGAAGGCGTCGGCAAGTTCATCCGCCAGTCCGGCGGTCGCGGCCAGTACGGCCACGTCGAGATCAAGCTCGAACCCAACCCGGCAGCCACCCGCGCGCCCGGCGAGAAGGGCGAGGAGGTCATCAACGAGATCGTCGGCGGCGTCATCCCCAAGGAATTCATCAAGCCCGCCACGGAAGGCATCCTCGAAGCCGCCAACAACGGCACCGTCGCCGGTTACCCGGTGATCAACTTCAAGGCCCGCATCGTCTTCGGTTCCTTCCATGAAGTGGACTCGAACGAAATGGCCTTCAAGATGGCCGGCATCTTCGCCTTCAAGGAAGCCATGAAGGACGCGAAGCCGATCCTCCTCGAGCCGATCATGAAGGTCGAGGTCGTCACCCCGGAGGAATACCAGGGCGACATCATGGGCGACCTCAACCGTCGTCGCGGCCAGATCCAGGGCATGGACACCAAGGCCGGCCTCTGCAACATCGAGGCCCGCGTCCCGCTCGCCGAGATGTTCGGCTACTCCACGGACGTCCGCTCCCTCTCCAAGGGCCGCGCCTCCTACTCCATGGAGCCCGCCAACTACGAGCAGGTCCCCGCGCAGATCCTCAAGCAGGTCGTCGAGACCTCGTCCCGCGCCCCGGCCCGCACCTAATCTCACCCCCCAACTCCCTTCCCGATGGCCCGCACCAAAATCCGCATCAAGCTCAAGGGCTTCGACTACCGCATGGTCGACCAGTCCGCCAATGAGATCGTCGACACCGCCAAGCGCACCGGCGCCCGCGTCTCCGGCCCCGTGCCGCTGCCGACCGACATCGAGCGCCTGACCGTCAACCGCTCCCCCCACGTGGACAAGAAGTCCATGGACCAGTTCGAGATCCGCACGCACAAGCGTCTGATCGAGATCATGGAGCCCAACGCCCAGACCGTGGACGAGCTGAAGAAGCTCAACCTGCCTTCTGGGGTTGACATCAACATCGTAGTCTAACTCCTCAACCCTCCACCTTAACCTCCAACCCAACGCAGGCCGTCAGCGCCCCGCACCCGGACCAAGATTCCGCAAGGAAATCCCAAGCCTAATGCAGGTCAGCAATGACCAAACGGCGGCGACGCCACCTGCCTCTTAGAAAATGAAACACCAGCTACTCGGTAAGAAAATCGGAATGACCCAGGTCTATGACGGGGAGAACAACCTCGTCCCTGTCACGGTCGTCCAAGCGGGTCCCTGCCCCGTCACGCAGGTCAAGACCGTCGACAAGGACGGCTATGACGCCGTCCAGATCGCCTTCGGCGCCCAGAAGGAGAGCCGCATGTCGGCCGCCGAAGTCGGCCACCTCCGCAAGGCGGGCGTCGCCCCCCACGTCCATCTCCACGAGATCCGCCAGGCCGGCGCCACCGAGGCCAAGGTCGGCGACGTCATCACCGTCGAGAAGTTCACCGCCGGCCAGATGGTCGACGTCATCGGCACCGTCAAGGGCCGCGGCTTCCAGGGCGTCATGAAGCGCCACAACATGGCCGGCCAGCCCGACTCCCACGGTCACATGATGCACCGCCGCATCGGCTCGATCGGCATGCGTCAGACCCCGGGTCACGTCTTCAAGGGAAAGCGCATGCCGGGCCACATGGGCCAGGTGCAGCGCACCGTCCAGAACCTCCGCGTCGTCCAGGTCCTCGCCGAGAAGAACCTCCTCCTCATCAAAGGCAGCTTCCCCGGCGCCAACGGCGAGGTCGTCGTCGTCCGCCCGGCCAAGAAGGCCATCGCCGCCAAGTAATCCTCCCAGCATCTCAGCGATATGAAGCTCAAAGTTTACAAGCCCGACGGCTCCGCCTTCACCGAGAAGGAGTTCGACATCCCTTCCTTCGAAGGCGACAAGGGCGTGGCCCTGCTCAAGCAGGTCATCGTCTCCTACCAGGCCAACAAGCGCCAGGGCACTTCCAAGACCAAGGACTACGGCGAAGTCGCCGGCTCCGGTAAGAAGATCCTCCCGCAGAAGGGTTCCGGCGGCTCCCGCCACGGCGACAAGCGCGCCCCCCAGCTCTTCAAGGGCGGCATCGTCTTCGGTCCTCGCCCTCGCGACTGGTCCAAGACCATCACCGCGCAGGCCAAGAAGATCGCGCTCCAGCGCGCCCTCTTCGAGCTCGCCGCCGACGGCGGACTCTCGGTCATCGAGAAGTTCGAGGTCGCCCAGCCCAAGACCAAGCTCTTCGCCAAGGTGCTCGCCAACGTGAGCCCGGCCGGCAAGCGCCTCCTCGTGGTCGACAGCGCCTGGTCGGACACCGTCGTCCGCGCCAGCCGCAACGTCAGCCGCGCGGTCTTCTCCAATTCTTCCAACCTCAACGCTCTCGATCTCGTGCGCACCCCGCGCGTCCTGATCTCGGAAGACGGCCTCAAGAAGGTCCTCGAGCGCGCCAAAAACTAAGCCCGTCATCCCATGAAGCCCGCTTCTGAAATCATCAGCCGCCCGATCCTCACGGAGAAGGCCTCCGGCCTCGCCGAAGCCAACAAGTACGTCTTCGAGGTCCTTCCCGGCGCCGACCGCGCCCAGATCAAGAAGGCCGTCGAGGCCAACTTCAAGGTGACCGTCGAGAAGATCAACATCCTCGTCCGCAAGGGCAAGCTGCGCCGCAGCCGCCTCTCCGGCGGTTCGATCTTCACCGAGACGGACTCCCGTCGCGCCATCGTCACCCTGAAGAAGGGCGACGTCATCTCCCTCGCCTAATCTCGGAGCAGCCCAGCCATGCCCATCATCACCCATCGTCCCATCACCCCCGGCACGCGCTTCCTCGTTCGCGTGAAGACCGAGGGTCTGCACGCCGGCCGCCCCGAGCGCACCCTCACGGAAAGCAACCATCGCGCGATGGGCCGTAACTGCTACGGCCGCATCACTTCGCGCCGCCGCGGCGGAGGCCACAAGAAGCTCTACCGCACCATCGATTTCCGCCGCGACCGCCTGGACGCCCCGGCCACCGTGCTCCGCATCGAGTACGATCCGAACCGCACCTCGCACCTGGCCCTCATCGAGTACGCCGACAAGGCCCTCAGCTACATCCTCGCTCCGGACGGTCTCAAGGTCGGCGACAAGGTCGTCAGCACCAACACCGCGCAGGAGCAGCTGACCCCGGGTCTCTCCCTGCCGCTGCGCCTGATCCCTCCGGCCACCTTCATCCACTGCATCGAGATCGAGCCCGGCAAGGGCGGCCAGCTCGCCCGCTCCGCCGGCGGCTTCGCCCAGCTCCTCGGCCTCGAAGCCGGCCGCGCCATCCTGCGCATGCCTTCCGGCGAGCAGCGCTACCTCAACGCCGACTGCCGCGCCACCGTGGGCATCGTCGGCAACGTCGACCACCACAACGCCAGCCTCGGCAAGGCCGGTCGCAGCCGCTGGAAGGGCATCCGTCCCCGCCAGCGCGGCATGTCCATGAACCCGGTCGACCACCCGAACGGCGGTGGCGGCGGCAAGAAGAAGGGCGGCGGCGGTCGTCAGCACCTCAAGTCCCCGTGGGGCCAGCTCGCCAAGGGCTTCCCGACCCGCATCAAGGCGAAGGCCTCCAACAACCAGATCATCCTGCGCCGCAACGGCCGCAAGGTGAAGCAGGTCTAACCCTCACTGATCCTCTCCTAACATGGCACGCTCCCGCAAAAAGGGTTTCTATGTCGACTCCCACCTCGTCGACAAGGTCACCGTCGCCCAGAAGGCCAACAGCCGCAAGCCGATCAAGACCTGGTCGCGCCGCTCGACGGTCACCCCGGACTTCATCGGCCTCAACCTCGAAGTCCACAACGGCAAGGCCTTCGTCCCCGTCTATGTGACGGAGAACATGGTCGGCCACAAGCTCGGCGAGTTCGCTCCGACGCGCACCTTCCGCCAGCACACCCAGCCCTCCCGCAAGGAAGCCCAGTAATCCTCCCCCGTGCGCAACGCCCTCGCCATGTCCGCCCTTCTCGTCGCCGCCCTCGCGGTCGGCGCGGAAGTCCGCGCGCCTGGTGCGGCCGAAGCGGATGGCAAGGCTCCGGTCGTCGCGGTCGTCTCCGCCCGCGCGACGGATCTGGTGGTCTTGGATGGCGGACACGACCGCGGCTTCCGCCCCGGCGCCGTCTGCAACGTGAGCCGTGACGGCCGCGCCTTCGGCGCCGTCGTCATCGCCGAAGCCGGCCTCCGCCGGTCCGTCGCCCTCATCCTCTCCCTCGACCCCTCCGCCGCGATCACCGCCGGCGACCTCGTCACCCTCCGCGCTAACCCCCGCATCTAACCCAACCTTTACCAAAGTCATGGAAGTCCACGCCACCACCCGTTTCGCCCGTATGTCGCCCCAGAAGGTCCGCGAAGTCGCGCGCCAGATCCAGGGTCTCCCCGCCGAGGAAGCCGTCCAGCTCCTCCGCTTCATCCCGCGCAAGTCCGCCCGTCTCCTGGGCAAGACCCTCGCCAGCGCGATCGCCAACGCCGAGAACAACCACAACCTCTCCAGCAGCGATCTCGTGATCGTCTCCGCGACGGTCAACCAGGGTCCCGTCATCAAGCGTTCGATGCCGGCCGCCCGCGGTTCCGCCCACCCTATCCACAAGTCCATGAGCCACATCCGCGTGGCCCTGGGTTCCGCCACCAAGTAATTTCCGAAACATGGGCCAGAAAGTAAATCCGATCGGCTTCCGTCTAGCCGTCCGCCGCAACTGGGAATCCCGCTGGTACGCCACCAAGCGCGACTTCCCGGCCAACATCCTCGAGGACTACCGCATCCGCGAGTTCCTCAAGGAGAAGCTCCGCCAGGCGGCGGTGCCCCGCATCTTCATCGAGCGCGCCGGCCAGAAGGTCCGCGTCCGCATCTGGACCGCCCGCCCGGGCGTCGTCATCGGCCGCAAGGGCGATGAGCTCAAGAACCTCCGCGCCGAGATCCAGAAGGTCGCCGGCAAGGCCCGCATCGACGACATCATCCTCGAGGTCAACGAAGTGAAGCGCCCCGACCTCGTGGCCCAGCTCGTCGCCGAGAACATCGCCCTGCAGCTCGAGCGCCGCATCTCCTTCCGCCGCGCCATGAAGAAGGCCGTCCAGACCACCATGACGAACGGCGCCGACGGCATCCGTATCCGTCTCGGCGGTCGTCTCGGCGGCGCCGAGATCGCCCGCGTCGAGTCCGCCCGCGTCGGCCGCGTCCCGCTCCACACCCTCCGCGAGAACATCGACTACGGCTTCACCGAAGCCCGCACCCTGGCCGGCAAGGTCGGCATCAAGTGCTGGATCTGCTCCAAGGACTCCGAGTTCTAAGCCTCCCTCCCAACCGTCAACTTCTAGACCAACATGGCCAATCTCCAACCCGCTCGCACCAAGTGGCGCAAGCACCGCAAGGGCAAGATCCGCGGCAACGCCACGGCGTGCAATACGCTGTCCTTCGGCGACTTCGGCATCCAGTCCCTCGATCGCGGCCGCGTTCCGGCCAACCAGATCGAAGCCGCCCGCATCGCCATCTCCCGCGCCCTGAAGCGCAAGGGCAAGATGTGGATGCGCATCTTCCCCCACACCCCGGTGACCAAGAAGCCGGCCGAAGTCCGAATGGGCTCCGGTAAGGGCAGCGTCGAGTACTACGTGGCCTGCATCAAGCCGGGCACCATGCTCTTCGAAGTCGCCGGCGTGCCGATCAGCATGGCCCGCGAAGCCATGCGCCTCGCCGACACCAAGCTCCAGCTGCGCTGCCGCTTCGTGGCCCGCGAAGAGCTCGAAAAGTATTGATGCAACCGGCCCCGACCACCCATAACTGACCCTTTTCCCCGATGTCCACCTACCGGAAAGATAAGCCCACCGCCGCCACGGCCCTCCGCCCCCTGGCTCCGGCCGAACTGCAGAAGCGCGTCCGCGAAGCCCGCGAGGAGCTCCTCAGCCTGCGCCTCAAGAAGGCCACCGGCGCCGTCGAGAACCCCGCCCGTTTCCGCGCCCTGCGCCGTGAAGTCGCCCGTTGCCTGACCGTCCTTTCCGGCAAGTCCGCCCCGGCGAAGAAGAAGTAAACCACCCTCCAACCGCATTTACCGATGTCCGAAGCCCGCTCCAACCGCAAGACCCTCCTGGGTCTCGTCGCCTCCCGCTCGGGAGACAAGACCATCAAGGTCAACTACCAGTACACCGTGCCGCACCCCGTGTACGGCAAGGAGGTCAAGCGCCGTACCGTCCTGCACGCGCACGACGAGAAGAACGAGTGCAAGCCCGGCGACAAGGTCGAGATCATGGAGACCCGCCCCCTTTCCAAGCTGAAGCGCTGGCGCGTCGTCCGCGTCGTCGAAGCCGCGAAGATCGCCGCCCAGTCCATCGACGACTGACCGGCCCCACCTAACCTCCGACCCTTCTCACCATGATCCAGATGCTTTCCCGGCTCGAAGTAGCCGACAACACCGGGGCCCGCAGGGTCCGCATGATCCGCCGACTCGGCCAGCTCACCGACACCGCCGGCGTGGGTGACATCATCATCTGCTCCGTCAAGGACTCGACCCCCGACGCCCAGGTGAAGAAGGGCTCGGTCTGCCGCGCCGTCATCGTGCGCACCGTCGCCCCGATCCGCCGCGCGGACGGCAGCTACCTGCGCTTCGACACCAACGCCGTCGTCATCCTCGACGAGAACGGCAACCCCAAGGGCACCCGCATCTTCGGGCCCGTCGCCCGCGAGCTCCGCAGCAAGAACTTCATGAAGATCATCTCCCTCGCTCCCGAGGTACTCTGAACACCATGTCCAAGACCGACATCAAGAAAGGTGACGAAGTCGTCGTCATCGCCGGCGCCGAAAAAGGCAAGCGCGGCAAAGTCGTCAGCTACAACCGCGCCGACGAACGCGTCACCATCGAGGGCCTGAACCTCGTGAAGCGCCACCTGAAGCGCACCCAGGACGGGCAGGGCGGCATCACCGAGAAGGAAGCCCCCATCCATCGCTCCAACGTGATGCTCGGCTCCCTCTGGGACGCCCGTCGCGCCAAGAAGCCGGCCAAGGCCGCCAAGAAGTAAGCCTGACGAAACCACCCGAGAAACTCACACGCAAATGGCATCCGTTCCTTACCTGAAGAAGTACTACCTCGAGAAGGTCGTCCCCGAGCTCATCAAGAGCCGCGGTTACAAGAACATCCACCAGGTCCCTAACCTGAAGAAGATCGTCCTGAACTCCGCCTTCAAGGCCGAGGCCGACAAGGGCCACATGGCCGAAGTCGTCAAGGACCTCACCAAGCTTTCCGGCCAGAAGCCGGTCATCACCAAGGCGACCAAGTCCGTCGCGAGCTTCAAGGTCCGCCAGGGCATGCCCCTCGGCTGCATGGTCACCCTCCGCGGCGCCCGCATGTGGGAGTTCTACCTCCGCCTCACCGCGGTGGCCCTCCCGATGATCCGCGACTTCCGCGGCACCTCGAACCGCCTCGACGGCCGCGGCAACTACTCGCTCGGCATCGTCGACCACACCATCTTCCCGGAGACCCAGGCCGACGGCTCCCAGCGCGCCAACATCGGCATGGACGTCGTGATCGTCACGTCGGCCCAGACCGACGACGAAGGCCGCGAACTCCTCCGCCTCCTCGGCATGCCGTTCCGCCGCTCCAGCTCGGAAGCCGCCGCCACCGCCGCCAAGGCCTAATCCTCCCACTCCTTACCAGCATGGCCAAGAAGTCCGTCATCCAGCGCGCCCTCAAGCGCGACCGCCTCGTCAAGAAGTACGCCGCCAAGCGCGCCGAACTCAAGAAGGTCCTCGCCGACCCCCAGGTCAGCGAAGAGGCCTTCTACGAAGCGCAGCGCAAGCTCGCGAAGCTGCCCCGCAGCTCCTCGAAGGTCCGCCAGAAGAACCGCTGCTCCATCTCCGGTCGTCCGCGTGCGTTCATCCGCAAGTTCGGCCTCTCCCGTATCACCTTCCGTGAGCTCGCGCTCAACGGCCAGATTCCCGGCGTCACCAAGGCCTCCTGGTAATCCAACAGCAAACCAACACCATGTCCGCTTCTACTGACACCATCGGGGATTTCCTCACCTCCATCCGCAACGGTTCCCAGGCCAACAAGGCCACGGTCACCGTCCAGTGGTCTCGCCTCCGCGAAGGCGTCGCCAAGATCCTCGTCGACGCCGGTTACGTCGCCGCCGCCCGCAAGGCCGAGCGCGACGGCCTGCCCGTCCTCGAGCTCACCCTGAAGTACGTCGCCGGCGTCCCGGCGATCACCAGCATCGAGCGCATCTCGACCCCCGGCCGTCGCATCTACGCCGGCTACAGCGCCGTCCCCAAGGTCATCGGCGGCATGGGCGTCTCCATCCTGACCACCTCCCGCGGCGTCATGACCGACGCCGAGGCCCGTCGCCAGAAGGTCGGCGGCGAGCTCCTCGCGAAGGTCTGGTAATCCGTCCCACCCTTAAACAAGCAACTCAATGAGCCGAATTGGTAAGCAGCCCGTCAACATCCCCGACAAGGTGACCGTGTCCGTGAAGGACAACGTCGTCGTCGTCAAGGGGCCCAAGGGCGAACTCTCGAAGCCCTTCCCGAAGGAGATCGGCGTCGTCGCCGACGCCAAGGTCGTCAACGTCAGCGACCTCACCGAGGTCAAGGACGCCGCCGGCAAGGTCGTGAAGCCCGGCACCGCCGGCGCCCTCCACGGCACCGTCCGCGCCATCATCCGCAACATGTGCGAAGGCGTCGCCACCGAATACACCAAGACCCTCCTGATCGAAGGCGTCGGCTTCAAGGCCGTGCTCAAGGGCAACGTCCTCGATCTCGCCCTCGGTTATTCCCACCCGATCAAGTACACGATCCCCGCCGGCGTGAAGGTCGTCGTCACCGACGGCACCAAGCTCGTCATCTCCGGACCCGACCGCCACATGGTCGGACAGGTCGCCTCCTCGATCAAGCTCTACAAGCCGGTCGAGCCTTACAAGGGCAAGGGCGTCCGCGTCGAAGGCGAATACGTCCGCCGCAAGGAGGGCAAGAAGACGGCCTAATCCGCCTGAAACGAACACATTCCATGAAACTGCAGAAGAAGAATCTCCTGGCGCAGAAGCGTCGCTGGCGCATCCGGAAGACGGTGCGCGGCACCGCCGTCCGCCCGCGCCTCGCGCTGAAGCTGACCCACGCGCACCTCTACGCCCAGGCCATCGACGACGACAAGGGCGTGACCCTCGTCTCCCTCGCGACCACCTCGAAGGACCTCCGTGGTCAGAAGCTGAAGGCCAATGTCGCCGGTGCGACCGCCTTCGGCGCCGCCTTCGGCGCCAAGGCCAAGGCCGCCGGCCTCACCACCGTGGTCTTCGACCGCGCCGGCCGCCGCTACCATGGCACCGTCAAATCCTTCGCCGAAGCCGCCCGTCAGGCCGGCCTGAGCTTCTAATTACATGAGCGCTGAAAACACCCCCGCCGCGGCTCCTGCCGCCCCCGCTTCCGCTGGCCGTTCCGGCCCCGGCGGCGATCGCCGTGGTCCTGGCGGCCCCGGTGGTCCCGGCGGCCGTCGCAACGGTCCCGGCGGCCCCGGCCGCGGCCCTCGTCGCGACAACCGCAACGACGCCCCTGCCTCCGAATACAACGACAAGGTCGTCCACATCAACCGCTGCTCCAAGGTCGTCAAGGGCGGCCGCCGCTTCAACTTCGCCGCGCTCGTCGTGGCCGGTGACGGCAAGGGCCGCGTCGGCGTGGGCTACGGCAAGGCCAAGGAAGTGCCTGATGCGATCCGCAAGGGCACCGACCGCGCCCACCGCGCCCTCGTCCGCGTCAATCTCCGCGGCAACACCATCCCGCACGAAGTCGTCGGCCACGCCGACGGCGGCGTCGTCATGCTCCGTCCGGCCGCGCCCGGCACCGGCCTCATCGCCGGCGGCGGCGTCCGCGCCGTCCTGGAAGTCGCCGGTTACAAGGACGTCCTCTCGAAGTCCATGGGTTCCAACAACCCGCAGGCGATCGTGAAGGCCACCCTGGACGGCCTCGCCAAGCTCCGCACCCTCGAACAAATCAAGGCCCTCCGCGCCTAAGCGGTACACCCAGACATGAAACTCGACTCTCTGCCCAGCATCAAGGGCTCCACCCACCGCCACAAGATCCTCGGCCGCGGCCGCGGCACCGGCCACGGCAAGACCTCCGGCCGTGGTCACAAGGGCATGAAGGCCCGCTCCGGCGGCGGTCATCGCCCCGGCTTCGAAGGCGGTCAGATGCCGCTCTATCGTCGCCTGCCTCACCGCGGCTTCCGCAACGTCAACCGCGTCGACTACGCCGTGCTCAACGTCCGTGACTTCCAGGAGCTCGAAGGCAAGACCTTCGGCCTCGAGGAACTCGTGGCCGCCGGCGTCCTCCGCAAGGCCGCTCCCTTCCTCAAGATCCTCGGCACCGGCGAGCTCACGCGCGCCGTCACCGTCAAGGCCCACCGCTTCTCCAAGGACGCCAAGGCCAAGATCGAGAAGGCCGGCGGCAAGGCGGTCCTGATCGAGATCAAGAAGACGGCTTCCGCCGAGTGAGCCTCGGCTCACCCTGACCCCGATGTTCTCGGCCTTCGCCAACTGCTGGAGGATCCCTGAGCTCAGGGCCCGTCTGGTCGCCACCGTCGCGTTGGTGTTCGTCGCCCGTATCGGCGCCAACATCCCGCTGCCCGGCATCGACCCGAAGGACATCATGGATTACTACCACTCCATGGCCGACAAGTCGGCCGGCGGGGTGGTCGCCATGTACAACATGTTCACGGGCGGCGCGCTCCTCAAGGGCGCGGTCTTCTCGCTGGGCATCATGCCGTACATCAGCGCCTCCATCATCATGCAGCTGATGTCGGCCGTCGTGCCGTCCATCGCCCGCCTGCAGCAGGAAGGCGAAGTCGGCCGCCAGAAGGTCGCCCAGTATTCCCGCTACCTCACGATCCTCATCGCGGTCGTCCAGTCCGCGCTGCTCCTCGGCGCCTTCTGCAATCCGCAGCAGGTCGGCCAGGCCCTCGGCCTCGGCAACTTCACCGGCACCATCGTGGTGATGCAGAGCAAGACGCTCTTCGTCTGCCTCGGCGTCTGCCTCCTCACTTCCGGCGCGATCGTGATGCTCTGGCTCGGCGAGCAGATCACCCAGCGCGGCATCGGCAACGGCACGTCCGTCCTCATCACCGTCGGCATCCTCGCCGACATCCCCGGCGCGCTCACCTCCTTCGTCGACATGACCTTCGGCGGCAAGGTCGGCGCCGCCGCCGCCAACTCCCACGGCTGGGAGAAGGCCGCGGGCATGGTCCTCCTCTTCGTCGCCGTGACCGCCGCGATGGTCGCCATCAACCAGGCCGTCCGCAAGATCCCCATCCAGTACGCCCAGCGCATGGTCGGCCGCAAGATGTACGGCGCGCAGACGAACTACCTGCCGCTCAAGGTGAACTACGCGGGCGTGATGCCGGTCATCTTCGCCGGCGCCATCATGAGCTTCCCGCCCATGCTGCTCAACCCGCTGAGCACCTACTTCCCGACGCTCGCCTTCCTCCGCGACTGGGCCGACTTCTTCTCCCGCAACAACGGCTTCTACTACACGCTCTACTCGGTCCTGATCTTCGGCTTCAGCTACTTCTGGATCTCGATCATGTTCCGCCCGGTGCAGATCGCCGACGACCTCAAGAAGAACAACGGCTACATCCTCGGCGTCCGGCCCGGCGAGCACACCGCCCAGTTCCTCGACTTCGTGATGACCCGCCTGACGCTGGCCGGCTCCGTCTTCCTGCTCATCATCGCGCTGATGCCGGACCTCTTCATCGTCCAGCTCGGCTTCCCGATGCGCCTCGCCACCTTCCTCGGCGGCACCGGCGGCCTCATCACCGTCGGCGTGATGCTGGACACCATGCGCCAGATCGAGACCTACCTCCTGCAGCGTAACTACGAAGGCTTCCTCAAGAAGGGCCGCATCGGCGGCGTCCCCGTCCCGGCGGCCTCCCTGCGCTCCGAAGGCGAAGGCTCGGCGCTCGGCTCGCTCGAGAAGACCTGTCTCTTCCTGTTCGTCCTCGGCGTCGTCGCCTGGGGCTTGAACCACTTTGGCGCTTTCGCCGGTTAAGTTTCTTCCGGGATGATCGATTTGAAGTCGGCCGAGGACGTGAGTCGCATGCGGGCGGCGTGCGCCGCCGCGGCCCGCGTCCTCCACGACCTCTCGACGCTCGTCGTCCCCGGGATCTCCACCGCCGGCCTCGACGCCGCCGCCCGCGGGCTCATGGTCCGGCACGGCTGCGAGAGCGCCTGCCACGGCTACGTCGTCGGCCGCCTCAGCTACCCCGGCTACGTCTGCATCTCCCTCAACGACGAGATCGTCCACGGCATCGGCTCGCCCGACCGCATCGTCCGCGACGGCGACCTCGTGTCGCTCGACGTCGTCGTGCGGCGCGACGGCTTCATCGGGGACAACGCCCGCACCATCCTCGTCGGCGCCGTCGACCCCCGCGCCCGCCAGCTCTGCGTCGACACCGAGAAGTCGCTCCAGGCCGGCATCGCCGCCGCCCGGGTCGGCAACAGGGTGGGGGACATATCCGCGGCCATCCAGGAGGCCCTTGCCCTCGGGGGGTACGGCATCGTCCGCGACTTCGTCGGACACGGCGTCGGTCGGAAAATGCACGAAGAACCGCAGATTCCGAACTACGGCAAGGCCGGGACTGGACCTAAGTTGCTGCCTGGCATGGCTTTAGCCATTGAGCCGATGGTCAATCTCGGTTCCCACAAGATCGTCATGGCCTCGGACGGCTGGACCGCCCGGACCGCCGACGGCAAGGTCTCGGCCCACTTCGAGCACACCGTCCTGGTGACCGAAAACGGCCCCGAAATCCTGACCCTCGTTTAAACCGCATTTTTTGCTTTCCAATCCCACCAGAACCTTCAAGTTCCGACCTCTTTCCCACCTTCCAAACAGCACGGACACCATGCCTCGAATCCTCGGCGTAGACATTCCCAACAACAAGAAAGTAGAGATCTCTCTCCGCTACATCTACGGCATCGGCCCGCGCCGCGCCACGGAGATCTGCGAAGCCCTCGGCTTCGACCCCGCCATGCGGGCGCAGAACCTCTCCGAAGAGCAGCTCAACAAGATCGTCGAGTACATCGTGCGCATGGGCTACAAGTGCGAAGGCGACCTGCGTCGCGACATCGCGCAGAACCTGAAGCGCCTCCAGGCGATCAAGTGCTACCGCGGCCTCCGCCACTTCCGCGGCCTCCCGGTCCGCGGCCAGCGCACGCGCACCAACGCCCGTACCCGCAAGGGCAAGCGCAAGACCGTCGGCGTCGCCGCGGCTCCCTCCAAGTAAGCCAACCTTTCCTCCCCAACCTATTTCACGATGAGCGAAGAAGCCCCCAAGACGCCCAAGGCCAAGAAGCCGAAGGCCCCCGCCGCCGAAACGGCCGCCGCCCCCGAAGCCGTCGCCGCCGCGGCCGCTCCGGCCGAGGCCGCCGCCCCGGAACGCAAGGAGATCACCGCCAAGGAACTCCTCGGCGAAGAGCTCGGCGAAGTGAAGGTCCGTCGCGCCAAGGGCTCGAAGAACATCACCACCGGCATCTGCCATATCCTCGCCACCTTCAACAACACGAAGGTCACGATCACCGACGCCAACGGCAACGTGATCTCGTGGGGCAGCGCCGGCCGTCACCAGTTCCGCGGCTCCCGCAAGTCCACCGCCTACGCCGCGCAGGTCGTCTGCTCCGAAGCCGCCAAGCTCGCCATGGCCCACGGTCTCAAGGACGTCTCCGTCCGCGTCAAGGGTCCGGGCATGGGCCGCGACAGCGCCATCCGCGCCCTCCAGGTGCTCGGCCTGAACGTCACCTCGATCCTCGACACGACCCCGATCCCGCACAACGGCTGCCGCCCGCCCAAGCGCCGTCGCGTCTGATCGTCCCCGCTTTCCGCATCACCGTCCGGCTATGGCAACCCGGGCGGGTCCTTCCCTCCGCCACCTCTACCAAATCCTAACACCACATGTCGCGTTACACCGGTCCCACCACGAAGCTCAACCGTCGCTTCGGCCAGAACATCTTCCCCACCTCCAAGGGTGAGGAGCGTCGCCCGTATCCTCCGGGCATCCACGGCAAGACGACCCGCCGCAAGGTCTCCGAATACGGCGTCGGCCTCAACGAGAAGCAGAAGCTCCGCATGATGTACGGCCTCACCGAGAAGCAGTTCCGCCTCTCGTTCGAACGCGCCAAGCGCATGGGCGGCGTCGCCGGTGACAATTTCCTCCGCATCCTCGAGACCCGTCTCGACAACGTGGTGTTCCGCCTCGGCTTCGCCAACTCCCGCGCCGCCGCCCGCCAGCTCGTGGCCCACGGCCACATCCGCGTCGACGGCCGCAAGGTCGACGTCGCCAGCTACGCCACCTCGCCCGGCGAGAAGATCGAAGTCCGCGACCGCACCTCCTCCAAGCAGCTCGCCACCCGCGCCGTCGAAGAAGGCCAGGGTCGCTCCGCCCCGGCCTGGCTCGTCGTCCTGCCCGAGCAGCTCAACGGCCAGATCGTCCGCGAGCCCGCCAAGGAAGAACTCCCCTCCGACGTCAACGTCCAGATCATCGTCGAATTCTACAGCCGCTGATCCCCGCCAAGCCAACCACCCCCACGGACCCACAGACATGACCAAGCGCCTCGGCCAGTTCCAACGCCCCAAGAGCCTCAAGAAGGAGGAGTCCTCCGCGACCCCGACCTACGCCAAGTACTTCGCCGAGCCCTTCGAGACGGGCTTCGGCCACACCGTCGGCAATTCGCTCCGCCGCATCCTGCTGAGCTCCATCGAAGGCGCCGCGATCTCCTCCGTGACGATCGAAGGCGTGCAGCACGAGTTCCAGCCGATCGAGGGCGTCGTCGAAGACGTCACCGAGATCGTCCTCAACCTCAAGAAGGTGCGCATCCGCACCGAAGCCAACAAGCGCGAGGCCTTCAAGGGCACCATCGACGTCAACAAGACCGGCCCCGTGAAGGCTTCGGACATCAAGTTCGAGACCAAGGGCGCCACCGTCACCCTCGTCAATCCCGACCAGGTCATCTGCACGCTCGACCGCAAGCGTCGCTTCTACGCCGACCTCGAGGTCACCGTGGGCCGCAGCTGGGCCTCCGCCGAGGAGAACAAGAAGGCCGAGCAGGCCATCGGTTCCATCCCCGTCGACTCGCTCTTCTCTCCGGTCACCCTCGTGAAGTACTCCGTCGAGTCCACCCGCTCCGGCGACAAGACCGACTACGACAAGCTCGTGCTCGAGATCTCCACCGACGGCCGCATCACCCCGGACGAGGCCCTCAAGGAAGCCTCCGCGATCCTGCGCCACCACCTCGAAGTGTTCGACACCGTCTCCGCCGACTCCGTCGAGTTCGAGACCGGCCACAAGGAGATCAGCGAGGAGACCAACCGTCTCCGCAAGCTGCTCAACATGTCCGTCAACGAGATCGAACTCTCCGTCCGCGCGGCCAACTGCCTCAACAACGCCAACATCAACACCGTCGGCGAGCTGGCGATGAAGACCGAGCAGGAGATGCTCAAGTACCGCAACTTCGGCAAGAAGTCCCTCAACGAGATCAAGGCCAAGCTCGAGCAGCTCGGCCTGTCGCTCGGCCAGAAGATCAACGAGGGCCTCCTCGACAAGGGCGTCAACGCCTAACCCAGACCGGAACCACCCCTCATGCGTCACCGCACCCACAATCACGTCCTTGGCGTCAAGACGGCCCACCGCCGCTCCCTCGTCGCCAACCTCGCGGCCGCGTTGTTCACCAACGCCCGCATCACCACGACGCTCTCCCGCGCCAAGGCCCTGCGTCCTTTCGCCGAGCACCTGATCACCTTCGCCAAGAAGGCCGAGCAGTCCGCCGACAAGGCCGTGAAGCTCCATTACTACCGCCTGGCCCTCGCCAAGCTGCGCGACGAAGACGCCGCCCAGCTCCTGTTCAAGGAGCGCGTGCAGCAGTTCCTCGGCCGCAACGGCGGCTACACCCGCATCTACAAGCTCGGCGCCCGCAAGGGAGACGCCGCGGAGACCGCCCTCATCGAGCTGGTGGCCAAGGACGACAAGTCCCCGGCCATGAGCCCGAAGGCCAAGAAGGAGCGCAAGCCCAAGGCCAAGAAGGAAGCGGCCGCCGCTCCCGCGCAGGCCTGAGCTGACCGCCCAGGCTTGAACCCGAGACGCGTCCGCCCCCCGGCTGGCGCGTCTCGCCTTTTCCGAACCTCCCGCCCATGCAGATCCCCGTCGACCTCGGCGCCTTCCTGGCCTTCCTGGCCGGGCTGGCCGCGGTCATCCTCTTCGGCCTGCAGGCGTGGTACGACCGCCGGGACGTGCTCCTCTCGGACCACCGCCGCATCAATTCCGCCTTTTCCTGCGTCCGGTGCGGCCTGACCTACGTCCGGCCCCGCCGCCGCGAGGAAGCCGTCTGCCCCCGTTGCGGATGGAACAATGTTCGCCTCAAGTTCTGAACCCCCCACACTTTCCCCCATGGCCACCCAGTCCATCGCCATCCTCGATTTCGGTTCGCAGCTGACCAAGGTCATCGCGCGCCGCGTCCGTGAGTGCAACGTCCACTCCCGCATCTATCCCTTCGGCGTCACGCCCGAGACCTTGCGCGCCGACGGCGTCGTGGGCGTCATCCTCTCCGGCGGCCCCGACAGCGTGAAGGCCAAGGGCTCCCCCCATCCGCACCCGGGCGTCTTCGAGATGGGCCTTCCCGTCCTCGGCATCTGCTACGGCGTCCAGCTCATGGGCCAGATGCTCGGCGGCAACGTCGCCAGCAGCTCGCACCGCGAGTACGGCCACGGCGTCCTCTCCTTCGGCAAGGGCTCGCAGCTCCTCCAGGGACTGAAGTCCCCGCTCCGCGTGTGGAACTCCCACGGCGACAAGATCACCCGCCTCCCGCGCGGCTTCAAGGCCGTCGCCTCGACCGAGAACTCCGAGTGCGCCGTCATCGAGGACCCCAAGCGCCGCTTCTACGGCATCCAGTTCCACCCCGAGGTCGCCCACTCCGAGCGCGGCATCGACATCCTCCGCAACTTCCTCTTCCGCATCTGCCGCTGCCAGCCGACCTGGAAGATGGACGACTACGTCGAGACCGCCGTCCGCGAGATCCGCGCGAAGGTCGGCAAGTCGCAGGTCATCCTCGGCCTCTCCGGCGGCGTCGACTCCTCCGTCGCGGCCGCGCTCATCCAGCGCGCCATCGGCAGGCAGCTGACCTGCGTGTTCGTCGACAACGGCCTGCTGCGCCTCAACGAGCGCGCCCAGGTCGAGAAGATGTTCCGCGGCAAGTTCAAGGTCGACCTCCGCGTCGTCGACGCCTCCGAAGTCTTCCTCCGCAAGCTCAAGGGCGTCACCGACCCCGAGCGCAAGCGCAAGATCATCGGCCACGAGTTCATCAAGGTCTTCGAACGCTCCATCGCCGAGGTGCAGCGCAAGAAGAAGGGCAAGGTCGACTTCCTCGCCCAGGGTACGCTCTACCCCGACGTCATCGAATCGCTTTCGCCCAACGGCGGCCCCGCCGCCACGATCAAGAGCCACCACAACGTGGGCGGCCTGCCGAAGCACATGAAGCTCAAGCTGCTCGAGCCCCTGCGCGAGCTCTTCAAGGACGAGGTCCGCGCCCTGGGCGAAGCCCTCGGCCTGCCGCACGACATGGTCTGGCGTCACCCGTTCCCGGGCCCCGGTCTGGCCGTCCGCGTCTGCGGCGACATCACCAAGGAACGCCTCGAGGTGCTCCGCAAGGCCGACGACATCTTCATCAACGAGCTCCGCGCCTCCGGCCAATACGCCAAGGTCTGGCAGGCCTTCGCGGTCTTCCTGCCGGTGCGCAGCGTCGGCGTCATGGGCGACGGCCGCACCTACGACAACGTCTGCGCCCTCCGCGCGGTGACGTCCTCCGACGCCATGACCGCCGACTGGGCTCGCCTGCCGTACGAGGTCCTGCAGCGCGCCTCGACCCGCATCATCAACGAGGTGAAGGGCATCAACCGCGTGGTCTACGACGTCTCGTCGAAGCCGCCGGCGACCATCGAATGGGAATAAGCCAGGCTTTGCCCCGTTGACACCCCTTCGGCCCGACCTTACCTAGACGCCAGTGTCTGCACCCGGCTTCCAGGTCATCGCGCGCCGCTGGCGTCCCCGCCGCTTCGACGAGCTCGTCGGGCAGGAGCACATCGTCAAGACGCTCCGCAACGCGCTCGAGACGAAGCGCATGGCCCACGCCTACCTCTTCGTCGGTCCGCGTGGCACCGGCAAGACGACCACCGCCCGCATCCTGGCCAAGGCGCTGAACTGCGCCGGCGGCCCGAAGCCCGACTTCTCCCTCGACGATCCGGTCTGCCTCGCGATCGAGCAGGGCAACTGCCTCGACGTCGTCGAGATCGACGCCGCCTCCAACCGCTCCATCGAGGACGCGAAGAAGATCCGCGACGAGTGCCAGTTCTCCCCGACGAGCTGCCCGTTCAAGGTCTTCATCATCGACGAAGTCCACCAGCTCACGAAGGACGCCTTCAACGCGCTGCTCAAGACCCTCGAAGAGCCGCCGCCCTGGGTGAAGTTCATCCTGGCCACGACCGAGGCCGACAAGGTCCTGCCGACCATCACCTCGCGTTGCCAGCGCCTGGAGTTCCACCCGATCTCCGAGGAAGTCATCGCCGCCCAGCTCGCCCGCATCGTCAAGGCCGACGGCGTGACCGCCGACCAGCACGCCCTCACGGCGATCGCCCGCCTCGCCGCCGGCGGCATGCGCGACTCCCAGTCGATCCTGGACCAGGTCATCTCCTTCTCCGGCAAGCAGATCACCGAAGCCGACGTGCTCTCGATCTACGGCCTCGCCTCCGCCCAGCAGGTCACCGACCTCTGCCAGGGCATCGCGACGGGTGACGGCAAGAAGGTCCTCGCGCTCTGCGACGCCTTCCACGCCGAAGGACGCGACCTCCTGCGCGTGCTCGCCGACCTCCAGGTCCGCGTCCGCGCCGCCACCTTGGATTCCGTACGCTCCGGCGGGAACTCCGCCCAGCTGGGCGCGCCGCTGGCGACCGAACAGCTCGTCCGTCTCCTCGAATGCCTGCAGGAAGGGGAGAACGGCATCCGCCAAGGTCTGTCGCCCCGCGCGAACTTCGAGGTGACGTTGCTCAAGGCGATCGAGCAAAGCAGGTCACGGTCGATAGACCTCCTCATCAAAGACATCGCCGCCGCCGCAGCTGGTCTCCCTCGGGAGCCCGGCCAAAAAAAAATAAGGACCACGCCGGCGGCCCCTGAGGCCGTCGCCGAACCGGTCGCGCCCGCCGTCCCGGCCGACGCCCGGCCCGCCAAGTTCGTGGCCACGCCTTCCCGCTTCGTCGACGTCCCGATCGAGGATGCCGGCAACCTCGAGGAGTCCTTGCCGCCGCTCGACGTCGAATCCGCGGAGAACGAAGCCGCCCACTCCGACCGCCGCGCCGACTTCGTCTTCCCCGAGTCGTCCCTCGCCAGCCTGCCGGTCGCCGAGGTCGGTAAGACCGCCTTCCCGGGCGACAAGGATTTCATCGAGGCGGTCGAATCGCTGCCAGCCGGGCTCAAGGACAAGCTGAAGGCGACCATCGGCGCCGACTTCACGGCCCTGCGGCCGATCCCGGCGGGCAAGCTGCGCCGCCCGCTCTGACCGTGGAGCCGTCGTTCGAGATCGGCGTCATCTCCGACACGCACGGCCGCCTGCGCGCCGAGGCCATCCTCGCGCTCGCCGGGTGCGACGTGATCTTCCATGCTGGCGACGTCTGCGGTCCGCTCATCGTCCCGCAGCTCGCCGAACTCGCCCCTTGCCACGCGGTCGCGGGCAACTGCGACGACGACGACGCGCTGCCGCTGACCGTGCTGCAGGTAGTCGCGGGGCTGCGCGTCCTCGTCCATCACGGCCACCTGCCCGTCGACGAGGCGGCCTGCCGGCCGGACGTCGTGATCACCGGGCACACGCATGTCCCGAAGGTCGAGCAGGCCGGCGCCGTGCTCCGTCTCAATCCCGGCAGCGCCGGCCCGCGACGCTTTAACCTTCCCGTGACGGTGGCGCGGATTACGGTCCGGCAGGGCCGGGCGAGCGCCCGCCTCATCCCCCTCGACGTCCCATGAAGCAGCCTTTGCCCATCGACGCCTTGCAGGACGGCCTGGTCGCCGCCTGCGGCCGCGTGCGCCGGCTGGTGCTCCGCGCGCCCACGGGCTCGGGCAAGTCCACCCGCATCCCCCAGATGCTCCTGGACCTGAACCTCGTCCAAGGGCAGATCGTCGTCCTGCAGCCGCGCCGCATCGCGGCCCGCCTGCTCGCCGCGCGCATCGCCCAGGAGCGCGGGGTCCGGCTCGGCGGCGAGGTGGGCTACCAGATCCGCTTCGAGCGCGTGGAATCCGCCCAGACCCGCATCAAGTTCGTGACCGAGGCCTTGCTGCTCCGGCAGATGGCCGCGGATCCCGAGCTCAAGGGCGTCGGCGCGGTGGTGTTCGACGAGTTCCACGAACGCAACCTGCATTCCGACGTGGCCCTCGCGCTCGCTCGCCGGCTCCAGGAGACGCATCGCCCCGACCTGCTCATCATGGCGATGTCGGCGACCCTCGACACCGAGGGCGTCGCGAAATGGCTTGGCTCCGCCGAGACCTTGGCCGCCGACGGCCGCGCCTATCCGGTGCAGGTCGAGTATACGCATCTCCCGCGTAACTCCACCCGTCCGGTCTGGGACGCCGCCGCGGAACAGGTCCGTCGCGTGCTGCGCGAGGAAAGCGAAGGCGACATTCTCGTCTTCATGCCAGGATCGTATGAGATCATGCGGACCATCGGCGCGGTGCGTAATCTGCCGGAATCCGGGGGCGTCGACATCCTGCCGCTCTACGGCGAACTGCCGCCGGAAGATCAGGACCGCGCGGTCAAGCCAAGCCCCGGACGCAAGGTGATCGTCGCGACCAACGTCGCCGAGACCTCGCTGACCATCCCGGGCGTCCGCGCCGTGGTCGACGCCGGCCTCGCCCGCATCGCGCGCTTCGATCCGCATCGCGGCATCGACACCCTCCTCGTCGAGCCGGTCTCGCAGGCTTCCGCCGAACAGCGCGCCGGCCGCGCGGGCCGCACCGGTCCGGGCCGTTGCATCCGCCTCTGGTCGCAGACCGACCACGAGGCCCGGCCGCTCCGCGAGGTGCCCGAGATCAAGCGCGTCGACCTTTCGGAGACGATCCTTCTGCTGCTCTCGTCCGGCTGGGGCGAGGCCGCCGCCTTCCCTTGGTACGAGAAGCCCGACGACAAGGCGTTGCAACGCGCGTTGACCGTCCTCGCCGACCTCGGCGCCGTCGACGCCCAAGGCAAGCTCACGCATCTCGGCCGACGGATGTCCGTCTTCCCGGCGCACCCGCGTTACGCGCGCATGCTCCTCGCGGCCGGCGACCTCGATTGCGTCTACGAAGTGTGCCGGATCGCCGGCCTCGCCCAGGGCCGCGACATCCTTTTCCGCAAGGTCGATGACCGCACCGAGAACGCCCGCGACTCCGTCGAACAGGAAGACGGCTCCGACTTCTTTCCGCGGCTGGCGCTCCTGCAGCGCGCGGTCGAGATGAAGTTCGATGCGGACGCTTGCGATCGCTTCGGCGTGCACGGCCAGGCCGCCCGCCAGGCCGACCAGGCCGCCCGCCAGTTCCTCCGCCTCGCCGAAGGGCAGGGGCTGCCCGTCAGCGACCGGGTGGCCGATCCCGCCGCCGTCCGGCGATGCCTGCTCCTCGGCTTCTCGGACCGCCTCGCCGTCCGGCTCGACGCCGGCACCTTGCGTTGCGCCTTGGTGCACGGGCGCACCGGCGAACTGCGCCGCGAGTCCTCCATCCGCAACGCGAAGCTCCTGGTCGCGGCCGAGGTCGACGAGATCCAGGCCCGCGGCGGCGTGACGACTTACCTCTCCTTGGCGACCGCCGTCGAGGAGTCCTGGCTGCAGGAACTTTTCCCGGACGAATTCTCCACTGCCCATCAGGTCCGTTACGACGCCTCGCAGCGTCGCGTCGTCACGCGCGTCGAGCGTCGCTTCCGTGACCTCGTCCTCGAGGCCAAGGAGCGCGATGACGCCCCGTCCGACGCCGCCAGCCGCCTGCTCGCGGAAGAGGTCGCCGCCGGCCGGCTCGAGCTGGAGAAGTGGGACGCGCCCGTCGACGCCTGGATCCGCCGCGTCAATTTCCTCGCGAAGCATTGCCCGGAGCTCGGCATCCCGCCGTTCGACGACGCGGCGCGCCGCATGGTCATCGAGGAAGTCTGCGCCGGCGCGGTCGCTTACCGCGACATCCGCGAGCGTCCGGTCTTCGGCGTCGTCCGCGGCTGGCTCTCCCATGAGCAGGCCATGGCCCTCGAGTCCTATTGTCCCGAGAAGATCGTGCTGCCGCGCAAGAAGCATCCCGCCCGCATCGAATACACCGACGACGGCCAGGCCGAGGTCGAGGCCACCGTGCAGGAGCTCTATGATTTCCCCGGCAGCAAGCTGCGCGTCTGCCTCGGCAAGGTCCCGCTCGTGGTCTGCATCCAGTCGCCGGCCCGTCGCACCCAGCAGCGCACGACCGACCTCGACGCCTTCTGGAAGGGCTCCTACGAGGGCGTGAAGAAGGAGCTCCGCGGTCGTTACCCCAAGCACGAATGGCGCTGAACGCATGAGCCCAGTCGCCTTCACCTGGTCCTCGGTCCCGATCCACGTCGTGGACTTCGAAGGCAGCGCGCGCACCGGCGTCGTCGAATTCGGCGTCGCGACCCTGCTCGGCGGCGAGGTCGTGTCCGCCGCCACCGGCCTGCATGCCGCGCGCGTCCCGGTCCCGGCCCTCGACACGCAGTGCCACGGACTCGGCGCCAAGGAGCTCAAGGGATGTCCGCCGTTCGAATCGGAATGGGACCGCTGGGTCAGCCTCCGGCGGACGGGTTTGCTGGCCGCCCATAACGCCTCGGTCGAAGCCGGCCTGCTGCGGGGCACCTGGTCCCGGCCGTCGGTCGTCCCGGCCTTCGTCGGCGAAGCCGCCGAGGTCGCCGAATGGGGACCTTGGATCGATACCTGCCGGCTGGCCCGGGCCTGGGCGCCCAGCCTCGGCGATTTCCGTCTCGGCGCCCTGGTCGCGGCCCTGCGCCTCGGCCCCCGGCTGGATGAGCTGGCGGCCGGCCATTGCCCGCCCGGCCGCCGGCGCTACCATTGCGCGCTCTACGACGCCCTGGCCGCCGCCTTGGTGCTGCGGGCGCTGTGCGGACTGGAAGGACGGTCCGCCGCCCCTCTGTCACAATTAGTTCGCGACAGCATGTCGGCGCCGGCCGCTGATGACCTCATGCAAGGGGAGCTCGGGCTCTAGTTTCCGCTTCACTCCCGGGGGCGGGCCTAACTAGATAGGCCCACTCCTATGGCCACCAAGTCCCCCATTCGCGTCGCCGTCACCGGCGCCGCCGGCAACATCGGTTACGCCGCCATCTTCCGCCTCGCTTCGGGCGCCGTCTTCGGCCCCGACCAGCCGGTCGCCCTCAATCTCATCGAAGTCGGCCCCGGCCTCAACGCCCTCGCCGGCGTGGTCATGGAGCTTCAGGACTGCGCGTTCCCGCTGCTCACGGACGTCGTCGCCACCGGCGACCTCAACGAAGGCTTCAAGGACGCCGACTGGTGCCTGCTCATCGGCGCGGTCCCGCGCAAGGACGGCATGGAGCGCAAGGACCTGCTCGGCATCAACGGCAAGATCTTCATCGGCCAGGGCGAAGCCATCGCGCGCAACGCCAAGAAGTCCGTCAAGGTCCTCGTCGTCGGCAACCCCTGCAACACCAACGCCCTCATCGCCCTGCGTTCCGCCGGCAGCCTGCCCGCGGAGAACTTCTTCGCGATGACCCGTCTCGACGAGAACCGCGCCAAGTCGCAGCTCGCGGGCAAGGCCGGCGCCCATAACTCCGTGGTCAAGAACGTGGCCATCTGGGGCAACCACTCCTCGACGCAGTATCCGGACTTCACCAACGCCACCATCGGCGGCAAGCCGGCGACCCAGGTCATCACCGACCACGCCTGGCTCAAGGAGACCTTCGTCCCGGACGTCCAGAAGCGCGGCGCCGCCGTCATCAAGGCCCGCGGCGCCTCTTCGGCCGCCTCCGCCGCCAACGCCGCGCTGGACACCCTGCGCAGCCTGCACTTCCCCACGCCGGCGGGCGACTGGCACTCCGTGGCCGTCCTTTCCAAGGGGGACTACGGCATCACCCCGGGCATCATGTTCGGTTACCCGCTCCGCACCAAGGCCGACGGCTCCTGGGAGATCGTCCAGGGCCTGCCGCTGGACGCCTTCTCCAAGGAGAAGATCGCGATCACCGAGAAGGAACTGCTCGAAGAGCGTGCGACGGCCTCCGAAGCCCTCGGCCTGAAGCTCTGAAGCCGGCCTTATGAGACAGCAGGCGGCGAGGGACCTCCCTTGACCGCCTTTTTTGCGCCCATAGGCTGGGGCGATGGACCGCCTCGCTGCCGTCGATTGGTTCACGATCATCGCGGCGCTCTGCTTCTGGCAGGCGCTCGTCTGGGCGCAGCATCTCGACCGTGGTTTCCCGGCTTGGCTCGATCGGCTCACGGCCCCCGCCCTGTGGGTCTGGCTGCTGGCCATGCTCTTCTCCGGCGCCCCCGGCCTCGTCATGGCCGTGGCCGCCGCGCCGGCGGGGTTCTTCGCGCTCTGGCTCTGGGCGCACGGCCTGCGCCGTTTCCTGGCCGACGACCTCGCGCCGCCGCCGCGTCGCTTCCTCGAGATGTTGTCCGCCTCCGGTCCGCTGGTCGCCGCGACGGCCTGGGTCTGGTCGCGCTATGACCGCACCTTCGCGGGCTTCCCCGATCCGCTCGCCACGCTGACCACCGTGCATTTCGCGATCACCTTCGGCGTGCTGCCGTTGGCGATGGCGGCGAGCGAGCGGCCGCTCGCGCGGTGCCGCTGGCGCGACCTCGGCCAGTGGCTGTACGTGGCCGGGGCTCCGGCCACCGCCCTGTGCTTCGCGCTGCGGACGGATCCGCTGCGTCCCGGGGCCGTCGAAGTCGTGGCCGCCGCCGTCTTCGCCGCCGGTTTCCTCCTCTGGGCGGCGTTCATGCCCGTCCGGCGCGGCCCGTGGCCCTACGTCTGCCTCGTCCCCGGCTTCCTGCTCGGCGTCGGCTACACCGCCGCGCACGCCTTCGGCTGGGACTATCTCACCATCCCGCAGATGGCGGCCGTGCACGGTTCGCTCAACCTGCTCGGCGCGCTGTTGCTCGCGGCCCAGGCGCCGGCGTTCGATGACGTCGCCGCACCCGCGCCCGACCTGTCTACGCCGGTCGAGGCCGGCGACCGGGCGACGGCCGTCTTCGCCGACACGCACCGCGTCGTGGTCGGCGCGTGGTCGCCGGAGGCTTTCGCGCGGGTGAAGGCAGCTCTGCTCGGTTATCGTTTCTATCCGGAGCACGTGATGGTGCGGCGGACCCAGTTCGAAGACGAAGGCCGCGCGGTGCGCGTCGGCGACCGCCTCGGGCTGGGCTTGTTCGTCCCCAGCCTCCCGGGGCTCGCGCCCCTGCTGCTGCCCGCCGTCGTCGAGGTCGACGTCGCGGAGTCGGGCGAGGAGCGCGTGGCGCTGGGGTACGTCACCACGCGTCGTCACTACGGCCGCGGCGCCTGGCGGGCCGAGGTGACGCGCGTCGGCGACGAGCTGGTGCTCACGGTCTCCTATCACGTCCGGCCGAGCCGCTGGTTCGTCTGGTGCGGCCTGCCGGTCTACCGCCGCTTCCAGCTCGCCGCATTCCGCGCCGGCGCCGACAACCTGCGCCGGCTCGCGGCTTAGGGAGCGGGGAGACGGACCAGGGTGATGTCGGCCGGGCGGCAGGTGCCCAGGCGGATCTCACCCGCGTTGGCGGCGGCGAAGATCGGCGGTTCCGGATGGATCGTCGCGACGCCGCTCGCGGCGCGGGCGGCGTTGATCTTCTGGAGCCCGATGAAATCGATGATCACCGGGTTGGCGCTGCCGAGCAAGGTCTTCTCGGAGCGGCACCAGCTCGCGTCGAAGCCCGGCCCGCCGAGCACCTGGTAGCGTTCGAGCGAAAGGATCGTCAGCACGTTGCGCTTGGCGAGCTTCGGGATCGCGCAGACTTCCACCGCGGCCTTCGAGGCGTTGAAGGGGTTTTCCAGGAAGCGTTCGGCGTTGGCCATGTTGCCGATGGAGGCCGCGGCCATCGCGCCGTGCACGCCGAGGGCGCGGCTGTCGCTGAGCACCGGGAGGTTGATCCAGAAATCGACCTCATCGACGAGCGTCTTCGGGAGCACGCTCACGCGCGCGTCGCCCCACGGCACCGCCGGGGTTCCCGGGCGAGGCAGCACCTGGTTCTCGTAGCGCAGGCGGTTGTCCGCCGCCCAGCCCGGCGCGAGGGTCTCCCAGGCGAGCACGGGGAAGCCTTCGAAGGCGTCGGGCTGGGAGGACAGCGAAGGCAGGAAGCCGGCCTGACGGAGGTTGTCCGCTTTGGCGTCGCACAAGGCGATCGCGCCCTGGCCGAAGCCGCGGCGGAGGAGCGCGGCCGTGAGCGCGCGGACCAGCGGCTTGGGCGTGGCGAGGCCGGCCCCGCCTTCGGAGGACAGCTTGAGGCCGCAGCGCTTGAGCTCGCCCGGCCGGAGCGCGACGCCCGTGCGGCCTTCGAATTCCCCGAGGGTCTTCTCGACGGCGGCGGCGTAGTCGCGGTCGTCGAAGCCGCCGAGCTTCTGCTCGATGAGCAGCAGCTTCGGGTCGGTGGCGGCCTCGCCGGCGACGGAGCCCGCCAGGGCCAGGGTGAGGACGGCGAAGAAACGCATGAGCCAATCCTCTTCGTCCGCCCGCGCCGCCGCAAGCCGCTGTTTTGTTTGCACGGGGAGGGGGAGACCCCATCGTGAGGCCCATGTCCGCCCCCGCCGTCCTCCCCCAGCGCCGCATCCTCGGACTCATCTTCCTGACGGTGTTCATGGATATCGTGGGGTTCAGCATCATCATCCCGCTGTTCCCGCACCTCCTCGACCATTACATCCGGACGGAAGGCGCGGCCGGCACCCTGATCGGCTCCATGAACGCGGCCGCGGAATGGATGGGGGGCGACACGGTCTTCAAGAAGACGGTCCTCTTCGGCGGGCTGCTCAGCACCCTCTACTCCTTGCTCCAGTTCGTGTTCTCCCCGATCTGGGGGGCGCTCTCGGACCGTCTGGGCCGCCGTCGCATCCTGACCATCACGCTGGCCGGCAACGCGCTTTCCTATCTCCTCTGGATTTTCGCGGCGCAGTTCTGGCTCGTGGTCGTCACCCGGCTCGTCTCGGGCATGATGGCCGGCAACATCGCCGTGGCCAGCGCCGCCGCGGCGGACATCACCGAGGAGAAGGAGCGCACGAAGGGCATGGCCGTCGTCGGCATCGCCATCGGCCTGGGCTTCGTCTTCGGTCCGGTCATCGGCGGCCTCGCTTCCTCGGCGCAGTTCGCCCACGGACCGGCCGCGGGTTCGTTCGGGCTGAATCCGTTCTCCGTGCCGGCGGCCATCGCGGCCTCGCTGGCGCTCCTGAACTTCCTCCTGGTCGTGAGGTTCTTCCCGGAGACGCTCTCGCCGGAGCGCCGGGCCTCGGCCGACGCCAAGCGTCCCTCGGTCTTCGACCTCGCGACGGTCCGGTCCTCGGCGGTCCGGCGCACCTCGTTCGCCAACCTCGTCTACCAGGTGGCCTTCACCGGCATGGAGAACACCATCGTCTTCCTGACGTTGGCTTTGTTCGCCTACAGCCCGCGGGACAACGCCTGGCTCTTCCTGTTCAACGGCGCCTGCATGATCTTCGCCCAAGGTCTCGCCCGCCAGCTGGTGAAGCGGCTGGGTCAGCGCAAGGTCGTGATGCTCGGCATGCTCGTCGCGGCGGTCGCGTTCGTCTGGGTCGCGCTGATCCCGCCCACGCTCGCGGCCGAAGGCTCCGGCGCCAAGACTTCCTTCTACCTCGGCCTAGGC
>Ga0194123_10000431_pt1 | contig 79452 bp, 49 predicted proteins | sample TA2MahsurfametaG_5_FD_155479 | JGI IMG/M metagenome (GOLD analysis project Ga0194123, IMG submission 155479) | Freshwater microbial communities from Lake Tanganyika, Tanzania - TA2015023 Mahale A surface | ecosystem: Environmental > Aquatic > Freshwater > Lake | place: Tanzania: Lake Tanganyika... | reverse complement strand
CCCCCACCACCCCCCGCCCTTGTGGCCCCCCCCCCCCTGGGGGGCACCCCCCCTCTCCATCTCACCCCATCCCATCGCATCCCCTCCCATGATCATGTCCATGGCATCAGACCTCACCACTCGTCAGATCGTGTGGGCAGGTCGCCCCACTGAGAGCGCACAGCAGACCATGGGACTGCAGGTGCCCATCACTGTGGAGGCATCCTGGCTCGCAGGTGCCCATGCCTCGCAGTTCCGAGATGAGGCGCTCGCCCGCCTGCCCCTGTTCACCCACGAGGACTGACCCATGGCACGACGTGACACCATCGCCCCCATCATGGCACGGCATGGATTCATCGAGAAGCGCAGCACACGCCACCGCATCTGGCAGCACCCCACTGGGGCTGTGGTCACCACAGGCAGCACGATCAGCGACCATCGGGCACTGAAGAACATTGAGCGAGACTGCCGCCGTGCGCTGATGGCAGTCTGACCCTACAGCATAGCACACCCCCGACCGATTGGACAGTCGTTTGGGGGTAATACGTTTGTATCGGCGCGGCCGAGCGAAAACTCATAGATACTATAAACCTACAAAACTTTGAAAACGCTCGACCGATTACGCTTTCATTTTAAAATTTTTTCCCATACCAAAACACTCAAAAAACCTTAATGGACCTTCGAACCACAAAAGCAGAAGAGCTCGGATACATTTGGATGACTTTGAAAGAACTCGTTAAGATGTTGACAACCCGCTCGTCCCGTGCTAAAATTCAAACAGAAAACGACAACCCCACTTGATTATGAAAACACTCCCAGTAATTTTGAGTTTGGCGCTTCTGCCATCTCCCAGTATCGCAGCGACACTGTATCCTGGTTACGAACAAGCCTCTCGTCCGAGTGGCGCTGTAGTCACCGATAACAATGGCGGTAAGTACAGAATCTCTCCTGGTGTAGGTATGCTTCGTCATATTTACAATGCTGAGATGGCTGCAGGAAAACCGACCAGTCTCAGTTGGATTGAGCAAGCGTCAATCGGCGTATTTAAAAAAGATCAAAAGATTGCACAATATCAGAGCACTGTACAGTACCAACCACCTTCGTTCTTCCAAGGTGCTAGCGGTGCTCCTGTAGTTGTTCCACCGACTGTGATTAACACTCCTGGTGCTGTACCTCGTGAATGCCGTAAAAAGAGCATTAGTCTGTTTATCTTCTTTGATATGCGTAATGAAGATTGCTGATGGAAGGATTACACTGTGTAGTCGTATATCAGTATGAAGGTAAAATAGAGTGCCACAGTACTCACGGTAGAGTTGTGACGATATCGTTCTCCTCTACCGTTTTTCCTTTGGTGATGAATCATATTCGATCACGAGTATTACCGAATGACATTTACTGGGTTCAATGATACTATATAAAGTAACTGATTTGAAGTTTTATGAGTAACGTATACGAATCAACTGTAGAGTACAACGAAGATTTTGGTGAATATTACCTCACGATTCCCGATGAGCTTTTGGAGCATGTTGGGTGGGAAGAGGGTGATGTAGTTGAGTGGCACCTGAATAAAGACGGCACTGTGCTACTTGAGCGTGTCGATGAGTTTTATGGAGATTCCGAGAATGAATGAACCTGTAAGAATGCAGCAATCAAATGCAAATCCTTTAGCATATCGTCTAGTAGATAAAGATGGTAAAGTGATTGAAGATAAAGTATTTGATGATTTTGATGCACTCGCAGATTTTATGATGGAACAAGCGGACAGATATTATCAAGGTCTAGTCGATCCAGACACTACTGTTGAAATGACACAGTTTGACAACACTGGAAAAGTTTTATATCAAGATCAAGCGAGTTTTACAAAAAATGGAACAGAAAAAGAACTACAGTCTATTCTCACTGAACTCGTTAACGACGAGGGAGGAGAAGATCAAATTGTTTAAAAATGATTTGGAGCATATAAAAAATAGAGTGCTTCATTTAGAAAGTCGCATGAGTAAGATTCCCGATCCTTTTGTGATTTATTATAAAGAACCAGGAAAAGAGGAGTATTCTAAGCTTAACGAGACTTTAGATAATCTTTATGCAGAAATAGAGAAACTTAAAAATGACCGAAATCTCTCCATTTAGAGGATCAAACTTCCTGACAGCGGTTTATTCGTTTTTCGATTTTTCGTTGTCTGGTAGAATCCCTCCTTTGTACGTGCCAGTGCAAATGTTTGTTTCTGGTCTTGCACTTGCTTTAGCAGAAGTTGTGAGTTTTCCGCGTCTTGCGTTAACTTTTTTTCTAGAAACGAGACAGTTGCGGGCTCTGGGACCATTTGATGATTTAAATAAGTGGGTAGAAAATCGAAAGTACTCCGACAATCCCCTCATACCGTACATGAACACATATGATGTGTTTGCAATACCGATCACATTTACACCAGACTACTGGGAAATGTCATTAAGTAATGGTACTGCGGAAATCATGTCTATTAGATGCATATTTTTATCATGTGAGTTAGAATCTCCGATCAAAGGAAAAGACTCTGACAATCAAACCGCATACAAGAAAATAAACAGTAGAACTGGAAAAGCATATAATCAAAAACCAAAAATCAATAATGGTGATTATTACGACGAAGCAAAAGAAAACTGGACACCAGGAAAAATGCTGGAACCATTTATCTTTGGTGCTGGATCTCCCGTTCCATTGTCTGTATTATCTGTAGTAGGTGGTGATGTGGTATTGCCAGTAAACAATGCTCCTTCTTTAGGACCAGAGTTTACTTATATCATCAGTGGTTATGTGACTGAACGACATTTTTTTGATAGAGAATGGATTACCGAGTGGGGCGTTAGAACAAACGGAACTAGTCTTCCATATAGAATCAAAACTGATGTATATGGAGCTTATTTCCAAGATCCAAATACATATTCAAACGCTGGAAACGTGGGAACTGATATACCTCCAGATCAGCTAGAAGACAAACATTGGATTAAGTTTGCTTCTTGGGGAATCGATGATTATTATGAGGATTGGATTGGAGATGCTGAACGTATTGACAATCCAAGAATAGAAAGGTATATTCGTGGTGCTACTCGCATTATACAATATAAACCTTCTGAAATTGGAAGTTTGCGCTTCTATTTCTATTTTTATGTAGAAACTGATGTAGTATCTCCACTAAGCATTAATGATCATGTATGTCATTTTACTGTTAAATATAATCAGCAGATTGCTGATAAAAGATTACAGTGGGCACAAAATGAAATAAACCCAGATCAAAAGAGATGTCCATTTTTAAGTGAAGCGACTGTTCTACAGTTAACAGCAGAACATTATGGTTTTCCTAACGTAGAAGCATACTTAGGATATAAAAATGCAATCGGTTCAAACTTTGGCGGTGGATATCTCAATAATCCCAGAACTAACCCAAATCCAAATGTTTGACATTTTCCATCAGAGGTAGTAGAATGGCACAACCAGCAAAACTTAGTCCAACTAATCTAACAAACCACGCTTCTTTTCTGCCAACTGGTCCAATGCCTATTCCTGGTGTTGGGTTTTCTGTCAACGTTTTCATTGAAAACTTGCCAGCTATTCCAGCAGGAAGTCAATACATGAAACATGATATTCCAACAGATATTATTTCTTGTATAATAAGACCTCCACATAGAGATGAAGTAATGGAAGGATGCCCTACTGTTTGGGTAAACGGACAACCGATGGCGCGAGTGGGTGATAAGATTCAAGCACCACTAGGTTATTTTCCATCACCTCTTGCTCCTGCTGGTACTTTAAGACTCGGAGCAACTACAGTTCACGTAGATTCTGCTCCTGGAATCCCTTATATTGGATATCCAGCACTTCCAGTTCCAACTCCTCCAGGAAGAAAACTACCAGTAGAATGTAACAACAACTTTCCTTAAACTGGTAGTATTAATAACTTTACCCATTAGATAAATAAGATTATGGCAAAAGCACCTAGTTTCAACAAATCTAGTTATGTCCCTGGCAAACCCAAGTGTACTCGCCAGGGTCGCTCAAAAAACACAAACCTAGCGGCATCTAGTCGCAACGGACGCAAAAAACGCTACAGAGGACAAGGAAATGGCTAAAGCAAGAGCAAGAAATACCGATGGAACATTCATCGCAGACAACCCAGACACTCCAGAAAATGAAGCATGGGTAGATGTACCTGAAGCTGAAGCAACTCCTAGAGTATTTGGGTGGGTTGCTGGCAGACCTGTAAGCCGTCAGATTCACCCAGACACCAATCCAGAAGTCCCTGCATGAGCAGATTTGCATGAATATGCTGCAACTTAATCCCCAAATACCCGTCTTGACCCCCAAGGGGTCAGGATGGGCATTTTTTTTGATCGATAGAAGTCAAGAACATGACTTGGAATGGGTAGTTTTTTTGGATGAAGGGGGGTATTGTTGGACTTTTCGGAACTCTGATGTTAGAATACAGCGAAATAGCACCTTTGGGCGCGAAAATATAGCAAAATTCGGGATAGCAACCCCGTAAAAAGTTCTGTTTTCACTCATCTTAGGAGAAAAAACAGATGGCTAAGTATCAAGTAGACCGAGATACCGATTTTATGAGGCAAAACTGGGGCACAACACGTCTAATCACCGATTATGGTGCGTTGTCTCCGACAAAAATGAAGAAAAATGAACCCCCAGTAGATAGGTTACAAAAACACTGCGGTGGAAAAGAGGGTTTTGATGACTATGTTGAGTGGTGGGTATAAATAATACTATAAATAGAGTCTTTTTATGCCCGTTAGCAGAGCGTTCCGAGATATTAACATAACTTTCGGTAAGCATCCTGTTACTGATGACTTGCTCGTAGTGAAGGACTTTAATGCGATTAAAAACTCTATCATGAGTTTAATACTAACTGTTCCTGGAGAAAGATTTTTTAATCCAAGAATAGGCAGTAAAATTTATGATTTGTTATTTGATCCTATGGACTTCATTACGAGTGAGAGCATAAAATCGGAAATAAAGTATACTATTCGTGCTTTTGAACCAAGAGTCTCATTGAATAATGTGTTGGTTCAAGAAAACTACGAAAATAATAGTTATGATATAGAGATTGAGTATACTGTAGTCGGATTGCCAGAAAAACTCGACACTATTCAGCTTACTCTAGAGAGAACACGGGTATAAAATGCCATACAATCAACTAACCAACCTAGATTATTTTGAAATAAAGTCAGTTCTTAGAGATTATCTGAGAGCAAACTCAGATTTTACCGATTACGACTTCGAAGGATCTGCTTTAGGACATATTATAGATTTGTTGGCGTATAATACTTATTATACGGCATTCAATGCTAACATGGTTGCTAATGAGATGTTTCTCGATTCAGCAACATTACGAGATAACGTAGTTTCTTTAGCTAAACAGTTGGGTTATGTTCCTAGATCAACTGTTTCTTCTTCTGCTGCGGTAAGCATAACATTAAATGTCAGTGGTGCTACAATACCAGAAAGTATAACCTTTAAAAAAGGTTTGGCGTTTTTAACGTCAGTTAATGACAGACTATATCAATACAATATAATAGAAGATATTACAGCACCAGTAAATAGTGAAAATCAAGTTGTTTTCTCTGATGTAAAAATCTATGAAGGTAGTTTGATCACAAATCGATATACTGTCACCAAAGATGATTTCGCTATAATTTTAACTAATCCAGGAATCGATGTTAGTAGTATTAATGTCAAAGTATTCGAGAGTTCTACATCTAGTACATACGAAAAATATGTTGTAACTGATAATATTTTAAATGTTTCTCCAGATTCGGCGGTTTTTTATGTCAATGAAATTGAGGATGAAAACTATAGACTCGTTTTTGGGGATGGAATATTTGGCAAAAAACTTTCCGTAAACCAAGTAGTTGAAATATCTTACTTAGTTTGCAATGGTTCGGTTACAAATAATGCTTCTATTTTTACATTTAATGGAGTTCTAATAAACTCTCAAAATGGTTCAACAGCATTTAGTACTACTGTGAATAACATAACTACTGTTGTTAAATCTTTTGGTGGGAGTGATATAGAAAGTATTGATAGTATTAAAGTCAATGCTCCAGCGATGTATGGCACTCAGAATAGAGCTGTAACTGCATCAGATTACACTTCTATTATTAGAAGAATATATCCAGCAACTGCTGACGTAATAACTTATGGCGGAGAAGAAGCAGATCCGCCAGAATACGGAAAAGTTAAAATATCAATAAAACCAAAAAATATTTCTTCACTGTCATCATATTCCAAAAGAATCATCATAGATGAGTTAAAAAAATATTCTGTTGGATCAATAACACCAGAAATCGTAGATCCTTCTATTATTTTTATTGAGTTAAATAGTAGAGTGTTTTATTCACCAAATCAGACTACATTAACACTAGATGATATTAAAACAAAAGTAATCAACAATATTAGAAGTTATAGTTTGTCAAGCGATACTGAAAAATTTGGAGGGAAGTTTAGATATAGTAAGTTTTCTTCGGTTATTGATAACTCAGATAGATCTATTAGATCTAATCTAACTAGTATCAAAATGAGAAAAGATTTCTATCCTTCTTTAAATAATAGTACATATTATGAGTTGTGTTTTAGTAATCCATTCGAATATGATGCAGAAGTTCCATCTATAGTAACGACAGGATTTATTGTTCAAAAATATCCATCATATGTTTGCTATCTTGAAGACAGAAAAGGAACTATTGTTTTGTATAGATTAGATACACAAACAAACGAAAAAATAGTTCTCAATAGTAATCAAGGAACTGTAAACTATATTAAAGGAGAGATAAAAATCAATGATTTAACTATCATTCAAGGATCTTTTTCTGATAATAAAATTGAGTTGAGAGTAAATCCAAAATATAATGACATTTTAGCAAAACGAGAAATATTTTTAGATGTAGATATTGAAAAAAGTACCATCACGGCTATTCAAGAGTAAATAAATGACATCAAAGATACGCAATCTTTCATATTTGGTAGATAATCAACTACCATCTTTTATTAATACAGAATATCCCAAGTTTTCTGCATTTTTACAGAAATACTATGAACATCTTGAGTTGCCAGGAAATCCTTTACATATCATCAATAACTTAGAAAAATATAAAGATATAGATTCATATGATAAAAAATCTTTATCTGAAGAAACTACATTTTTGTCTCTGGTAGTAGTAAACAATCAAGTTAATATTTCTGTTGTAGATGCATCAGCATTTCCAAATGTAAATGGTTACATTTTAATACAAGATGAAGCTATTTTTTATAGAGAGAAGGAGGGGAATACATTTTTAGATTGTTATAGAAATGTAAATGCCACAACGAAGTTAGGAGATTTATACGAAAAATCAATAACTACTGAAGTCGATTATAATAGTGTTGGTAGTAGTGATTCTCAGTTTTCTATTGGTACAGTAGTTAAAAATATCAGTAATTTAGTTTTATTTGCGTTAGTAAAAAACTTCGAAAAAGAATATCTAGGTTCTTTTCCAGAATCTAGTCTAAAACCAGAAGTCAATAAAAATATTCTTATTAAGAATATTAAGGAATTTTATAAAGTAAAAGGAACAGAAAAATCTATTCAGTTTATTTTTAACTCCATAGTTTCTAAAACTGCAACTGATGTTCCAACGGTTTATTATCCAAAAGATTACACTTTTAAATCATCTAATGGAACTTGGGTGACAAAATATGGATTGAAAGTAAGATTATTATCTGGTGATGTCACTAAAATAATTGGATCTAAGTTGATTCAAAGAAAAAGTTTATCCGATGATATACAATCATTTGGTATAATCGATAATGTTATTGATATTGGAAATGGATTTTTTGAAATAATATTAGCTCCTTCTACTATTGTAGGTGAGTTTCAAGTAGCTTCGCAAACTTTCCTAACTAATGAAGTATTAAGTAGTGAAACCGATCTTGTAAATGTTTATTCTACATTAGGATGGGAAAATATTGGTAAATTTTATATAAACGATGAAGAAATATTTTTTGAAAATAAAAGTGTAAATCAGTTTAAAAAACTATCTAGAGTTTCTCCAGTATACCACCAATCTAATAGTTTAGTCTATGATGAAGTTTTAGTTAGCGCAGAATATGAAGATAATGCAGGAAATATTCAAAATTTAAAAGCGGTATCTTTGGGATTAGTTTATAACTTAAATATAACCAAAAATACTCCATATCTTTCCGAAAATGATCAAATACAAATAACTTCTTCTGGCAGTATTATTTCCGACGTACAAATAATCGATAAGATTACTGGTAATATTCGTTGGAAACTTAATGAAACATTAGATGTTCCCTTTTCACCCAATCAAAACATTTCTTCCGATCTTTCTAGAGTAATATCAGAAGTTTCAGCAATATTTGAAGATGCTCAATATTTTTATATAACTTCTTCTGGATATCCTTCTCATGATATTGGAAAACTGTCATGGAATCAAACACTAACTGATCAAAAACATCTAAAACTTATTAAAAGAACTCCTGCGGTAAGCACAAATACAACTAAAATACAAGATACTGAAGTTGGTATTCTAGTAAATGGTGTTACTATCAGAAGTCATAGAGATGAAGAAAAAATAGTATTTGGTGAAATACAAGAAGTTACTGTTACAAATCAAGGTAGAGGATATTTAGATCCCCCATATATTCTGATTGAAGATAGTACAGGTATTGGAGTTGCATCTGCTAAAGCTATTCTTTCTGGCGAAGTTGTGGAAAGAGTAGAAGTTATAGAAGGTGGGGCAGGATTTTTCCCACCAGTTCCTACTGTAACTATTACTTCTGGTAGAAATGCACTTGTTACTCCTGTTATTACCAGCGGTAAAATCACTTCTATACAAATAGATAATCCTGGCGAATATTATTCAACTCCACCCAAAGTTATCATTTCAGATGCATCTGCAAAGGGAAGATTTGCGGAATATCTATCAGAAATATCTGATGATGGAAAACTGGTTGCGTTTAAAAAAATCAGTGAAGGTAGAGACTATAATCCCGAAGAAACCACGATCAGTATAGAATCGGTTGGTAGTGGTGCTACAGCTGTATCAAACGTAAGAACATGGACTAGAAACAGGTATTCTAAGTTCGCAAATGTATTAGATGTCCATAATGGTTATTACTTCCTAAACAACAAGGAAGGTGTTGGGTATGGTTATTCCTATATTGCTAACCCAAAAGGATTGCGTGTTCAAATAGGAGATAACTTAGATCAAAACTATGTAACACCATCTGTTCTAAAACATTCTCCTATTTTAGGGTTTGCGTATGATGGGTATCCTATCTATGGACCATATGGATATTCTAATGGATTAGATAATAACTCACAGATTTCTAGAATGACTAGTAGTTATTCTTTGAAATCATCTAGACCTTTGGGACCATCGACATTAACATATCCTTTAGGATATTTTGTTGAAGATTATCAATACACTCATAGATCTGGTTCATTAGATGAAAATAATGGCAGATATTGCGTAACACCAGAATATCCTAACGGCACATATGCTTACTTCATAACGATTAACTCGGATCAGACTCCAGTTTATCCTTATTTGTTGGGAGAAAACTTTTATGGTGTTCCAGTAGATTCAAACTACAAAAAAATAACACAATCAGATATTCCAAAAAATATTAGAAGAATAAAAACACAGAATACTCCCGAAAATGGAGAAACCATAAGCGCGACAGTTGAGCAGATCAATACGGGTTCTGTTGATAATATAGAAATAGTTGATTCTAATAATATTTTTAGTAGTGGTAATATTGTAGAGATTGATTATGGTAGTCAGTCATATACTAGACAAATAAAAGCGACAGTGAACGAGGTAGAAGGAAAACCAGTATCTACCATACAATCAAGAGAAAACAAATCTATACAAATTTTCTCAAAAAATACAGCATATCTTTTTGCAAATAGCATCTTATATCAAGAAAACACAAATGCTTCTGGAACTATATTGGGAGATGTTGTAAATGACACTAGTATTGTTCTGAAAAATGTTAGCGGTTCATTTACATCTTCAGATAATCTATACAGTAATATTGTAGTATCTTCATTATTACTCAATAAGTCATCATCGTTTACATTAGGTTCTACCGTTATATTATCAAATGGAAAGCAGGGCGGTGTAGAAAAAGTTGAAAATAATCAAGTATTTTTAGCAATAAATCCATTTGTGAACGGAGAAAGGGTAGTTTTCACCAAATCTTTCTCTGGATTGCAAGTAGATACTCCATATTTTGTAGTTGATGCTCAAGCAACATCATTTAAAGTATCTAATACATTAAATGGCACTCCTATAACTATAACATCTACAACGTCGCCAGGATCATTGATATTGAGTGAACAGGCAAAAGGAGAAGTCCTACAATCTGTTTTGGAAGGCAATACTCTAATAGTAAAAGTAATACGAGGAGAGTTTATAGTTGATGATGACTATGTTATTCGCAGCTCTAATATATTTGATACTTCAAACTCAAAAGTTGCCGTTATTAGATATTTAAATAACAACATTGAAATATCACAAATAAAAGATAAAATTGCTATTGTTACAACGGCAAGTGATCATCTATTAACCGAAGGGGATAAAGTTACAGTTGATATTAATCCAGATGATACTCAAAAAACCACATCATATTATGTGAGGAGAAGAATATACCAAAAAGTAAAGCTACCTTCTCTCACAATAACAAAACAAATAATAGACAGTGGTGTTGGTTCTTTAAAAACACTGAATAGTGGTGGTTATTATGTATTTGATGGCAACGGAAATATATCAAATGTAGAAGGAGATTATGCAAACGGTAGTAATGCAACATATAACAATGTAGAACTTATTTTTGCAGATCAGAATGCTTGCAGAAGTTTAAATGGTTCTACTATTATAGGAAACCCAAATAATGAAAATAATGCTAGAGCTACAGTAAATATCACGAATGGTGTAGTTACATCCTTTACTATAACTTCTAAAGGCAAATTTTACAAAAAAGGTGATATTCTTACCGTTTCCCCTTCTAGTCTAGGAAGACCATTAAACTCATCAAATACTCGTTCTTTCTTAACTGAAGTTGAGCATGTTGGATTCCATGCAACAAACACCAAACTATTTTTAGATAATTTAGAATCATTAGCAGTAAATGATATTCTACAGATTAATGATGAGTTAGTCAAAATTACTACTCTAAATGCCAATGCTGGATATGCGGTAGTGCAGAGAGGTGTTGAAAATACCGAAATACAAAATCATTTTGATTTATCTAATGTAACTGTTTACAACTCATCTTTTGTCTTAACTAAAGGATATAAAGTTGGATTCCAATCTGGTTCGCCATATGTTAATGAGTATGATGCAGAATCCCAAACATTAGAGGTTTATTTTGACATAGATACTCCATTTTCTTCCATTAACAAGTTAATGCCAGAAATGACATTTTTTGATCAAGGATCTCCCGCTAAAATAGCAGTAATATCTGATATTATCGAAGAACCTTCATATAGATTTGAGTTTTCTTTAGATAACATCAACTGGTCAAAAAATCCTATTATAGATATTCAAACATATTACAAATATAAGTTTAATACAGATCATTATTCTATGATCGGTTCATATCTTGAGTTTTCTCCAAGTGGAAACTTTAATATCATTCCAAATAATGTAACTAGAAATAGTGTTTTACCAGGATATCCAGGTTCATTTGTTTCCATCAAGACTGGATATGGCGTACAGTTACAAAACAACAATACTCAAAATAAAAAAATAGTAGAATATGGCAACTATTTTTATTATGATAAAGCTGAGTTAACAAAATCAGATGGCGGATATTTAAAACTAATACCAGATCCACTACAGGGAAATAAAACTGTTACATATGTAACTGATAATAGTTTTGTGTATGATTTGGATTTTGCTCCACTATATGATGGTTCTGGTTCAATGAAATATATCACTACATCAAAAACTGCTGTAGGTAAAATATCTTCGATTAAGATAACTGATTCTGGCAATGGGTTTACTTCTATTCCTACCATCAAAGGAGTTAGACCAAATAAACAATATGAATGTGTAGTTGACGTTAACTGGAGCTCATCTTCAAAAAACATTCCTTCATTGATTATTGAAAATCCTGGTTTGGGATATGTTAATCCAAGGGCAGTAATTACAAATGGCGATGGAAAGTTTGCTGAGTTTAAAGTGACTAAAGATAGTAATGGTTCTATTGTTTCTATTATAACCGAAAATAAAGGGACTGGTTATACATTTAAACCAGAAATCAAAATAATAGAAGCAGATGTTGAAATGTATTGTTCTAGTAATAGCATTGGAACAGCAAAAAGTATAAAAATAGTCGATAATGGTAAATCATATAATAACGATGTTTCTATCCAAAGATCTTTTTACACACCGACATTTTTAATCTTAAAAGACTTTAGTGGTGATTTTCTAGAAGGAGAGTTTATTGTTCAATATGATGCAAACGTTGAAGTATGTCGAGGGATAGTATCAAAAAATGGATGGAAAAAAGGATCAAATGTATTGAAAGTAGAAAATGTTACTGGTAATTTTATATTAAACTTACCAGTAGTAGGAAGTATTAAAAAATCCGAAGCATTAGTTGCAAATATTTTTAGGGGGATATTTACTCCAGACATACGAGCATATTCTGATAATGTTGGGTATTATTCTTCAGATAGATCTAAACTAGGTTCTTTATCTCAAAGATTAGCGGATTCTTATTTCTATCAAGACTATTCATATGTAATAGAATCAGATACACAAATAAATGATTGGCGTAGTGTAATAAAAGAAACCACTCACCCAGCTGGTTTTATTTCTTTTGGTGAAATAAACATTCGATCAACTGGAAATGCCTCTTTTGCTCCGAATGCAACTTCTCTGAATACATTCAGATTATTGCAACTATGGGATGATGAATCCTCTGATAGAAGAGTAACTATTCAAAGTAGCACCACTAAAATTACGGAAACTATTTCTTCCTTAAAAGATATTAATCAGTTCAGAGGAAAAGGATCTATTATACCATTACAATATGATTCTTCAGAAACTTTATCGTATGATTTTTATCTAGATCCACCCTTCAATGGTTATTTTGATTCAAATGGCAACAGAGCGGGAAATAAAACATTTACTATGAAACTTCTTAGTTCTAATGTTCCGTTAAATGTTTCAAACGCAAATAATCTATTTTTGACTTTAGATGGAGTTTTACAAGAACCTGGAAAATCGTATACTGTATCTGGAACACAGATTACTTTTGCAGAAGCTCCATTAGGAAATAGAAATGTTTTTGGTGATCCTATTAGTCCAAATCAATATATTGAGGGTGTAGATACAAAATCACAATCTTGCATAAGCAGATATATTGGTCTAAAGGATAGTGGATTAAACACTTCGTATTTTAAAAAGATCAAAAATATATCATCACAATTTGATGGAATAAAAAATGAGTTTGATTTATATTACGAAGATAATACTCCAGTTCAGTTAGATGGGAATGATAACTTATTTGTATCTTTAGATGGTGTTTTTCAAGTTCCAGGAATAACTCCACTTTTACCAATGAGGAGATCTTACTATATTAGAAAAACTAGCACTCCTAATACTATAGTTTTTACGGAACCACCAAAAAGAGAAGAAGACATTCCCCAATCGTTCTTCGCATATAGAGTTGGAAACTATATTTCTTTAACTATAGATTCTTATTTAATACCAATCAAAAAAACAGGTCCATTTATTTTACGTTCTTCTTTGAATAGAAAAAATGTTTTTATTGATGACGATAGAAACCTCTTGGTATTCGTAGATAATGTTTTACAAAGAAGAAATAAATCATATACTATAAATGGATCTAATATATCTTTTACAGAAGAGTTAAATCCAGACAGTAAGATTGACATATTTTATTTGTATGGAAGAGACTTCCAGAAGTTTGTTACTGCTTTTGGATTTGAAGATACTCCGTTTTTCAACAGGTATAATATTACTGTATCTCAAGCACAAATCAATCTCAACTATGGGTATGGTCAATATGTAAATGCTGTCATAGAAGCAATAGATGAAGATTTGAATGTAGTCGCTAGTGGTAGAGTAGTAAAAATAAGTAAAGAAGGTTCTTTTAACACAGCAGATGCGGTTTATGTTATTACTGTAGAGTCTGCTATTAATAAAAAAATTGAACAAGGATATTCATTAGTAGTCAGACAGATTAGAGGTAACTTTGAAAATATAGATGTTTACATTTCAGATTTTAAAGTATTAGATGTAGACGAGTTTAAACAAAATGACGATACTTTCGAAATCATTAATAAACAAAAACCAGGATGGTTATTAGGAACTTCGCTGGAACCTATTTACGATGATAATTTGGAAGTTGATGATTTTATAAAAATTGATGGTGAGGAAGATTTTAGAACAATAAGATCTTTACCAAAAGAAGCATATAAAACACAATATAGAGATTTAGATGACGTAAACACCAGTTATTATGCAAAACTAGAAGTTTCTTCTTACAACAAAACACAACGAGGAGAAGGATTAAATATTGTTGCAAATGTAGATACTGATGAAGATTCACCTACTTTTGGTGAGATTATTTCATTATCTTGGAATAAAAAAGAATATGGAGATTATGCATTAACTACAATTTTCCCACAACCAAATGCATATGGTTACGAAAACTTACCAGAGTTAATGTTTATACCACAACCTGTAAAAGATGAAGGGGGTTTTATAACTTCACAAGCTCAAGGCGGTGGTGCTAGAGCATTTGCTGTCATGGATAATGGAGAAATAATTGATTTGATACTAATATCAGGCGGTAGTGAATATCTAACTTCCCCAAAAGTTTATATAACTTATGGGTATGATGTATTAAAGTCAAATAAAAATTTGACCACAACATATTTTAATCTTGGTATTGGAACACAACTAGTTTCTGGATTTAAACTATCAAATATCATAACAGTAATAATACCAACCCTCAAACCAAACATTTATAATACTTCGATACCATTTGTTTCTCCCAATGATACTAAACATCATGGAATAACTGTTATTCAACCAGAAATAGCAAGTGGAAATGAACTAGCATGGAATGAAACTAGAGTAGATGTTATTGCTAACCTATCTGCAAATATTTCTTCTTTCACAGATTTGTATTCTATAATAAAAATACATTTAGAAACTCCGTTACAAGATGTACAAGTTATTTCTTCGCATGAAACAACATCATTAAAAAATGCCTTTGTTGTCACTGGTGCAGTCGATTTTTACGGAGATGAAAATTACTCAGTTGATTATGCTCAAAATCAACTAGGAGCTTCATTAGGAAGATATGATTTTAATGGATTGCAGTTTGCTTCAGTTGGAATAGACGATGCATCTGCATTCACACTAGAAATGGTAGATTTGTTCTACCCAACATTAATGATTGGGGATTTTGAAGAAAGATCTTTATCAAACTATTCTGAATCTAAAGAATATTGGAATGTTGGTAGAGATAGTATAACTGAGTATGGCGCTATATTACAGATCCCCATGAATGAAACAGATACTATTGTTTATATTGAAGATACCACAAGATTCCCATCTTCGGGGTCTTTACTAATAGGAGATGAAATAATAACTTATAGTAGTAAGTTATCAGATCGTTTTATGGAAGTTATTAGAGGTATTAATGGAACTATTCCACAACCTCATTTAGCTGGTGATTATTTAAGAACCCAAGGAGATCCTATAGATTTTGGTATACCAACAATTATCGACAATACCTTATATTCGTTACCATCTTACTACTACACTCATCAAGAAACGTTTGTTGATATTACCACAAACATTGTTTTAACCAGAACAGGCACTTTTACTTTGGAGTAGTGGTATAAATATAAATAAACTGAACCCAACAACCTACGAGAGACTAAGAAGAAATGGCACCAATTATTTCTGATAAGTTTAGAATATTTAACGCAAAACAGTTTTTAGAGTCTTTATCTGAAGGAAGCACGGATTCCTCATCAGATCGCTCTAAAATGTATTTTTTTCTGGGCAGACCAGAAAGATGGTATTCTTACTTAGAAATCTATTCACAAAGTAACACTAGTTTTGAAGTAAACGAAACTGTGTACATTGCTGGCGTAACGCCAGGTTTACAAAACGCTGTATTTAAAGCAAAAGTTGCAGCTGCATATCCAAATAGTCTACTTCTTTATAATATTGGTCCTACGGTAAATGCTCTTCCCGTAAATGGTTCTACTCTCATAGGAAATACTTCAGGTGCCACTTGCAAAACAGGAGTTTATCGTTTTGCAACTGATGAAATCCCTCCAGTTCCTTTCGACAACCAAGAAGATAAGTATACTGTATACGATGATATGATTGCTATGAAGAGGATTACCTCTGCATACGGAAGACCTGTCATCAGAAGATACGATTACGATCCAATCGTAAACCCAATTTTTGATATTTGGAGACCAGATTATTCTGTAAAAAATCCATCAGCAACTGGCGCAACAGCATTAAAAGATGCAAAATATTTCTGCAAAAATCGTCATTATGAAGTTTTTATTTGCCTAAGAAATGGAAATGGTGCTAATGTAACATATGAACCAAAAACCAGCGCATTTTTACAGCAAGGTGAAGGCACGTATAATAGTACTACAGGTGTTTATACTGAACCAAACGGCAACTACTCTTGGAAATATCTATACACTATTCCAACGGATGATGTTATTCGTTTCCTTTCTACAGATTTTATGCCAATCTGTACATACAATGGACCCACTGTTGTAGATGGTGCTATTTCAACAGTATTGATTAGAGATACTGGTTCTGGATGGCCCCAATCATCTATTTTCTATGCTCCAATCAGAGGAGATGGCTCTGGTGGTAAAGTTAAAATCACCACAAACGGTTCTGGAGGAATCTCTGCAGTTGAAGTTACATCCGCTGGTAGTGATTATAGTTATGCTAGTGTTATTGTAGATCCAGCATATATCTACACTGCTAATGATTTATCAACATTAGCAACTGGAGTAACTAACGCACAAGGAGACATTGATGTTATCATTCCTCCTCAAGGCGGACACGGATATGATCTAATCAATGAGCTCAACTCTAAGAGAGTGATGTTAAATGTTCGTCTGACATATGCAGAAGGACAAGGAGATTTTCCAATCGACAATGACTTTAGAAGAATCGGTATCGTTGCAGATCCACTAATCTATCAATCTTCTTCTGCTTTGCTAGCAGATACTGCACAATGTTTATATGCGGTAAAACTCACTAATGTTTCTGGAGATTTTGTGCAGGATGAAACTATTCAACAAACTGTTACTGGTGGAACTGCTTTCGGGACAGTTGTATCCTGGACTTTAGATGAAAATAGCACTACTTCGGGTGTTTTAAAGTACTTCCAAAGTTCAGATTATCACAGAGATTCTTCTGGTGTAGTCAGAAGATTTGCATCTAACGCAGCAAATGCGGTTTCTGCTCCAGTAGAACTTGGGGGGTCAGGTATTTCTGGAACTGTTGATATTACTTTTGACACAGACGTACTTGGAATGGACTTTAATGATGGTATTGCTCGTCCAGAAGTTCAACCAAGATCGGGAGAAATCCTTTATCTAGAGAATAGAAGAACAATCTCAAGGGCACCAGATCAGATAGAAGATATCAAGTTAGTTATTGAGTTTTGATTTTATCATTTAAACTTATACTATAATCGTTAGAAGTTTTTTACAATGCCCCAGAATACTAATCTCAACAATAAGATTTATAATGACGATTTTGACGAATCAAAAGGTTTTTATAGAGTTTTATTCAGACCAGGATATTCAATCCAAACAAGAGAACTGAATAATCTTCAATCTATTTTACAAAATCAGATTGAAAGTTTCGGTAAACACACCTTTAAGCAAGGTGATCTTGTAGTGCCTGGGGAAGTATCATACAATAATAGATTAAACTATGTCAAGTTATCTTCAGTCTCTGAAGTAGCAGTAAACGTGAATGGAGTTATTTCTTTCCAAAAATATGATATTTCTTTACTTAGAAACCAAACACTTATTGGATTAACTTCTGGGGTTCAAGCTACGGTTATATCTAGTGAATATGGCAACGATTTAGAATCAGATATATTATATGTAAAATATTTAAATAGTGGAAACAGTAATAACGAAGAAACTTTCAGACAAGGGGAAAGTTTAGAAGTTGTTGGTGTTTCAGACAGTCCTACGTTAGTTGTTGGAACTGATGGAAGTGCTCTTCCAAATAGAGTAAAAACGTTAGATTATGATACTAAAGTTGTAACTGAAATAGATAGTCCTGCTATGGGATTTGCATCTGCTGTCCAAGTACAGCAAGGTGTATATTTTGTTAATGGATTTTTTGTTACAAATGCAGAGCAACTGGTAGTAGTAGACAAATACTACAATCTACCATCAGTAAAAGTAGGATTTATAATCAACGAATCTGTTATCACTCCAGATGAAGATTCTACTTTATATGATAACGCTAGGGGATTTTCAAATGAATCTGCTCCTGGGGCACATCGTTTAAAAATAGATTTAACTTTAAAAGTATATCAGTATGATGATTCGTTAGAATCTAACTTCATTCAGTTAGTTTCTATTAAAAATGGTAATATTGAAAAACTAGTAAGGCAGGCCGATTATAATCTATTAGAAGAAACATTAGCTAGACGTACATATGATGAGTCTGGTGATTATGTAGTAGAAAATTTTCCACTAGACTTGAGAGAGTACTACAAGAAAAATGATAATGGTGGTATATATTCATTAAATACCGAAACTAACTTAGTTGGTGGACCAATAGATCCAGAAACTAATAAAATAAAAACTAGGAGTATTGATGAAGCTTCTAGACTATTAGTTGCTGGATTAGGTTCTGGTAAAGCATATGTAAAGGGATTTGAAATAGTAAATAAAAATACAAAATATGTAGAAATCAGCAAGGCACGAGATACATTAAAAAGAGAAGATAATAGAATAAAAATTAATCCATTATCTTCATACAAAATAACAAATGTATTTAATAGCGTACCATTAAACTCGGAAGGTGAAGATCTTACTGCATATCCAACTATTTACTTAAACTCAGTTTTTAATGATGGCAGTTTAGGATTTAACTCCACTGAATCATTAACTGATGGATCTCAGGAAAAGCAAACATTGATTCGTAGAGGAAAATATTTTTCTCCAGATATCGGTGTTATGACAGTATACCTGAAAAAAGAACACCCAACAGTAGGATTTCCTACAAATGGAGATTTCGGATTAGTTGGTGGTAACTTTGAAAAGTTTTGGTATATACAATCCAAGCAAACTACCGCTACAGATACTTTAGTAGGTAGTATAGATTTATTGGCGTATTCTATTGTAGCTCGCCCAGACATCGCAGACTCAGTAGATCAAGATGGAAACTATAATCAGTTATTCTTAGAGTTAACTATCGCTGGCAATAAGAGCGATCTACAAAAACTCATAAAAGAATATGATGAATCTGATACTACGAAAAGAAGAAGATTTTTCTTAAATCAGACTGACGCTAGACAATATTCTTTCCAATCAACTACACCACAAACTATTTTTGCTTATGGTTATGTAGTTGATTACAATCCAGTAATCACACCTGTTATCGGGGTTGCTAAACCAAAAGACTTTAAGTTTGTTAAATCTGGAGTGGGATTTAATCCAGACAGTGACATTATTTTATCAAAGGGAAGATCATCTGCAAATGGTGGATTAACATCCATAATCGTTACTAATGGTGGTTCCAACTATTCTACATCTAACCCACCGACTATTTCATTTACTGGTGGAAGTGGACTGAATGCAGCAGCTGAAGCGATCATTTCAAATGGATCTATTGTGGCAATAAAAATAAGTAATCCTGGAACAGGATATATAACAACACCTCAAATCAATATTACTAGTACAGTTGGATCTGGAGCAGCTGCAACTGCATTATTATCACAACCAACATATAATACGACTTTTCAGTTATCTTATTTCAATCCAATATTTTTTACAAAAATTATTGTAGATCAATCAGTTACTGCCGATGTATTTAAAGCTGGAAAATACATAGTAGGATTGAGTAGTGGTGCATATGGGATCATTGAAGGTTCTTCATCTTATGGATTTTCTTCGGTTGATACTTTATTCGTCAGAACTTTGTCTGGTCAGTTTAGACCTGGAGAAACTATTACAGATGAGATAGGAAACGCTAGAAGAATCGCAAGAGAAAATACACTATCGCATATAATAGTAAAAGAGAGGGGAGGTGGATATTCCTCTACTTCTAAAGTACTACTGAATGGTGTCGAATATAACGATTCTGCTATCAAAATAAATTTGTTAGGAAGCAGCATTTATAAAATTGATGTACTTGATAGAAATCTAGTTTCATCCACATATAACTCCCCTCCAGTAATAAGCATAAACAGTGCGACTTCTCCCACGACTTTTGCAAAACTAACCCCAGTTTTATATAAAAATACTGTAGTAAACTATTCACCAGAAAATGTAAAGTCTATTCATTCTATTTTTGGGGTAGGTGGGAAAAATATTTTTACATGTGATGTAGTTAATCAAGACTCATCATATTTTACTGCAAAAACATTAACTGATTTTACTTTCTTTGGTTCTATAGGTTCCCAATATTTGGAATGTTCTGGATTTTCTGGAGATCCTTCAAAAGATTTAATTCAAGGAGATATTATTCAGTTTACTGATAAAAATAATAAACTAGTTAGATCTGTAGTTCAATATGTAACAGATCCAGGTAGTTTAGTTAGATCAAGAGTATATTTAGATAATGTTCTCACTGAAGAAGTAACATCATCCAATGTAATAAGAATAAGACCAAAAATTGATAATGCAACCAACTCTTCATTGATTATTCCTACTGGATCTAAAAATTTAAAATCAATCGAAGAAACTTCATCAGATTCAAAAATAAAATATTACTTCAGAAGAGATTTTGTTACCACCGCATCCACTTCTGGTGGGAATATTACTTTCGCAGCTCAACTTCCATTTGGTACACAGAGATTTGTATCTTTCTCACAAGAAGCATTTATTTTAACAGTATTGGATAAAAAGAGTGCTACTACGGTAGAAACAGGAGATATTATATTCTTGAGAAGTGATCAAGTAAATATTGTAAACTCCACTGATGATAATACAGGACTTACAGCTGGTAGTGTTACTGTTTCTCTCCCATCAAACTTTTTCGGGACTAACACTAACTTCCCCAAAATAAAACTTTCTGCAACCGTAGAAGTATCAAAAGCAAGAGCAAGATTAAAAACTTCAGTGCCAAATAAAAGAATAGTTATAGCATCTCCTGGAGATAGAGTTATTCCTTTGCGAGGATATGATTATGATACTGATAGTAATGATATACTATCATATTCTGATGTATACAAAATGTCTAAAGTTTTTGAGGGTTCTATTACATCGCCACCTTCTGTGGATTCTGCAGGAAACCTAGTTTCTGGCATAGATGTCACTGACCGTTTTACTTTTGACGATGGACAGAGAGATACATTATATGATGTGTCTAGAATCATCTTAAAACCTGGATTTGAACCACCTAAAGGTCAACTACTAGTAGTATTTGATTACTTTGAACATTCACAAGGAGATTTTTGCACTATCGATTCATATACTCATGAATCTGGATTGCCAATAGATGAAATTCCATATTTCAACTCTACTGTTTACGGAAGAGTTTCTTTGCGTGATGTAATAGATTTTCGTCCAAAGGTAGATAGTACAGCAATTATTTCTGGTTATCAGGATACATCTCTTTTATCGGTAGAAGATTCAACAAGTTTTATTCGTTCAGCGGGTATTGTTGCGAGTGCTCCTGCAATAGATTCAAATATTGAATATACTATTTCATTTAATACTAATCAATATCTAGATAGAATTGATGGCATTTATCTAAACAAAAAAGGGATGTTTTTCGTAAAAGAAGGAAACTCCTCGCTAAATCCCACAAAACCATCTGACGTAGAAGATTCAATTCCTTTATATTATGCATACATTCCAGCATATACATTATCTCCCACTGATGTTCGTATTTTACCTGTAGATAATCGTAGATATACGATGCGAGACATTGGTAAACTAGAAAAAAGGATAGAACGTTTAGAAGAATATACTATGTTAAGTTTGTTAGAACAACAAGCTTTAAATATGCAGATTAAAGATGAACTTGGTTTAGATAGATTTAAAAGTGGTTTTGCGGTTGACAATTTCCAAAATCATGCATTTGGAAATATTGCATCATCTTCATATAACTGTTCTATAGACACACAGCAATCAGTTCTTAGACCAACATCAAAAGAAACTTCATTAAAACTAGTAGAAACTAATACCAGAGAAGATCAAAGATTTTCTAATGGATATAAGAAAACGGGTGATATTCTTACGTTACCATACACCGAACTTTCTTTTGTAGGTAACAACTTCGCAACAACAACAACCAATATTAATCCATTTGTTGTTCTTCAATATGTTGGTGATGCTTTCTTATCACCGTCAGTAGATCAATGGTATGATGAAAAAACTCAACCTATTATTTTAGATAACGACTCTAAGATTTTTTCAGTTTTCTATTCAAAATCAGATTCTCGTTTTGGTTATGAAAGTATCTACAATAACTTCATCGTAAACTGGATTGGATCAGATAGAGTATTTTATAATACCACTTCACTAACTTCATTAAGTAGAGAAAGTTCTTTATCAAATACAGTTGCAGCTACTATAGCAACATCATCAAATATTAGTCCACAGAATAATGAATCTGGTAGAGGTACTGGAACATCATTTATTAGTCCAATTTGTAGAACTAATACAGTGTTTTTCACTCTGAGAAGAATGAAACCCAACACTGAATTCTATGTTTTCATGGACAATAAAAACATAGACCGATGGGTAGCACAGGATTATTATTTCACTGGTATAGGAGGAAACTCTGTAGGACCATTTACTGATGTTGGTAGACCAAGTATTACTACTGATGCAAATGGAAATGCTAGTGGATTACTCATTATTCCAAATGGATTACCTCCACAACCACTTTCAACATGGTCTGGAACTATTGATAGTATTGTATATGATTCATCCGAACAAACTGGAGTTCCAAACTCACTTAAATTTACTACTGGAGTTAAAACTATTAAGTTTACTTCAAACGTAGAAGGAAAATCCGATAGTTCTGTAGATTCTTATACTGAAGTTAACTATTATGCAGTTGGGTCGTTGCCAGAACAACCAGTCTCTATTGTTTCTACATATCCTTCTAAGTTTAGATCAGAAGAAGGTGTGCAAACGGTAGATGGTTCTTCTGTAAAACCAAATCCAATCTCTCAATCATTTAAAGTTGAAAACACTCCAGGAGGAGTATTTTTAACTGGAATGGATTTATTCTTTAATAAAAAAAGTAGTACTATACCCGTTAAAGTGTATTTAACAAATATTGAATCTGGAAAACCAGGAAACTATGTTATTCCTGGTTCAGAAACCGTTTTACTTCCAGATACTTATATTAAAATTTACACAAATGGAATACTAAAAATAACAAAAAATGAAAATGCAGTTGGTCAAGTTTCTGGTGCTTCTGGTCCAGTAAAAATGGTTATTGATAGAAATGGTGCTGAACTTCCAGTAGATACTCAAAATCGTTTTACATTAAGTAATGATCAAGTTTATACTTTGGTTTTATCCAACCACAATGGTGTTGAGTATAAACCGAATGAAAATATTCTATTCACTTCATTATCGTCATTTAATGCGACTTCAAATACTGATTTGAGGGTTACTATTGCTAAAGATTCGGGAAGAATTACTGGACTCTATATTAAAAATATGGGCAGTGGATACGAAACAGCAAATCTAACTATCGAAAGTCCACAACTACCTGGGGGAGCGGTCTCTACTGCTACCGCAAAAGTATATTCTGGTAATATTTTTGATTGTTCTTTGATTGTAAATGGTTCTGGTTATACAGAAGCTCCATCGGTCATCATAACAGGCACTGGGACCGCTCCCAGTGGCGCTGTAATAGAGTCAATATTAACTATTGATACTCCATCTATTCGTATGGGTGTTGCTATTGATCCAGGTGCATCTACAGCAACTGACTCAACTACTCCAACTAGATTCAAGTTCGAATATCCAGTTTATTTACAAAATAATACAGAATATGCTTTTGTAATAGAAAGTGATTCTATTGATTATAATATTTGGACATCAAAGTTAGGACAAACTGAAGTTTCTACTAACTCAGCAGTGACCTCACAACCTCTATTAGGTTCAGTATTCCGTTCCCAAAATATCAATACATGGGTAGAAGATATATTTGAAGATATTAAGTTTACACTATATCGTGCTCAATTTGATACTTCAAAAAATGCGATTATTGAACTGACTAATGAAGATTTGGGGTATGAAGTGTTGGATATAAATCCCATCGAAACAGATTCTTCAGCATCAACAAACGCAACTTCAGAACTATTCAAAAATAATAAATCTATTGTTAAGATTAATCATAGACACAATGGGTTTGAGGACAGTGGTAAATCATACGTTACATTTAAAAACGCAGAAACTATTTCTGGTATATCTGATACCTATTTAAATAACACTTACTTTAAGATTTATAATGGAGGGATAAACTTTTATAATATTAGATCTGAAATCGCAGCTACATCAACTCTCATTGGCGGAGGTAAGACTGTAAAAGCAACCCACAACAAGAAATTTGAAAAGTCTTATGCACAAGTAGGATTTTTAACATTTGATAATACAAATATTACATCAAAAATAAAAACTACAAATATCATACCAGTTGATACTGATTCTGTAACATATACTACTTATTCTCAACTTTCAACTGATAATGGATATGAAAGAACATTCTTGAACGAAGAGCACTATTTTGATAATCAAAAAGTTGTGATGTCTAGATTAAACGAGTTAAAAAACACTTCGGTTGGAGATAGATCTTTAGTTTATAAGATCGAACTATCTTCTACATCATCTTATTTGTCGCCAGTGATTGATTTACGTCTATGTTCAGTTAAGTTAGTAAATAACATCGTAGAAAAAGCATCTGGTTATGAAAATAGATTTGGAAGAAGAGATCAAGTAGTTAAGTTTTATCCAGTATATAAATTTCAGGTTGCGTCTGATACCGCAATCACTATTGATGTTGGAAGTCCTTCTGTTCCAGCAGTTGTTACTGGATTTACTAGTAAAGCAGTTGGAACTATTGTAAAATATGAATCTGGTCAGTTATATGTAAAAATGAGTACCGATACATTATTCCAACCTTCAGAAACTCTTATTTTTAGAAACAATCCATCTGATACATCTATACGTGTCGGAACATCATCCCCCACTGAAGTTGTTCCTTCATTCTTAATAGATACTGATGTTGTGTCTATTGAAAAAACTGATGTTTCTAAAAAATATTCTGGTCTCATTCAAGGAAAAATAGTAAACTGGGATGTTTCCAAGAGGGAGTTAACTATATCAAATAATAAAAAACCTTTAAATAATGATTATACAAGTGCTGCTACATTTGGATCTATTTTTGCTCGTAAAGATACTACAGTAGCAACACAAGAAGCTGATATTTTTAGAGTTGGTGATTTATTATCATATCAAGGAATAGTATCTGGGACAGAATCTTTTTATGAAATAAAAGAAGTTAACTATACACCTGGAGTTCTTTACGTTCCAAGTTCTTCAAGTAATAATACATCATCTTTAGCAGAATATACTACCAAAGAGATTGTGTTGGATAATCCTTCATCTTCAATCGATGTCCGATTAACAGCAAATATGTTTAACTCTGACGATGTTCAAGTTTATTTTAAAACTAAAGATATTTCCTCTCAATATAATTTTAATGATTTAGATTGGGTTCCATTTAACACTAATGGAGAATCAGACATCGCAATACTACCTTCTTCTGAAAATACGATTGCTCCTTACCTAGAATCACAATCATCATACAAAGAATATAAATACAGCATCTCTGGATTAAATGAGTTTTCTTCATATGGTATTAAGATTGTTATGAGAAGTTCTCAACCAGTATATGTTCCAAAGGTTCAAGATATAAGAATAGTTGCTTCTTATTGATATGAAAGATTATATTCCCGTAGAAGGTTACGATAACTTATATCGTGACAGGAGTACTGGTGCGATTATAAATACTGATAAAGAAGTATTTGAACAATCTAGACGTATCAGAAAAAACAACCTGAGCATTTCTCAGATGAATTCTGATATCGAAGTATTGAAAAATGAAATGCTAGAAATAAAATCCCTTCTACGAGAGTTTATAAACCGACATGGCACTTAGAGAAGTTTTAAAGAACTATACATTTGAGCAACAACGCCAAGTAATCAATAATATCGGACAAGATATTGGAGATCTAACATTATTAAATACTGCTCAAACTGACATAGTTTCAGCTATTAATGCTATTGGAGACTCTCTCAATCCTACATCTGGATTGTTTTTAAATGGAACTGTTGATCCAATAAACACAATAGGTACAAATGGTGATTTTTATTTAAATGTAATAACTGAAGAACTTTTTGGACCAAAAGCAAATAATGTTTGGCCAACAGAACCAGTAAACTTCAAAGGTTTATTGTTTGGAGAAACTAATCCTACTTCTGGAGACGGAGTAATAGGAAGTTTTTATATTAAAACATCAACCCAAGATTTATTTGGACCAAAATCAGAATCTGGATGGAGTTTAACTGCAATATCTTTATCCAAACAATTATTATCTGGAGCAGAAGCACCAGAATCTAGTGATGGAAAAGTAGGTGATTATTACCTAGATACCCAACTGAGAGATTTATATGGACCAAAATCTCAGTCTGGATGGGGAACGCCCATTTCATTATCTGAACAAGTATTATCTGGCGCTGGTGCTCCACTATCAACCAATGGAAAGAATGGAGACTTTTACCTAGACACATTAAATAGAAATCTATACGGTCCAAAAACTTCTGGAAATTGGAATCTTCCTATTCCATTAGGAGAAGAAGAAATAGGAACAGTAATCTTCGTAAATACTACTGGCGATGATAATAGAAGTGGACTTTCAGTAAGAAACGCAGTAAAGACTCTTAAAAAAGCTTGCGAAATAGCAAGGAACACAAATGGAAATATTACTATCAGAATGTTTTCTGGAGAATATTTTGAGGAAAATCCCATTTATGTTCCCAAAGGTACTTCTATCGTTGGTGATAACTTAAGAGAAACTATCGTAAGACCTTTAAATGACGGAGAAGATTTTCTATGGGTTACTAGTGGTTCGTATATCAACTATCTAGTATTTCGTGATAACTATGGTAATGTAAATAACCCATCAGATTCTTCTCGCGGAGTAGGTATTTTAAACACAGGAAATGAAAGAGAGATTAGTAGTACAGAATTAACTATAAATCTTTTCCCTGGACACACTCTGAAGAGTGTTGATGGCATATTTAAAGATGGATCAAACATCTTAACATTCAGACGCCAAGAAATAATCGATTATGCTTTCAATGAGATGATTGTTGAATATCCTAGCTTGGTTATTCCTGATGGCGAAGAACAAGGTGGAGAAGCAACATGTAAAAGAGATATTGGATGTTTTGTTGATGGTCTTATAAACGACTTAAAATACGGCGGAAATATGTATTCGATTCGTGTTGGCGAATCATATTTCGATGCCGTTGGAAACTTAGATCACATTAATAATGAGTTTGAAGAGACTATATATGCTTTCACAAAAGCTTCTTTTGCTGCAAAAGCATATGTTCAAGATGCAAGTACAGTAAACAACGATTCAGATTTTACAGATGAATATGGGTCTATTATTGAAGGAGATTGTTCTAATGTAGTTACAAATATTGATAACTTAACATCGATTGTATTATCAATATTAGATGGGCAAGATTCACCAAGATTAAATCCAGGTCCAGGATATGTTCTTGTTAATCAAGAATGGATGGAAGTAGATGATTTGAATGGTAATATTCTTGATATCAAACAGAGAGCAATAAACAATCCAATCACAGGAGAACAAACTGTAGCGTCCAGACATATTAGTGGTTCTGTGATAACTCAAGGAGCTAGGACATGGAGATATGCGGTTGCATATCCAGATCAAGATGGTATTGTGTGCAAAGGAAGAGTATCACTATCTACTAGTACAACTACCATAACTGGTACAAATACGAAGTTTTTAACTGAATGTTTTGCTGGAGGTTTTATACGTTTTTCTGATTATGATACAAATCCATTAAATGACGTAACATACAAAATCTCTTCAGTTGTTAGTGATACCCAACTAGTTTTAGTTAATGCACCAACTGCAAACCTATCAAATAGAAAGTTTAAGTTTATTCCGCCAAAAGAAAGAATTTTCTTATCACCATACACACAAAACTGTTCTGCCATATCTGTACTCGGTTATAGCTATAGCACAGTTATTAATGGTGTAGAAACTTATGATGCTAGGAAAACTAGAGCAGGCGGTATATTAGTAGACGGAGATCAACTAGAACCAAATACGCCAATCAAATCTATGGTGTGTGATGCTTTCACACAAGTTGTTTCTGGTGGTATTGGATTTCATTTAAAAAATGATGCATATGCTCAGTTAGTTTCTGTCTTTGAAGTTTTTGAAGACGTAGGTGTTCTTTGTGAAACTGGTGCATATACTTCCCTCACAAACTCTGCTACCAACTTTGGTAGACAAGGACTTAAGGCAATCGGATTTAGTAAAAATCCATATCCATTCTTTATTGGTAATGTTTCAGAAATAGCAAATAAAACTAAATCAAATTTTAATGCAAGTCCTTCAAATATCATAAAGACTACTTTTGAAGAAGAAAACTCTAAAGTAAGAATGTTTTTACAAGTTTCTTCTGCAGATATTGGAAAGTTTGAACCAAACCAAACTTTAAATATTGATGCACATGTTTTACCAAATCCAGGTTTAAATTCTAATATATCTACGTTACAAACTTTTATAAACAATAATATATTAGAAGTCAATAGAATAGTATTATCTGATAATATTGTTGAGATTTTATTAAATACTAACTGGAATAGTGCTTTTGAAATATTAGAAGGAAGTCAAACTGGAGAAATCACAGTTGTTGGTGGAGCTACATTTACCGAAATAGAAATAACTGGATTTGATGCAAAAGCATTACCAAACTATGTTATTAAGTTTCCTAATATAAATCTACCACCACATCCAAGTGGAGTAGAATATATTGTAGATATTATCGATAGATATGATCCTGATATTGGTGTTACTGTCTTAACAACTCAACCAAAAATACCAGACTCTGATATAGGAATAATCAGTAACAATGAATCAATCCAGTTAAGATCCCCATCAACCGTTAATAGTTCTGGTCATACATTTGAATATGTTGGATCTGGCATTAACTACACCGCATTACCTCAGAATGGCGGAAGAGCGAATCCAGAGTTTCAGTCAGTGGAATCTGGAAGTGGCAAATCTTATGTTAGTGCCACAGACCAAGATGGTAACTTCTTCGTTGGTCCTTTCTTCAAAGTAGATTTAAGAACAGGTAAGGCAACATTTAGTGGTGCTGTTGCGCTTGGAGTTCTAGATGAGATTCAACTAAAAGCATCTCCTGGTGTTCCAATCTATGAGTTTTCGACTGATGATACCTTGGGTGGTGGAACTGGATCTAAAAATACTGCTCTACCAACCCAAAAAGCAGTAAGAGATTATATTAACAAGACAACGGTTTTAGGTAATCTGATTGGTTTAAATAAAACCACTATACCATCACCAAATAACTTAGTGCAGTTAAATGCATCTGGAAAAATCAATGCAGAACTACTACCACCAGCAAATCCAGTAAACGTATTTACTGTTGCTAATGAAGAAGAAAGATTAGCAATAACAACTGCCATCCAAGGAGATGTTGCATATCAAACAGATACTAATATTGCATATATCTTATTAAATTTACCAGCAACAAATCCAGATAACTGGCAAGTGTTCACTGGAACAAATATTAATGCCAGTAATATTGTTTCTGGCATTATTTCCCCATCTCGTCTTGGTTTTGGTTCTGGAATAGCAAATGATACTGTATTTTTATCAGGTGCTAGCAAATATGCTCCAACAACACAGGGTTTGATTCCCGCCACCAACTCACCTGTTCTTATTGATGGAAATAGAGACAATGTTCTCAAGACAGGTATAACTAAAGAAATCTCTTCTGCTATTTGGAACAATTTTGAGGTAACAATAACCACGGCAACCAGTCATGGATTATCTGATAATGATTGGGTAGAAGTCGAACAAATCTTCCCATATGGATATAATGGATTCCATCAAGTTGACGTAACTTCTCCAAATACATTTACCTATAGTTTAGTTGCAAATCCTGGCGAATATGTTGATGGTGGATTTGTTACATCTGGTGTTAGATATGATTCTGGATTTACAGAGTTAGATATAAGGAGAGCAAGCTTTTTCCCTGGACAGACATCAGGAAGTAGCAGTATTGGGGTTGTTAAATACGACTATCCGACTTTCGAGATAAATCTATCATCTGAACTTTCGTTAAGAGAGAAAGGAGTAACCTTAGGAAAGCTAGAAAATATCAAACGCAGAAGTCTTCTCGGAAACAACGAGTTCCCAACATTAACTCAGACAGAAGGAAATGTTATAGAACTAGGTCTAGGTGAAGATGTAGAGCAAGTAACAGTATTAAATGTCACTCTATTAAATGGTGATTATAGAATTTTAGATAGAATTTTAGATAAATCTTTAGGAACATATCCCGTTTTAAGATTGGTTTCTGGTAAATCATATAAGTTCATTCTTTCCGTTTCTGGAGAACCATTTTTTATAACTACCGAACCAAGAGATATAACGCAGCCACTTCAAACTGCTCCACAATCAAACTATACAGATGGTGTTCGAGTAGTTAATACCAGAGAATCTGGAACATTATTTTTCACTGTTCCTTTTGATGCTCCTAAGATTCTTTATTACCAATCTGGAAATAGTCCAGATAAGTTTGGCATTATAATTGTTGGTTCTTATGAAGATCCTGGTATTAAGTTTGTTTCGTCTTTTGCTCCACTAGCAATAGATTCGTTCAATAAAAAAGAAACAAATACTTGCAAATATCTGATTCAAGTGCATCAAGAAGATGGTCAAAATGATAGATACCACGCAACCGAAATCATGCTTATGCATGATGGTGATGATGTATTTTTAACGGAATATGCTACGATTATCAATGACATTTACTTAGGATCCTTTAGTGCAGAAATAAATACTAATGAAGTGAGATTATTGTTTACTGCCAATAGCTTACTTTCAACAACCAACTTAACAGTTAAAGTAGTAAAAACTTCAATATTCTAACCATGGAAAATATTATTATCAGCACAAAAGAAAATTTTGAGTCACAAATCAAAGAGGTTGAACAAAAAATAGCAACTCTACAAAATGATTTGGAAAAACTTAAAGAGTATAAGTTAAAGTTACAAGGTGGATTGGAAACTTTAGAAATCATTGCTAAAGAAACACAACCAGCAGAAGAACCCACAGATAGTCAAGATTAATGGCAGCTTATTCTATTAACTTACCAGTCGAAAAAAACTCAGATTTTAGTACCACTATAACCATCGCAGATGAGGATAATGGGTTACCGTTAAATCTAACTGGATTTACTGCACAAGCTAAACTTAAACGATCTTTTACTTCTGCAGTAGCACAAACATTCTCGGTTGAGTTTGTTGATAGAGTTGCGGGTGTGTTGGGATTATCTTTGTCAAGCACACAAACTGCTACATTAACTGCAAAAAGATATGTTTACGATTTGGTGATTACATCTCCAGCGGGAGTTAAAACGAGAGTTGTTGAAGGCATTGTAGAAGTTTCTCCAGGGGTAACATAATGTCTGATTACAGAGTTACTATAGGTGGAAGGAAACAATATAAGGTTGGTGTTAGTTACCAGATTCCTTCAAAATCTCTTCAATATCTAAATGAAATTTTAGATGACTTTAGTAATGATTTTGGCACACAAACAACATTTCCATTATCTATTGAAGGAGAATCATATTTTCCTATTAATGAACAACAAATTTTGGTTTCATTAAATGATGTTATTTTAGAACCAAAAGTTGACTATTTGATTTCTGGTAGCAACATAGTATTTTTAAATGCTCCTAATAGTGGTGATGATTTGTTTATTGTTGCGATGGCAACAACGGCTGATTTAACTAGAACAATCAACTATGTTGTTGAAAGTGGTTCCTTTGATATGGAATCAGGAATAAAGGGGGAAATAACTTTAGATGTCACAGGAACGATTGATTCTTGGATGGTAGTTTCTGATCAACCAGGAACATTGATTTTAGACATCAAAAAATCTTCTTATAATGACTACCCAAACATGACATCGATAACTGGCACAGAAAAACCTTATCTTGGTGTTATTAATGGATCACAACAATCCAAAAATAAAGACGAAGATTTAACTACATGGAACAGAGTTTTGAATGCTGGCGATATTCTTCAATACGAAGTTATTGCAGTGAGTAATATCAAAAGGTTTTTAATAGCATTGAAAGTACACTTATGATAAATACTTGTGTGCAACTTTGTTAATCTTATAAATAAAAGAAAGAAAAAGAAATCCCTGGAGGAAATTTAAATGGCACTGCTAGTTCCAAATATTGGTGAATTAGACTCGCTTCGTTATCTAATCAACCAAAGCAACCACGTTGCTGATAGAGAGGACAATGCTCCTAGAGACCTTGTTCTAAAACTGTTTTCGTCGGACACGACTCCTGCTGAGGCTGACGTTCCTAATGGTTCTTCATACTATGAACCATACAAGGCAGATGGTAGCTTCGGTTATGGAGCTGCTGCAGTAACAGGTTATCCAACAATCGTCAACAACCGCACAGAAGCTCGTTACGACTACGATTCAAACTACGGTATTCTTCTCAACGGTTCACGTTGGGTTATGACTCAATCAGGTGGTACAACCACTGCTACTTACCCAGAACAGACTTTCACATTCTCTGGTCCTGCTGGTGATGTTTACGGTTACTTCATCACTCGTGCCAATAACATGCCTGTAGCGATCCACGGTGTTGCTGATGCCGCTGCCGCGGCTGCTGGTTCGACCATTACTAAGGGTGAAACAGGTGCTGCTGGTACGAAGGATTGTATCGGTCTGATCAACACCAACTTTATCACCGTTCCTACTGTTGCTAACAGTGCTTCATTCGGTGGTGTTGATGATCTCACAATCGGAATGGTTGCTGGTGGTAACGCTGCTATCCCTGCTGCTACTAAGGTTATTGGTATTGAGAGAACCACTACAACTGATTCTCCATACAACGGTCACAGAGTATATCTCAGTGCTAACCTCACTGCTAACATCCAGGACGCTACCGATCCTACTGTTACTTTCTCATACAGCACAGTAACTGCAGATGCTGCTCACCAACTCCATCCTGGCGACGTAATCTACATCGCTCGTGGAACTGGTAACACAACCACAACTGCCAACACCTACACTGTATTCTCAACACCAACAGGAACAACGTTCAATACGACTCCTGCACTTGATGGAACTGGCGACCTAACTCTCTACAGTGCAATCATGTACGCTGAGAGATTCACAAATGGTCCTTACGAGATTCAGAACAACGGCGACCAAATTAAGATCACCCTCAACATCAGCCTAGACTGATATCTCCTAGAAAAGAAAATACTTTTCTATATTATTTGGGGATTGCTGCCTTGGCAATCCCCATTTTTACTAAGAGGGCTTGATAGTCTATGGCATCATACGTTTACGACAGTACCGACAGTTATCCCTTTTCCTCAGTAGACAACGGCTTCGTTTATGGAGCAGAGAGTTCTACTGAGGATTTTGGTGCAGTAAACGTAGCATCTACATCACAAGAATCATACGACACTATTACAGTAGTTCAAGGAAATGATACTCCATTTGGATTTTATACTGTAAATGGTTCTGCAGCATATTGGAAACCAAAAAGATATACCTATTCATCTTCTTCTGATAATCTCTTCACTTCAGAAGATTATGGAGATATTGTATTAATAGAAAGATACGGTCAACTTAGTGAGTCCCCATCAGAAATATTGGATTGGGGTTCACTCGGCACCACAACTTCAAGTGAAGACTTTGGAGTTGTTACCACATTCACAGCATCAACCCCAGATACTATAGAAGATTATGGATCTATAACTGGTGGCAATATTATTAGAGAAGATCGTTATTTAATCATAACGAATCAATCCATTTTGGCAATGGGGGCGGGATACACGACAAATACTTCTGGTGCGTCATATACATTCACGGCAAATACCCCAGATAACACCCAGCTCTTTAGCATTTCTGGTGCGTTAATCAGCAAAGTAGTATTTACTTGGGTTGGCAGTGGAAACCCATTTGAGATTAGTGGTTCTGCAAACGAAATCGTAAAAGCATTCTCCACAGTTGCAACTTCTGGTCCACTGCGATTGGATGTCACCTCTTCGGAGGTGTTTGTCAAAACATTTTCATTTGATGCTGTTGTTCCATTCAACATCCTGGATTATGGTTCCGTACCAACATCACCAACGCTTGATGTAGATTTCGGGTTTGTATCCCAAGCAAGTTTCGGTGGTGAAAAAGATTACGGTCTTATCACAAATATACAAGAAGTAACTCCATACGGTCTCTACGAATCCAGTGGAGTAATCTCAGAATCTTTCACCAAGGGTCTTTATACTGGTCAAGGATCAATAACCATTGGTGGGGAAGTTATTCTACCTCTTGCAGTTAACATCATTGGTCAGGGTGGATTTACTGTAGATATTACAAGCATTGAGAAAAACACAGAAGACTATGTTGCTTCTGGTTCTCTCTTCACCGCTTCTGGTGCTGCTGAATGCATTGGATCGAATCCACCAGAAGATACAGTTTTATACACATATTCTGGTTTTAGTGTAGAGAAGTTCACTGCAAATACACCAGAAGACTTTGCTCAGTACACCTTAAGTGGATTTACAGTAGAGAAGTTTACTAGTGGAGCTGGAGAATCTACTCAAATTTTCATTTTTGGTGGATTTGGCGTAGAGAAAAATACTGAAGTTTATATCGGTGAAGGTACATTCTCTTCCTTCTCTGGTGCTGCAGAATCAGTCACTTACAGATATAGCTTCGATTCGTTTGTTCCATTCTTTGAGTTTGACTACGGTAGTGTTGCTCAAACACCAACGAATGAAATCAATCTTGGTAGCGTAGCATTACCAAATACAGGCGGAGAACTAGATTATGGTATTATTACTTATAATGATACTATATTCCCATATGGTCTATGGACTACATCTGGTCAAGGTGTAGATTCGTTTAGCAAGAATATCGTTGACAACGGTGGTGCTATTGTTATCAGTGGTGAAGTTGTTCTACCTCTTGCGGTTTCTATTATTGGAACTGGTTCTATTGTTTCTAGTGGTTCTGCAATAGAAAAGAACACCGAAGACTATGTTGCTTCTGGTTCTCTCTTTGCTACATCTGGTGCTGCCGAATGCACTAGATCAAATCCACCAGAAGATACAGTTTTATACACATATTCTGGTTTCAGTGTAGAGAAGTTCAGAGCGAACCCACCAGAAGACTTTGCTCTCTACACTCTTAGTGGTTTCTCTACTGAGAAGTTCACTAGTAGAGCTGGAGAATCTACTCAAATTTTCACCCTCAGTGGTTCTGCTGTTGAGAAGAATACAGAAGACTACGTTGCTTCTGGTTCTCTCTTTGCTACATCTGGTGCTGCCGAATGCACTAGATCAAATCCCCCAGAAGATACTTCGTTATTTGCTATTAACGTATTTTCTACAGAAAAGAATACCGAGTCTTACACTGGCAATACAATAGCAAGTGGTCACGTTTTATCTGGTGGTTACACAAATCTCAAGTTTACCAGTGGGGGTGGAGAAACCACACAACTCTTCGCTCTAAGCGGTTCTGCGGTGGAGAAAAACACTGAGGACTATGTAGGTACTGGTGCCTCTTCTATTAGCGGTACAGGCGTAGAGAAGAACACTGAGGTATACGTTTCAGAACTCGCTCAACTAGGAGATCTTTTCGCAGATTACGGAGACTTCTCTGCTGCTACAGAATCCGAAGATTATGGTCTAATCACAAGTGTAGCATCTAATGTAGACTATCGCTATCTCACTAGTGACTTCTATGATATTGCTGGTGCTGCAGTAGAGAAGTTCACGTCTCAAGGTGGCGAAACAACTCAACTATTCACACTCTCTGGTACTGCTGTTGAGAAGTTTACTAGTGGTGGGGGCGAATCTACACAGATCTTTGCTTTCTCAGGCGATGGTGTTGAGAAAAATACTGAAGTTTATATCGGTGAAGGTACTTTCTCTTCCTTCTCTGGTGCTGCAGAATCAGTCACTTACAGATATAGCTTTGATTCGTTTGTTCCATTCTTTGAGTTTGACTATGGTAGTATCGCTCAATCTCCAACAAACGAAATCAATCTTGGTAGTGTCAGTGCTCCTAATACTGGCGGCGAACAAGATTATGGTCTTATCACCTACACTGACAGTGTATTCCCATATGGTCTGTGGACTACATCTGGTCAAGGTGTAGAAATCTTCAGTAAGAACATCGTTGACAACGGTGGTTCTATTATTATCAGTGGGGCAGTTGTTCTACCTCTTGCAGTTAACATCATTGGTCAGGGTGGATTTACTGTAGATATTACAAGCATTGAGAAGAACACTGAAGACTACGTTGCTTCTGGTTCTCTCTTTGCTACATCTGGTGCGGCTGAAGTCTTTGGTGCTAACCCACCAGAATCTACACAAGCATTTACTACTTCTGGTACTGCTGTTGAGAAGTTCACTGCAAATACACCAGAAGACTTTGCTCAGTATACCTTCAGCGGTGCGGCTGTTGAGAAGTTTACAACGCAAGGCGGGGAAACCACTCAACTCTTCGCCCTCAGTGGTTCTGCTGTTGAGAAGAATACAGAAGACTATGTTGGTACAGGAACTGCAACAGTATTTGGTTCTGCAACATATAAAGAAATCAGTTCGTTTAATGGTTCTGGTTTCATCGCTTTTCCATCTGGAGCTGCAGAATCCTTTGGTGCCAATCCACCAGAGAACATTCAACTCTTTGGCGTTTCTGGAACTCTTACAGAGAAGAATACAGAATCATATGTTGGTTCTGGAACTTCAGTATTCACAGGAATGCTTACAGAGAAGAACACAGAAGACTATGTTGGTCTCGGAACAACTACTTTCAGTGGAACTAAGGTTGAGAAGAACACCGAATCCTACTTCGCTCCACTACCTGCATTTATCTTTGCTAATGTTGATAACGGTCAGATTGATGACCCAGCAGTTAATGAAGATTATGGTCTGATTACTCAGGCAGCAACTGAGACTGAAAATCTTCAGGGTCTTGTCCTTGATTATCTCAAGGTCTCTGGTTTCGCAGATGAGTCCTTTATTGCTCAGTCACCAGAAAACACTCAGCTCTTCACTATCAGCGGAGACCACGTTGAGAAGTTTGTTGCTAGTCCACCAGAGACTGCAGTTACCTTCTCCTACACTGGTAATGCAGTTGAGAAGAACACCGAGGATTACGTCGGCACTGGAACTGCTACCTTTGATATCTTCTCACAGGTCAGAAAGACTCAACCATCTTATGTTGGTTTTGGATTTGCATTTACTGCAAATGGTTCAGCAGAAGTATTCGGTGCAAACCCACCAGAGAATACACAGCTCTTCCAAATCAGCGGTGCTGCAGTTGTAAAAGTCAATCCAAGATGGATTGGTGAAGGTACTATTTCTGTTGATGTTACATCCGTTGAGAAGCACACCGAAGCTTACATTGGTGCTGGTTCTCTATTCAACATTGGTGATGGCAGTGAAGCAAGAACATATGTTTACGATGAAACAACCAGTGTTCTGTTCCTTGAACTTGATTATGGTAGTCTCACTCAACCAGTTGATACTATCAATGATTTCGGTCAGATTACAAACTTCTTCAACGAAGTTGATTACGGTACAGTAGTCTATATTGAGTCTGTATTCCCATTCGGTTCAGCATTCTTCAGTGGTTCTGCAATAGAATCGTTTGCTCCACAAACACCAGAAAATACCCAGCTCTTCGCATTATCTGGTGCTGCAGTAGAGAAGTTCACGTCTCAAGGTGGCGAAACAACTCAACTCTTCACGCTTAGTGGTAATGCTGTTGAGAAGAACACCGAAGATTACGTTGGTACTGGCGTCACCATCTTCATCAGTGGAACTAAGGTTGAGAAGAACACTGAAGTCTTTACTGGTTCTGGTTCTGCCATATTTACTGGCACTAGAGTTGAGAAGAATACTGAGTCTTATGTTGGTGATAATCCAATCTACACTCTTAGTGGATCTGCTGTTGAGAAGTTCGCAACTCAAGGTGGAGAATCAACTCAACTCTTCATTCTATCTGGTAATGCAGATCAAAAGAATACAGAATCATATGTTGCTACTGGATCTCTCTTCAGCATCGTTGATGGCAGCGAGGCGAGAACATATATCTATGTTGCTCAGTCGCCAGATACACCAGCAACGATTATTACCGAGACTTATGATGATATTACACAGACAGCAAATGCTTATGAGAACTATGGATTCATCACTGATGTAGTAACCACTTCCGAAGACTATGGCATCACTGATGTTATAGAGTTCTTTGTACTCAAGGGTGCTGCTGACGAATCGTTCAATAAGGGTCTATACACAGCTTCTGGTTCTATTAACATCAGTGGAGTTGGCAAAGTTAGAGAGATTCCAAAATGGGTTGGCGGTGGTACGATTGCCATTGCTGGCACTATTACCGAGAAGAATACTGAGTCTTATACGGGCACAGGATCTATTGCTGCTCTATCTGGTGCTGCTGAAGCATTTGGTGCAAATCCACCAGAGAATACTCAAGCATTCACTTACAGTGGATCTGCAGTTGAGAAGTTCAGAGCGAACCCACCAGAAGACTTTGCTCAGTACACCTTCGGCAACTTTGCAACCGAAAGCTTCACTGCACAGACGCCCGATAATACAGTTGCGATTAGTATTGATGTTGATTCAGTTGAAAGAAATACTGAGTCTTATACGGGCACAGGATCTATTGCTGCTCTATCTGGTGCTGCTGAAGCATTTGGTGCTAACCCACCAGAATCTACACAAGCATTTACTACTTCTGGTACTGCTGTTGAGAAGTTTAGAGCAAACCCACCCGAAGACTTTGCTCAGTACACCTTCGGCAACTTTGCAACCGAAAGCTTCACTGCACAGACGCCCGATAATACAGTTGCGATTAGTATTGATGTTGATTCAGTTGAAAGAAATACTGAGTCTTATGTTGGTACTGGTAATGCATTCACCTTCGTTGATTCTGACGAAAAAGTAACATTTGACTATACTGTTGAGATACCAGAAGTTCTTAATGAGTATAGAAATCTTATTAAGGATGCCACTGTATCCACAGAAGATTATGGATTGATTTCCGTTGCTGCGGATTCGTTTGATGATTGGGGTGCAACTGCAAGAAGTTATATTGAGATCATTCCAACATCTATTGTTCGTTCTGCTCCTAGAGAGTTTGGTGTCGGTAATCTATTTGCAGTATCTGGTGCAGCAGAAGTCTTTGGTGCTAACCCACTAGAGAACACCCAGATCTTTAGCTACACTGGCACTGCTACGGAGAAGAATACCGAGTCTTATGTTGGTGTAGGACAATCTGATCTGACTGGTGATGCGGGTGAAGATTTAGTTAAGACTTACGAAGGTTCTGGTGGATTGTTCAATATTGGTGGATCTATCTTCTTCATTGGATACTATCCATACGTTGATTATATAACATTATTTACTTCTGGCGCTGCTTCATATATTGAAGTTAATGCATTCAATGGAACTGGCACAACTTCGCTGACTGGTGATGCGGGTGAAGATTTAGTTAAGACTTACAAAGGTTCTGGTGGATTGTTCAATATTGGTGGCGGATCTGAGGCAAGAGTATATGTATATGGTTCTGATGTTATCATCGGATTTAATGAAGTTGATTACGGATTTATCACTGAAACACCAACTGCTGATATTGACTACAGTACCATCACTATTGGCGAAATCGGTGGAATCTTTGATTATGGCAAGATAACATTTGAAGAGACTATTATTTCTGCAACGGGTCTTGTTGATATTTCTGGTGCTGTATATGTTACCACATCTCCAGCATACTATGGATCTGGTACTCTCACTCTTAGCGACACTGCACTTGAAAGAAACACTGAGGCGTTCAACGGAACTGGTACTGCTTCGCTTACTGGTGTTGGACTTGAGAATAATACAGAAAGATATATTGGTGTTGGCAATCTATTTACAACTGGAGGACATAGCGAAGTATTCGGTGCTAACCCAGTTGAATCCACTCTACTCTTCATCTACGCTGGTGCTGGAGTTGAGAAGAACACTGAGTCTTACGTTGGTACTGGCACCGCAACTGCTAGCGGTGTTGGTATTGAGAAGAACACCGAAATATTCAATGGTTCTGGTAATCTATTCACTACATCTGGTGCTGCTGAGGCATTCATTGTTGATGTACCACCATCAACTCAGATCTTTAATATCGCTGGATATTCAGTTGAGAAGTTCACTGCTAATCCACCAGAAGACTTTGCTCAGTTCAGCATCAACGTTACTTCTGTTGAGAAGAACACTGAGGATTATGTCGGTATTGGATCTGTATCTATTGACATCACTTCCGTTGAGAAGAACACTGAAGTATATGTTGGTACGGGAACTTCAACTCTAAGTGGCGTTGGATTAGCGAATAACACAAAAGTTTATATTGGCGTCGGTTCTCTGTTCACTGTTGGTGGATCTGCAGAAAGAGTTCGTTTCAACCCACCAGAAGGCACACAACTATTTGCTGTAACTGGTTCTATCACAGAGAAGAACACAGAGTCTTACGTTGGCGTTGGATCTACTGCTCTCACTGGAGCTGGTATTGAGAAGAACACTGAGGTATTTGTCGGCACTGGTTCCACTGCTCTCACTGGAGCTGGTGTTGAGAAGAACACTGAGGTATACATCGGAACTGTAGTTTCTGCTTCGTTTGATGGAGTTGCTGAAACTAAATTCATCACGGTTTACACTGCTGTTGTTTCTGGTGATGGAAAGTACGTTGTTTCGGTATCTTCGGTTGAAAGAAATACCGAGTCTTACGTTGGTACTGGCACTGCAACTGCTACTGGTGTTGGTATTGAGAAGAATACCGAAGCATTCCTTGGTACTGGAGAACTATTCTCGTTCAATGGTCTTGCAGAAAGCTTTACCGTCAACCCAGAAAAAGGTACAGTTCTCTACACATTCGTTGGCGCTGGCGTTGAGAAGAACACCGAGAAGTGGGTTGGAACTGGCACAACGACTCTCAGTGGAACTAAGATTGAGAAGAACACTGAGTCCTACGTTGGTGTTGGTACTGAGACTCTCGGCGGTGCAGCAGTTGAGAAGAACACCGAAATATTCAATGGTTCTGGTAATCTATTCACTACATCTGGTGCGGCTGAAGTCTTTGGTGCTAACCCACCAGAGAATATTGTTCTCTTCACTTATGCTGGAGCTGCAGTTGAAAGAAACACTGAGTCTTATGTTGGCACTGGCACCGAGACTCTTACAGGAACTGCAGTTGAGAAGAATACAGAATCCTATGTCGGAACTGGTATTCTCAACGCTTTATCTGGTGCTGCAGAAGCATACAGTGCTCAGAAACCAGAGAATACTGTTCTCTTTACATTCGCTGGTGCTGGCACAGAAAGATTCATTGCTCAAACCCCAGAGAATACTCAACTCTTCAAAATCACTGGATTCTCTGTTGAGAGAAATACCGAAGCACACTTCGGTACTGGAACTACAACTGTCGCAGGAACTGCAGTTGAGAAAAACACTGAAGTATACAACGGTACTGGCACTTTCACTGCATCTGGCGTTGGACTCGAATCTTTTGCACCAGTATATATTGCATCTGGAAATCTATTTACTACATCTGGTTCTGCCGAGTCGTTTGGTGCTAACTCACCAGAAGATACTTCTCTCTTCACTATTCTTGGCTTTGCAGTTGAGAGAAATACAGAAGCACACTTCGCAACTGGTGAAGCAACTGTAACTGGCACAGCAGTTGAGAAGAACACCGAGTCTTATGTTGGTATCGGTCAACTATTCTCCTATACTGGAGCGGCAGAAAGTATAACTGTAAATCCAGAAGAAAATACTGTTCTGTTTACATTTGTTGGTTTCGCTGCCGAAAGTTTCTCTGCTCAAACACCAGAAAATACACAACTATTTGAAATCACTGGATTCTCTCATGAAAGAAATACAGAAACATATGATGGTAGTGGAACACTAACTGCTTCTGGTGATGTATATGCTCCAATATTCAAATCATATTTTGGTTCTGGTTCTGTATTTGCAATAAACGGAGCAGCAGAATCCTTTGGTGTCAATCCACCCGAAGATACTGTTCTCTATAACTTTGTTGGCGCTGCAACAGAAAGAAATACTGAAGTATACTATGGCGAAGAAATAATCTATGTTGAGATCGATTCTGATGAATCATCTTCAAGAATATATACTGGTTTTGGATCACTTTCCAGTGTATCTGGTGCAGCAGAAGTCTTTGGTGCTAACCCACCAGAGAACACTCAGTTATTTACATACACTGGCGCGGCTACAGAGAAAAACACCGAGTCTTATAGTGGTGTTGGAAATATCAATATTGATGTTTCTTCAACAGAAAAGAATACAGAATCATATGTAGGTGCTGGAACTTTAACTACATCTGGTTCTGTAAATGTTTCAGAAACAAATATTGTTATTGCTTCTGGATCTCTGTTTACATTCTACGGTGCTTCAGAATCTATAGGCGTAAATCCACCAGAAAGTATTGTTCTGTTTGCTTATAATGGAGCAGCAGTTGAAAGAAATACAGAATCATATGAAGGATTTACTGATATTTCAATTACTGGATTTATTGAAGAAAGAAATACTGAATCGTATGAGGGAAGTGGTTCACTAACATTTAATGGTATTTCTGATATTTCTTCCACAAATATTTACTTAGGTGAGACGGATATCCAACTATCTGGAACTGCAAACGAAGAATATGTGCCTAGTGGATATAGAGGTAGAGGAACAGCTACTATATCAGGTGCTAGTGTAGAATCTATTAGTGAAGTATTTGTTGCTTCTGGTTCTCTATTTGGTGTTGGAGGTTCGGCAGAAGCAACCACAAATGTTGTTGACAGTAATATTTTTGCAACTATTAGTGGTTCTGCAGTTACCACCAAGACAAATATTGTTCTCGGGAACGGAACATTATTCACATTTAATGGTGTGGCAGAATCTATTAGTAGAAATCCAGACACACAAACAACAGCATTTGTTATTTCTGGTTCAAGTGCAACTGTCAATAATCCATATCGCCCACCCAGAACTTACGTCTCCATTATCTAATCTTATAAATAAGAAAAGAAAGCATTCGGATAGGGAATTCCATGACTACCAGAGTCAAACTAAGAAGAGGAACGACCGCTGAACATAATGTATTTACTGGTGCTGAAGCGGAAATTACATTTGATACTGATAAAAAATCAGTAATCATGCATGATGGTACAACTCAAGGTGGATTTGAAGTTGCCAAACAGAGCACAGCAGTAGCCCTATCAATCGCCCTAGGTGGTTAATCTAGTAATATTAAGAGAGACATAAAAAAATGGCAAAACGCTTAGTACATAGTTACACCTTTTCCCCATCAACTAATACGGTAGTTATTGATGGCAATATTCATCTAAGAAGATTACTTCTGATTACTAATGTATCAGAAAATATTCTCATTTACAACTTTGCAGAACCAACCTTAGGTGCGAGTTCCGTAACATTTGATTCTGTTACCGAACAGACAACTCTTGTCTTGGCAAAAAATTGTTCTGAAATGAGTGCTACGGATAGTCTTCAAATCTTCATTGAAGAGGATGCAGTTAAGTTTGAACCAGACGAGGCATATACTGACCCAGTATCTAAGTTTAGAATCTCAGAAGCTCAGACTTTGATTGATACTGACTTTGAATATGGTCTTCAGTCAACTAAGTGGGAAACTCTTGAGATGCTCAATAATATCCCATCGTTTTTCAGCAGAAGTGGAGATACTCCTCTTGCGGTTACAAACGTAACCGTAACTGCAGATAATGATACATTGATTGTAACTGCACCTTCTCATGGTCTCTCGACAGGAACTCCCATTGATGTCCGTGGTCTTAGTGTAACTACACTTGAAGGTAGTTATATTATTAGATCGGTATTAGACTCCGATAGATTCACTTTTATCGCTAGAGAAGAAGCAACTTTTACTGGATCTGTTTTTGGTAGTTATACTACTATTGTTCCTGGGCAGTTTTATCAGAGTGCATCAGTATCATATAAAAAAATCATTACAGATGCTGCAACCCCATCAACGATTACGATTGAAACCCCATTCCCATCTGGGTTTGTTTCTGGTGCTTCATTTTATCTAACTAATACGATTGCTCTTACAAACATTTCGTTTGATTCTACTTTAGTAGATGTTGCCGATACTTTAACAAGCACCGCAACATTCGATCCAACTGGAACTCAGTCCGCTGGAACTTTAGATGGATATAATGTAACTATTTGGGATAAGCAAGGTGTTTCTGGTATCGCAAATAGCAGAACTATTACTAGCGATTCTATTGATATTTCAACAAATAATATCACATTAAATGCTCACGGATTTACTGATGATACAGCTGTAGTTATTTTCCCTGCTGCTGGTGCTTCAATCCCTGACGGATTAACTGGTGGTAGAGCATATGTTCTCAGAACTGTTGATGCAAACGTTTTCTACCTAACAAGATATTGGGGTTCAACGTCAGCAGTTGATATTACTAGTGTAGGTTCTGGTCAGTTCCTTATTGTCAAGGCATATGGCGTAAGATCTATTAATCCTTCAACAGATAACTTTAAGTTCTACGAGTCTCCTGGGTGGGCAGCAACACAAAAATTTGTTTACTATAGAGGTGATCAATCCCCATCTCTTATTCAATCAACTTCTTACTCAGGCGCTTCTTCTGTATCTGGTCCTGCCGATGCAGTTGGAACTATTGGGGAATGGTATACTGCTGACACAGCAAACTTATCTAGTACATATTTTATTACTGCTGGTTCTACTGTTGATTGGACCACAAATACTGCGTCAACTGGCACATACAATATTACAGAAGGACCACTTCTTGCCTTAAACTCACTAAGAAAAGAAGCAGGTTCTTTCAGTGGAACTGGTACTATTTCTACCACTACTTTAACCATTTCAGCTGTAACTGATGGTCGTTTAAGAATCGGCAGTGTTATTTCTGGTACTGGTGTAACTGTTGGTACTAGAATCACTGCCCTTGGTACTGGTACTGGTGGTATTGGAACTTATACCGTAAGTGCTTCACAGACTGTTTCCGCCGCAACAACGATTACAGGTAACCTACAATATTCCGTAGACTCACTAGCAGTAACTCCACTTGGAGCTACATCGCGCAAAGGAGAAACATATGATACTACTGGTTCTAGTGGTATTGCTCTTGTTACTCCGAATATGATCTCGGGTAACTTGATTAACTTTGGTGCAAACACACAACCATTCACAGATGCTCAAGGTGTTGCTGTTATTCCTCTTCCTGGAACAACTCTTCCTTCTGGTTTGATTGGTGGTAGAGCATATGCTATCAGAACAACTGGTCCTTCTGGAGCTTCAGCATCTACTCCAGCTCTAGTACTGGCACAAAACAGCACTACAGCACAGACTCTAACAGGATTTTCTGGTCCTGGATTCTTGCTGATTGCTGGTATGGTAATCAGCACCGTTGCTAATAACAGTGCAACGATTACCATGCAAGCTGCTGATGTCAATAATAACAATGCTGGTAGAGGTTTTGCGATCAATGGAACAACTGACCAAAAGTTTGTATACTTCAATGGTCCTGCTCTAAACAACCTTTCTTCAGCAGGAAACGTTTTCCAAAGTGCTATTAGTGGCGTTGGTTCTTCTGGTAACTCATGGGCAGCATCTGAATGGACTACTAATGGTAGCACATTTATTGGTACTGTTGCCACAACTAATGCCAGTGCTACTATTACCGTTTCTGCCTCACCAACTGCTATTACAGGATCACTTGAAATTGGTTCGGCAGTTGCTGGTCCTGGTATTCCAAACGGCGCATTTATCACTGCATTTGGAACTGGTACTGGTGGTGCTGGTACTTATACGATCAGTGCTGCTGCTGGTGCTGGATTTGGTACTGGAGTTATTACGGGTCAAAATATTAGTCTTACAAATACTTTCTTCAGTAGATCATATCCATCTGCAACCACAATGACTCTTTCTACTACAAGAGGTGGTACAGCATTCAATTTCTCTGCTGCGTACTCATTTTCTACTGGTCAACAGATTCACCTTCTAGTTCCTTATCGTTCATTAGAAACCGCTTGGTCTATCTTCCAACCTAATCACGGATATTCAAATAATGATGTAGTACGTTATGATTCCCACGGTTCTACTGCTATCAGTGGTTTAACATCTGGCACAGATTATTACGCAAGAGTCTACGATGTAAACAGATATTCACTATCTACAACTTCAGGTGGCGTTAAGATTAATCTCACTAACTTTGGCGCTACTGCAGCAAACACTCATGTGTTTGCTCAGACTAAGGGTATTCATGCATTCTTACCATACCAAGAATATACTGGAAGAAACCTTATCAACTTCCCATCTGCACACGGATTCTCAGATAACGACATCGTTACCTATTCAAATGGTGGGGGAACAAGTATTGCTGGTCTAACTCAGAATGCTGCAATATCAGTCTCTGCTATTACATCAAATTCTACTACATTTACAGTAACTACATCTTCAACTACATGGGCTGCAGGAGATGGTGTTGTAATCAATAATGTAACTCCTTCTGCTTATAACGGTAGTTGGACGATTGCTAGCACAAACGGAAGTACTTCATTCACTGTTAACAGCACAGCAAACCCAGGATCAGCAACTGCTTTCGGAACGGCAACAAAAGGATATTTTGTTGAGCTTAGTACGCCATTGAAGTTTGGTCTTAAGCAGACTGCAGCTGGTTCGCGTATAGATTTGGAAAGTTTTGGTTCTGGTTCTGCTCATGTCTTCACTGAAACTGTTTCCAATTCAACTGCCGATACTATTTTGAAAGTAAACCACGGATTAACTCCTGGAACAGAACTTGTCTATGATGATGGAGGTAACACAACGATTGGCGGTCTTACTGACTTACAGACATATTATGTCAAAGAAGTTATTGGACTTGATAGATTTACTCTTGCTTCAGAACCAAATGGCGTAAGAGTTAACTTATCATCTGCTGGTACAGGAACACAGTCCTTTAATGTTCAGACTGCTGGTTCATTTGATGGTGCATATGATATTAGCAATGTTATTTCTCCAACTGAATATAGCTTCTCTGTATCGTCGCAAGTTCCAAAGATTCAACGAAGCGTAAACCCAACAACTCAGCTTAACACAACTACTGACCTGTTCACAATCACAAACCACCGTTTTGCTACTGGTACTGCTGTTGAGTATAGCAATAACGGTAATACAAGCATTGGCGGTTTAACAAATAATGCAACTTATTTTGTTATTCGTACTGATAAAGATACATTCAAACTTGCGGATACTTATGTTGATGCACTAGCTGGAAACGTCAGAGATATTACTAATGCTGGTTCTGGAACTTCACACGTTTTTACATCATTCAGTGTTGTTGGCGAAGTTGTTGGAACTGGAACAGTTGCTGTATCAAGTGGTCTTTCAACTATAACTGGTGCTGGAACTACATTCCTTTCCACATTCCGTGTTGGCGATACCATCATAATCAACCTAGGAAATGGATCAGTTCTTCAATCAGAGATCATCGCAATCAAGGACAACTTATCACTTACGATTGCGACAGCAGCTTCAACAACTTCTTCAAATCTAGCATATCTGATTCCTTCTGGTCTGTATGTACGTCCTGGTTGCTACAGTCTACATAGACCATTTGACGGTGGTGTTGAAATCAATGCTGGTTATGGTGCTGACTCTCAGATCGTTCGTCAGACTCGTAGATACTTCCGTTATCAGTCAGGTAAAGGTCTTGTCTGTCAGTTTGCGATTAACTTCAATCCATCTATTGAGATTCAGTCAATCACTGCATCTGGTAATGTTGCTACAGTGTCTACTCTACTTCCACATGGTCTTATTCCTACTAAGACATTTATTGTTGAAGAAGCTGAAGTTACTTCTGGTGTGAATCACTACAATGGATCTTTTTCTGTTCAATCTGTTCTTTCTAGTACCACATTTACTTATGTGATGGCGGGAGAACCAGATGACGCATCTGCAAACGGATTCCCCAAACTACAGGTTAGAAACTGGAATGGTGCTGCTATTCGCTGTGGTATGAATGACTTCCAAAATGGTATGTTCTGGGAGTATGATGGAACCACTCTGTATGCTGTGAGAAGAAACAGCACTCAGCAGGTTGCTGGTACAATCAACGCAACTAGGAATAGCTCTGTTATCATTGGAAACGGAACTCGTTTCGTAGAACAACTTTCTCCTGGTGACTATGTTGTTATTCGCGGTCAATCATACAAGATTACTAGTATCGCATCTAATACTACAATGTATGTTTCGCCTTCATATAAGGGAGTAACTACATCTCGTGCAGTTATTACCAAAACTATTGATGTCAAAGTTCCACAAAATGAGTTTAGTATTGATAAATGTGATGGAACAGGTCCATCTGGTTATGTATTGGATATTGGCAGGATTCAGATGACCTATATTGATTACTCTTGGTACGGTGCAGGTAAGATTCGCTTTGGATTCAAGGACCAAGATGGTCATGTTAAGTATGTTCACGAGTTCAAGCACAACAACAAAGAGTATGAAGCGTATCTACGTTCTGGTAACTTACCTGCTCGTTATGAGATTGTTAACACAGGAACTCCACAGTTTGCTCCTTCACTAGCACACTGGGGTACTACGGTTGCTATGGATGGTAAGTATGAAGATGACGGTTCATACCTCTTCACTGGTTCGTCCTCACTCCTTTCGTTCTCTGGTAGCTCAACGACAACTAACGGTGATACTACTGGCAACTACTTATATGTAAATACTGATGGTTCTACAAGTACGATTCCAACTACGTTTACAAACACAACAACGATTGGTACTGCATCAGTTAATGTTGTAACAAACAGAATCACTCTGGCAAACCATGGATTTGCTGCAAACTCGTTGGTTCAATATCAAAACGGTGGTGGTGCTGGCATTAACGGATTAACTAATGGTGCGTACTACTTTGTAATCTCACCACAAACGAATGACTTCCAACTATCCGCAACTAAAAGTGGTAGTGTTATTGATATCACCAGTACAGGAAACGCCGCTCAGTTCTTCCGCCATAACTTCAGATTTGCAGTAACTCTTACTAACATTCCTGGTTATGGCAATAAACTGATTCATAGATTCACCACTGACGCTTCTGGTTTTGCTGCTATTGGATCTATTTCGTTCGGTACTCAAATCAAAGCAACTGCCATTAACTCAGTAACTGCAACTGCTGGTGGTCAGGCAAGAGTATATCGTGTTCTGAATGCTGGTAGCGGTAAAGCATCTATTGACTTCTTCTTCACTGCTGATGCTGCTTCACAAACAACCAACCCACCTGGAACCACTGGATTCATTCCTGCTTCAACATCTTATGGCAGTGTTCAGCATACCGTTGGTACTGATACTCCAATCCCACCATTGATTCCACTACTTTCGATTCGTCTTGCGCCTTCTGTTGATAGTGGTCTTGTTGGTCTAACTGGTGTCCGTGATATTATCAACCGAATGCAGTTGGATTTACAAACTGTAGGTCTACTCACAACGCACGACGTTGAGATTCGTTTGATTCTGAATGGTTCTCTAAACCAGTATAACTGGCAGAACATCGGTAGACCTTCTCTGTGTCAGTTTATTTCTCACGTTAATGATGATACTGTAACTGGTGGTACTATTGTGTTTACCTTCCGTGCTACTGGCGGATCTACAGAAGCTAGCGGTAAGAAGTTGGCAAACGTATTCAATCAGTCTATTGATAACCTACTATCACTAGGTAACTCAATCCTAGGTGGAGATGGTGTATTCCCTGACGGACCTGACGTTCTAACGGTTGCTATCGCGCCATTGAACACTTCTGGTATTACTGTTAACTCACCGTTCTCCCTATCATCTAGGATCACTTGGTCTGAATCACAAGCATAATCATAAATATCTAATAAAGAGATAGGAAACAATGACTAAAGAAGTACAATTTAGAAGGGGTACTACAACCCAGCACAGCACCTTCACAGGTGCTCTTGCTGAGGTAACCGTTGATACTGATAAAAAGGTTGTCGTAGTACACGACGGTGTGACTGCTGGTGGGCAGGAGATGGTAGGTAGGACCGCTACACAAACACTCACAAATAAAACGCTCACCTCCCCGACTATTTCTGGTGGAACGATTAATAACGCTTCCGTTGGTGCTACTACCAGAGGTACTGGTGCATTTACAGCACTGGATGCAAATGGAAACGTCATTCTCGGTAGCGATACTGCTGATACTGTTACTATTAACGGTACTGTCAACAGTACCCTCATTCTTGGAGATGGAGTTCAGATTCATGGTCCATCTACTCTAGTTATTGACCCAGCTGTTGTTGGAGATGATACTGGCACGGTTCAAATCAAAGGTAACCTAGAAGTTCTTGGAACTACTACTACTATTGATTCAACCACAGTCACATTCAACGATCCTTTGATTGTTTTGGGTGATGGATTGACAACTTCTGCAGAAGTAAATACTGGTGGTTTTACTCTAGGTACTACTGGCATCAGTATCAAATACAATAATACTGATACGAGATTTGACTGCACCGAAAGTATTGCTCTTGCATCTGGCAAGTCATTAATCATCGGATCAACTACTGTCCTCACTGGTACTACAGTGTTTGGAAAAACTATTGGCGGAACAAACGCAGGTGATATTGTTTCTATTGATGGAACACAAACACTAACAAATAAAACTTTAACAGCACCTAGGTTTGTCAATGATGGTTTTATTGCTGATAGTAATGGCAATGAGTTGATTGAGTTTGGCGTTGTTGCTGACGCGGTAAACGAAGTAAAGATCACCAACGCTGCAACTGGAGTTACTGGTCCTCTTATTCAATCAATCGGTGAAACAAACGTAGATCTTCGTATCGGTGCTGCTGGCACTGGTGATATTGTTTTATCAAATGCTTTAAAGCCCCTCGCTGGTACAACAACAAAAGCACCTATTCATTTTACTGCAGGTTCAGAACTTTCTACTACAACAGCTGGTGCTTTTGAATATAATGGTACTCAGTTTTTCTTAACAAATGCTGATACCACAAACGGTAAAAAATATGTAGAAGCACTAGCACGTTACCAAGTAACAGCAAACCAAAGTTCTATTACTGGTACTTCTATTACTGATGTTTATGCTGCAAACAGTGCCTATTCTACTCTCGCTGGTGCTTATTATGAGATTGAATATCACATGTACTGGACTCGCGCAACAACTGCTGGTACTCACACATACACACTAGTAAGTACACAGAACTGGCAGTATGCTGCATTGAGTGGCAATGGTTTACTAACTTCAGGAACAGCTGGTTTACACGTTAATACTGGTGCAGCTGGATCTCTTGCTCTTCCAGCATCTGCATCAATGGCAATTGGCAACCATTACCATGTAGTTAGAGCATACTTCCAAGCAAACGCATCAACAGCAGGAAACATTCGTCTTCGTGTAACATCCTCCGCTAACGGTATTACACTTCAAAGAGGAAGTTTCTACGTTGTTAGAAGACTACCAGCGGGAAGCATCGGTACATTCGTTGCTTGATATTTACTTACATTTTCCGAGTCCCTCCTTATGGGGGGATTTTTTTTATAAATATCTATGAAACATTATGGGGGGGAGAGTGAACCTTCATGGCACTAGAAAACAAAAACTTTTCTGTTAAGAATGGTTTATCCATTATTAACACTGAAGTAATCAGCGTAGACAGAAAAGCAAAAAATCTCACGTTTGATACTGCCGATTCTAATACATTAAAGTTAAATGGGAATCAGTTAGTAGCATCAGGTGCAGGAACATCTACTATTACTATACCAAGTGTCACTGATACATTGGTTGCTAAGAATACTGTAGATACTCTTACTAATAAAACACTTGATGATTTTGTTGTTCTAGGGACAATGACTGTTAATGGTTCTTATGGAACCGAAGGACAGATTTTGAAAGCAACAGGAAATGGAATGACGTGGGCAGATACATTCAATGGTCTACCTAGATTTGTTCCCAAAACTGCCAATTTTGTTGCAGAATCTCAAGGTCTATATTTAGTTGATTCTTCAAATAATACTATTGAAATAACTTTACCTGATACAACAGAAATAGATTTATCGACAGGATTATATAAAGTTGAAAAAGGAGAGGGTATTGAGTTTATTGATGCTAAGGGTACGTGGGGAATAAACTTCGTTAGATTAATATTAGGAGATAACACATCAAGATTTATTAACGCAGCAAACATTGAAGATGTCGAATATATATTCGATGTTTCTAACGTAATCGTTAGAGTTGTTTGGGATGGAGTATTTTGGAGAGTATTCTCAAAGTAAGGAGAAAATAAATGGCACTATATTTAAGTAGTGATTTATCTGGTTCTAGCTCTAGTTTTGGAGGTGGTAGTGGTAACATTAGTTCAGTTATTAGAACTACTACTAGTTGGTACTTTCATGCTTTAAGAAGAGATTCTGAAGGCATGTTGTATTACAACACCCTAAGACCAACTGATCCTGGAACTATTGATGTTTTCAACGAAGAAAATACACAGTTGTCGGATTTATTAGATGGCATAGATAACGTAGATGCTAGATCTCCTATTTTGAGATTAAACTTATTGGCGGGTGGAACTAAAGTTGCTTCAGAGGCAAATGAAACATATTCAGTAAATAGTTTAGTATCTAACAATACAGGAAAAAATTTATCTTTAAATATTACTAGAGATGCTGAAGGTGTTATTAACAATATAGAAATAGTGAATGGTGGTAATGATTTTGCTTTAAAAGATCAAATCATTGTTTCGTCATCTTTGATCAAGGAAGAAAACTCCCAATCTGATTTATACTTAGAAGTAAGCGAACTAGTAAAAACATATTCAAACTCACCATCTGATAAATATCAACAGTATAGATTTGATGCGAGAAAAATTTCATATTATATTGACAATGAAGGATATTTGGTTGCTAAGTTTGGAAACCACGATTATTCACAAGGACCACAATAACAACAGGAAGTACTAAAAATGGCTGAATTTAGACTAGGTAGATTAAAGTTCAACTGGACTGGAGCATGGCAACCAAACCGTGCTTATGTACTGGACGATATCATCTCCTTCAAAGGCAACACCTATGTCTGTGTTGTCAATCACACTTCCGCTGCTAGCCAGGAAGCATGGGAAGATACAGATCTTAACGCAAGTCCAGCGGCAAAATGGGAACTCTATGTTCCTGGTGTCAGAAACGCTGGTGCGTGGACTCCAAATACCTTCTACGCAAGTCAGGATCTTGTGAGGTATGGTGGCAACATTTATATCTGTAAAGATAATCATACTTCCCCTTCTAACGAGAATCTTTTTTACCTAACCAACTTTGCTGGTAACTGGGATCTGTTTCTTTATGGAAATGAAAATAAAGGAACTTGGCAAGCAACTACTTGGTATAAAGTCAACGATTTAGTAAAATACGGAAATAATATTTATCTCTGTAATATTGGTCACACTTCGACAACAGCATTTGATATTACTAAGTTTAGTATATTTTTAGAAGCAGTTAAGTTTGAAGATAGTTGGAGCAATGACGTAGAATATCAACCAGGAGATATTGTTCTCTTTGGTGGTTATTCATACACCGCAAAAACTATTAATATAAACAAACAACCAAACAACTATGTAAACACTGATTGGGAAGTAATCAGTGTCGGTTTTGATGCCAAGGGTATCTACAATTCAGCAACCATTTATGTTCCTGGAGATGTTGTAAGATATGGTGGTAATACTTTTGTAAAACTATTAACTAGTGTTGCTGGTGTTGCTCCCTCAGAATCTGGAGATGGTGCTCTCAAGTGGAGTTTGATTTCCGAAGGTCTTTCATATAAAAATGAGTGGGATAATCTGACCACTTATCAAAAGAATGATGTTGTAACATCAGCTTCGAGTACTTATGTTAGTATTGCATACAATAACACTGGAAGAGACCCTGGAACTAATGACGCAGATGGGTTCTGGGCAGTTGTTGCACGCGGAGATGAAGAGAGTACTATTACTGTTAAAGGTGATTTACTTTATAGAGCAACTGCTACCAATGCAAGATTACCAATCGGCAATCCTGGTCAAATCTTGTATGCCACAGAAAATGGCATTCCTGGATGGGGAAATGCAAAGACTAGAAAAGTATACTTCGTAACTCTAGATGGGGAAGATGATTTTTCTGAGGGTTATGGTGGTTCTATCGGCAGATCGTTTAGAACTGTAAAATATGCTACACAGATTGCCGCACAAGAAGGATGCGATGAGCAGAATCCTGCAACCATTTATGTAAAAGCTGGTGTTTATGACGAGCAGTGTCCCATCACTGTGCCACCTTATTGCTCTGTCGTTGGTGATGACAGTAGAGGAACTATTATTGAGCCTGGTCCTGGGGTCAGTCATATTCAAAAACTAATCATTGCTTCTACTTGTTTATTAAAACCAGGAGATACTTTAACGGTAAATACTCTTGCTGGCGCAACAAGAACTGCTAGAGTTCTTCACTTTGCTGATACAGACGCAACTCCTGTTGGTTCTGGGGAAGCAAATAGAAAGAAAATGGTTTATGTTGAAAGAATCGCAGGTGGTCCTATCATTGACACTGACACTTTCCTAAATGGAACTAACTTAGGTACTGCTCCTCAAGTAGATATAGTTTCGGTAGAAAATCTAGATAACACAAAAGCAACATTATTCTTCCTTTCGGAAGGTGTAATGCTAAAAGATTTAGTATTTAATAACCCAGATTTAGATGCAGGTTTTATCAAACCAGATATCACTGGATTAACGATCGAAGAACAGATTACAGATCAACTTGCAGATATTACAAAATCCCAAGTTGGATTTGTGTTCTTCAGAATCAATCCATTCCTCGTTTCACAAACAATCATTAAGAGTCCTTATATCTATAGTTGTGCATCTTATTGTCACAAAGGTATAGGTGCTATTGTTGATGGTTCGGTTAACGAAGGAAAAGATCACCCTTCACACTTTGCTTCAGGTCACCAAAGTTTACTATTTGGTAACGTAACTCAATTCCCAGAAGACGGTGTTGCTATTTGGTGTAAAGATAACGGAAACTCTGAGATTGTTTCTTGCTTCACTTATTATTCTCATATTGGTTACGCTTGCTCTGGTGGCGCTCGTATGCGTTCACTCGGAGGAAACAACTCATGGGGTAACTTCGGATGTTCCGCTAGAGGATTTGACCCAACCGAAATTCCTTTAGAAGCAACTATTCGTGGTACTGAGTTAAACTTCTACAATGCAGCAACAACTGCTGCAGAAACAGCAACTGTTAATGGTAACTTAGTATTAGGGACCATTACTCAGTCAGGAAAAGTGAATGGAGATTTCCAAGTTGGTTCTATTATTTCCAACGAAGGAGTTGCAAATGATACTGGTATTACTGACGTTGTTGGTAATGGAACAACTGCTACGGTTTCTTTTAATACTAAACCATTCAATCCTTTCGTGATTGGCAAAAAGATTACTATCAGTGGTGTATCAAACAATGCTTTCAACGGAACTTTCACTATTACTGGTGTAGTAGGAACTCAGGGTGTTATTACTGGTGTTCAGTTTGCTTCGACCACAACTGCTACTTCTTTAGGTTCAGGTGGTACTGTAAGACCTGCATTAGGAAAAGCAAGAGTTCTTTATGTTCTTGCTGGTAATGATTATACTAAAGTTCTCATTGAACCTATTACTGGATTTATTGGCGATGGACAAAGATGTGCTCAGATTACTGGAGCAGATCCAAACAATCCACCTCCAGTAAGTATTCCAGCAGCATCAACTGTTATTGCAAATAGTCAGTATCCTGCTGCTGACAATAGTACTAGTGCTGCAAACCGAGCAACAAGAGGAGCTAAGTTTGCTGTTATTAATCTACCAGAAAAACCAAAGATTACTAGTGCTGTAACTTTTGCCAACAGTGGTGATAATATCAACTATGTTGTTCAAGAGATTGAAAATTATAGCGATGGTCCATCTGCATCATTCAAAACTCTTGACGTAACTAGAACAGCAAGTTTACAAAACAGTGTTGTTACTATTCCAATCGCTAAAACTGGTACTTTCCCAAATGGCGTTAATGTAGCAGCAGAGACTCATGTTGGTGGAACTGATATTTCTCTTTACAGTTTATTAACTGGCGCCAACAATCAAGTAGTTATTGATAATCCTGGAGATTTGTTAACTTCAACTTCAGCAACCAACATCAATATTCTAAATCCAGAAAGAGTAACTAATGCTTTACAAACTTACAATACTGCATCAACGACTCTATATCTATTAGTTGGAAATGAGTTGATGCTACCATCGACGGTTACCGATGATGCATTTAATAGCTATGTAACTGTTACTAGAGGTCAAGAAGGTACGATTGCACAAGAGCACGCAGACCAAGATTCCCCCAACTTCCCACAAAATGCTGTTGTTAGATTTGTAGTTAAGTACACTCCAGTTACTACACTTCGTCAAGATGCAAATAATCTATCTAATGTTTTAACCTACAGTACATTAACTGGTAATGGAGGTTTACCTGTATTCTCATTTACAGATCAAGAAGGTTCACCAACAAAAACTATTGTTGAGGGAGATTTTATTAAGATTGATAACGAGTTTTTCCGAGTTGATTTGAAGACTTCGGCAAATCCAGGAACTGCTATTCTCACATTTTTCCCAGTAAAACTAATACCCGAAGCAAGTGGAAATGAGATACGGATTCGTTATCGCTACAGTCAGATTCGCCTAACTGGTCATGACATGCTTGAGATTGGAACTGGTGGTATTGCTACCACTAACTTCCCAGATGAGCCACTTGTCCGACCAGATGAAACTAGGGAAACTAACTTTATTGCTCCTGCTAGAATTTATTATGTAACTACCAATCAAGATGGAAACTTTAAGGTCGGTCAGTTCTTTAGGATTGACCAAGCAACTGGTAAGTCAACTATTGATGCTTCAACCTTTGACCTAACTGGTTTATCAAACTTACAGTTTGCTTTACCAGATGGAACTAAAGTTGGTGTAGAAATTAATAAGTTTGATGCAGATGGTACTTTAGGTGGTAGTGAAACTAGTGATTCATTTGTACCTACCCAAAAGGCAGTTAAAACCTATGTAGATACTAACTTTATTAACTCAAATGATGATGTTACGGTTGGTTCCGAGCTATTAAGCAGGAACTTAACTGTAAACGGTAATACTAATATTACTGGCGATACAATCATTGGTGGAAGTTTACAGGTTAGTGGTACTACTACCAGTGTTAATACTACAGAACTTGTGGTAGAAGATGTTAATATTACTCTTGCTGCTGGTAATGTTACGGGAGACTCTGCTATTCAGGGTGCTGGTTTAACTATCAAAGGAACTATTGATAAAACTATTACATATGATGGTCTTGGTGATCTTGGAAGATTTGCAGTTAGCGAAAATGTTCTTCTTGCTCCTGGCAAATATATTGCTTCAAAACCAGCATTGGCAGATGGTACTGGAGTTTTAGCAACGGAAGAAATTATGATCGATACTAATGTCAGTGGATCCACTGGTATTGGTCTTGTATTCCCAACTATTGCTCAGTTAGATATTGGTAATTCTTCAACTGCTATTACTCTTGGTGGTACATCTGGAACTACTTCAGTAAGAAATAGTTTGGTTCTTCCATCTGGAACCACTACACTAGCTCCAATGAGGTTTACTCCAACAGGTGCTGCTCTACTCACAACCGCACTGCAAGGTGGTTTTGAATATAACCAGATTGCATTCTATGCAACCCCAACTACTGAAAGTGGAAGAGGAATCATTCTCGCTCCACATATCCTGAGAGCTGCTGCAGATTTTGCACAAACAGGCACAACTAACACTGTTAGAAACGTATTCAGTCCAACTACGGCGGATGCCGCTCCCCTCAGAGCAAATACATTATACAGATTTAGAGGTGTTTATTATCTATCTAAATCAACCACAACATCTGGTACTTGGAACTTACTGTTTACTTTCACAAACACGCCATCTAACTTCCGTTACACTGCTATTGGAGCAAACTCAGCCTCATCAACGGCCGCCTTGATTATGAACACAACTGCTCAAACATCAACGGCAGTTACTCAAAATGTAACTAATAATCAGGATTGCGCCATACGGTTTGAAGGTTACTTTGTATCAAACGCAACAACTGGTGGAACATTAACTCCTCAGTTTAACAAGAGCGATGCGGCCAACGCAACTGTAACTACTCGTATTAACTCATACTTTGAGATTCAAGCTATGGGTGCTGCCAACCCATCGATTATCGCGGGTAACTGGAGTTGATAAATAAATAACATGATTTATAAATACCTCTAGGAAACTAGAGGTATTTTTTTATGGCTAAACCAGCCAGCAGAGAAGAACTAAAACAATATTGCCTCAGAAAACTAGGTGCTCCAGTTTTAGAAATAAATGTTGATGATGATCAACTAGAAGATTTGATTGATGATGCTCTACAATATTTTAATGAGCGTCATTTTGATGGCATGGAAAAACTATATTTGAAGCACAAGTTTACAGAGGCAGAACTAGAAAGATTTAGAGAAGAAAACACCATTCATACATCAGATGACGGAAGTGAGTGGGAAGAAAGAAACAACTATATTGAACTTCCAGATCATATCGTTGGTATCGAAAGAGTTTTTTCTTTGTCTATGACTGCTCTACGTTCTGACTTTTTTGGATTTGGAAACCAGTATTTCCTGATGGATATGTTTTCTTTAAACGCTGGTTACTCCTTAGGTAATGTTGATTTAGTTAACTACTATATGTTTAAACAATATTTTGAAACACTCGATATGGTTTTGAACAGTGGTGCTATTATTCAATGCAGATTTACAAAAAGAAACGGTAAACTTTTTATTGACTACAATCCTAAAGTATTGCAACAAGATAACTACTTTATTGTAGAATGTCATCGTCTTCTCAATCCAGCAGATGCACCAAAAGTTTGGAATGATTGGTTTTTAAAAAGATATGTAACTGCATTGTTTAAAAAACAATGGGGTCAAAACTTAATCAAGTTCAATGGCGTTCAACTTCCTGGCGGTGTTTCTATTAATGGAAGAGAACTTTTCGAAGATGCACTAAGAGAGATTGATGAGCTAGAAAGCAGAATGATTTCTGATTATGAACTTCCACCACTAGACGCAATAGGATAATATGTCAAAGAGCGTTTATTTTCCACAATACGGTGGAGTCAATACCGAACAAAGTTTAGTTCAGGATTTAGTTGATGAACAGATTCATCTGTTTGGAATGGATTTATTTTACATTCCAAAAACTATGTTGATTGATAGAAGTTTGAATGATGTCGTTTTAAACGAGTTTAGAGAAGCTCATCTTATAGAAATGATGTTAATCAACGTAGAAGGATTTGGTGGTTCTGGCGCAGTTGCGATGAGTAAGTTTGGATTAAAGTTATCTGATGAAATCACACTTGCTGTATCAAAAAGAAAGTGGTCATTGAAACCAGATTTAATGAGTTCTACATCTGTGCCTGGAAGACCAAATGAAGGTGATTTAATTTATGTTCCAATGACGAAGAACATTTATGAGATTAAGTTTGTAGAAAGAGAAGTTCCATTTTATCAGTTAGGTAAAAACTATATTTTTGCTTTGACATGCGAACTACTACAAAATGCGGATAATCTATTTGATACAGGTAATGAGGACATTGATGATTACAAAAAAGAAAACTATGTTTTTCCAGTATATCTAAAAGCAGGTGGTGTTGGCAACTATGCTATTGGAGAGCAAGTTCAACAATCATATACTTTAGGCGGTTCATCTGTAGTCGTAACTGCGACTGTTGCCGCTTGGAATGCCCCAACTAGAAAATTAGATTTAACGTATATCGATGGAGTATTGCAACAAAATGTAGAACTTGAAGGACTAGATAGTAACTCTACGTGGGAAGTTGAATCATTTTCAACTATTGATTTTGATATCGATAACTTCGATAATGCTCAGAATAAATACTACGAAGATAAAGCCGATGAGATTCTGGACTTTAGTGAAGGAAATCCATTTGGTGAGTTTGGAGATATGGGAGTATTCTAATGTTAGGACAATATTATTATCACGAAATCATAAAGAAAAACGTCAAAGCTTTTGGAACCCTTTTTAATAATATTCAGATTGTTAAAAAAGATCCACAAACAGGTGATGTTATTCGGCAAGAAAAAGTTCCTCTTGCGTATGGACCTAAGAGTAAGTTCTTAGCCAGACTAGAACAAGATCCAAGTACAGAACGTAAAGTAAGTATTACGATGCCTCGCATCTCTTTTGAGATGACTGATATCACTTATGATTCATCTAGAAAAACTTCTCCCATACAAAAATATAAACTGAGTGATACTGGTGAGAGTGTGAAGGTTCAGTATATGCCTGTTCCATATAATCTCAGATTTGAACTCGGAATACTTTCAAAAACCCAAGATGACGCATTGCAGATTTTAGAACAGATTCTGCCATTTTTTCAACCATCTTTTAATGTGACTATTATGCTCATTCCAGAAATGGAAGAGAAAAAAGATTTACCAGTAATATTAAATGGTATTTCATATGAAGATGATTATGAAGATGACATGATGCAAAGAAGAAGTATTACGTATACTTTAGATTTTACTCTCAAGACTTATATGTATGGTCCTGTTAGTGATGCGGCAATCATTAAAAAAGCAACTGTGTTTGAAAATCTTGGAGATTTTAATGAACATCGCAGATTTCTCAAGTATGAGGTTACTCCAGAAGCTATTACTGATTTAAATAATGATGGAGTTATTGATTCGACAGATGATAGCTTACTCATGCCAGACGATGACTTTGGATTCAATGAAGGCATTACACTACTATGAACGAGTTTGAAAAAAATATGGAAGAAATCTTTGAGATTGATATAGCACCTATAGAAAAAACTACTGAAATGATTACGCAAGCAAATAGTGAAGTATCTGTTGATGCCAACAAAGATTATGAATATACCAGAGGAGAGTTATACAGGCTCATCTCACAGGGTCAGGAAGCGGTTCAGGGAGCGTTAGAGGTCGCACAGGAGTCTGGGCACCCTAGGGCGTATGAGGTCGCTGTGAACGCTATGAAGCAGGTCTCAGACATGACTGACAAACTGATAGACCTTCAGCATAAAATGAAGAATCTCGGTAAAGAAGATAAGAAATCAACTCCAACTACTGTCAATAATACTATGTTTATTGGCACAACTGCAGATCTTCAGAAGATGATTAAAGATGCTGCTAAGAATAAATAGAAAATAAACGGTAAGTAATAATGAGATTAAAGATTTTAGGAACGGAAGTAGCACTTCCAACTACATCAGGCACAGCAACTACTGTTGGTGGAGCAGTAGAAGTTCGTCTTGTACATGATGCTGGCGGCAATCAAACACATTTAATAACCATCACTGATGGAGAAGCATCACCAACAACGGTAGCAACTTTTAGTATGACTCCAAGTGAATCTTTAGTAATCAGAAAACTACCTACTCAAAAAATCTATGCATCAAATGATGATGTAAGAGCTGTAGCAGTTTCGTATCAATCATGAAAACTTTTAAACAACTCAAAGAATCACTTTCAGAAAATCATGTAGCAGTTGCCATGGGCAGAGAGATTGATGATGAAGGCGGAATGATTATGAGTCAACTAGACACGATTGATAACGCAGTGCAGCGTCTACGTGGTGTAGTGCAAGACCCTAAGATGCAACTTCCTGGTTGGGTTCAATCCAAAGTCACTCTTGCTTGCGACTACATTGATACTGCTGCCGATTATATGACTAGTAAGACTGAAGAGTATGTTGCTGAGGGGGCTGCTTGGACTAAAAAATCGGGTAAAAATTCCGAAGGTGGTTTAAATGAAAAGGGAAGAAAATCTTACGAGCGTGAGAATCCTGGAAGCGACCTTAAGGCACCTTCAAAAAAGGTTGGAAATCCCCGTAGGAAGAGTTTCTGTGCAAGAATGAAAGGTATGCGTAAGAGACAAAAAGATAGCAATAACACTGGAGAAGACCGTCTATCTAAATCGCTTCGTGCGTGGAACTGCTGACATTTCTCCACAAAACCATATCATTTGTTACTTAACAAACATTCTTTTTCATATATAATATCATTACAATATCAAGCTAAGACACATGGATACTAAAACCTGCCCCAAATGCGGGGCGTGCTGGATTGGTGGTCAGCATTTTTGGTCTGGCACTACCAAGAAAGGCAGCGAGACAGAGCTTGCTAGTTTAGTTTGTGATAACAAAAGAATGAATGATGACAGATGCATCAACCCAGCAAAAGGAACAACAGCGGGTGATGGTTGGAAAAAAAGGTTAAATACATTTAAGAGTTTAGAAAGAGATTTAGAAAAAACAAATGAGTGATGCAGTATATCTTGGTAATCCTAATCTAAAAAAAGCGAATACCGCTATTAGTTTTACAAAGGAACAAGTTGAAGAGTTCATCAAATGTAAAGATGACCCAGTTTACTTCGCAAAAAACTATGTAAAGATTATCTCACTGGATGAGGGTCTTGTTCCTTTTGACATGTATGATTTCCAAGAGAAACTTATTGAAAATTTTCACAATCATAGATTTAATATAGCTAAACTTCCAAGACAGACAGGAAAATCCACAACGGTTATTTCCTATCTGTTGCATTATGCTGTCTTCAACGACAACATTAAGATTGCTATTCTAGCAAACAAAGCAGAAACATCAAGAGAACTTCTATCACGTTTGCAGTTGGCATATGAGAATCTACCGAAGTGGATGCAGCAAGGTATTATAGCATGGAACAAAGGTTCGATGGAACTGGATAATGGTTCCAAGATTATAGCAGCATCTACTTCATCATCCGCTGTTCGAGGTAACTCTTTCAACATCATCTTCCTTGACGAGTTTGCGTTCGTTCCAAACCACATTGCCGAGCAGTTCTTCTCCTCTGTATATCCTACCATCTCGTCTGGTAAGAAGACAAAGGTGATTATTATTTCTACCCCACAGGGTATGAATATGTTCTACAAGCTATGGCATGACGCAGAGCGTGAGAAGAACGGTTACGTGCCCCTGGAAGTGCATTGGAGTCAAGTTCCTGGCAGAGATGCCAAGTGGAAGGAAGAGACCATTAGAAACACCTCAGAGAGGCAGTTTACACAAGAGTTTGAATGTGAGTTCTTGGGATCGGTTGATACTCTTATCACGGCGTCTAAGCTGCGCTCTATGGTTTATGATGACCCATTGCATACTAACAAGGGATTGTCTGTTTACGAGGACGTAATAGATGACCATGATTATATTATGACCGTTGACGTATCCCGTGGAACCAACAATGATTACTCCGCTTTTGTTGTATTTGATATTACCACTCTACCTTGGAAGGTAGTTGCCAAGTATCGAAACAATGAAATCAAACCAATCCTGTTTCCTAACATTATTGAGCAAGTTGCCAAAAACTATAACAAGGCATACATTTTAGCAGAAGTCAATGACATTGGAGAACAGGTCACAAATATTCTTCACTATGACTTGGAGTATCCCAACATTCTGATGTGTGCTATGCGAGGTAGAGCAGGTCAGATTGTGGGTCAAGGATTCTCTGGCACCAAATCTCAGATGGGGTTGAAGATGTCTAAGGTGACTAAAAAAGTTGGGTGCTCAAACCTCAAGACATTGATTGAAGATGATAAGTTATTAATATCTGATTATGAAATCATCAGTGAGTTGACAACATTCATTCAAAAAAATCAATCGTTTGAAGCTGATGACGGATACAATGATGACCTCGTGATGTGTCTGGTTCTTTTTGCGTGGTTGGCAGTTCAACCTTACTTTAGGGAGATGACTGATAATGATGTTCGTAAGAGAATCTACGAAGAACAGAAGAATCAGATTGAACAAGACATGGCACCGTTTGGATTTATATCAGATGGTATTATAGACGCCGAAGAAAAGTTTGTAGATGAAGATGGAAACATTTGGTATACCGATGGTTATGGAAATCCTTATGCAGATGTAGAGTACATGTTGGGATTCTAATGGAACAAGAAGATCAGTTTTCTCTAGAGATAGAACACTTGCTTTTCAAAGAAAGAACTTGTAAAGTTTGTGGAGAAACCAAAGATCTTTTATCGGATTTTTATTTAACTAGAAAATCAAAAAGATATTTGCCATCTTCATATTCATATGAGTGTAAAGATTGCACCGTAAATAGAATACTTTCTAAAAGAACCAAAACCATACATAAAGAATATGAATACCCTGACTGGTGACTAGTTCATGCATCGTTCATGCAAAAATTCTCGATTTGAAATACTCATTTTCATAAATACTTTTAGATTAAAATGAACTACTTTTCACGAGGAGAAAAACATGGCAGGTCAAGTATCACCTGGAATTGTTCTTAGAGAGCGTGATTTAACAGCACAAACTATCGTCAATACTCAAGCAAATACAGCAGCACTTGTAGGTTTGTTTGAGAAAGGACCAGTTGGCGTTATTACTAATATTGCATCAGAAAGAGAACTTCTAGACGTATTTGGGGGACCAAATACAAGTAACCACGAAGATTGGTTTACAGCTTCAACTTTTCTATCATATGGCGGACAACTATTGATTGTTCGTATAGCACCATCAGATTCCGAAAATGCTACTGATAATGGAACTGGTGTATTGATTGCATCAAAAGATCAATACGAAGCACAATACACAACATACAACTGGAAGTTTGCTGCAAGAACAGCTGGAGCATGGGGCAACAATCTAAAAGTTGTTATTGTAGATTACACTGCAGATTATGCAGATGCTGTTCTTTACGAAGACAACAACGGAAATGATGTAATGTGGTCAGCATTTGCTCCTGATTTTTCTTTTGCGGCAAATAATACATGCCACGTTGCCGTCTTAAATGATGAAAACGAAGTATTGGAACTATATCAATATGTTTCTACGAATGAATCTGCATTAGATTCTGAAGGTGGTTCGATCTATTATGTAAATGTTTTAAAAAATAGATCACGTTATGTATATGCAGGAGACAACTTCACTTTAGTAAATGGAAAAGGCACTTTCAATCTAAGTGGTGGAACTGATGATTACACTGCTTCTGTTGCAGATTACACTGATGGTTATGACGTATTTTCTGATACCGAAGCAATCGACATTAATTTCATTCTAACTGGCGGCAGTCTTTCGACACAAAATGATACAGTAACTAAAGCTCAAGCTGCAATCGCCCTTGCAACAGGAAGAAAAGATTGCATCACCTTTGTTTCCCCATATAGAAATTTTGTTGGGTTAGCATCTGCATCAGATCAAAGAGATGCTATTATCGCATACTTTAATCAACTCGGCACTAGTAACTCATATACTATTTTTGATAGTGGATATAAGTATGTTTACGATAGATACAATGATGTTTATCGTTACGTACCTTGCTGTGGAGATGTAGCTGGTCTTTGTGTACAAACTTCAGAAACATTAGAAGATTGGTATTCGCCTGCTGGAACACAAAGAGGCAATCTTAAAAACGTAGTTAAGTTAGCATATGTTCCAGGTAAAACCGATAGAGATAAACTCTACCAGAAAAGAATCAACCCAATCACTTCTTTTGCTGGACAAGGTGTAGTTTTATTCGGTGACAAAACTGCTTTAGCAACGCCTAGTGCATTTGATCGCATTAATGTTCGTCGTCTTTTCTTAGCTATCGAAAGAAGAATAGGAAATCTAGCAAAAAATGTTTTATTTGAACTAAACGATGAATCAACTAGAGCAACATTTTCAAATGCTGTAAGCTCATACCTCACAGAAGTAAAAGCAAAGCGTGGCGTTACCGACTTCTTAGTTGTTTGTGACGATTCCAATAATACTCCTGATGTGATTGATAGAAATGAGTTTGTTGCTGACATTTATGTAAAACCAACCAGATCTATTAACTTCATTACTCTTACTTTTGTTGCCACTCGCACTGGCGTATCATTCTCTGAAGTTGTTGGTAGATAATAAAAATCATTCTAGTTTTACGAGGTAACAAAAAATGGCAATCACAAGTAGTATTCAAACTTTTTTAAATAATGTACAAAATGGTGTAAGACCAAATCTTTATGAAGTCGATTTCAGTTTCCCTGGGGAAACATCTTTAGCCGATGACGCCACCGATCAGTTAAGTGGACTGCTCTGCAAAGCAGCAGCATTACCTGCTTCTAACTTAGGCGTTATTGAAGTTCCTTTTCGTGGCAGAACTGTGAAAATTGCGGGGGACCGCACCTTTGATACATGGACTGCAACATTCATCAACGATAGAAACTTCGCTATTCGCGGAGCTATGGAACAATGGATGGAAGCTATTAACGCACATGAAAAGAATAGTGCTACTCTTGTTCTCCCAGATACAACAAGTGGATATCTAGCAAACATTCTAGTTAAGCAACTAGAAAGAGATGACAGTGCAGGTGGTGCTGTAAAAACTGTTTATAAACTATGGGGATGTTTCCCAACTAATATTTCTCAAATCGATCTTGCTTATGATAGCAATGATCAGATTGAAGATTTTACAGTTGAGTTTCAGATTCAATACTGGACTCGCGGCGATGCTGATCCATATACAAATATTATCCAAGGACAAGCCTGATAAATATCAATAAAGTGAGTAAGTTTAAACATGAGTCAACTATTTGGATTCTCTATTAAACAAGAGGGGGGATTGAAAGGTCAATCCCCCATTCCACCAAATGCCGACGATGGAGTAACCGCTGTAGCAGGCGGTTATTTTGGTTCGTATGTAGACATTGAAGGAGTAGCGCGTAATGAGTTTGAGCTCATTAGGCGCTATCGTGATATGGCACTTCACCCAGAAGTAGATTCTGCTATTGACGAAATCGTAAACGAAACTATTGTATCTGATTTAGATGATAGTCCCGTTCAGATAGAACTATCTAATCTAGAAGTAAGCACAAGTATTAAAAATAAAATCAGAGAAGAGTTTGATTATATTAAAAGACTTCTCAAATTTGATTCTCGTTCTCACGAGATTTTTAGAAACTGGTATATTGATGGTAGACTTTATTATCACAAAGTAGTAGATTTAAACAATCCCAAATCAGGTATTCTCGAACTTCGTTACATTGACCCAATGAAAATCAAGAAGGTCAAAGTTCAGAATAAAGATCAAAAAGAAATAATGAGTCAAGAGACTCGTGGCACAGCACTACAATATAACTTCGGAGAGTTTATTGAATATTACTTATACAATCCAAAAGGTTATGTAACTAGTGCAAACTTTGATGGCAATGCTATGGCAAATGGCATGAAGATTGCTGCCGATGCTATTACATATGTTCCTTCAGGAATCCAAGATCTCAACAAAAAAATGACGTTGAGTTTCATGCACAAAGCAATCAAATCACTTAACCAACTTCGCATGATTGAAGATGCGTTGGTTATCTATCGTTTGTCTCGTGCCCCAGAAAGAAGAATTTTCTACATTGACGTAGGTAATCTTCCCAAAGTAAAAGCGGAGCAATATCTACGCGAAACAATGGCACGTTACAGAAACAAACTTGTTTATGATGCAGCCACAGGAGAAATCCGCGATGACAAAAAGCATATGAGTATGCTTGAGGATTTTTGGCTCCCTCGTCGTGAAGGTGGCAGAGGAACTGAAATCACAACTCTGCCTGGTGGTCAAAATTTGGGAGAGTTAAAGGATGTCGAATACTTTAAAAAGAAACTATACAACTCACTTAACTTACCTCCATCACGTTTAGATGATGCAAACCAAGGATTCTCTCTTGGTCGTTCATCTGAAATCCTTAGAGATGAACTCAAGTTTTCCAAGTGGATTGGAAGATTAAGAAAGAGATTCAGTACTTTATTCCACGACACACTAAGAACTCAACTTATTCTAAAAGGAATCATCACTCCCGAAGATTGGGAAGAGATGCAAGAGCATATTCAATATGACTATCAGTTTGATAATCATTTTGAAGAACTAAAGCAGGCAGAACTGATGGGTAATCGTCTGCAGGTTGCAACAGCTCTCGATCCTTTCTTAGGTAAATATTATTCTATTGAATATGTTCGCCGTCAAGTTCTCATGCAAAATGACGCAGAGTATGACGAAATAACTAAGCAGATGGAAGCAGAGATTGCGGAAGGTAAAATACCAGATCCAATCCACACAAACCTAATGAACGCAGCAACTCTGGAGATGGGAGCTGTACCACCACCAATGCCAGAACCAGCAGCAACGCCAAAACCTAAAACATCTCAATCATAAATAAAAATAAATATTAAATCAAATGGATACTATTGAAGTTGTAAATGCCGTTCGTAACGGCGATAGAGTTCAAGCACTCGATAAAATCGCTGACATCCTCTATGGAAAAGCAGCGGAAGCAATGCAAGATTACAAGCAAGTCGTTGCTCATTCTTTTTTCGATGAACCAGAATCTCCTGACGAGGAGGTAGAAGAAACACCATCAGAGGAAACAGACCAATGAAACTAATCACCGAGAGCATTGAGGATATTCGAATCCTCGAAGAAGAATCAAACGGTAGAAAAATTCTACACATTGAAGGTGTATTTCTTCAAGGTGATATTAAAAATCGTAATGGTCGCGTCTATCCATTTGGCGTTCTTGAACGCGAGGTTGGTAGATACAATGAGCAATATGTAAATGTTGGTCGTGCTCTCGGTGAACTAGGTCATCCTGATGGTCCCACTGTAAATCTAGATCGTGTGTCACATAAGATCGTTTCACTCAAAGCAGAAGGAAGCAACTTTGTTGGTAAGGCACAAATCTTAAATACACCTATGGGAAATATCGCCAAGTCTCTTCTGGAGTCAGGAGTTAAACTTGGAGTTTCTTCTAGAGGCATGGGTTCGATCGAAGAAAAGAACGGGGCTAACTATGTACGTGATGATTTTATGCTCGCTACTGCTGCCGATATTGTAGCAGATCCCTCTGCACCTGACGCATTCGTGAATGGAATCATGGAAGGAAAAGAGTGGGTGTGGGAAAATGGGATTATTAAGGAAGTTAATATTGCTAAATACCACAGATATATTTCTGAATCAACCAGAAAAAATATTGAGGAGAGGTCGTTGAAGGCGTTCAACCACTTCTTACAAAGTTTGTAATTTCATAAATAATCATAGAATAAACATATAGTAAGTATTACGAGGAATCTCAAATGTCAGATAACTTAAACGAAAAGTTTGAGGAGCTTGTAACTGAGTCAGAAGTTGGCACAAGTGCGCTTTCTCCCGCAATCGTTCCTGGCCAATCATCTGGTATCGGTCAATACATGCATCCTGTAACTGGTCAAGTCGGTGACGCACAAACTCGCGGTGGTGGAAAAGATAGTGGATTTACACTTGCCACTTCACTTGCTCCTGGTCAATCAGAAGAAGACAATGGTGGTTCGGATTTTGAATCACCAGAGGGTGAGGACAATCCTGGAGCAAAAGCAGCAAAGCATAACAAAAAAGTTAGCGATGCTCAAACTACTTCCAAAGGTGTTGAGTCGGCATTTTCAGTTAAGTCATCTGGTTATGGCGTAGAGAATGGTCAGAACAATACTAAAGTATTTGGCATGGAAGCAATCGAATATTCCGCTGCGGAAGACGTTGCTGCCCTCACCGAAGGCGAAGAGTTCTCCGAAGATTTCAAAGCGAAAGCAACGACAATCTTCGAAGCTGCTGTTAAGTCGCGTATCGAAGAGCAAGTATCTTCAATCGCAACTAAACTCGAAGAGCAGTTCTCCGCCAAACTCCAAGAAGAGATTGCTACTCTCTCCGAAAAAGTTGATGAAACACTCAGCTATGCAATCACCACTTGGGTAGAAGAGAACCAAGTTGCACTCGATGCAGGTCTCAAGCTTGAGATTGCTGAAGAGTTCATGGGTGGTCTGAAAAAAGTTTTTGAAGAAAACTACCTCAATCTCCCAGAAGAGAAAGTCGATGTTGTAGAAACAATGACTGAGGAGCTTTGTGAAATGGAAGGTCGCTTAAACGAACAGATTGAGCGTAATATTGATCTTAATAATAAACTCGCTGGTTATCAAAAAACCGTTATCCTCAATCATATGAGCGAGGGTCTCGTTGATACTCAAAGAGAAAAACTTGCTTCTCTTGCTGAAGGAGTAGAGTTTGTTTCTGAAGAAGACTTCAAGAACAAAGTCGCAACTCTCATTAGCAGCTACTTCCCTAAGCATGTAGTTAATGAGCAAGTAGTCCCTGAAGTCTCAGGTGAGCAATCAACTGAAGAAGTATCGCCAGTAATGGCAGCATATCTTCAGGCGATTTCACGCTGGAGCAACTGATAATAATAAATAATTTTAACCCAATCACTCAACGGAGTAAAAGCAAAATGTCTGATACAAGAATTTTGCAGGAAAAGTGGGCACCTGTTCTAAATCACGGTGGTCTTCCTGAAATCAAGGATGCATATCGTAAACAGGTTGTTGCTACCCTGCTAGAAAACCAAGAGCGTGCTATTCGTGAAGAGTATGCAATGCTCGGAGAAGTTACCTCTCAGGTAAACTCACTCGGCGCTGCAACCATCGCACCTGCTGGTTCAGCTCTATCCTCAAGCAACACTGCTGGTCTTGCTGGTTTCGATCCTATCCTAATCAGCCTAATCCGCCGTTCAATGCCTAACCTTGTCGCTTATGACATCGCTGGCGTTCAACCAATGAGCGGTCCTACTGGTCTCATCTTTGCGATGAGAGCTCGTTACGAGAACCAGAACGGTGCTGAAGCACTCTACTACGAACCAGACGAAGGTTTCTCAGCTGGTTACGATGCCAACAAGGGCGACTACAATGTTCGTTCTGCTGCTGGTGTTGGTGGCGATGCTGAGGGTAATAACCCTGCTGTTCTTAATGACGGCACTCCTGGCACCTATGAAGTTGCTCGTGGCATGAGCCGTGAGACTTCTGAAGTTCTAGGCGAAGCAAATACTCTGTTCCGCGAGATGGCGTTCAGCATCGAGAAAACCTCGGTGACTGCTAAGACACGCGCACTCAAGGCAGAGTACACCTTAGAACTAGCACAAGACCTTAAGGCAATCCACGGTCTTGATGCTGAGCAAGAGCTCGCCAACCTACTCTCAAGCGAGATCCTCGCTGAGATCAACCGCGAAATCATCCGTACCGTTTATACTGTTGCACTTCCTGGTGCTCAGCAAGACGTTGCTACTCAAGGTACTTTTGACCTTGATATCGATTCAAACGGTCGTTGGATGGCAGAAAAGTTCAAGGGTCTCCTATTCCAGATTCAGCGTGATGCAAACGCAATCGGTCAACTCACACGTAGAGGTAAAGGCAACTTTATGATCTGCTCAGCAGACGTTGCTTCCGCTATGTCGATGGCTGGTATGCTTGATTACGCTCCTGCTCTCAACACTTCACTTAACGTTGATGACACTGGTAACGTATTTGCTGGTGTTCTTCAGGGTGGTATCCGTGTTTACATCGATCCATTCGGTGCTCCTGTTTACTCACAGGGTCAGGCTGCTAAACACTACTACGTCATGGGTTATAAGGGCACCTCACCTTATGATGCAGGTCTCTTCTACTGCCCATACGTTCCTCTCCAAATGGTTCGTAGTATCAATCCTGATACCTTCCAACCTAAGATTGGATTCAAGACACGTTACGGTATGGTCAGCAACCCATTCGTTTCAACAACGAATAGCAATGGTATCGCTGGTGCTACTCCTGACGGTTCTGCTCTCACCGCTAATACTAACCAGTATTACAGAAGAGTTAAGGTTACTAACCTCACCTGATTTACAGGTCAAGGTAGAGACCCCCAAAAGGGGGTCTTTTTTTATGCAAATAAATAGTGAAAAAAGGATAAGGTCATGCCTGCTAAGTGGTTTGATGAACAACCAAAAAATAGAAACTTTCTTGCCCCAGCTGGATTTAAGTTGGAGTTGGAGTTATTTCCTGGCGTAGATTTTTTCTGTCAACGTTCTGGTGTTCCAGATATTTCTGTAGGAACTACTGAAGTTCCAACTCCATTCAGAAGTCTACCGATCCCTTCTGCAGGTGGAGTTCGTTATGGTGATTTTAGAGTTCGATTTATTATTGATGAAGATTTAAAAAACTATTTAACTATATTTGATTGGATACAAAAAAATAATCTAGCAGAAACATATGATGACAGTGGTATACAATTTTGTAATGCAGAGCTGCATATTTTAAATAGTAACTTTAGAACAAATAGAATAGTAAACTTTGAAAAACTTTTCCCAGTTGATTTATCTGGTGTTGAGTTTGACGTAGCAGACCAAGACGTTGATTACATTACAGCTGATGTAACATTTAAGTTTTTTAAATATTATTTTACAGATAAAAATCACAAGGAGTTATGATATATGAAGTTTGATGATTTGAGAACACTTTTTAATCATGTTAAATCAGAATGGCAAGAAGATTCACATATCGATTTCCAGTTTAAAAACAAACAATACTCAGCAGACCTAGCACAAATATCGCTAGACATTCCTTACCAGCACAATAAATATTTAAACTTCTATAACGATTTCTCAACAGAGAAGACAGCACTGGAGTTCCAGTATCGTATGAAGTTAAAAGAAAAAAGAGAATATTATCAAGGGGAAGCAGATCCCGAAGTTTACAAAGAAAAACCTTTTGGACAATCCATTAAAACATCCGAGAAGATGAAAGTATATTTGGAAGCGGATGAGGATTTGATTAATATTGAAATGAAGATAGAGTTTATTAACAAGGCACTTTTCTTTTTGGATAATATTCTTAAAATGATATCCAACAGAAGTTTCCAAATCAAAAACGCTATCGAGTGGGAGAAATTTATTAATGGTAGCACCTAATGTCAGAACTTGTAGTAGCAAAGAAGAATAACATCTTCCTCACAATCAAAGCAGAACCACACGTTCACTATGAACTCGCAGATTATTTCACATTTGATATCCCTAACGCCAAGTTTATGCCCCAGTATAAAAGTGGCATGTGGGATGGAAAGATTCGACTCTACTCGCCAGGAACAGGCGAGCTCTATTGTGGTCTCATCTCACACCTCAAAGAGTGGAGCGGAGTCAAAGGTTATTCAATCGAGTATCAAGGTAATAAGTTCTATGGAGATGTAGAAGAAGTTAATCCACAGATTACACCAGAAGGTGTTAGTGGATTCATGAATGCTATCTGCTCCAATCATACACCAAGAGATTATCAAGTCAAGGCAGTATACGAAGCTCTTCTAAACAATCGCCGTCTGTTACTTTCTCCCACTGCTTCTGGTAAGTCACTGATGATTTACTCGTTAGTGAGATACTACTATGCTTCTGAGTATAAAAAGACAGGAAAGAAAACTCTCATCATTGTTCCCACCACTTCACTGGTCGAACAGATGTATAAAGATTTTGAAGATTACGGTTGGGATGTAGAAGAACATTGTCATAAGATTTACGGAGGTAAAGATAAGAACGTAGAGAAAGCAGTTATCATTTCTACGTGGCAATCTATCTACAAGTTTCCTAAGCGTTGGTTTGATGACTTCTCCTGTGTGATTGGAGATGAAGCACACCTATTCAAATCTAAATCACTGACTGGCATCATGACTAAACTCCATGAAGCTAAGTATCGTTTTGGTTTTACTGGAACACTTGATGGTTCTGCTACACACAAATGGGTGCTGGAAGGATTGTTTGGTGAATGTAAGCATGTTACTAAAACAGAAAAGTTAATCAAAGAAGGTCATCTATCGGATTTTCGTATTAAGGTTCTTTTACTCAAACATGAAACAGAGCAGTTCTTTGATTATCAAAATGAAATCGATGCGATTGTAGATAATCCAAAACGTAATCGTTTGATTAGAAACTTAGTGCGTGACTTAGAAGGTAACACTTTGGTTCTCTTCAACTATGTTGAGCGTCACGGAATGCCTCTATACGAAAGCATAAATAGAGTTGTTAAAGAAGGTCGTAAAGTTTTTCTGGTCTATGGTGGTGTAGACACAGAAGAGCGCGAAGAGATTAGAAGGATTACTGAAACTGAAAATGACGCAGTAATCGTAGCTTCATACGGAACATTCAGCACTGGCATTAACATTCGTAATCTACACAATGTTGTGTTTGCCTCACCATCAAAATCAAGAGTAAGAAACTTACAATCTATTGGGCGTGTATTGCGTAAGGGCGATAACAAAACTTATGCAACTCTTTATGATATTGCTGATGAGTATTGCAGAACTCCTCAGAAAAACTACACCCTGAAACATTTAGATGAACGATTGAAAATATACGAAGAAGAAAAGTTTAATGTAGAAATAATAAAAATAGATTTAAGATAATATGGAAGAAGAATTTTACGCATCCATAAAACTTACTTCGGGTGAAGAGATTGTAGCTAAAGTTAGTTACGATTCAAATGATGATGTTATTGTGGTATTAGAACCTAGAGTGATTGAAAAAGTAGAACAAAAAAAAGGAAAGATGATTGTGGAAGGAATCGTCTTTGATGATTGGATGAATGCTACTTTTGAAAATATGTTTATTATTCCTCGTTCTCAAATTATTACTATGATTGAACTTGATGAACGTATTATTTCTTTCTATGAAGATCATTTAAAAGATAAAAGTCAATATAGAAAATCAAGAAGCAAAGAATCAAACTCTTCATCTAAAAGACAAAATCCCAGAAACTCAGAAGGTTATCTGGGATCTATTAAAGAATCTAAGAAGTTATTAGAAGAGATATATAATAAATCTTGAAAGCGCAACACTGCTATTATATACGATTTTAAGGGTTGTGTCAAGCCCCTTTACAATAACCGTTAGGTGTGTTACAATATTAACACCAACGGATGTACACTATGCTAACAGTCGAAAAGCCAATGGGTAGACGCACAACCAAGGAAAACTATGTTAATAACCGAGAGTTCCTCGATGCCCTGATGGTGTATCGACAGCAGGTTTCTGCAGCTAAAAAAGCAGATCTACCCAAACCTAAAGTTCCCAACTATATTGGGGAATGTTTTTTAAAGATTGCTACCCACCTATCATACAAACCTAACTTTGTCAACTACATGTTTAGGGATGATATGATCTGTGATGGGATCGAAAACTGTCTTCAGTATATCGATAACTTTAATCCAGAGAAGTCAACCAATCCATTTGCTTACTTCACTCAGATTATCTATTATGCTTTCTTGCGTAGGATTCAACGTGAGAAAAAGCAACTAGAAATCAAAACTAAGATTCTTGAAAAGTCTGGGTTTGATGAAGTTTTGTATACAGACAGTTACAGCGGTGACATGGCTGGTTATAATAGCAGTTACTCTGATATGAATAGTATCAAAGAATCCCTTGAAATGAGATCTAAACGATGACAGTAGCATTGATTACAGACCAACATCTAGACGGGAGAAAGGGAAGTGTTGCGTTTTGGGAATACTTCAAAAAATTCTATGACGAGGTATTCTTTCCTACACTTGAGAAACATGGAATCAAAACTGTTATTGACCTCGGTGACACGTTTGATAATCGTAAGGGGATTGATTTTAATGTTTGGAGCAGGGTGCGTCAACATTATTTTCAACGCCTTGAAGACATGGGTATCTTCGTTCACATGATTCTTGGCAATCACTGTACCTATTATAAGAATACCAACGAGATTAACTCACCCGATTTGCTGCTAAAAGATTTTAGTAATATTGAAATCTACTCTCGCCCAGAGACAGTAATGATTGATGGCACTAAGATTCTTATGATGCCATGGATTAACTCTTCTAACATGGAAGAGACAATGGCTTGGATTAATGATACCAGTGCTGAGATTGCCATGGGTCATTTAGAGCTGAATGGTTTTGAAGTTACTCCTGGTATGAAGATGGAGCATGGCATGGATCCTTCTATCTTCAAAAAATTCAAACAAGTATTCTCTGGGCACTTTCATCACAAATCTACCAGAGGTAACATTACATACTTAGGTAACCCCTATCAAATGTTTTGGAATGATTATAAAGACGAGCGAGGATTTCATCTCTATGAGCCAAAGACAAATAAACTCAAGCGGGTCAAGAACCCTTATGAGATTTTCCAGAAAATCTATTATAATGATTCTACTAGTTCTCATCTCAGCTTCGATACCTGTGAGTGTGCAAATACTTTTGTCAAGATTATTGTAGAAGATAAAAAAGATTACTTGGCATTTGAAAAGTTCGTTGACGAAGTATTTGCTAAGCAACCACATGACGTAAAGATTATCGAGACATTAGTGAACGATGCATTTGTTGAAGATGATGAAGTCACTGAGGTTAAAGATACATTAACTCTTCTCAACGAATATATTGATGAGGTAGAGTTAACCGTTGACAGAAACAAACTTAAGAGTATCATGAAGACACTATATATTGAAAGCTGTGAGGTAGTATAAATGTTTCTGATCACTCTCCAAGAACAACCAGACGGTGTTTACTCGGTGCTTGACGAAGAGGGCGATCATGTAGTATACTTCTTTCGGGAGGAAGATGATGCCGAAAGGTATCTTGGTTTGTTGGAAGCAAACAGCACAGAAGAAAATCTTCCTCCTTTAATGACATACGAAATAGATGCCAAAGCTGGTATCGGAATGTGTGAGATGAGAAACATGAAGTATCTCATCGTTGAACCCGACGACATTATTGTTCCCCCTCATTACTATGATAATCTTCAAGACGATTAAATGGAAAAACTTTCTATCTACTGGCAATCAGTTTACTGAAATTTCGTTAACTGACAGTAAAAGTAGTTTGATTGTGGGGGCAAATGGTGCTGGCAAGTCAACCATTCTCGATGCCCTCACTTTTGCTTTGTTTGGTAAACCATTTAGAAAGATTAACAAACCACAGCTACTCAACTCTATCAATCAATCAGATTGTGTTGTGGAAGTTAACTTTGATGTTGGTAGAAATAAATATACAGTAACTCGTGGTATTAAACCTAACAAGTTTGAAATACAACAGAATGGTGTGCTGCTTGATCAAGATGCATCTGCTGTAGATCAGCAAAAACATTTTGAGCAAACCATTCTCAAAATGAACTACAAATCATTTACTCAGATTGTGGTGCTAGGTTCATCTACCTTTGTGCCTTTCATGCGTCTTCCCCTGGCAGCTCGTAGAGAAATCATCGAAGACATCCTTGACATTCAAATCTTCTCAACAATGAATGTCAATCTAAAAGAAAAGATTAAAGTAATCAATGATGAGTTGAAAGACCACGAATATAAACTGTCTTTGGTCAAAGAGAAGATTGACATGCAAAAGCAGTTTATGCTTGACATTGAAAAGAAGAATAAAGAAGACATTCAGGAAAAAGAGAATCGTAAAGACACCCTATTAAAAGAGGCACTAGATTATGAATCGGAAATCCTCAATAACGACACGGAAATCAACGCTAAGACCACTGCCGTTTCAGACACGCAGACTCTTAAAACAACGATATCTAAGATCACTTCGATCAAAGAGAAACTGTCAACCAAGCGAAAGTCACACGCAAAAGAGAAGAAATTCTTTGAGGAGAATGATGCTTGCCCAACATGCGGTCAGAGTATCGCAGAGCATTTTAAACAAGAGAAGATCACGCTTCTCTCGGATAAACTTGCTGAGGTGGAAAAAGGCGTGTCTGATTTGGGACAACAACTTTCCGATCTCCAAGATAAAGAAAATACCTTTATTCTTTTGATTGATGATATAAACGAACTCAATCTAAAGAATCGACAACTCAATAATGAAATTAAGTCACTTCATAAACGAATTGAAGAACTGGACGACGACATCAGAAAACTGCGGGATTCAGATGTCAATCAACGGGAACAGTTTTCAATACTTAAATCCCTCAGCGAAGACGGGAAGCAAATTCAAGAGACAATCTCAGAAACAAAAGAAGAAAAAGATTGTTTACTCACAGCGGCGCAGCTTCTTAAAGACTCGGGCATCAAAACGCGCATCATCAAAAAATACCTCCCGACGATGAATAAACTCATCAACGATTACCTAGAGAAGATGGAGTTCTCTGCCAGCTTCATGTTAAATGAAAGTTTTGAAGAAGTAATCAAATCACGTTACAGAGACGAGTTTAGTTATGAATCTTTTTCTGAAGGCGAAAAGGCTAGAATCGATATTGCTCTACTGCTTACTTGGCGTAGTGTTGCTAAACTTAAGAATAGCGTGGATACTAATCTTCTAATCCTAGATGAAATCTTTGATGGGTCACTTGACCAATCTGGCAATAGCGACCTTGGATGGATTCTAAGAAGCTTTGATGATAAAACAAATGTGTTTGTTATTTCTCATCGAGAAAATATGGCGGATAAATTTGAAAGATGCTTAAGATTTGAGAAGCATAAAAATTTCTCATACGTCACTGACGAAATATTTGATTGACTTATAGGGGGTTGCTTCGGCACCCCCTTTGCCGTATAGTAGGTTCAACAACGCAAGAGACCAATGCTGAACATGGAAGTCAAGGGCAATCTTGCCCGACTCCTCGCTACCGAAAACCTCATCGTTGAGCATCGCAAGGTTGAGACCGCCATGTTCAATGTGAAAGACCGTGTGCTCACGCTGCCTATGTGGGATGTGGCATCGCCCAACGTCTACGATATGCTCGTGGGGCATGAGGTGGGTCATGCTCTGTATACGCCTGACAAGTGGGGCGCGGACTATGGTATCCCCCAATCCTATCTCA
>Ga0194123_10000430_pt1 | contig 79550 bp, 78 predicted proteins | sample TA2MahsurfametaG_5_FD_155479 | JGI IMG/M metagenome (GOLD analysis project Ga0194123, IMG submission 155479) | Freshwater microbial communities from Lake Tanganyika, Tanzania - TA2015023 Mahale A surface | ecosystem: Environmental > Aquatic > Freshwater > Lake | place: Tanzania: Lake Tanganyika... | reverse complement strand
CGCAGCGCTTGGTCTCATGGCCGCCCAGTTCAACCCGCACGGCAAGGACGATCTTCAACAACTCCTGGCCGCTGACATCTTGTGGAGCGATGAAACAGATGCACTTTTGGCAGTGGTCAGTGGGCTGGTCATTTTTTTTATTCAGCGTTGGCGCAAGGAGATCTTTGGAAAGGACCTCTATTTCTACTCGGCGTTTGCCGTGGTCACCAGCCTATTAGTCCAGTCGCTTGGCGTCTTTCTTGTGTTTATTCTGCTGATCGCGCCAGCCCTGTTGTTGGAGCGTCTTGGCATCTTTCAGAGCGCTATCGTAATTGCTACTGGTGTCCTTATTGGCCTCGGACTCTCTTGGTACGTTGACCTACCAAGTGGTGTTTCAATTGCTCTGTCACTGGCTTGCATCGCGCTCGCTGGGGTGATTTTCAATTTTAAATCGCCATAAACTGCCGATTTCTATTTAGTTTGTCTCAGTTAGATCCGACGGTTTATCTGACGTTTTGCGGGCAGGCTGTGGGGGGCTTGCGGAGAGGTGTTGGGGGGCTTGGACAGTGATTACGGCAAGAACAGCAAATTCATCGGGTAAACCCTGGAAACTGACCCGCCAAGTTAGCGACTACTGGCAAAGCTTGACGGGTTTTTGCCCCGATCGCGAAACCCCGAATGCAGCTCGTATGACAGGTTATGCGAGGGGCGTGAAAAATGGTTCTGCGATGTGTGGCATCGCACAAATGGGTCCACAGCTGAAAAAATCCGCGCAGCAGTTTTTTCTAGGGCAGTACTTATCGTTTCAGGGTGGTGATTTTTGACCCCGCTCCCATTATCTCAGAGCGAAGATCGGTGACCTGAGGATTACTTAAGCGTTGTAAGAGTGCAGCGTGAGCATAAGTGTGTCAATCATCTTGACCTAAGGTTTTTTACGGGTATCAGGGGCCCTTTTAAAAGCTTGACAAGTCAGGAGTTTGGCTTTTAACCTCATCGCTTCTTAAATCGACTGGTTATTTCTTTTCCCTCATTACAAGTTGTCTGCTTTTTTGTTTTGGCATAGCAAGACCCCTTGCTGAGTTGTTTTCTTCCTGCGTATTTTTTCCATAGTCTCTTTTTCTGGAGCATCATCATGATGTCAAGACTTCTTTCTTTTTTTCGTGCTTCACTCGTTTCATGCATGGCTCTGGGTAGTGTTATGGTTCACGCGCAGCAAGAGCTGCGTATTGGAGTTTCAGCGGAACCAAGTTCGATTGACCCGCACTATCACAATCTTGGCCCCAACAATTCTTTGGCTCGGCATGTCTTCGAACCACTGGTCGGTCAGGATCCGAGCCAGCAACTGATACCTGGTTTGGCCCAGAGTTGGCGAACTCTGAATGAGACAACCTGGGAGTTCAAACTTCGCAACAATGCAAGATTTGCCAACGGAAGGCCGGTTACAGTAGAAGATGTCATCGCCTCGTTCAGGCGTGCTCCAAATGTGCCCCGTTCTCCGGCTAGTTTTGCCCAGTTTCTAACGGGTATGACCTTTGAACAAGGAGCCGATAACAAGACTATTTTGGTGAAAACATCAAGCCCCGCTCCGCTCGTTCCCACCAACTTGTCGGTCATTGCAATCATGTCTAAGGACTGTGCCGAGAAGCTTTCTACTGAAGACTTTAATGCGGCTCGTTGCGATGGAGGCAGTGGTCCTTACCGGTTTACTGAGTTCAAGCCGGGGGATCGCACGGTATTAGAGCGCAATCCAAACTACGACGGAGCGCGACCATCCTGGGACAAGGTGACAGTTCGCTACCTGACCTCGGGTCCGGCTCGGGTAGCAGCACTTCTTGCCGGAGATGTCGATGTTATCGATAACATCCCGCCTGCTGATATCGCCAAGCTTAGGGGTAATGCTAACTTCACGATCGCGGAAACTCTTTCTAATAGAGTCATTTATCTCCACATGGATCAATTTAGGGAAAACAGCCCCTTTATCACCGCCAAAGGAGGGTCACCGATCAAGAATCCGCTACGCGAACTCCGCGTTCGCCAGGCTCTTTCGATGGCGATCAATCGGCAGGCAATCGTGGATAGAATCATGGACAAAGCAGCGGTACCTGCTGAGCAGGTTCTTGCCAAGAATTTCTTTGGTACCTCTCAGAAGCTGCAGCCATCCAAGTTCGACCTCAAAGCCGCCCAAGGTCTGCTAGCCGATGCTGGATACAAGAACGGCTTTAAGTTGAAAATCCATGGTCCAGCAGGTCGCTATACAAACGACACCCAGATCATCGAGGCCATTGCGCAGATGTTTACCCGTCTTGGCTTAGAGGTTGAGATTGAAACTATGCCACCGGCGAACTTTTTCTCCCGTGCCTCGACTGGGGCAAATGGCCTGCCCGAGTTCTCCATGATTCTGGCCGGCTGGGGTGCAGGTACCGGTGAAACCTCGGGTTCGTTGCGGTCTCTTATGGGTACGGTCGACAAAGCCAAAGGCTCGGGGGCAGCCAACCGGGGCCGCTTTTCAAACGCTAAGCTCGACTCTACGCTTGATATCGCATTGGCTACAGTGGATGACAAAAAACGCGCTTCTTTACTCGCAGAGGCCTCTGAAATAGCATTCAATGACCTAGGAATTATCCCTGTCCATTATCAGACGAACGTCTGGGCGTCTAGAAAGGGACTGGCCGTTGAGGCGCGCGCTGACGAGTACACATTGGCCCACAAGATAAAGCGTCAGTGACAAGATATTTTCGGAATAGGAACCTCGTCGACGTTTTCGTTGGGGTTCCTCCCGTCTTTCTCAAAACCTCTTGTAGAGAGTGATGCTTTCCTATTTTTTTAGGCGCTTTGGGCAGGCGATATTCGTGATTCTCGCGATGATCGTGCTTGTCTTCTTTGGGGTCAATGTGGTGGGTGACCCCATCTGGATGCTGATCTCCCCCGAGATGGATCAGCAAGCGATTGCAGCGACGGCTGCTGCCCTCGGGCTTGATAAGCCGATTGGTGAGCAGTTTTTTTTCTTTATCAAAGGGCTGTTCCAAGGTGATCTTGGAAGATCTTTCGTGCACGGGGAGCCAGCGATTCTATTGATCCTTGGTCGGATGGGAGCGACGATGGAGCTTGCCATCGCTGCCCTACTCATGGCGATCATCATCGGTTTGCCGCTGGGTATGTATGCTGGCCTCCACCCAGACCGTCGAGCCTCACGCACCATCATGGCAGGCTCAATTCTTGGCTTTTCGTTGCCCACCTTCTGGGTCGGCCTGATGCTTATCATGATTTTTTCAGTCATGATTGGCTGGCTGCCCGCCTCTGGTCGTGGTCCCACTGATACGGTGCTTGGAATTCAGACGAGTCTTTTGAGTCTAGAGGGGTGGAGGCATATCGCGCTTCCAGCTTTGAACTTAGCTCTGCTGAAGATCAGCTTGATGATTCGCCTGGCCCGGTCTGGCACCCGCGAGGCCATGTCTATGGACTATGTGAAATTTGCACGTGCGAAGGGCCTAAAAGAAAGTGTCATTATCCGCGTCCACATCCTAAAAAATATTCTTATCCCGATTGTCACGGTGCTTGGTCTAGAGTTTGGTTCTTTGGTTGCCTTCTCGGTTGTAACCGAGACCATTTTTTCCTGGCCAGGCATGGGCAAACTGCTCTTAGAGGCAATCCAGCGTCTTGATCGTCCAGTAATTGTTGCCTACGTAATGGTGGTCGTCGTACTCTTTGTCTTTATTAACCTGATTATCGATATCTTGTATTCGGTGCTCGACCCAAGGGTTCGACTGACGGAGGCCAAGGCGTGAGCAGTAGTCCGGGGCAGTCGTTATCCACCGCCTCTACCCAGGGCCCTGTCTCTGCTCGTGTAGAAACGCCTTTTCAACGGTTTGCTGCGGCATTCCTAGAGGATCGCGTGGCAGTTGCTGGCTTAGCCCTTTTGGCATTCATTATTCTCTCGTCGCTGATCGCTCCTTGGATCACGCCTCAGAACCCTTATGACCTTACAAGGGTTGATCTCTTAGACTCCCGAATGCCTCCCGGCAGCCAGACCATGGAAGGCTTTACCGCTTGGTTGGGTACCGACGGCGTAGGACGTGACCTTTATTCAGGAATCCTCTATGGGCTTCGCATCTCTCTAGTCGTGGGGGTGGTCTCGGGTCTAATTGCGGCAACCCTTGGTATGTCGATCGGCCTTATTTCAGCCTATGTTGGAGGTAAGCTCGATACATTCATTATGCGTCTTGTCGACCTTCAGTTGTCTCTGCCATCGATTCTGGTTGCGCTCATTCTAGTGGCTGCACTTGGCAAGGGTGTAGACAAGATCATCATCGCCTTGATCGTTGTGCAGTGGGCATACTATGCGCGTACTGTACGGGGTACAGCTCTGGTAGAGCGCAATAAAGAATACGTCGATGCAGCCAGAGCTTTGGGCCTTTCAAAGAGCCGAATTATCTTTCGCCATATTCTCCCTAACTGCCTTGCCCCCGTAATCGTAGTCCTGACGGTGCAGACGGCTCACGCGATCTCTCTGGAGGCGACTTTGTCATTTCTTGGTGTAGGTCTTCCTCAGACTGAGCCCTCGTTAGGCGTACTCATTGCAAATGGTTTTCAGTACATGCTCAGTGATCGCTACTGGATTAGTTTCTTTCCAGGGGTTGCGCTGCTTTTGACCATCGTAGCGATTAATCTGGTTGGCGACCGTATTCGGGACGTGCTTAACCCAAGGCTGGAAAAATAGCTGTGGGTAATGTTTTGGAGGTCAGTAACCTTGCGACCTATTTCGAAACCCGTGCGGGCACAGTAAAGGCGGTCGACGGGGTCTCGTTCGCGGTGGGTCGAGGAGAGGTACTTGGCCTGGTCGGAGAATCAGGTTCCGGAAAATCGGTAACCGGCTGCGCAATCATGGGGCTGGTTGACCCACCAGGACGAATCGTGAGTGGGTCGATTAAGCTGGGTGGAAAAGAGTTAGTTGGCCTTGACGACCAGGGGATGCGTGCAATTCGAGGCAAAGAGATTTCCATGATTTTCCAGGATCCGATGATGACCTTAAACCCGGTCCTTCGTATCGATACGCAGATGATTGAGGCGATTGATGCGCATGAAAAGACCTCTAAGAAGGCTGCGCTCGCCCGAGCCCAACAGGCGCTTGAAAAGGTAGGTATCCCAGCAGCTGCCGATCGTCTTAAGGCTTATCCGCATCAGTTTTCGGGTGGCATGCGCCAGCGGGTCGCGATCGCGATCGCCCTTCTGAACAATCCATCCTTGATCATTGCCGACGAGCCAACCACTGCGCTTGATGTCACCATTCAGAGCCAGATTTTGGCAAAGATGCAAGAGCTGTGTGCTGACTCCGGAACCGCGCTTATATGGATTACGCATGACCTCACAGTGGTCGCTGGGCTAGCCCATCGAGTTGCGGTCATGTACGCGGGACGTTTGGTCGAAACAGGGTTCGTGGACGATGTGTTAGATCATCCACTCCATCCGTATACACGCGGTCTTCTGAGGTCACTCCCTTCAGAGGGCATTCCAGGGCAGCCGCTTGAACAAATCCCTGGTATGACGCCTTCACTCGGACGTCTTCCACCCGGCTGCGCTTTTGCCCCGCGATGTCGCAACGCTACCGAGATTTGTCACAGATCGTCACCGGAAGGCACGGTATTTCCTAACCAAAGGCTAGCCCGCTGCCATCACCCCTTCGATTCCGTTGCACAGCCTGTTGGGCTGACGGAGCGTTAACACTGTGAGTACCGAGTCAATCATTTCGATGCAGGGCATCTCCAAGAGATTCACCACGCCTGTGGATCTCGCAGGCAGGCTCGCGAACCTGCTTGGCGCTAATCACCAACCGCAGACGGTGCATGCGGTCAGCGACGTCAACTTAGCGGTTATACCGGGCGAGGTCGTGGGGCTCGTGGGTGAGTCCGGTTGCGGAAAGTCAACGCTTGGTCGGATGGTGGCTGGTATCTATGAGCCCACCGAGGGCAAGATTTCTTATCAGGGTAAGGACATGCGTCTGATGACTCAGACCGAAGCCAGGCAGGCCTCGCTATCAGTACAGATGATTTTCCAGGATCCGATGTCCTCTCTAAACCCACGAATGCGCGTCATTGACATTGTGAGCGAGGCACCGGTCTATCATGGCATCATCGAGTCGGCAGAGCGAGGGGATTATGTGGCTACGATTCTTAAAAAGGTAGGCCTCGACCCAGTCTTCATGCAGCGTTACCCCCATCAGTTCTCTGGTGGGCAACGCGCGCGCATCGGTATTGCTCGTGCACTTGCCGTGAACCCCAAATTTCTGGTGTGCGATGAGAGCGTTGCCGCACTCGATGTATCGATTCAGGCCCAGGTACTTAATCTTTTCATGTTGCTACGCCAAGAACTGAATCTGACTTACCTCTTCATTAGTCATGACCTTGGTGTGGTTCGTCATTTGTCTGACCGGGTGGTAATTATGTACCTAGGCTGTGTCGTTGAGACTGCTCCAGCCGCAGAGCTTTTTGATGCGCCTAATCACCCGTATTCTCAAGCCTTGCTTGAAAACGTTCCGACCTTGAAGCTAAGGCACAAGCGGTTCTCGAGTATCAAGGGAGAGATTCCGTCTCCAATGAACCCGCCAACCGGATGTCATTTTCATCCGCGCTGTCCCAAGGCTGGACCCCGCTGCAGTGTTGAGCAACCGGTCCTGCGTCCCATTTCCACGGGGAGGCAAAGCGCCTGTCACCTCAACGATGGCGGGGTTGGATAGAGCATTCAGGTGGCTTAATTTTCTGCTAAAGGGTCTCTTATGAATCAGGTGAGCGTTGAATTGGTTGCACCCGATATTAGTCGCTGGGCAACTGGCAATACCGGTACCCCCTTTGTCTGGCGGTTTGAGTCTGGGCAGCCTGGACCGGAGGTTATGGTTCAGGCTCTGACTCATGGCAACGAGATCTGCGGCGCGATTGCCATGGACTGGCTCTTGTCCCGGAATTTCAGGCCCCAGAAAGGCCAACTCACCTTGGCGTTTGGAAATGTGGCGGCGTTTGCTCGGTGGGACCCTAACAGGCCAGCCCAGAATCGTTATGTCGATGAAGACTTCAATCGAATTTGGGCCGACCAGGTTCTTTTTAGCGATAAAGATTCCGTTGAACGGGCACGCGGGCGGGAGCTTCTGCCGTTTGTGGAGGCGGCGGATTTTCTGCTGGACATTCATTCCATGCACGAACCATGCGTACCGATGATGGTCTGCGGCACGGGGGGGAAGGGCGCAGCCAAGGCCATGGCGATGTCCGAGGCCCTTGGCATTCCCAGGTACTTAATGTTCGACGTAGGTCATCCTGCTGGTCTTCGTATGATTGAGCGCGGAGGGTTTTCCAACCCGGAAAGCCCAAAAGTGGCTCTGCTGATCGAGTGTGGTCAGCATTGGGAGAGCGCGGCTGCTGTTATTGCCAAGGAGGTGCTGCTGCGTTTTCTGCGTCAGACGGGCACACTTGCGTCCGCGAGTGTGGAGCCTTATCTGAATCCAACGCTCTCGTTTCCGGAGCGGACAGTCATCGAGGTCACTGATGTAGTGGTTGCAAAGTCGCTTGATTTTCGCTTTGCTGCAGACTACCGTGGGCTAGAGGTCATTCCAAAAAAGGGCGACCCTATAGCCTTCAACGGTGATGAAGTCGTTAGAGCCCCTTATGACCAGACGGTACTTGTTATGCCTGCGATAGCAAAACAGTGGGAGGTCGGAACAACGATGGTTCGCCTTGGTCGCTTCGCTTAGGTCACTGTCTGAATCGCGCGGTGCAGCACTCTCACGCCAAGCATAAAGTCGTCTAACTCCATTGCCTCAGCCGGGTTATGAGAGCCGTGGTCATTGCGGATAAAAACCATTCCGCAAGGAACTCCGGCGTTTGCAAACACGGCCGCATCATGGCCTGCGCCGCTCGCCATGGTTTCTATATTCAGCCCAATCTGCTTTCCCGCGTCGAGCAACCGGCTGATCCAGGCTGAATCCATTTCCGCAGGCTCCGTGAAGAGGCGACGATCGAAATGAAACTCAACGCCGCGCTCCTGCGCAATGTCCTGACATTCGTCTCGCATCAGCTTGTAGAACTGCTCCAAGGTTTCTCGCTTCTGGCTACGCACTTCAAAACTAAAGCCAACCTCGCCAGGAATCACCGATAAGGCATGTGTCTGAGGGTTTGTTGAGACCATACCGCTGGTCATGACCAGATCCATACCCATTTGCTGGAGTACCCGCCAGTGCTCATCAAGTCGAGAGAGAAGGTCGGCCACCGCGAGAACAGCATCCTTTCGCAGCCATCGAGGTACGGCACCAGAATGCCCCGCCTCGCCCTTTGCGACCACCCGTGCATGACGGATATTCCCTCTAATACCAGTCACAACTGTGACCGGCCAGCCGCGGGCAACCATTGCCGGGCCTTGTTCAATATGAAGTTCTAGGTAGGCAGCGATAGCCGATGGATCGAGTAGAACTTCGCCTCTTTCGATACGTTCTAGCGGTAACCCAAGCGCCTCGAATGCTTCACGCATACTGATATCGGATTGACGTTGCCTGAGATCGAGGTCCTCTTTCGTAAGCTTGCCCAGTAGGGCGAGCGAACCCATGTAGGCCTTTCCAAACCAGGCGCTTTCCTCGCCGCGCAAAGCCAAAACGCGAACAGGATGGGGTGGGGCAGTCGCGCTTTGGCGGTAGTAATTGAGCAAGACCAGGCCAGCAACAACCCCAGCAAGACCATCAAAGTTTCCACCCTGTGGCACCGAGTCTAGATGCGAGCCAATGAGTATAGGTTTGCCAGCTTTCTCGTCGGGCAGGCGCAGGATAAGGTTCTGACCTGCATCACGCTCACTGACCAGGCCACACTCATCTGCAATACTCTCGATGATGTCCATCGCCCGGTTCTCGCCTTCACCGAAGCTTTCACGCGTAATTCCCACGCCATCGAACGTGGCATTTCGAACGTCGTCGAACGTCCGTTGTGCCAAGCGAGAGAGTTCTTGTAGATGGTCTTCCAGATTGACAGTCACCATTTACCCTGCTGAGGATGTGGGTAAGCTGCTTCGCCCGCTCCGCCGTGCGTGACCGACCACTGGATTGGGTCAGAAAGAAAGCTCTTTATCTCCTTTGCCCGCTCTGTGCTGAAGTAATTAGCTGACTTAGTTGCGGCAAAGATATCTTTCCAAGTTGCAAGCGCATGAAGGGTAATTCCGTTATCGGCAAGAGCCCTACGACTCTGTGGATAAATGTCATAGTTAAAAAGGACAAACACATGCTCTACGATCGCTCCGGCACTGCGCAAGGCTTTGGTTGCCCCAATTTTAGACAGTCCATCGGTGGTGAGGTCGTCAACAAGTAAACAACGCGCCCCCGGGGCAAGTTCGCCCTCAACTTGTGCATTGACTCCCCAGCCAATAGGCTTCTTGCGCACATAGACCATAGGCAGATCGAGCCGTTCAGCAATCCAGGCAGCAAAAGGAATTCCTGAGGCCTCAGGCCCTGCGACGGCGTCTACAAGCCCAGCCAGACGATCATGCAACAAGGTGGCGGCATGATCCATTAAACGCCTTCTTAAGTCGGGTCGTGACATCAGGCGATGGCAGTCCACGTAGACAGGGCTAGCCCAGCCGGTCGTGTAGATAAAAGGTCGATCCTCACATACCAGTATTGCTTGCATCGCAAGAAGAGCCTGGGCGGTATCTGCGGCGACTGTAGAGGCATCCAATAGGTTATTCGGCTGATTCATCGGTACTTCTTCCATACAGGTAAATCCGCAGTCAAGGGTTAAACCGGCTGCCGACATAACCACCTCAACTAGCGCTGTTTATGAGGATTGATGATTAATGAGTCTTTGGAGTCTTTAATTAGTCGACTTAGCTTAGCAGTTTGAGGCAAAGTTTAGTGTACCTTTAAGTGCGGGAACAGTTATCTTTGGTTCAGTATTCTTAATGGGGGCCAGTATTTAAAAGGCTTTCAGATCATTAAAAACAATCTACCCACCAATTTACCCACCTTGATGCGACCTAGCGCACCCTTTGCGCCTTAATCTGTTTCGGTTAATCGAAGATTTTTTGGTTTGTTGGCGACCCAAAAATGAATTGCCATAGCTACGGGGTAGTCGACTCGGCTGGCGAGCAAGATAACTTTAACTTAGCGCCCAGTGAATAGCCTCATAAACGTGAGTAACGAGTTTCACCTAGCAAAAAAGTTCATTACTTCACCATATCACTACTGTCCGGTTAAATATACCAGTGGGTCTCTGAGACCGTTGCTGGGCTTGGGCTAGAGAGCAATTTTGTTTGGTGCCGATTTGAACGATAAACAGCCAAAACTGGGTAACTTTGCGGGATTGAGACCATTCCCGGGGGGTTCCCATGAACGTTGGCAAGACGTTATTTGCGCAGGTCATGGAGTTCATTCCGTGGACAAGCTTTTCGCGCATTGTCGATCGCTATCGGGGCAACGCTGGGGTGCGAACGCTGTCGGCAGCCGAGCACTTTCGGGTGATGGCCTTTGCGCAACTGACCTGGCGCGAGTCGCTTCGCGATATCGAGGCAAGCCTTGGTGCCAACCCGAGCAAACTCTACGGCATGGGGTTTCGGGGTGCGGTCAGACGCACAACGCTTGCGGACGCCAACGAGCGCAGGGATTGGAAGATCTGGGCCGATTTGGCCGCCGTGCTGATTCGCAAAGCCCGCAAGATCTACGCAAGCGAGGAGCTTGGGCTCGATCTTCTGGTGTTCGAGCCCGGCGCGTTTTATGTCATGGATCGGGGCTATCCGGATTTTCAAAGGCTCTATCGGCTCCATCAGGCCGGAGCATTCTTCGTCACGCGAGCCAAGTCCTCGTTTCACGCCCGGCGGGTCTACTCGGATGCTACCGACAGAGCGACCGGGGTGATTGCCGATCAACGGGTCATGCTCGAGGGCTATTACTCGGCCAAAGACTATCCCGAACACATTCGACGTATCCGATTCAAGGACCCGGCCACCGACAAAACACTCATCTTTTTGACCAACAACACCTCACTCTCATGCGCCTTGCGGCTGCCTGAGCCCACAACTATAATCACCACCGACGCTAACCAATTGATTTTGTTCAATAATTAACCGGACACTAGTGGTAATATTTAACAACAGATAAGATCGACCGCTGTCTCGACTAAGTTCAACCGAAATACATAAATTGAGACTTATCATGAATAAACAAGTCAAGAAACCCCTAAAGCCCAAAGCGTTGAATTCTGCTGTGAATTCATCTGCATCTTCTAAGCTGCCTACTGAGGCAGAGGTGTTCACACATGACGATCTGCACAAGCAGCCGCTTAAAAAATTATCTAAAAAGCGCTATGAAAAAGAGCTTAAGAAGCTCTTTTTAGAGCTCGTAAAGCTTCAAGAATGGGTTACAACAACCAAAGCACGTGTCGTAGTTATTTTCGAAGGCCGTGATGCAGCGGGAAAAGGCGGTGTGATCAAACGCATTACCGAGCAGCTCAATCCACGGGTCTGCCGAATCGCTGCGCTGGGTACGCCGTCACCGAAGGAAAAAACCCAATGGTATTTTCAACGCTACGTAGCACATCTTCCTGCGGGAGGTGAGATCGTTTTATTTGATCGATCATGGTATAACCGCGCCGGTGTCGAGCGCGTGATGGGTTTTTGTACTGATGACGAATATAACGACTTTTTAAGTGCTTGCCCAGAGTTTGAACATCTGCTAGTGCGTTCTGGGATTATTCTAATTAAGTACTGGTTTTCCGTGAGCGACAACGTTCAAGAACAGCGATTTCGCGACCGCGCCGAGAATCCTCTGAAACGCTGGAAGCTAAGTCCGATGGATTTGCAGTCGCGCGAAAAATGGGTGGAGTATTCCAAAGCCAAAGACGCGATGTTCATGCATACCGATACACCGCATGCACCTTGGTATGTTGTCAATGCGGATGTTAAGGAGCTTGCGAGGCTAAACTGTATCAGCCATATGCTCCAGAATATCCCTTATCACACGGTCAATCTTCCAGAGATCAAGTTTGGCAAACGAAAGAAAATTCCCTCTAATTACGTTCGCCCTCCAATGAGCACCCAAAACATCGTCCCAAATCTTTTCTAGCGGTCCAAACTCTGTCGTGATGGATCTGGCGAGGAAACTAAGCGCTCTGATCTCAGAGAGACTTCACTACAGCGATGCCACACATCGCAGAACCATTTTTCACGCTCCTCGCATAACCTGTCATACGGGCTACTTTAGAGGTTTCGGGATCGGAGCAAAACCCGTCAAGCGTGCCGATCGACTGGGGTGCTAGGTACCAGAGAGAGGGTAGGGGGTAGGGGTTCTAAATTCTCCAAAACCAGACCCCACTGGGGTGGCGATGAATTTAAGTTATTGAGTAATTTTTCGACTTGCGTAATATTTCACTCCCGAGGAGCCATAGCTTTCTTTGTGAGTCTGATCAAGCAGTAACTGAAAAATATCACCCTTGTGATAAATAGATTTGACACCATCAATTTCAATTTGAATCGAGCCCTCAATAACTAATGCCTTTACCTCAAATGGATGTGAGTGAGCGTCAAGTCGGCTGTTAGCTGGCTGTTCAACTAGGATAGGGTCTGGAAAATTATTCTTTCGAATGAGTATTAAGAATTCATCGTATGTCATGATTGAATAGTCACCAATTTCCTATAAATGAACCTGCCTAATGGGGCGCTTACTCGCGAACTTGCAACAAATCGCTATTGGTATGCCGCAGGCGTGCGGCAATTGCGAACGCTAAACAGGCCATTACCTGCGAATTCAGATTTTGATGATGGGTACTAATTCGATCAAAATCATCACGGGTCATGACCAATAATTCAACATCGGTTTGTGCATAGGCGTCGGCAGAGTGGGGTTGGAGATCCAAAAAGGAAATCTCGCCAAAAAATTGCCCGCGTCCAAAGGTCGCTAGATGTAAGATCGCGTTACCACTTAAAGGCAGTGTAATCTTAATTTGGCCAAGGGCAATTAGCATTAATTCACTGCCAGGACTATTGGCTTTAAAGATACATGTATTGGCCGCAATCCGGCGTCGGGTGATGCAGGCACTCAATTGCGCAATAGTCTTTGTATCCAAGCCAGCAAAAATCTCAAATTCTCCCAAGGGCAGCGGTTCTGGTTGCGCAAAATACATCCCCTGCTTTTCTAAGATTTGATTTTCAATCCACTCTAGACCATCGCTCATTTCATTGGCAATAATGGTTAAATCATTCTGCGCGAGACCTAAACGATCCACGTAGGAACGTAAGTCACGCCCACTGGGTAAGCGCTCGGGTAGGCGTGAGAGCACTAAGACAGTTTGATTTTCAGCCAAACGGTCGCGAATACGCTCAATCATGTGGGCGGCGGTAATATCGATCGATTGCACCCGAAAAAAATCTAGTACTACATAGCGTACCCGCTCAATTTCGGGTTCGATAGCTAAGTACAACTGATCAGTCGTGCCAAAAAAAAGACTGCCTTGAAGTTCGTAAATAACGGTTTTTCTACCTTGCTCTTGAAGAACTTGGCGCTCTGCATTGGTTCGAAAGTGCTTGGAAAAAAGTTGATTCCCGTAGCTTTTGCGGCGAACCGTGGTGCTGTGGATTTGTTCCCGAATAAATAACAAGATCGCAAGACCGATCCCCAGACCAGAGGCAGCAATCAACCCAACCGTATTCGCAACGATAACAACTGCTACGATCACAATAAAATCAATCATTGTTTCTTTTGACCGTGCGAAGGCAAGCGATTTCCAATCAATCATTTTGATACCAATCACCACTAACAACGCAGCTAAGGCAGCAATTGGTACCCAGGCAATTAGTGGGGTTAGTAGGAGGATTGCAATCAGTGACCAACACCCTTGAGAAACGCCCGACCAACGACTCGTTCCACCACTGGCTTTATTCACTAAGGTGGCGCCCATAGTGCCTGCGCCTGGAGTCCCACCGATGAGACTGGCGCTGAGATTGCCTAAACCTTGGCCAATCAGCTCCCGGTTTGAGTTGTGACGACTGCCGGTTAATGCATCCAACACCACACAGGTTTTTAAAGTATCGATCGATAAAAGAACGGCTAAGGTGAGCGCTGGAACGATCACTTGCTCGAGCGGGGGGAGATTTGAGTTCAGAAGCTGATGCAAGGACTCAGAGATATTGCTGACTAAAGCCCCTGGATCTGCGACCAGTGGTCCAATAATGAAAGGGTTATTTTTCAGGGCTTGCAGTTGAGGGGCGACCGTTAAGGCTAAAAGCCAATAGACCCCGATGCCCGCTATTAATCCCATGATCACGGCTGGGATTCGTCTTGAGAGTTTAGGAGCGATCAGCATGGCAAGGGCGGTGGTCAATCCAATCATGATGCTATTGACTTGCCAGAGATCGGGTTGCGTCATGCCATCGAATAGCCTCACCTCTTTTGGTAAAGCAAGCCATTTGGGTAGCTGGCTAATCACAATAATTAAGCCAACCCCACTGAGGTAACCACTCACAACGGTAAATGGCATAAAACGAATGAGCCTACCAATTCGTAAGATACCAAACATAATTTGAATGGCGCCACACGCAAAGGCAATCAAACATAGAGTAAGTACAATCGTGCCAGGATCTATGGATTGGCGAGCCATTTCAATCGTTACTGCAGTAAGTACCGCAGCGGCAGGAGCACACGGTGCTGAGATTAAGCGTTGCGTTCCACCAAAGATGGCGGCGATTAAGCCAAGCATCGTAACGCCGAGCATGCCCGCTAAAGCGCCTTGTGCGCCAAAACCTAAACCTAGCGGCGAAAAAATAGTTACCCCAAAAGCAATCGCTGAGGGAAAGGCAACAAGCATGGCTGCAAAGCCGCCCCACACATCACCGCTTAGATGGGTAGGAACAAGGCGCGAGACTGAGACGGGCATGGCCATCTGCGCATCATAGCCCTCTTCGGGCATGAACTGAAAGTAAACCGCATACCATCGAGTAAGTGGCAATGCTTAAGTCCGGGTCTATGAGACCAGGCGCAGCCCAAACATTACTGTAATCACTTTTTTATAAACAGGTTAAATCCTCGACTATGGCGGTTGCAATCGATGCCGATTAAATCAGCGTGGTTATGACCCGTGTCACACGTTGATCCAATTCCAGTGAGAGTTTCTCTGTCTGTCATGAGACACCGTCAGTACCGTGGGGTAGTTTTTTTTGTAGTAGACTGCGATTTAGTATGAGAGAAGACCGCAACCGACGAGTCACGCAGATTGGTCCCGGCACGCCGGCGGGCAGACTCTTGCGTCAGTACTGGCAGCCCGTGGCGCTGGTCGATGAGTTTGATCCTTTGCTCGATCCTCGTATGGCACAACGCCCCTTAAAGCCCGTGCGGGTTCTAGGACAGGATTTCATAATCTTTAAAGACCATGGGGGCCATATTGCGCTTCTGGATCGAGGCTGCCCACACCGAGGGGCCGATCTTGCCTTTGCGCGGTACGAGTCCGATGGAATTCGATGCCCCTTTCATGGCTGGAAGTTTGATGCCACTGGGCAATGCCTTGAGACGCCAGCCGAACCCGAAGGCAGTTCGCTCTGCCATCGCATTAAGCAAAAAAGCTACCCGATCGTGTCACGCTCGGGAATTATTTTTGCATGGCTTGGGCCAGAGGGCCAGAATCCGCCGCTTTTCCCTGAGTTCGATTGTTTTCTTGCTCCAGACAGTCACACATTTGCTTTCAAGGGCTGGCTTGAGTGCAATTGGCTCCAGGCGCTTGAAGTGGGCATCGACCCTGCACATGCTTCCTATCTGCATCGCTTCTTCCATGATGCTTCGATTGCGGACAGTTACGGCAAGCAGTTCCGTGGCGCCTCTTCGGGAACAGACTGGCCGATGACCAAGATTTTGCGAGAGTTTGGGCGTCCGGAGATTTTGGTGGAGTCTGCTGCTCATGGGCTACAGCTTACCGCGCTGCGCCATCTCAACGATTCGCAGGTGCACGTTCGGGTCACCCATCAGTTGTTTCCGCAGGCTTTTGTGATTCCCTTGTCAGAAGAAATCACCATCACTCAGTGGCATGTACCCGTGGATGACCATCACAGCTACTGGTATGCGATTTTCACAGGGTTTGGTGAGGCACTTGATAAACACGAGATGCGGCGTCAGCGTCTCGCCCTTTATACCCTGCCTGACTATAAGCCCAGGGTCGGTCGGCATAATGACTGGGGGTTTAATGCGCAAGAGCAACGGGAATCTACCTTTACCGGAATGGGTCAAGATATCAATGTCCACGATCAATGGGCCATTGAGTCCCCCGGAGCCATCCAGGATCGAACACGTGAGCACCTGGGTAGCTCTGATAAAGGAATCATGGCTTTTCGCAGAATGCTCTTAGCAGCCATAGACGCTGTAGAGAAGGATCAGCCGACACTTCTTTTACCGCGGTCATTAGAGCAGGCCAAACAGCTCGTTGGTCCTGAGACTATTGACACCGTCGTCGAGAGGTCTGCTTGGCAGGCCGCCTGGAAGAGCCGAGTAGAGCAGTTGCGGGCTAATGCACCCTGGCGTTGTGGGGCGGAAACGAAGGCCTCAAGCGCAGAAACAAGCAGCTTCTAGTCAAGGTTCTGTTATGTCCTTTATTGCGCGGCACGGCCTGTACACTGAGTCACAGCAGCGTGCTGCAGAGGCTCTTGACGCACTCTTGAAGGGTCAGGAATTCACAGCCCTTCGATTGTCATTCCCAGACCTGCACGGCATTCTCCGTGGGAAAGAGGTCAGTCTTGCGCTGGCCCGAGATGCGCTGGAGCATGGAATTCCCATGGTGGGCACGCTGTTGTTAAAGGATACTGCGCACCGCACTGCTTGGCCTGTATTCAGTCCTCGCGAAGCGGAATCTGCCGGCTTAGACCCAGACTTCTGGGGCGCGGGAGACGTGGTTATGGTGCCGCTGCCCGAGACATTTTGCCGCTTGCCCTGGGCGCCGCACCTTGGATGGATGCAATGTCAGGCCTTTCATCATGATGGTCGCGCTGTCGTCTTCGACCCAAGGACTCACCTCTGTCAAGCGTTGCAATCGCTTGATGATCGAGGGTTGGCGCTGAAAACTGGTCTCGAGATCGAGTTTTATGTATATCAGCTAAAAGAGGAAGAGTCCGACCCTGCAACGGCTCAGTGGCCTGCGCATCCGCCCAAGGTGTCGATGGTACATCCTGGGTATAACTTGCTCACCGAGCAGTGGCTAGATCGATCGGAGCCGGTGCTTTCAGTGATTCGTCGTACGTGCGCGGCGCTTGATCTTCCGCTACAGTCACTTGAGATTGAGCTTGGGCCAAGTCAGTTTGAGGCGGTCTTTGAGCCCGGCTTCGGAATAGTGAATGCCGATCGAATGATCTTATTTCGCAGCGCCATGAAGCAGGCTCTCTACCGGGCAGGTTTTCATGCCAGCTTTGTCTGTCGGCCACCATTTGAAAACGTGATGAGCAGCGGCTGGCATCTTCACCAATCGCTGGTCTCAGTCTCTGAGGGCATCAGTATTTTTGCTCCTTGTGAAGAGAATGAGGTGCTATCTAAGCAAGGCAAGCAGTATCTGGCTGGGTTACTGGAGCATGCAGCCGCCTATGCGGCGTTTGCTGTTCCCAGTATCAACGGCTATGCCCGTTATCAGCCCAATGCCCTTGCGCCGGTTGGCATCGACTGGGGAATAGACAATCGTGGCGCCTTATGCCGAGTCGTTAACAGAGGCCTCCTTGATCCGCAGACACGCATTGAAAATCGAATTGGCGAGCCGATGGCTAATCCTTACCTATTAATGGCAAGTCAGGTCTTTGCCGGGATACAGGCTATTCAGGCGGCGTCACCCCTGGCGGGGCCCGTTTCCGATCCCTATGCCGCAACCGACCGAAGCCAGAGCCTTCCATCGTCTCTCGGGCAAGCGCTCGAATACCTAGAGGCAAGCCGGGCTATGCGCAGCTGGTTCGGCGACAGTTTTGTAAACCACTTTATCCGCATCAAAAGACACGAGATTGCCCGCTTTCACCAAGCCCTTGCTAAGGGAGCTTCCCAGAAGGACTGGGAGGCACACGAGTACTTTGGGCTTTTCTGAGGATTGCATCTGTTTTCAATTTACTCACACAACACTATGTTGATTACTATTTCTTTCTTATGCCGATGGTTTGAAACCAAGATCCGGGTAACAAATGACCCACGCCAACGAAATCTCATTGAATCCCGCCAGCACGCATCCGGTCGGGCCTCCTACGCGCCTCGGGTGTGCGTTACATGGCTGAGGTGAAGCCGCCGTCGACCGTCATGATCAGGCCGTTGACAAACGAGGCCTCGTCCGAGGCCAGAAACACCGCTGCCGGCCCGATCTCGTCCAGACGCCCCCAACGGCCTGCAGGGGTTCGGGCCTGCACCCACTGGTTGAACTCGGGGCTGTCAATCAGGGCGGTATTCATCTCGGTGGCAAAATACCCTGGGGCAATGCAATTGACAGTGATCTGTTGGGGCGCAAGTTCGACCGCCAGTTGCTTGCACAACGCATGAACCGCCCCCTTGCTGGCCACATAGGCAGAGATGGTCGGCCGGGCATTGATGGCGCTCATCGAGCCAGTCAGGATGATGCGACCCTTCCTGCGTTCGATCATTCGTGGCGAGACCGCCTTGCAAAGCACCCAGATGGCACTGAAGTTGGTTTTCATGACCTGCTCGAAATCGGCCTGGTCAAAGTCTTGGATCGGGTGGCGGTGGTTGATGCCGGCATTGGCCACTAGGATGTCCAGGCCGCCATGTTGCTGCTGCAATTGATCGATACAGGTGCGTGCTGCCTCGAAATCGCAGACATCGAAGGGGGCGGTCTGGGCCGATAGCCCCTGCACCTGCAGGCTTTGGGCTCGCTGCTCGAGGGCGCCAGCATCCCTGGCGTTGAGGACAACATGGGCGCCAGCGCGGGCCAGGGATTGGGCCATGGCCCAACCCAGTCCTCGCGAGGCCCCGGTGACCAGCGCGGTTTTGCCACTGAGATTGAACATGCAAGGCCTCCAGCCTGGGCAGCATTAAATTCATAGTAAACCAAGAATCCAAAAGCCCTGCAGCCTAGCCAGAGCACTAGCAATGTGATGCGGCGGTGGACAAACCTGCCTACGAGCGGGGCGTAGAAAACAGTTACAACCTAGGCCGGACTGCCACAAGGCCACACCAAGATCTTAAGCCGGCCTGCAGTCCCTACTCCTTGACCGACCCCGTCATCCCCGAGACGTAATGCTCGACGAAGAAGGAATATGCCACCGCAACCGGCAGCGACCCCAGCAGCGCGCCAGCCATGAGCGGCCCCCAGTGGTAGACGTCGCCCTCCACCAACTCAGTGACTACGCCCACCGGCACTGTCTTCACCTCGGAGGATGAGACAAAGGTCAGCGCGTAGATGAATTCGTTCCAGGACAGCGTGAACGCGAAGATGCCGGCCGAGATCAGGCCGGGCACCGCCAGCGGCAGGATGATCTTCACCAGAATCTGCCATCGTGTGGCGCCGTCGATCAGGGCGCATTCCTCGAGCTCGAAGGGAATCGAGCGGAAGTACCCCATTAGCAGCCAGGTGCAGAAAGGGATCAGGAAGGTCGGATAGGTCAGGATCAGCGCCCAGCGGGTGTCGAACAGGCCGAGCTTGAATACGATGGTGGCTAGCGGGATGAAGAGGATCGACGGCGGTACTAGGTAGGCCAGGAAGATCGCGACGCCCGTGGGCCTAGCGCCCCTGAACCGCAGCCGTTCGATCGCGTAGGCCGCCAGCACCGCCGCCGTCAGCGACAGAAAGGTTGCCACCACCGACACGAGGACGGTGTTCCACAGCCAGTCGGGGTACGCGGTCTTGAAGATCAGCTTCTCGAAGTGCGCGAGGGTGGGCTTCAATATCCAGAACGGGTTGCCGTCGCGTGCAAGCAGTTCCTCATTTGGCTTAAGCGAGGTCATTACCATCCAGTAAAACGGGAACAGCAGCACGAATAGGAACAGCCCCATCGGGATGTAGGTGGTGATCCAGCGGCGGGGCAGGGACTGCAGGTAGTCCATACCCACCACGTCATCGCGTCCGGCGCTCATTTGTCGCTCCCCTGTTGCCATGCGCGGCGCTGCAGGCCGAAGTAGCTCATCATGATCGCAGCCAGCAGGAAAGGCACCATCAGCGTGGCCAGCGCAGCGCCTTCGCCCAGTGCCCCCCCGGAGATCCCGCGCTGGAACGCGAGCGTGGCCATCAGGTGCGTGGCGTTGAGCGGGCCGCCGCGCGTGAGCACGTAGATCAACTGGAAGTCGGTGAAGGTAAACAGCACCGAGAAGGTCATCACCACGGCGATGATCGGGGACAGCAACGGCAGCGTCACGTGGCGGAACTGCTGCCAGGGCGTGGCGCCGTCGATGGCCGAGGCCTCGTAATAGGAGGGCGAAATCGTCTGCAGGCCCGCCAGCAGCGAGATCGCCACGAAGGGGATGCCTCGCCAGACGTTTGCCGCAATGGTGGACAGGCGCGCGTTCCAGGGATCGCCCAGGAAGTCGATGTACTCGTTGATCAGCCCCATTTCCTTAAGCGCCCAGCTCAGGACCGAGAACTGCGAGTCGTAGATCCACCAAAAGGCGATGGCCGAAAGGGCCGTGGGCACAATCCACGGCAACAGGATCACCGCTCGGAAAAAGGATTTGAACGGCAGGTTACGATTAAGCAGCAGCGCGAGCCACAGGCCCAGACCGAACTTCAAGGCGCTGGCCACGATCGTGTAGACCAGCGTGTTAAATAGCGCTAAGCGGGTGACGCTGTCGCCAACTAGGAAGCTGAAATTCTCCAGTCCCACCCACTCGCCGGGGCGGCCGACCTTGGCGTCGGTGAAGCCGAGCCAGGTACCCAGGCCGAGCGGGTAGGTCAGGAACAGCAGCAGCAGCACCGCCGCCGGGAGCATAAACAGAACGCCCAATATATTGCGGCTGTTCTGCAGCCTTTCCAGAAAGCTCATGTGCTGCTGTGCCGTGTTTCACAGTCCAGTGGGGAGCGCGGAGCCTCAGACCTTGTAGTAGCGCTCGGCGCGTTTCTGGGCGCGCTCCGCAGCCTCTTTCGGCGAGCGAGCGCCGCTGGCCGCTTCAGCCACCATGTTGACCATGATGAAGTCAGCACCGGCGCCAGCCGAAGCGTAGCCCAGCTTGCCCGCGTAGCCGGCGGGACGCATGTTCTTAACGGAGTCGCGGTAAGGGGTGTGCTTGGGGTCGGAGGTCCAGGTGCTGGCCTTCTCGTAGGCGCGCAGCGGCTGCGCGATGTAGCCGCCCGAGCCGTTGATCCAGCCCTCGAACTGCTCCCTCTCCATCATGAAGCGCAAGAACTCCTTGGCGGCCTGCGGGAACTTGGTGTATCTCATGATCATCTGATTGAAGAACAGGTGCGACTCGGTGGCCGTGCCCACCGGGCCGACCGGGAAGATCGCATGCTGGATGTCAGAGGCCATATCCTTGAGCCTAGGATCGGTGGAGGTCTTGGCTGCGTAGTAGATCGAGATGCCGTTGTTGGTGACGCTGACCTGGCCGTCCAGAAAGGCTTTGTTGTTGTTCGGGTCCAGCCAGGACAGGGTGCCGGGGATGAAGGTGGAATACAGCTCGCGGCCGTACTCGAGGGCCTTAATCGTCTCGGGGCTGTCGATCACCACCTTGTTGTTCTTGTCCACCAGCATGCCACCGTGCGACCAGACTAGCCAGTTGCACCACAGACCGTCGCCAGTGGCGTTGCCCAAGGCCAGACCGCCGGGGGTGCCCTTGTCCTTGAGCGCCTTGAACATGCGCAGGAATTCGTCGGTGGTCTTGGGGAAGGCGTTGAAGCCAGCCGCCTTGACCTGGCTTTCGCGATAGACCATGCAGGCGCCCGCGGCGCCCAGCCCGATGCCGATCCACTTCTTGCCGTCGGGGCGTAGGTAGGCTTCAACAGCAGGGTACCAACCGCCGTATTTCTTGCCCAGGTACTCGGCCAGGTCGGTCACATCCAGCAACTTCTCGGGGTAGAGGTTGGCGTCGTCGTTGGTGCTGAGGATGATGTCCGGGCCGGCGCCGGTGTTGGCCGCCACAGCGGCCTTGGGGCGCACGTCTTCCCAGCCCTCGTTATCCACGCGGACCTCGACACCAGTCCTCTCGGTGAACTTCTTCACGTTGGCCATGTAGGCGTCGATGTCGCCCTGCACGAAGCGGCTCCAGCGCAACACGCGCAGCTTGGCGCCCTTCTCGGGTTTGAAGGCGAGGTTGGCTTGCGCGTGCACGGCGGGCGCTAAAAGAGCGGAGGCGCCCAGGGCCGCCGTTGCGGCGACGCCTGCGGAGCCCTCCAGAAATCTGCGGCGGTTAAAACGGTTCATGATCACTTGTCTCCTTCTTGGTTGGAAAAGACGCTCTATGGCGTCGGCGGGTAATGCAAAGACTCAGGCGGCCAGACGCTGGCCCGACTGGGCGTCGAAGACATGGCAGCGGCTCACGTCCGGAATCAGGCGGATGCGGGTGCCGAGGGTGAAGGCGTGACGCTCCCGGAACACGCAAATCACGTCTGCGCCGTGGTGTCGGCAGGCCACGAAAGTGTCGGCGCCGGTGGGCTCGAGCGTGACCACGTCGACCTCGATGCCGCCGGCCTCGTGGCTGGCTGCCAGGGTCATGTGCTCGGGGCGCACGCCGTAGATGACCTTCTGCCCGTCCTGCCCCCCGGCGCCGGGGGGCATCGTGAGCACGGTGGCGCCATTGAGCACGACCGAGGCGCCGCTGGCGTCGCGGTGCACGGTGCCGGGCAGGAAGTTCATCGCCGGCGAACCGATGAAGCCCGCCACGAATTGGTCGGCCGGGCGGTCATAGAGGTCTAGCGGCGCACCGGCCTGCTTGATGCGACCATCGCGCATCACCACGATCTGATCACCCATGGTCATGGCCTCGATCTGGTCGTGGGTGACGTAGACCGACGTGGTCTTCAACCGATGGTGCAACTCCTTGAGCTCGGTGCGCATGGCCACGCGCAACTTGGCGTCGAGGTTGGACAGCGGCTCGTCGTACAGGAACACTTGCGGATCGCGCACGATCGCACGGCCCATGGCCACGCGCTGGCGCTGGCCGCCCGAGAGCTGGCGCGGGTAGCGATCGAGCAATTGGTCGAGGCCGAGGATCTGCGCGGCGCGGGCGACCTGGGCGTCGATCACCTCGCGCGGCTGCTTGGCCAGCATCAGCGAGAAGGACATATTGTCCCGTACCGTCATGTGCGGGTACAGCGCGTAGTTCTGAAAGACCATGGCGATGTCCCGCTGCTTGGGGGGCAGGTTGTTAACCAGCTGCTCGCCGATGTGAATCTCACCGTCGCTGACATGCTCGAGCCCCGCGATCATCCGCAGCAGTGTCGATTTGCCGCAGCCGGAGGGCCCCACAAGCACGGTGAAGGACCCGTCCGCGATGTCGATGTCCACCCCATGAAGCACCTCTACTTCTCCGAAGCGCTTGCGCGCGCCTCGGATGCTCACTTTCGCCATTAATCCTGTTTCCGATTTTTCTGTGGTTGCTGTTAATGGACCATGACTCAAGTTTTTAAACGGGGACAGCGGCAGTGTCAATCGAGTAGTTGCCCGAATATCGGTGCATGCGGATCGCGCATTCCTCCGCCTGGTGCACAGGCAGACCGGAGGGGCTACTTAGTTGGTGTCGTCAGATCGCTGCTGCCGGGGGCGTGAGGAGGGTGCCTGCGGCAACTCGATAGGCTACAAATCCGCCGAAAGCAGGACGCCGCCTATCAGCGCCCAACGCCTGGCCGCGGCCTGCGGGAGTATGCTTAATGCTCGCTGTCAACACCGCCGCTTCTGCATTGTTGTCCATCACTCTGTTCCGAGGCCCCCATGCGATCGATTAAATGACCTATCGGCTTTCAAACTCGCCGCCGTAAAGCGCCAATCGCTTAGGGTGCAAATCACCTCTGCCGAACTCTGAGATTGCTTTCCAACAACTTAAACAGCTCATCATGAAAAAAACAGCTCTTGTTACCGGTGCCAGTGCGGGCATTGGTCGCGCCTGCGCGATTGCCCTACTTAAGGAGGACTGGCAGGTGGCCCTGGTCGGTCGCCGCGCCGACGCCCTACAGGAAACGCTGGCTCTGGCTGGTGATAAGGCAGATAACGGACTATTCTTTGTAGCCGATGTCTCCGATGAGGCCCAAGTCGCGCGGGCCTTTAGCCAGGTGCGAGAACGCTGGGGGCGGCTCGATCTGCTCTTTAACAATGCCGGTGTCTCACTGCCCGGCGCGCTGCCTGGGGACATCTGTGGTAACGACTGGCGTCGGGCGGTGGACATCAACCTCAATGGGGCCTTTTACTGCCTGTCGCAGGCCTTCAAGCTAATGCAAGACCAACAACCCCAAGGGGGTCGTATCATCAACAATGGGTCGATCTCAGCCCATGTTCCTCGACCCGGTTCGATCGCCTACACCTCCACTAAGCATGCGATCTCGGGCCTAACGCGGGCCGCCTCGCTTGATGGACGACCATTCGGCATTGCAGTTGGTCAGATCGACATCGGCAACGTGGCCTCGGAGATGACTGCCAGTATGGCTGCAGGCATCCGTCAAGCCGACGGCAGTGTCAAGACCGAACCGCGGATGGACATGTCGGCTGTGGTCGAGACCTTCATGACCATGGCCCGACTGCCGCTGTCGGCCAATATCCTCTTCACCACCGTCATGGCCACTCAAATGCCTTATGTGGGACGTGGCTGATCCCAAGAACATCGGATTTCTCGGACACATGCAGGAGCAATTTCATTGACCTACATGCCCTTGGGCTTCAGACAAAAATTGTTCTGCATGAGACGCAGTTTGACATTTTCAAAGTCCTCGAGCTTCGTGACCGCCCGCTTACTGTTTTGCAACGCTTGGGGCTACAGGGTCGCCACCTGGACTTCCCAAATCCGGCGAATTCTCTATCATCAGATGATTGCAATTCCCCGCACGATTCCATCATGAGAACCCCCACACGCAAGAAGCCCTCCGAGTTGCGCTCACAGCAATGGTTTGGTCGTCAGGACCGCGACGGTTTTGCCTACCGCAGCTGGGTTAAGGGCAAGGGCGTGCCGCACGACCAATTTGATGGGCGGCCGGTAATCGGGATCTGCAACACCTTCAGCGAGCTGACCCCCTGCAATTCCCATTTCCGCACCCTGGCCGAGCAGGTCAAGATCGGCGTCTATGAAGCCGGTGGTTTTCCCCTCGAGTTCCCGGTCATGTCTCTGGGCGAAACCCTGCTGCGCCCCACCGCCATGCTCTACCGCAACCTTGCCAGCATGGATGTGGAAGAAAGCATTCGCGGTAACCCGATCGACGGCGTAGTGCTACTAATGGGTTGTGACAAGACCACGCCCAGTTTACTGATGGGGGCGTCTAGCGCAGGCCTGCCCACTATTGGCGTCTCCGGCGGCCCCATGCTCAATGGCAAATGGCGCGGCCAGGAACTCGGCTCGGGCACCGGCGTCTGGAGCATGAGCGAGCAGGTGCGCGCCGGCACCCTCAAGCTGCAGGATTTCTTTGAAGCGGAGAGCTGCATGCATCGCAGTCACGGTCACTGCATGACCATGGGCACGGCCAGCACCATGGCCAGCATGGTCGAGGCCCTAGGCATCGGCCTGCCAGGCAATGCCGCCTACCCGGCCGTGGATGGGCGGCGCAATCTGCTGGCCCGAGAAGCGGGTCGCCGTATTGTCGAGATGGTGCATATCGACCAGACCATCGGCCAGGTCCTGACCTCGAAAGCGTTTGAAAACGCCATTCGCACCCTGGCAGCGATCGGTGGATCGACCAATGCCGTGATCCATCTGATCGCCATTGCCGGCCGACTGGGCCTGAAACTGACAGTGGACGATTTCGAACGTCTGGGCAGCGAAATGCCCTGCCTGCTCAATTTGCAGCCCTCGGGCCAGTATCTGATGGAGGACTTCTGCTATGCCGGTGGTCTGCCAGTGGTGATGCGGGAAATCGAGCACCTGTTGCACAAAGAGATCGTGACAGTGAGCGGCAAGACTGTGGCCGAGAATATCGCCGACGCGCAGAATTACGATCCGCGTGTCATTAAACCCTTTACTCAGCCCGTCAAAGAAAAGGCCGGTATCGCCATCCTCCGCGGTAACCTTGCGCCGCGTGGTGCTGTTATCAAGCCCAGCGCGGCCACCCCAGCCCTGATGGTGCACACCGGAAGGGCCGTGGTTTTTGAAGACAGCGATGATTTTCATCGTCGTATCGACGATGAAAGCCTCGATGTCGACGAGCACTGCATCCTTGTACTGAAGAACTGCGGCCCCAAGGGCTACCCTGGCATGGCTGAAGTGGGCAACATGCCGCTGCCGCCCAAGGTGCTACGCAAGGGCATTACCGACATGGTGCGCATCAGTGATGCGCGCATGAGCGGCACAGCCTACGGCACGGTGGTACTGCACATATCCCCGGAAGCGGCGGCCGGGGGGCCGCTGGCCGCGGTCTGCAACGGCGACATGATCGAACTCAATGTGCCCGAGCGACGCCTGCAACTGCTTATCAGCGATGATGAACTCAAGCAGCGCATGGCGCAATGGACGCAACCGGAACCGCCGCTCAAATCGGGCTACTGGAAGCTCTACATCGACCATGTACTGCAAGCCGACGAAGGGGCTGACCTGGATTTCCTAGTCGGTCAGCGCGGTGCCTTCGTACCCAAGGATAATCACTGATCCAGCTACAGGGGCCACCGCCTCCGATCCAACACCATTCCTGAGGAATTCAACCCATGCGTATTCTCGTGACCGGCGGCGCTGGCTTTTTGGGTGCGCGACTGGCCCGCGCCCTACTTGGCCGCGGTGCGCTTGGCGGCCAGCCCATTAAAGAGCTGGTCCTGGTTGACCTCTTCCCGGTCCCCGATGACCTGCAAGCTGATGCTCGGGTCAAGACCCACGCCGCTCCTTTGCTAGAGCAAGGCGATCTGCTAGCCAGCGGTTTCGATGGTGTCTTTCATTTGGCCTCGGCTGTCTCCGGCGAATGTGAGCTGGACTTCGATCTGGGCCTGCGCTCCAACCTCGATAGCACACGGCTGCTGCTCGATGGTATCCGCCGTTCGGGCAAGGCCTCGCGATTCGTCTTCGCCAGCTCGGTAGCTGTCTTCGGTCCTTACGCAGGCCAGCCCATGCCCGCGCTAGTGACCGATACCACTCTGCCCTCGCCACAGACCTCCTACGGCACGCAAAAATTGATGTTGGAGTACCTGGTGGCAGACCACACCCGCAAAGGCTTTATTGATGGTCGGTCAGCGCGTCTGATGACCGTGAGCGTGCGACCAGGCAAACCCAATGGCGCAGCGTCGTCATTTTTCAGCGGGATCATCCGGGAGCCGCTGGCTGGCGTCGAGAGCGTCTGCCCGGTCGATGCCAGCGTCTCTCATCCGGTGTCCTCACCGGGCACGACCATCAACAGCCTGATTGCGGTCTTCGAAGCCAGTACCAGCACCCTGGGTAACCGCCTGGCGCTCAATTTACCGAGCGTGACGGTGACCGTACAGCAGATGCTCGATGCGCTGGAAAAAGTAGCCGGCTCGAAGGTTCGCGCACGCGTGCGCTTCGAACGCGACGAGCGCATTGGAACCATCGTCAACAACTGGGCGCGAGGAGCCTCGAGCGATCGGGCTTTACAACTGGGCTTACGCCCAGACGCTTCGTTCGAGGCCATTATCGGTCAGTACATTGAAGACTGCCGCAACGCAGCTGGCTATCCACCGGGCGCACTTGCCGGCCTGTGAGTCCAACGACCACCATCGCCGTCGACTGGGGCACCTCGCGCCTGCGCGGTGCGCAGCTCGATGCCGAGGGCAGGGTCCTGGAGACGCGGGCCTTTGACGAAGGAATCCTGCAGGTCCCCGCCGGACAATTCGAGCAGGTCTTCAGGCGCTGCTTTGGCGACTGGATGGCCGCTGGTCATCCGCGCTGTTTGATTTCAGGCATGGCTGGCAGCCGGCAGGGTTGGTGCGAAGCCCCCTACTGCCCCTGTCCGGCCAGCGCTCAGGATCTAAGCGAACACCTGCTGTGGATTGCGCCAATGATCGCGCTGGTGCCCGGACTGCACTACATCAAGGCTGACTCTACCGCCCAGATACAAGCTGGCCAGGACGATGTGATGCGCGGCGAAGAGATTCAGATCTTCGGCGCTCTGGAAATCACTGGCCTGAGCAAGGCTACACTGATCCTGCCGGGCACTCACAGCAAATGGGCCCATGTGCAGGACGGTCGCATCCTGAGCTTTCAAACTTTCATGACCGGAGAGCTCTATGCAGTGCTGAGCCAGCACTCGATCCTCGCGCGCACGCTGGAGAACAGCAGCGATCTGCACGAGGCAACCTTTATCAAGGCGCTCCTGAAAATTCACCGGGAGCCGGGCTTGCTGACCCATTTGTTTGGTAACCGGACCAGCGCTCTGTTTAATCGCTTGCCCCAGACCCAACTAGCCAGCCACCTCTCTGGTTTGCTGATCGGTGAGGAACTGCGCACCGCCCGCATAACGGGCGGCCCCTTGCTCCTGGTGGGCAGCCCGGCCCTGAGCCTGCGCTACCGATTGGCGCTGCAGGCCCTGGGTCACCCATGCCAGGTACTTAGTGACGAAGCCACCTGGGCCGGCCATGCGGCCCTATCCCGACGACTGGCGTAAAAGCTCATGCCACCAAACTTTCGTGAAGCTCTAGCCCGCTGCCCCTTGGTCGCCATCTTGCGAGGCATCACGCCGGCCGAAATTTTGCCGGTGGCTCAATCGCTGATTGAACAGGGCATTGAGCTCGTCGAAGTACCACTCAATTCGCCAGATCCCCTCGAAAGCATTACCCGGCTTGCGCGTGCATATCCGCAGCTGCTGATCGGCGCGGGTACGGTTACCCAAGTCGAGCAGGTCGATCAGGTTCACTCGTGTGGAGGAAGCCTGATCGTCTCACCGCACTGGGACCCGCAGGTGCTCCAAGCCGCGCTGAAAAAAAACATGGTGTGCGTACCAGGCGTGGCTACGCCTACCGAAGCTTGGGCAGCCTGGCGCTTCGGCGCCCACGCGCTCAAACTCTTTCCCGCAGAGATGATCAGTCCGGCCGTCGTCAAGGCCCTGCGAGCCGTGCTGCCGGTTGACTTACCGTTACTGCCCGTGGGCGGGATCAGCACCAGCAACCTGGCCGACTATCTGAAAGCCGGCGCCAACGGATTTGGCATCGGCTCGGCGCTTTACAGCCCCCGATCGCCTCCCGATCAAGTGGGCCAGCGGGCTGCCGCCTTCGTGGCAGCCTGGCGGTCAGCCGCAACGCGCTAGGCGCGCATAGCGGCTCAGCGCTTGAAGGCCACCACCTTCTGACGCTGCTGACCCAGGCCCTCGATGCCCAAAGCCATGACATCGCCACGCTTGAGAAAAAGCGGCGCGCTCTGTCCATCCTTCTTGATGCCCATGCCCACACCAGGCGGCGTGCCCGTGGTGATGATGTCGCCCGGCTCGAGCGTCATGAACTCGCTGACATAGCTCACCAGCTTGGCAACCGAAAAAATCATGGTTTTGGTCGAGCCGCTTTGCATGCGCTTTCCATTGAGGTCCAGCCACATCGTGAGCTTTTGCGGATTGGGGACCTCATCGCGGGTCACCAGCCACGGACCGATAGGCCCAAAGGTATCGCAACCCTTGCCTTTGTCCCAGGTGCCGCCCCGCTCAATCTGGTACTCGCGCTCGCTGAGATCGTTGACCACGCAATAGCCCGCCACATGGGCCAGCGCCTCTTTCTGAGATACATAGCGCGCCCGGGTGCCAATGACGACCCCCAACTCAACCTCCCAATCCGTTTTTTTCGAGCCGCGCGGCAGCATGACATCGTCATCCGGGCCCTGGATAGAGCTGAGCGTCTTCATGAAGATGATCGGCTCCTTGGGTATGGGCAGGTTCGACTCTGCCGCATGATCCGCATAGTTCAGGCCGATCGCCACAAACTTTCGCGAACCGGCCACAGGCGGGCCCATTCGGGGGGTGCCGCGCACCAAGGGCAACTTGTCCGTCTTGAGCTTGGACAGGCGCGCCAGGGCCTTATCCGAAATTTGCTCCGGAGTGATATCGGCCACGACGCGGCTGAGATCACGCAACAGTCCTTGTTCGTCGATCAGACCCGGTTTTTCCTTGCCAGCTTGGCCGTAACGAACCAGTTTCATGGTGTCCTCTCAGTTAGTAGGTGGAGCGGCCGCCGGAGAGATCGAAGACGGCGCCAGTGGAAAAAGAGCAATCGTCGGTGCACAGCCAGGTGACTAGCGCGGCCACTTCCTCGGGCAATCCAAACCGGCCCATCGGAATTTTAGAAAGCATGAAGTCGATGTGCGACTGGCTCATCTGCTCAAAGATGGCAGTCTTGACGGCTGCCGGGGTGACGCAGTTGACCCGCACGCCCGTCTGAGCCAGCTCCTTGCCCAAGGACTTGGTCAGCCCGATCACGGCTGCCTTGCTGGCGCTGTAGGCACTGGCATTGGGGTTGCCGTCCTTACCGGCCACCGAGGCGATGTTGACAATACGGCCCCAACCCTGTTCCCGCATCTTGTCGGCCAACTCACGGCAGCAATGGAAAGTGCCATTGATATTGACGCGCATCACCTGATCCCAATCGGCCACGGGATAGTCCCACAAGGTGGTGTTGGGGCCGGTGATGCCGGCACTGTTGACCAGCGCATGGACCGGCTGCCGCGTCTGGGCCAGCGCCTTGACCACGCTGGCGTGATCCGCCACATCCACCTGCACACCCTGGGCCTGAGCACCCAAGAGCTTGCAGGCCGCCTCAATGGCCTTGGCGTCACGATCCCACAGGGTCACCGATGCACCCGATGCCATCATGCGCTGGGCAATGGCCAGGCCCAGCCCGGCCGCACCCCCCGTGATGACCGCGTGGCGGCCCTGCATATCGAGCCGGTTCATATGGTCATGCCCCCGTCGATGGAATACGCCTGACCGGTGACGAAACGCGATTCATCGCTGGCCAAGAAAACTAAAATTGGCGCGATCTCCTCAGCCTGCGCAATGCGCCCCATCGGTTGGCGCGCAACGAAAGCTTTGCGAGCGGCCACCGGATCATCGTAGGCATTGATTCGATCTGCCAACGAGGGCGTGTCCACGGTACCCGGACAGATGGCGTTGCAGCGCACCCCCTGGCCCACATAGTCGGCCGCCACACTCTTGGTCAGACCAATCACGGCCGCCTTGGTGGTGCCGTAAACACAGCGGCTCGGCAAGCCCCTCACACTGGATGCCACGCTGGCCATGTTGATGATGCTGCCGCCCCCCTTGGCCAGCATGCCGGGAAGGAAAGCCTGGATCATGTGCATGTGGGCCCGCACATTCAGGCGAAAAGCAAAATCGAGGTCATCATCGTTGGCCTTGAGCACAGTGTCGTTGTGCACGAAGCCCGAGCAATTGAACAAAACATCCACCGTACCGATGCGCAACGCCGTGGCGACAATGGCCGATTTATCGAGAACATCAAGTGCCGCGGTCTCGACGCCCGGCGTGCCGACCAAAGTCTGCAAGAGCTCGCCGTTGACATCCGTCGCCCACACCTTGGCGCCCTCAGCTGCCATTGCGAGCACGCTCGCGCGTCCAATACCCGCAGCTGCCGCAGTCACGATCACCGTCTTACCTTCAAGTCGCTTCATTTCTTGAACTCCAAAAAAACCGATTGTCTGGCCTCGATGGCCTGCCAGTCCCACTCAATGCCCAAACCCGGCTGCGAGGGCGCGATCACCGAGGAGCCCCCGGTACCAATGGTGTAGGCATAGCCGGTGCCTGAAAGGCCGTCGCTGACATGCACCGTGAGCGGGATCGTCTCCTGAGTCACAAAAGACTGGATCGCATCGGTACGGACCACGTTTGGCGGCAGATCGACCTGGCGCAGGCTGACGCCTTGAGTCACCGGAGCGGGAGCAGACATCGAGGAATGAGTTGTAAGCTGCTGGACCTAGGGGTTTCCTCGGAGCCCAACGAACTTGACCCCACAGACCCGAGCATAGGAGGATTCTTAACTGGTCAGACCACTTGTCCAATTCGCGTAATCCCTGAGAGGTTCATCCCTTTGCAAGCTGTCGAAACCCAGCGCCTGTACCGGCAAATCGCCGACCAGCTGCGCGATCTCATGGCTGGCGGCGAATTCAAGGTCGGCACCCGCCTGCCCGCCGGGCCATGCAAAAGCACCTCAAACAAGCCCACAAGAGGTACAGCGCGAGTTGGCGCCGCGCCGTCCTCTTGACTCACAAAACAGAGCGTCCGTTTTTTTCACCCCAAGAGGAGACTTCCGTGAGTAAACGTGCAAGCATCAATAAACTGGTTGCAGTAGGCGTTGTCGCGCTGGGTGCCCTCGCCACCCTGGGCGGCGTACCGGCCATGGCCCAGCAAAAGCTCAAATGGGCTCATGTATACGAAACCTCGGAGCCCTATCACACCGAGTCAGTTTGGGCCGCCGAAGAAATCAAGAAGCGCACCAACGGCAAATTCGAGATTCAGGTCTTCCCCGCCTCTTCGCTGGGCAAGGAAACCGACATCAACCAGGGTATGACCCTGGGCACCGTCGACATGATCATCAGCGGCCCATCTTTCGCGGCCCGCACCTATCCGCGCCTGGGTATTGCCTACTATCCCTTCATCTTCCGGGACGGCGACCACCTGATCGCCTACTCCAAGAGTCCCGTTTTCCAGGAGATGGTCAACGAGTTCCGAGCTAAAACCGGCATTCAGATCACCGCTTACACCTACTATGGCGCGCGCCACACCACCTCGCAAAAGCCCTTTACCAATTGCGCGGGCATGAAGGGGCTCAAGATCCGCGTGCCTGATGCGCCGGCCTACAGAGCCACGCCTGAATCCTGCGGCGCCAACCCGACACCCATTGCATTTGCCGAGGTCTATCTGGCGCTGCAAAACGGCACCGTTGAAGCCCAAGAAAACCCGCTGACTACCATCGAGGCAAAAAAATTCTTCGAGGTTCAAAAGGCCATCATGCTCACCGGCCACATCGTTGACGGCCTGACCACTCAGGTTGCGCCGCACATTTGGAGCAAGCTGACCGATGCGGAGAAGCGAATCTTCACCGATGTGACTCAGCAAGCAGCGGTTCGTGCCACGGCAGCCATCAAGAAGCGCGAGACCGAATTGGTCAACGAGTTTAAGGCGAAGGGGCTCGCAATTGTGCAGGTCGACCGCAAGAGCTTTGTCGACGCGGTACTCAAGAACAAACCCCTGGAGTCCATGGGCTTTACGCGAGCCGATTACGACAAGATCCAGGCAGCCAAGTAAGTCTGGCATCGACGCTGTTTTTTAGTTCCGGCGGATACCTGCTGCGAGCGGGTATCCGCCTTTATCGAATGCGATCATGAGCCAAGCAGTCGACATCGACAGTGGCCCCAAGGTCATGGGCAACGATGGGCAGTTCCATGCGGTCGATGAGGAGGTGGACCTCTCAGGTACGCCAGTGGAAGGCTGGGTGGCCCTGCTGTTTTTCTGGGCCTTAGGCCTGACCGTTTTCTACCAATTCTTCACCCGCTATGTCCTGAATAACTCGGCCTCCTGGACGGAGGAAATCGCGCGCTACCTCCTGATTGCCACAGTCTTCACCGGCGCGGCCATCGGCGTGGCCAAAAACAACCACATACAGGTCGACTTTTTTTACCGATTTATGCCGGTCGCCCTTTCGCGTGCGATGGCGCTATTTGTCGACGCGGTGCGTATTGCCTTTTTCGCCACGGCCATCGTGCTGACTTTCCAGATGATGCAAAAGCTGGGCAGCTACAAGATGACCATCATCGACCTGCCCATGAACATAGTCTATGGGGTGGTTATGGCAGGCTTTGCCGCCATGTTTCTGCGCGCCATACGGGTCCTGCGCATCCATCTGCGTCGCGGCTATACCGTGCTGGAGCGGCCCGGCACCGAAATGACTGACTCCTGAATAGCCCTGCCCATGCTAAAGATTCTCTTTCTCTTGTTAATGAGCGGCGGCATTCCGGTGGCGATCGCCATGGCAGGGGCCTCGCTCATTTACCTGTTTTTTGTGCAGAGCTCCCCGCCCTTTGTGGTAGTCCACCGCATGGTCTCGGGCATCGACAGCTTCCCGCTACTGGCCGTGCCCTTCTTCATCCTGGCCGGCAATCTGATGAACAACGCCGGCATCACCAACCGCATCTACAACTACGCGCTGGCTCTGGTGGGCTGGCTCAAAGGTGGCCTTGGACATGTCAATGTAGTGGGATCAGTGGTGTTTGCCGGCATGAGTGGCACGGCCATTGCCGATGCAGCCGGTCTGGGCACGGTCGAAATCAAGGCCATGCGCGACCATGGCTACAGCAAGGAATTTGCAGTTGGCGTGACCGCGGCTTCGGCCACTCTGGGTCCCATCATTCCGCCAAGCCTACCCTTCGTCATCTACGGCATGATGGCCAATGTCTCTGTGGGGGCGCTCTTCTTGGCGGGCATCCTGCCGGGGATCATCATGGCTTTGCTGATGATGATCACGGTGACCTATTTCGCGCACAAGAACAACTGGGGATCGGACGTCGGCTTCGTCTGGCCGAGGGTGCTCAAGGCCCTGATCGAAACCGCAGTCGTCGTAACCTGGCCCGTCGTCCTGTGGTGGCTGGTCACAAAGTGGGAATGGCCCGCCCAGATCACGGTGATCAGTGCAATCGCGCTGCTTTTTGCCGCAGACCGTTTTTTCAAATTCCAAGCGGTTATGCCCATCATGACGCCAGTTCTTCTGATTGGAGGCATGACCACCGGTGTTTTTACCCCCACCGAGGGAGCGATCGCCGCCTGTGTCTGGGCTTTGATGCTGGGCTTCTTCTGGTACCGCACTCTGAACCTAAAGATGTTCATCAAGGTCTGTCTCGACACGGTGGAGACGACCGCCACGGTCCTGTTCATCGTGGCTGCGGCCAGCATCTTTAGCTGGATGCTCACCGCCACTGGCGTGACCACGGCCATCAGCAGTTGGGTCCTGGGCTTCACACGCGACCCCTTGGTTTTCCTGCTGCTGGCCAATTTGCTGATGCTCTTTGTGGGCTGCTTCCTGGAACCCGTGGCCGCCATCACCATTTTGGTTCCCATCCTGGTCCCTATCTGTCAGCAACTGGGCATCGACCTTGTGCACTTTGGCTTGGTCATGGTGCTCAACCTGATGATCGGCCTTCTGCACCCACCGATGGGAATGGTGCTGTTCGTGCTTGCCCGGGTAGCACAGCTAAGCGTCGAGCGCACCACCATGGCCATCCTGCCCTGGCTGGTGCCCCTGCTAGGCAGCTTAGTGGTCATCACCTATGTGCCTGCCCTGGTTCTGTGGCTACCCAAGATGCTCAATTGAAAAACATGAATCCTATCCTTCGACTGCATCCCGCCGACGATGTAGTGATCGCCAGCAGCCAGGTTCTAGGAGGCACCACCCTGGAGGGCTTTTCGGTGCGCGGATTGATTCCGCCCGGCCACAAGATTGCTGTTCGCGCCATCGACAGCGGCCAACCGGTGCGTCGCTACAACCAGATCATCGGCTTTGCCCGCCGTCCCATTGCGGCCGGTGAACATGTGCATACCCACAACCTCGATATGGGGCCGAACAAAGGCGACTTTGCACGCGATTACGCCATTGGCCAAGATGTTAAAGCGGCTGGGGCTCGCCAGACCGCGCAGTTCATGGGCATACAGCGCCCCGATGGCCGGGTGGCCACACGCAACTACATTGGCGTGTTGTCGAGCGTGAACTGCTCCGCGACCGCCGCCCGTGCGATTGCGGATCGTTTCTCGCGGCAGATTCATCCGCAGGCGCTAGCCGATTTTCCCCAGGTCGACGGAGTGGTGGCACTAACCCACGGCACAGGCTGCGGCATGGACAATGCAGGGCTGGGCATGCGCCTGCTCGAGCGCACCTTGGCCGGTTACGCCACCCACGCCAATTTCTGGGGCGTGCTCGTGGTGGGGCTGGGCTGTGAGACCAATCAACTCAACACCTGGCTGGCCCACAGCAGCCTGCTCGAGGGCGAGCAACTGCGCGTTTTCAACATTCAGGACACCGGGGGAACGCGACAAACGGTCGAAAAAGGTATCACCCTGATCCGTGAGATGTTACCCAAGGCCAACGCTGTCCAGCGCACGCCGTGCAGCGCCGAACACATCACTGTTGGCCTGCAATGCGGCGGATCCGATGGCTACTCCGGTATCAGCGCCAATCCAGCGCTAGGCGCAGCCGTGGATCTGCTGGTGGCCCATGGCGGCACGGCAATCCTGAGCGAAACTCCAGAGATCTACGGCGCCGAGCATCTGCTGACGCGTCGTGCGGTCAAGCCCGAAGTCGCCCACAAGCTCATCGAGCGCATACGGTGGTGGGAGCAGTACACCGCTTCTAATGGCGGCGAAATGAACAACAACCCCTCACCGGGCAACAAGGCTGGGGGTTTGACTACCATTCTTGAGAAATCGCTCGGTGCGGTTGCCAAGGGCGGCACCAGCAATTTGCAGGCCGTCTATGAATACGCCGAACGGGTCAGCGAGCGCGGCTTTGTCTTCATGGACACCCCGGGCTATGACCCCGTCAGTGCCACCGGACAGGTGGCGGGCGGGGCCAACTTGATTTGCTTTACCACCGGGCGCGGCAGCGCTTACGGCTGTGCACCGGCGCCGAGCTTGAAGCTATCAACCAACTCCATGCTCTGGAAACGTCAGGAAGAAGACATGGACATCAACTGCGGCGACATCATCGACGGACGCAGCAGTATTGCTGAGATGGGTCAGCGTATCTTCGAGCTGATACTCCGGACCGCGTCGGGTCATGCCACCAAAAGCGAACGCCACGGTTACGGACAAAATGAATTTGTGCCCTGGCAGGTCGGTGCAGTGATGTGATGCGATGCAAGATTCTGAAAGCGTAAACCACGTCTTGAGTGCGCACGACCTGCAGGCCTGGGTAACGCGCATTCTTGAGAATCTGGGTAGTCACCCCGACGAAGCCTTCCAGGTGGCCGCCAATCTGGTTATGGCCAACCTCAGTGGTCACGATTCGCACGGTGTGGGGATGGTGCCACGCTATGTCGATGCCGTGCTTGAAGGTGGGCTATCGCCCAATACCGGGGTGAAGATCCTGCTCGATACCGGCGTATTGCTAAGTCTAGACGGGCAGCGAGGCTACGGGCAGATTACAGGTTTACAAGCAATGGAGATGGGTCTACACCGGGCAAAGCAGCATGGCAGCTGCATTGTGGCATTGGCAAACTCCCATCACTTGGGCCGAATCGGTCACTTTGCCGAAATGGCTGTGGCTCAGGGACTGGTGTCGATACACTTTGTAAATGCACTTTCGCGACCATTGGTGGCGCCCTATGGTGGTTGTGACGGCCGTTTTGGCACCAACCCGTGCTGCATCGGGATCCCGCTGCAAGGACGCGAACCGTTTGTACTCGACTTTGCCACCAGCCGTGTAGCCCAGGGCAAGATGCGAGTGGCCCACAACAAGGGAGAGCGAGTCGCCGAGGGCACCCTGATTGATGAACACGGCCGCCCCACTACCGATCCCGGTGTGGTCGTCGTACCGCAGTCAAACGGACTTTTTGGAGCGCTTATGACATTCGGGGAGCATAAGGGCTTCGGGATGGCGGTGGCCTGCGAACTGCTGGGGGGTGCCCTTACCGGCAGCGGAACCTGGCATCGCGAGGCTGATCAGAGCCGGGCAGTGATCAATGGAATGCTGACGGTATTGATCGACCCTGCTCGACTCGGAACTCAGGCCAGCTTCGACCAGGAAGCCATTGCTTTCGCGGACTGGCTGCATCAAAGTCCCAGCCACAGCGGGGGCATATACCTGGCCGGCGAGCCTGAACGCGCGGCGAGAAAAGCCCGGCAACGCGATGGCATTGAGATCGATCAAGGCACATGGGCCGAACTCCATGCCTCGGGAGCTAAGGTGGGCTTGTGAACAGCGCGACTCTAAACGAGGCCATCACCTGGCGTTGCCCATATCTGTCTGCTGACCCGGGCGGAAGTTCGTCACGCTCCAGATTCAAACTGACTCTCGGGCTGATTGCGAAAACTTTTTCTCAAGCGTGATGGTTTCTAAACCCGACGTGCTGGCAGTGGCGAGGATCCACCCCTTCTACCAACAGGCGTTGGAGCGTCTCTACGAGGTCCATGACCGTACCCATGAACTCGATCCGACGGCGTTTTTAGCCCTAGCCCCGCGAATCCGGGGTGTGGCTGCAACCGGAGAGTCCGTGGTTTCACGCGGTCTCCTTGCGCAACTTCCCAATGCTCAGGTTGTTTCGGTCTTTGGAGTCGGCTACGACGGCGTGGATGTGACGGCAGCGCTTGAATACGGTATCCCGGTGACTCACACCCCGGGAGTACTCACCGACGATGTGGCCGATCTAGCGCTTGCACTAGTGCTCGCCGTGGGTCGCCGCCTACTCGAGGCCGACCCCTTTGTCCGGGCGGGACGGTGGCCCGCTGGTCCGATCGCCCTCGGACGCAAGGTCTCCGGAGCCCGCCTGGGTATCGTTGGTCTGGGACGGATCGGCGAGGCCATTGCGCATCGTGCACTGGCTTTTGGCATGGCCATCGCCTACACAGGACGCACCGAAAAAGCTGACAGCGCTTACCGTTTCTTCCCTGCTGTGCGGGATCTTGCTGCCGAGTCGGATTTTCTGGTGGTCACCACTCCTGGAGGGGCAGGGACCAGACATCTGATCAATGCCGAAGTACTTGCCGCATTGGGGCCGAAGGGCTATCTGATCAATGTCGCCCGCGGCAGTGTGGTCGATGAGCATGCCCTGATCAAAGCGCTGAAGTCGGGCATCATCGCTGGTGCCGGGCTGGATGTGTTCGCCCACGAGCCTCATGTGCCCCAGGACCTGTGCGAAATGCCCCAGGTTGTCTTGACACCGCATATGGCTAGCGCCACTAACCAGACCCGTCAGGCGATGGCGGATCTGGCATTTGCCAATATGCGCGCTGCCCTTGAAGGTCAGCCATTGCGAACTCCAGTGCCTGAATGGCAACAGGTTCTCAAGGCCTGAGAAGGAGCGTCATTTGTTCTTCGCATACTGTTAATCCGACTACCGAATAATCTGCCTCGCTATGGGATGGATAGCGCCCGGCAGCTAGGCATGCTCCGGATCTGATGCTATTTTTCAGTGCAGGCTGGGTACACGCGCATGATTCTTTACTTGCGTTTAATTAGTCCTGCATGGCCCTGTGGGTTTTTCCGCCAGAATCGACACACCGGAGGGATTATTGATCCTAGGCAAAATTCCTATTGTAATTGTGTTAGCGATTTTGATCATCACAATCGAAAAACCTTACCCGGGTTCATAATGTTCTGTGGGTCGAGCGCGCGCTTAATCGTGCGCATCAGCTCAACCGCACCGTCGCCTGCCTCCGTGACGAGAAAGTCCATCTTATGCAGGCCCACTCCATGCTCACCGGAGCATGTGCCGCCAAGCGTCAGCGCACGTGTCACTAGATGATGGTTGAGCTGCTCAGCGATCAACCGTTCCTGGGGTGCGTCAGGATCCAACAGGTAACCGAAATGAAAATTTCCGTCGCCAACGTGACCAACCAAGAAATAGGGAATACCTGAGGCTTCCGCCTCAGCCACCGAGTCCAGCAGGCAGTCTGCTAGGCGTGAGATTGGTACACAAGTGTCCGTTGAAATTACCCGGCATCCCGGACGAGATTGGATCGCGGCGAAGTAGGCGTTGTGTCGCGCGGCCCACAGCCGGGTTCGCTCCTCGGGGGTACTGGCCCATTCGAATGCCTCGCCACCGTGCTCGCTGGCAATTTCTTGTACCTGCACCGCCTGCTCACGCACGCCACTCTGTGAGCCGTGAAACTCCATCAACAGCATTGGCCCCTCTCGTAAACCCAAGCCTGCGTAAGCATTGACCATACGCACAGCGTGGCGGTCAATCAGCTCCACGCGAGCGATCGGGACGCCAAGCTGGATGATCTGGATGGTCGTGCGGACTGCCGCCTCGATACTTGGAAACGAACAGACTGCGGCGGATACCGACTCCGGAAGCGGGTAGATGCGCAGCGTAATCTCGGTAATCACGCCTAGGGTACCCTCGCTGCCAATCATTAGCCGAGTGAGATCGTAGCCAGCGGAGGACTTGCGCGCACGCGTACCGGTACGAATTACCTCACCGCTGGCAATCACCACTTCAAGGGCCAGCACATTTTCACGCATCGTACCGTAGCGCACCGCGTTCGTGCCACTTGCTCTAGTGGCACACATGCCACCGATGCTGGCGTCTGCGCCCGGGTCAACCGGGAAAAATAGCCCGGTGTTTTTGAGTTCCTCATTGAGCTGCTTACGTGTCACACCGGGTTGCACTATGACGGTTAGATCCTCTGTATGCACCGCGGTCACCTTATTCATGCGCCCTAGGTCAATGCTGATACCGCCCTGCACCGCCAGCAGGTGCCCTTCGAGTGAGGAACCCGCGCCGAAAGGAATGACAGGAACCTGAGACGCCGAGGCCCAGGCGATTATTTGTGCCACCTCCTTGGTAGACTCCGCAAAGACTACTGCTGCTGGCGGAGGGGCGGCGAAAGAGGACTCATCCCGGCCGTGTTGCTCGCGAACTACCAGGGCAGTAGAGCAGCGCTCGCCAAAGGCCTTTTTTAGGCGCTCGATCAGCGCCGGTGGCACCGCACGCGGCTCAATCTGGGGCAGAAGATGCTGAGGTTGAATCTGAGCTGTCATCTTCGTGATGGTAATCCTTTTTTAGAGAGCACCCCAGCCTTGCCAGAGATTACACATGAATCCCCCTCTTTCGCAGAATATGCCGCTGGATTTTTCCCGACGTCGTCATCGGCGACATATCTATGTACTCAATCTCTTTGGGGTGCTCGTATCGCGCCACAACAGCGACATTGGCTACTGGTGCATGTTTGAGAAGGCAGTTTTCAATTTCATTTAGGAAGAAAAAGGGGTCAGGATGTCAGTGAATATCATTGCAATGGACTGCCACCTCACCAACCTTACCGGCTCCCAGCTCACGACCCTCATCATCAATCACCGAAACCCGATGCCCAAGGCAGGGCCGACCCCTACGTCCGGGCAGCACGGACCGGCGCTGAAAAGAATTTCCGACCATTTCGTTTATCTCGGTTTGGCCGAACATCTCATTGACCGTTATTCCCAGGCCCTCTCTGCAGCAATGGGTCACTAAATCACCGACAAACCCCCCGTCACTCATGATGACTTGTAATTTACTCAAATCAAAGTGCTGTCGTGGGTCAGAGTCATCCTTCATCATTGCCTTCAACGTAGTGGGGAAGAGGAAGGTATGACTAACCTCGTACTGCGACACTAGCCGAAGAGCCATCTCAATTACACTCCGTTACCTCCATATGCGCGTCTGTCTGAACTTCTGATGCGGAACTGACGTTTTCCAACTAGTTGAGAAGACCCGCATTCGCAAAACCGTCAATTGTTATTCTCCTACCATTGAGGATATTCGACAAGGCTTCAGCGATCGAGGGAGTTGCAAAACACGGCTTTCTATCTGTTATCGGCAACTTATTAAAACGCCGCATGATTTTTAACACGAGGCTGCAGAAGGGTATTGAATATGAGGGCCCCAAGAATGAGGAATGCACCTTGAAGCGTCACCGCTGTGATTGCCTCTCCCCCCCACAGCCAAGCCCAGATCGGCCCAAGAATCACTTCAAAAAGTGATAGGAGAGCGATCTCTTGCGGCGGTAGATACCGGCTAAGCCAAACGAGGAGAGTACATGGCAGAGCGAGTTGAAAAACGCCTAAGCCAGCGAGCCAGAGAAGATCGGCTGTTGTAGCTTGAATTGGAGAGATGAAAGGCAGTGTGATCAAGGCAGAGATTGCACCGCCTATCATGACGGCTGGGACTAGACTCACATGTTCCCGCGCACGCCGAAGCAAAATAAGATTAATGGCCGCGGCGATTGGCGTTCCAAGCGCTATAAACATGCCCAGAAGGCTCTGACCAGATAATCCCTCGCGCAGCATCCACCAAAGCCCAAGAATTGCCAACAGAATCGAGGCAAGTGTCGCCATTGAGATTCGCTCTTGAAGAAACCAGCGGGCTAGGACGGCTGCAAATAGCGGTGAGAGGCTGACGATCAAGAGTGTATTGGCGACCGAAGTCAACATGATGGCCACCATGAAGCAGGTGAACATGATCGCCCAACAGATCCCTGAGAGTAATCCCAGGAGCCCCATTTTCCGCACTCTGTGCAAGTTGTAAGTGATCCCACCCTGCGCAAGCAACACGAGGAGGAGTGTCAAGGCACAGAATAAGCTGCGCCAGAAGGTGACCTCCAAGAGGGCTACAGACTCGAGCTGCCGAGACACAACACCCGCACTACTCCACAGTGTGCAGATCAACAGCATTAAGAAAAAGCCAGACACAGGCCCAGGATGAAAACCCGTCATACAGCGGATGCTTTAAAAAATGGTGACGACTCAGTTTATCGCAAACAATTGATAGCAGTCTAGGAAATAGGGTGCATTTTCTTACACTTGATCTTTAACTGATCCTGGATTTTTGTTGTCTTCGAGCGTTGAATAAATACCAGTGCGATTGCAGCTAACAGTACAAACATCCGTGTCACGAAAAGACCTTCTCGACGCCGAGAGCCGGAAAGATTGAGAGAGCAGAAGTTAGCCGGAAGATTAGAAGGCTGCAGGGTCGAGGGCAATAGATTCTCATTACCACGATCTGCAGGGGACGTGCCTGCGATGATGCTCTCTTCCAGCGCTTGCCACTCGGCAGGTATCGCTTGAAAGTGGCATTTCTTCATATCGCGTGACTGGCGCCCCGGGATGGGTGCGCCTGAACTTTGCGAACACAAGGCCTCTCCTTGAAGAAGCCCTTGCGGGTCGGGTATCTGCAGCGGCGAGTGAAAAATGATACCGGCGCTAAAATGGACTTCCCGTAACTTGGCCAGGAGGCCCCGTATGATCGACGTTCCTCCCCTGATCCAGCGACAGTCTTTTACGCGACCGAACTCCGAGCTGGTGCAGGCACTGGCGGGCACGCCCACGGGTTTCATCGTTGACGCCATGGACGGCAGTGGGGCCCTGGACTTCCGCTTGCGCCCAGCCATCGCCGAGCAATACGCCTTTTGTGGTGTGGCCCTGACCGTCAATGCGGGGCCGGGTGACATTCTGGCTCTCGTGCATGCCCTGCAGGATCTGCAGCCTGGCGATGTGATTATGGCCAGCACGGGAGGATTCACGGGATGCGCCATCACGGGCGATCTGGTTCTGGGGTTAGCCAAAAACTGCGGGGCCGTGGGCTTTGTCACCGACGGCTGCGTCAGGGACTTAGCGGGGCTGCGTGCAGTGGGTTTGCCGGCCTGGTCGGTCGGCGTCACCCCTAACTCGCCGCAGCGACACCGGCCCGGCACGATAGGCTACGCCATCGCCCTGGCCGGACATCCGGTGGCCTCGGGCGACATTATCATCGCCGACCTCGACGGAGTGGTGGTGGTGCCGCAAGCGCGCATCGCTCAGGTGCTCGAACGCCTGCCCACAATCCGCGACGCCGAGGCTCGCGCGGATGCCACCGTTCGTGCTGGTGCCCGGCTGCCGTCCTTTCTGGCAATGGATGCAGGGACCTCGACGAAGCTATAGGGGCCTACCCGGAGTGTTTTTAAAGGACACGGTGATAGTCGTGCCATCTGACTAGGCCGGGCTCCCTGACGTGGCCAGCTCGAAGCCCTCATCTATCCAGCCGGTCATGCCGCCCGCCATGATCTTGACGGGCCGTCCCAGCTTGGCCAGGCGAAGAGCGCCGCGCGCCGCGCCATTGCAGTGCGGGCCTGCGCAGTAGGTCACGAACAGGGTGGTCTCCGGCCATTGAGCAAGTTTGTCCTGAACGATTTTGCCGTGGGGAAGATTGATCGCCCCTGGCACATGGCCCTTGGCATACAACGCTGGCGACCGTACATCCAATAGGACGAAATCTGCCCCGGTACGCAGACTTTCGTGCACATCCCAGCAGTCGGTCTCGAAAGTGAATTCTGCGGCGAAGTGCGCCTCGGCGACTGAAGGAGGCGCGGCAGGAACGGCCGTGACTTTTGTTGGCATTACGTACTCGATTCAAAAAGAGTCGCTATTGTTTCCAGCCATATGAAATGACGCAATTGGCATTGGAAACAATTATCGTCGTTTCCGGCCAAACTCGTGAGTCATGCATGAATCCACCGCCCGCGAGCTGACGGGTCTTTTGGTAGCCGCACTCGCTTCGAGCTGGGGGCTCAGCAGTGGAAAGCATTTCAGGCAGCGCTTCGCCCTGGTCAATCAAAAGTCAAACAGTGCGCAGACCTATGTGTGTTGCCACGGTGGGGTGGTGGCTGGCATTTACAGCCTTGCTGTTGGCAGTGTTGACCCTGCAACCTCTGCTCCGCGGGTGATCAAAGGTATCCCCCAACACCCCGTACCTGTCATGATTTTGGCAAGGCTGGCCGTGGATCTTCAGCATCGGGGAGTAGGCTTGGGCAAAGCCTTACTTAAGGACGCTTTGCTCCGCACCGCTCAGGCCGCTGACATTGCAGGCATCCGAGCGCTGCTGGTACATGCCAAGGATGAAACCGCCCGACAGTGGTACCTCAACTGGGAATTTGAGCCTAGCCCGTCCGATCCGTCTCATCTGTTTCTGCTTGTGAAGGACCTCAAAGCCATGGTGTCTAGCTGAGAAAATGCACAAGTTATTCCGACCCGAAACTCTGAATGGGTGAAATCCGCCTTTAGCGTTTCGCTGCCCTGACTACCCCGAGAATGAAATAGATCAAATGACCCACGCCAACGAAATCTCATTGAATCCCGCCAGCACGCATCCAGCGCTACTCGGATCGTTACTTCCACCCCATGGCGTAACCCCGCTGAATTTTAGTCCGGGACCCACATCCCTGGCGGCAGAGGTGCAAGCTGGCGTTAAGGCCTTGTTCGATGCTGAGCGCATGTGCTCGATGTACCTCTCACATCGGTCGCCTGAGTTTTTGGACATTCTTGCGAGCACAGTGCAACACTGCCGCATCGCGATGGGTATTCCCGAGCAATATGAAATTCTATTTATGCATGGTGGTGGGCACGGGCAATTTGCCGCAGTCCCGCTTAACCTTTGTCCCAATGGCAATGAAAAAGCGACGTACTTGGTTAATGGCACCTGGTCCAAACGTGCGGTGTCTGAGGCTTCAAAATACTGTAGCCCTATCGTTGTCTCCTCTGAGAGCAAAGATGGAACTTTTACCCATATCCCATCCTTTGAGCATTTGGATACAGAATCCAAGTATGTGCATCTCTGCTCGAATGAGACGGTAAATGGAATTGAGTTGCATCAGCTGCCAAAGTTGGGCATTAAAGCCCCCCTGGTGATTGACGCATCGTCAGACTTCACCTCAAAGCCGATTGATTGGGTCGGCTGCAATGTGGGCATTCTTTATGCCTGCGCATCCAAAAATATCGGTCATCCTGGGCTCACTATGTGCGTCATTCGACGGGACTTGCTGGGCACGCCCAGTCAACTCTGCCCGGGTGTACTTTGTTACACCACCAATGCCCGTGAGGGCAATTTGTGGAACACCACTGCAACCTTTAACGTCGAGGTCGTCAACATCTATATGCAGTGGATGATCGCGCAGGGTGGGGTGTATGAAATGGAACGACAAGCCATTGAGAAGTCGTCCATGCTTTACGGCCTGATTGACAATTCGAATGGCTTTTATTCCACTCCTATTGCAAATCCCTCAATCCGCAGCCGCATGAACATCCCCTTTGATGTCGATGGTGGTAATGAGGAAACCACACAGAAATTCTTGATTCAGGGCTGGGAGCGGGGAATCGTTGGCTTAAGAACATTGACCCCCTTTGGGGTAGGTAAGTACATGAGGGCGAGTCTGTACAACGGCGTCAGCATTGGCCAGGTAAAAATATTGGTCGCGTTCATGGCCGATTTTATGAAGACTCATCGCGCCAAGTAATTTTGAGCAATTAGAACAGTGACGCTTAGCAGACCGACTCAGCCAACGATTGAATGCTTGTGAGCGCTAAGCTAGACTCACGTCTTTCTTGGTAACCCGATCAGGATTAAACGCAGGCCCTCTGCTAATAGCCGCATGCCCGTCTCGCATCTGCTGCTTGCCCTGATCATCATGGCGGTCTGGGGATTAAACTTCATCGCAATGCGTTGGGCGCTTGATGACGTCGCCCCGCTGACATTTGCAGCCCTGCGATTCTCTGTCGTGCTTTTGCCATTGATTTTTTTCGTGCCCCGGCCAAAGGTGCCCTTGCGGTTGCTTCTTGGCTACGCCTCAAGCTCCTTTAGCCTGCAGTTCTGCCTGTTATTTCTTGCGGTATCGATCAATATGCCCGTGGGACTCATTTCTCTGGTGGTGCAGGGCCAGGTATTTTTCACGATAGCGCTGGCCGTCCTGATGCATCGCGATCGGCCTTCTCGCTGGCAGATGATCGGCGTCTCGGTGGGCACGCTGGGTATTGCCGCAGTGGGGGCTGATGTTGGCCAGACGATGCCGTTACTTGCTTTTATGGTCACGCTCTGCGCTGCTCTCTGCTGGGCAGTGGGCAATACCTTTGTCAAAGCGATGGGTCCAGTCAATGCAATTTCATTGGTGGTGTGGGCCTCACTGATTGCAGCAGCCACGCTGATTCCCGTCTCTCTTGTGATTGAAGGTACGGCCCCCTGGGGCGTAGCGCTCAGGCTTTTGGCCCAAGGCGACTTGGTGTTCTGGGGCAGCCTGCTATTTAACGGCTTTGGGGCGAGCTTATTGGGCTACGGTGGCTGGTCGTGGTTGTTGCGCCGACATCCGACTGCTCTTGTCGCGCCGTTTACGTTGCTCGTGCCAGTCTTCGGGCTTGGATCGGCTGCAGTCATTCTGGGAGAAGGGCTGCGGCCCGGCAGCTGGCCGGGAATCATTATGGTGTTTGTTGGTCTCGGCTTGAGTCAGGTGAGCGACCCACGCTCATGGCTTTTCTGGCGACGCAGAGGCGGCTGAAATCGACACAACGTCAGTTCAGGAGATTCCAATTAAAGTCTAAGAGGACATTTGCCCAGGACTAGCTGGCCAGTACAAATTGAAACCGAAGCTCTGATCCACGCGACGTGAGCACCAACCGAGGATCGAAGAGAAAGTCTCGCGTATTTCGAGGGTGATTCGGCAAGTAAAGCTGTGTTGTCAGCACGGACCCATTGTTGTGTTGAACTTTGACGTGAAAGTGTGGCGTGCGGCCCGGATACTCGCCCGGGATGAGCGTGTCGAGCCGAAACTCCCCCTTGGCATTTGAATACTGATGGCCACGGAGTAGATAACCCTTGTTGTCATAACGACCAAGGTCATCGGTCTGCCAGAAATCGAGTAGCACCCCGCGTATTGGCCGACAGTTGACATCCACCACGTGACCCACGATTCGCACGCTGGGCGCTTTCATGCCAGGCTCGATTAAATTAGTGCGCTCTGGCGATAACGGAGTGAAGAAAGGGCCCTCCATCTGAGGGGGCGTTGGCTTCCCGCATGAAGGGGTCGCGGGTTGTTGGGCGATCGCCTTTCGGGTGGTCAGAATAGATGCTGATGACAGGCCAGCAGATAGCGCTATGCCGCCCAGGACGAGCAATGACTGCCGCCGAGATGGTTTGGGCTTTGTAGCTGCGAGAACCTCAGCGATTAATGCGCTGACTAACGGTTCGCACTGTCGGCACTTGTTGCAGATGCACTCCTTGGCCCTGAGCTCATCAATTGAAGATATCGGGGTGCTTCGAAGGTAATCTCTAAGGTCTTCTTCCCAGACACCGTTACATACGCAAATGACTTCTGACATTCCGAAATAACCCCGTCTGTAAATGATCGACTTTCCCCCGATTGTAGAACCGTTAGAGCCTTGATTAATCTACAAAAATTGAGACAAAATGGACCTGATCTACCAGATGGTTCGCGGCGAGAACTTGCCGATTGTGGGGGGTAGGACCTGTTCGGCGTATTTAGGGAGCCTTTCGAATGAAGATTTTTCAGAAATTCCTGATAGCGCTTACACCTTTTTTATTGGGCGTGGGCGCTGCCCTTGGCCAGTCTGAGAGCGATTGGCCTAAAAAGCCGATTCGGATGATTATTTCTTTTCCCGCGGGGGGCTCCACCGATGTACTTTCTCGCGCGGTTGCTGCACCGCTAGCGGATGCGCTGGGCCAACAGGTGGTGGTGGAAAATCGCCCTGGCGCCGGTGGCATGCTTGGTCTTGGTGCTGCGGCAAAAGCTGGGACAGACGGATATACGATTCATTTGAGTGCCCTGACCAATCAGGCGATTGCCCAGGCCCTTTATGCCAACCCGCCAGCAGATCTGCGGCGTGATTTTGTACCCGTTGCATTGGTTGGCTCGGTCCCACATGTTTTGGTGGTGCACCCCAGCGTTCCTGCCAATACGGTTCCGGAGTTGATGGCCTGGATTCGTAACCAAAAAGGCAATTTGAATTACGCATCTCAGGGCAACGGAACCCTCTCGCACCTTGAATCAGAGCTCTTGCTACAACGTATCAATGCCCGCGCAGTTCATATTCCCTATAAAGGCAGTAGTTTTGCTTTGCCGGATCTCATAGCAGGCAACACGCTGATGATGTTCGATAGCCTGACGGCATCCTTGTCGCATATTAAGTCGGGCAGATTAAAAGTCATTGGCCTTGCTGCAACGGAGCGATCACCACTTCTACCAGACACACCGACGCTTATTCAGGGTGGCGTGAAAGGCTTTGATGTGGATAATCTTTTTGCGGTCTATGTGCCAAAAGGCGTTGCCACACCGATCATTGCTAAGCTTGAGCGTGAGCTTGGAAAGGTCTTGGCCTCTCAGGATCTGCGTTCGCGCATGCTAGAGCAGGGTGTGCAGTTACGATTTGAGCGGTCTACCAAGCTTTCGGAGATCACGGAGGCAGAGCATTCCAGATGGGCTCAGGTGGTCAAATCTGCGAACGTGCGTATCGACTAGAACCGTTCATGCTTTTTAGACAGCGCGTCTTCTCAAATCAAAATAATCCGATGAATTTCTCCATTCCTTTTGGGGGCGCACGGGCCCCTCTGTTTGCGCGCAATATTGTTGCCACGTCTCAACCGCTTGCGGCCCAGGCTGGATTAAGTGCTTTGCAGCGTGGTGGTAATGCCGTAGATGCAGCACTGGCGGCGGCTATTACGCTGACCGTTGTCGAGCCTGCAATGAACGGAATCGGTGGAGATGCGTTTGCAATCGTTTGGGATAACAAAAAGCTTCATGGCTTAAATGCATCGGGCCGTGCACCCCAGGCTTGGAGCAGGCAATATTTTTCTGGCCAGACGAAGATGCCCGCAGTAGGCTGGGGAAGTGTGACTATCCCGGGTGTCGTGTCTGGCTGGGTGATGCTGTCTGAAAAATTTGGAAAGCTTAAATTCGACGATCTCTTTGCATCGGCGATTGACTATGCGCAAGAGGGCTATCCAGTCTCGCCAGTGATCGCAAGGCAGTGGTCACTCGCCAAAGACACCTTGGCGCAGCAGCCTGGATTTTCAGAAAATTTTCTGCGTAATGATCAATCGCCGTTGGCTGGAGAAATCTGGAGATTTCCCCAGCAAGCAGAGACGCTTGCCGAGATTGCCCAGACAAAAGGCGAATCTTTTTACCGTGGCAGACTCGCCCGGCGAATAGCGCAGTTTGCTGCACAGACAGGCGGTGCGCTGACTGAGGCCGACCTTGATGCCCATCAGGCCGACTGGGTAGGTCCACTCGCAAGTGCCTATGGCGAAGTAGTTTTGCACGAGATTCCCCCCAATGGTTCGGGCATTGCCGCGCAGATGGCCCTGGGAATTTTGGATGTGCTTAACGCACGATCACAGGGTCAGCAGACCAGAGAACGTATTCATCTACAGGTGGAGGCCATGCGGCTTGCGTTTGCAGATGTTCATGCGCATGTCTCAGATCCCAAAACCATGCGAATTAATCCCGAGGTACTTCTTGATCGAGAATACCTGAGATCACGGGCCAAGTTAATTGATTCGCAACGTGCGGGACAGTACGTAGCAGGCGTACCAAGAAGCTCAGGTACCGTTTATCTGTGTGCCGCTGATGCATCTGGAATGATGGTGTCGTTTATTCAATCGAATTTCAGAGGATTTGGGTCGGGCGTGGTCGCGCCTGGCGGCATTGCGTTTCATAATCGTGGCAGCGCTTTTTCGCTGACTGCTGGCCACCCCAATGAAGTCGCCCCCGGGAAGCGGCCGTTTCACACCATCATTCCGGCATTTCTTACTCGAGCGGGCGAGCCGCTGATGGCTTTTGGTGTTATGGGTGGAAACATGCAGCCGCAAGGGCATCTGCAGATGGTGATGCGTTATGTTGATGACGGCTTAAATCCGCAGGCATGCTCTGATACGCCACGCTGGCGGATCAATGATGATGGTATTTTGACAGTCGAGTACAACATGCCGTCAGATGTCGTTGCAGGTCTGCGTTCATTCGGCCATGAAGTCTTGATCGCACCTGCTGATAGCCTTGATTTTGGAAGTGCGCAGGCGATTGCTCGCCTGAGCTCGGTTGATGGGTCAATCGCTTATGTGGCAGGCTCTGATCATCGGCGCGATGGTATGGCGGTGGGTTTTTAACCCAACTCCAAGGGCCTTTTGCGTTAGCTGCCCGCCTCGATTTTATTCTGTCGGACCACCTTGCCCCACCGTTCAACCTGTGAGCGGTTAAATTTGTCCAGCTCGGCGGGACCCCCCGCGATAATTTCCATCCCTTGATCCTTTAACTTCGTGGCGACCTCTGGGTCGCGCAGGACTTTGGCGATTTCAGAGTGGATTCTGTCGACGGTCGGCTTAGGAATTCCTGCCGGTCCGAACACACCCCACCATGAGTAAGCTTCAAAGCCTTTTAATCCCTGCTCTGCGACTGTTCTGACGCCTGGCATCTGTGGATCGGGCTTGAGCGAAGTGACTGCAAGCGCACGAAGCTGTCCCGCTTGGACGTTCGGGCTGAGTAAAAAGACTGATCCAATCGCAATTGGGACGTGTCCGCCTAGGGCGTCGGTCTTCAGTGGCCCGCCGCCTTTATAGGGGATATGGGTCCATCGAACGCCGAGTTCGTTGCCAATTTGCACCATAGCCAGATGGCCAAGCGAGCCGGTTCCAATCGATCCATAGCTAATACTGTCGGGCTTGGCCTTCACTGCATCGAGAAGTTGTCGGAAGTCCTTGTAAGGCGTGCTGGGATGGGCGGTTATTGCCATGGCCCCGGTTCCGATCAACGTGATCGGTGACAAGTCTTTCAGGGTGTCAAACGGCAGGCTGGGAATCAGAGATGGATTTACTGAGTGGGTATCAAAGACGACTGCGAGGGTGTGACCGTCTGGGGCTGACTTGGCCACCGCTGCAGTGCCAATCGAGCCGGAGGCGCCGACTTTATTTTCAACAATGAACTGGCCTCCGGTATTTTTGGTTAGGCGTTCCGCAAGTAGGCGGGCGACTTGGTCAACTGATCCCCCTGGGGGAAAAACTGCAGTGATATTAACGGGCCGATTGCTCGGCCAGTTTGCTGTTTGGCCGAGGGCGGCCGATGAAATACTGATTGTGATCAGACCGCCCGAAAGGCTCAGGGCAGCCAGCAGGGAGATGGGTCGACGAAAAACAGAGTGGGCCATGTCAGAGATCCTTGGCGAAATTTTTCTAATTAATATCGATCAGCGGAGATCGCGCTAGTGGGTTTACCCTCAGAGTGCCGAAAAGGTGCCAAACAGTTCAGCCGAGACGTACTTGTCCGCTATTGCTGGTTTGACTCACTGCGGGCCCACGACTAGCACCCCAACTTTATAATTTCGTTTTCAGCGGATTTTCAATCGCTCTTAACTGCAGAAACTCGGGCTGCGCGAACATGTTGGGATTATCGAGATAATCCAGAATCCAGGGAATGCTGTCGCACCCCCAGAACACCCGCTGATTCACGACAATCGTTGGCACACCAAAGATGCCCTGGCGGGCCGCCTGCTCGGTTTCTTGCGCAAGCCTGCCTTTGATCTCCGCGCTATCCGGCCGGCTGAGTGTGTTCGGCAGGCCCATATTGGCGCAAAAATCGGGCCATTCGAGGTCCGGATCCCGGCCCTGTGCCCAGACAAAGTCAAACGCCCGATCCAGCATCTCCCAGTCCGCGTTTTGTTGAAGGAACAGGCGCTGTGCTGCAACTGACGGAAAAGGATGACGCGCCGGAAACTTCATGGGAATGCCATGTTTTTTCGCACTCCAAATGCAGAAGTCATAGGTGTGGACCCGCTTTTCAGCGACTTCTGCTGGCCCTCGGTTGTCCTGAAGCCGCAGCAATCCAGGAAAAAATATCGGCTTCGGTATTAAATGCAGACGATCGGCGAGCGCTGCTTTTTGCCGAAGAAAAAGATAGGTGAAGGGAGAAATGATGTCGTAATAAAAAAACCCTTCAGTTTTTTGTGGCATGAATCGGCCTTGATCAGTTCGAAAGCTTTTGCGCTCTAGGCGCTGTGGCCCTTGATATAGGTCTCAAGAAATGAGACATGCTGGCTTAAGTCCGACATCATCTCTTTGACAACATCGCCAATTGACACCACCCCAATAACCTTATCACCTCCGAGCACCGGCAGGTGACGGATGCTACGGGTCGCCATCAGGCCCATACAAACCTCCATGGGGTCACCAAGCTTTACGGTAATCGGATCGCGGGTCATGATTTCCGAGACGCGGGTGGTTTTGGCGTCCTTGCCGGGTAGAAGTGCGCGAATCGCGCAGTCACCCTGCGAAATAATGCCCACGAGTTGATCCGAGTCGATTACCAGTACCGCTCTGACGCGGTGCTGTTTCATCATTTCCAACGCAAGCTGCACCGTATCGCCTGATGAGACGGAGATCGTGTGCTGGGTTTTTTGTAAGATGCAGTCTTTTACGGTCTTCACGGAGTGCCCCTGTTATCGTGACGGAGGTTAGGGTTTAAAACTTGTCCGCCTATTTTCGTGGCTTCAGGCCATGGACCGCAAGTGACCCCCGTGAACTCGGAATTCTGGATCTGCCGCGCTGCAAGGAGAAGGCGATTTTCGCCAAACCCCTTCCAGACAAGACAGCTTTTGATCAGGCGGGCTGAGTCGCCGCCTGAAATCCAGCCGGTAAGGTCGCAATAACGGTGCGACCCTGGCGGGCGGAGATTACTTCGGCAATCATCTCTGCGGTGCCTGCCGATAGCGTCCAGCCAAGATGTCCGTGGCCAGTGTTGTAAAAGACATTGGCTTTTTTGCCCTGTCCGACCCGCGGCATCGGGAAGCGTTCTGATTTTCCGCGCACGGGCAGTGACAGGGGTGGGGGTGGATTCCAGAGATAGGAGGTCATGTTTTCTTTCTTGGCTAAGTCTTACGGTGTGTTAATGATTTAGGGACGTGTTTCATAGACACCGAGTTTTCGGTGCAGCGGCGATTCATCTGCCATAAACAGAAACGCGGGTGCATTGGCCGAGCGGTTTTTGATGGTGATCGGCGTATAGCCCGGCGCGCATGCGGTGTCAGCTTCGCTTAATAGGAACTGGGTTTGCGCGATTTCCAGCTCGGACTGGCCTTCGATTTGATGAAACACAATCGCGGGCGAACGCGCAGGCAGCTTGAGCGTCTGCCCAGGCCGCAGCATCAGGGCATAAAAGCCAAGATTGTTTTGCACATCCTGGCCGGTTTCGGGATTCACATACGTGACCTGGACCGCCTCGAGTGCGGGCTGATTATCTGCCAGCGCTAGCAGGGACTGTCGCACCTCACTCCAGGGGTACCGGATAACGGGGTAGGCCTTGGGCTGCCGATCAAAGCTGGGCATGGGTACCACGCCGCCACTCACATAGGCGCGCTCACCATGGCCTGAGTTGACTTTTTGCCGCTCGCCTTCAATCGCATAAGAGGTCTCGGTGTAATAAATCAGCGGAAGATCCAGCACATCGAGCCAGACCACGGGATCTTTGCCCTCGTGACCATGCTCATGCCATAAGCCAGTGGGCGTGAGAATCAGGTCGCCACGGCGCATGGGGCATTTCTCTCCGTTAACAGTAGTGGTCGCGCCTTCGCCTTCAACCACCATACGGACCGCATTCGGGGTATGCCGGTGGGATGGCGCCCACTCGCCGGGCAGCAGCAGCTGCATGCCCAAATACATGGCGGCACTGGCCTGCATTTTTTCCAGACCATGCCCAGGGTTTGCCAAGACCAATACACGCCGCTCTGCTTTTTCCATGGGTGTGAGTTCACCTGCCTGAAGCAGCAGCGGCCGCATCGCCTGATACGACCAGTGCGTTGGTGTTGTTTTTCGACTCGGGATTTTTGGCGGCAAGACAGCACGCAGATTGGGCCACAAAGGCACCAGGTTTTGTTCGGTGAGCTGATCCCGATAGGCCTGGGGAAGATCTTCAAGACGTCCGAGAGATTGCATGGGGCGCTCCTTTACTGCGCTGCTGATAAGCAATTATTGACATTCCAGCTATAAAGCCACTCCACGGCATCATAGAAGCGGTCTTGGGTTCGGCCCTTCCAGAGGCTATTTCGCACGAGGCGCTCCACGCCCATGGCGTGATAGATCCTGCCCATCTCACGGCCCGACAACACAATGCGCGCAGTCCGCGCAACGCGTGCCCGCTGATAAAGATCAAGTGCTTTGGTCCAGTCGTTGGCGTGCACCCGCAGCGACTCGCCGAGTGTGACCGCATCCTCCATTGCCATGCAGGCGCCTTGGGCCATGTACTGGGTGGTGGGGTGGGCCGCATCGCCCAGCAGGGTCACCCGGCCAAAACTCCATTGGCCAATCGGTTCGCGGTCGGCAGTAGCCCAGCGCTTCCAGCTCTTGGGCAGATCAATCAATTGGCGAGGCCGGGGGCTGATGCCTTGAAAGTAGCTTTGCACTTCCTCTTTGCTGCCCTCGGTGACTCCCCACTGCTCTTGCTGGCGGCTATGAAAGGTCACCACAACGTTGTACTGCTCGCCCCCGCGCAAGGGGTAGTGGACCAGATGGCATTTTGGGCCTGCCCATAGGCTGGCTGCATTCCATTGCAAATCAGTGGGAAAGTCTGCCTTATCCACGACCGCCCGATAGACGACATGGCCGGTGATGCGTGGAGGGTCATTGACAAAGGCCTCGCGGACGACCGACTTCACACCATCGGCACCAATGAGCGCAACGCCCCGATGGGCCTTCCCGTTCTGGTCATAAGCGATGACGCCGTCTGCGTTTTGCTCAATGCGCTCAAGACGCGTGTTGGTCAGAAATTGGACGCGCCCTGTCTCTTGGGCGCCTTCTAATAAAGAAAGGTGAACATCCGCCCGATGGATCACCGCATAGGGATTGCCAAAGCGCTGACGAAAGGCCTCGCCGGTCTCCAGTCGACCAATCAACGACTCATCGATGGCGTCATGCATGATCATGCAATCGGTGTAGACCGCGCGGCCCCGGGCCTTATCGCCCACGCCTAAGGCATCGAAGGCATGAAACGCATTTGGCCCAAGTTGAATGCCTGCACCGATCTCACCGATGGCAGGCGCCTGCTCAAGCACGAGAACCTCAAAGCCCTGTCGGACGAAGGCCAGCGCTGCGGCCAGGCCGCCGATTCCGCCGCCGGCCACGATGACGGGGCCGCCCGTGGGTGATGCCATGGCTGCTCTCCTTTTGGATATGGGTCTGATAAAAGTAAGTGTACTAACGATTAGTATAAGGATAAAATGGTGGGCGTCAAGACTTTTCTAAACAGAGGTGTCAGATGCCAGGGGCAAAAGAGTGGCCGCCAGCGGGCTTTCACGACATGCCGGGACACTACATACGGCGGCTGCAACAGATTGCGGTGGCGGTGTTTTTGCAGGAGCTTGAGTCGGTTGGCGTGACCCCGATTCAATATGCGGTCTTGCAGGCAGTGCGCGAGGCGCCCGGCTCGGATCAGCGTAGCCTTGCGGGCATGATCGGTCTGGACACCTCGACCATGGTCGGCGTGGTGGAGCGCCTGGAGTCCAGAGGCCTGGTGCATCGTGGCAGCACGCGGGCGGATCGGCGTGTTCGGCTCTTGACGCTAACAGAGGAGGGGCAGTCGGTCGTGGCGAAGATGCAGCCGCTGGTGAATCGGGCGCAGGAGAAAATACTTGCACCACTGTCAAAAACAGATCGCAAAGAATTTATGCGGATGATCAAGATTTTGGTCTCCACCAATAATGATTTAAGCAGAGCACCAAGCGAGGGGGTTTAAGCCATGCTGCGACTACATAGCTATTGGAGATCATCGGCGTCTTATCGTGTCCGCATTGCCTTGGGTCTCAAGGGCTTAACGTTTGAGCATTTAACGGTGAACCTTCTGAAAAATGAACAGGGCCAGCCGGAATTCACTGCGCTGAATCCCGAGGGCCTGGTGCCGCTGCTCGAACACGATGGACTGCGTTTATCGCAGTCCACTGCAATCATTGAATACCTCGAGGAGGCCTTTCCCAGCCCAGCACTCATGCCGGCTGATCTGCAGGGCCGGGCCCGCGTGCGGGCAATTTGCCAGATGATTGCCTGCGATATTCATCCGCTAAATAACCTCAGGGTGCTGAAGTATCTGACGGGTGATGCTGGCCTGTCCTCCGAGCAAAAAGACACCTGGTATGCCCACTGGGTTCGTGTTGGGCTGGGCGCAGTTGAAAAGCGGCTGGCTGAAAGCGCAGCCGGCCAGTTTTGTCACGGCGATTTGCCCGGCATGGCCGATTGCTTTTTGGTACCGCAGGTGGCCAACGCGCAGCGGATGAATGTGGATATCACGCACCTGAGGCGGGTGGTGGAGATTAACGCTCGCTGCATGGGGCTTCCCGCATTTCAGCAGGCCCAGCCTTCGGCCTGCCCGGATGCGGTTGCGGCTTAGGGGTACCCCTTAAAATGATAATCAAGAAGGAGAGGTAACCATGGGCAAGCTGACAACCCATGTTCTGGATACTGCAAATGGCGTTCCGGGTGCTGGGATTTCGGTTCGGCTTTTCCGAATTGATGGCGGCCGCAAGGAGTTAAAAGCAGTCAAGACCAATCACGATGGCCGTTGCGATCAGCCCCTGCTGGAGGGCGATGCATTGGTTGCCGGCATTTATGAGTTGGAGTTTGCTGCAGGCGAGTACTTTCGTGCTCGCGGCACCGCTTTGGCGCAGCCGCCGTTTGTCGGCGATGTGGTGCTGCGTTTTGGAATTGGTGACGGCAGTCAGCACTACCACGTGCCCCTTTTGGTTTCACCGTGGAGTTACTCCACCTATCGCGGCAGCTAAACCTCCCCGGTAGCGGGATTGCGGAGAACTTATGGACGCCTATTTGCTTGACTGGGTCAATCTTTTACTGCGGTGGGCCCACCTGATTGTCGGCATCGCCTGGATTGGTGCGTCGTTTTATTTCGTGATGCTGGATAACTCGCTGACATCGCCAAAAAAAGCTGAAGATGCGCAACGTGGTGTTCATGGTGAGCTCTGGGCGGTGCACGGTGGAGGTTTCTATTGCAGCCAGAAGTTTCTGACAGGGCCAAAAGGCGAGCCGCTGAGCGATAACCTGCATTGGTCGAAGTGGGAGGCATATTCCACCTGGATCACCGGCATGGCCTTATTGGCGCTGATTTACTGGGTTGGAGCCTCTACCCATCTGGTCGATGCGCGCGTGATGGCGCTCAGTCCAATGGCAGCCGTCGCGGTGTCGATTGGCTTTCTGAGCCTGGGCTGGGTGGTTTACGATGTGTTGTGCAGAAATTTGGTGGGCCAAGAGGGGCTTTTGGCTTTCTTGGTGTTTGTGTTTGTGTTGCTCTGCAATTACGGTCTACATCAGATCTTTTCTGCCCGGGGTGCCTACATTCATGTGGGGGCGATGCTCGGCACGATGATGGCGGCCAATGTCTTTTTCCATATCATTCCGGGTCAAAAGCGGATGGTGGAGCAGATTCGGGCAGGCCAGCCGGTGGATTCACAGCCCGGAATCATTGGTAAGCAGCGTTCGGTGCACAACACATATTTCACGCTGCCGGTGCTGTTCATCATGATCAGCAATCACTATCCGATGACATACGCCCATAAGTACGGCTGGCTGGTGCTGGCCATCATCATGTTGGCGGGTGTTTTAATTCGGCAATTCTTTGTGCTGCGGCATCGCGGCGAGGTGAAGTGGTGGCTGCCGCTTTCAGGCATTGTGCTGCTGGCCGTGCTGGTGGTGGTGATGGCGCCTAAACCCATCGACGCCACGGGCCGCAAAGTATCTTTTGCCGAGCTCAACACCGTGATTCAGAAACACTGCACGGTATGTCATGCAGAAAAGCCGTCTTGGGTCGGCTTTGCCCAGGCCCCAAAGGGCGTGATGCTGCAGAGCCCCGAGCAGATTTCCCAGCATGCTGCCAAGATTGCGGAGACCGTGGCAAGCGGCTATATGCCACTTGCCAATGTGACTCAGATGAGCGATGAGGAGCGCCGAATCATCGCCGCCTGGGCGGCTCAAGGGTCGAATACAAAAAATTAATTCGCATTGACACCATGACTGAATCCACGATTGATTTACAACAAACCGGCAAGATTCTTGCGCTTTGTCAGCGCGGCAAGCAGGCCTTTCAAGCGCAGCTCGATGGCATCTACGAGCATTCGCCCTGGATCGCTGAGCGGGCATGGGGCCATCAGCCTTTTGAGAGCTTGGATGCCCTGCATGCGGCACTGGTCGTGGTGGTCCAGCAGGCAAGCCGTGATGAGCAGCTGGGCCTGATTCGGGCCCACCCCGAGCTTGCTGGTAAAGAGGCCGAGGCTGGCGCGTTGACCGCTGCCTCAACCGCCGAGCAGCGAGGCGCCGGGCTCAACGCCTGCACGCGTGAGGAATTACAACGTCTGCGAGAATTAAACGCTGGCTATCGGGCTAAGTTTGGTTTTCCGTTTGTGATTGCGGTGAAGGGATTAACCCGCACACAAATCATGGAGGCGATGCAGGCCCGGACCGCCAATAGCCTTGAGGTCGAATTTCAGGCCTGCCTGGAGCAGATCTATAAAATAGCCCGCTTTCGGCTCGATGCTTTGTTCCAATGATGTCAAACCGTAAGCCAAGCACTGCGCAGGCCCTCTATCCAAGAGACTTGATTGGCTATGGCCGCAATCCGCCGCAGGCCCGTTGGCCGGGCAAGGCCCGTATTGCGGTCCAATTTGTGCTCAATTACGAGGAAGGTGGGGAGAACTCCGTGCTGCACGGCGATGCAGGCAGCGAGCAGTTTTTGTCGGAGCTTTTTGCGCCAGCCAGTTATCCGGATCGTCACCTGTCCATGGAAAGCATTTATGAGTATGGGTCCCGTGTCGGGGTCTGGCGCTTTTTGCGTGAGTTCGAGCGCCGCGGCCTGCCGATGACAATCTTTGGTGTGGCCATGGCCTTACAACGCCATCCTGAACTCACCCAGGCATTTTCCGAACTCGGCCATGAAATTGCCTGCCATGGCTGGCGCTGGATTCATTATCAGAGTGTGGATGAGGCCATCGAGCGCGAGCACATGCTGCGGGGTACAGAAATTATTCGCCAGCTCACCGGAGAGATGCCCCTCGGCTGGTACACCGGCAGGGATTCGCCAAACACACGGCGGCTCTTGGTCGAGCAGGGCGGCTATCTCTATGACTCGGATTACTACGGCGATGACCTTCCGTTTTGGATGGAAGTCAAAAAATCCGACGGTGAGTCGGCACCCCATCTGGTGGTGCCGTATACCTTGGATACCAATGACATGCGGTTTGCCTTGCCGCAGGGCTTTTCACACGGCGATGAATTCTTCGAGTACCTCCGGGATGCGTTTGATGTCATGTACGCCGAGGGCGAAGAACATCCCACCATGATGAGCATTGGCATGCATTGCCGGCTGTTGGGACGTCCGGCGCGTTTCAAGGCCCTGCAGAAGTTTTTAGATCATATTGAAAAGCATGATCGGGTCTGGGTCTGTCGCAGAATCGATATCGCCAAGCACTGGATCAAAGAGCATCCGTTTAAAAGTAGTGAAACCTAATCAGGAGAATGTATGGCAAGTCATGTAGCGGGCCCTCCCATCATCGCGCCGGCAGCAGAGCTGCCGGAGTGGGCAAAATGCTCGGTCGATCTTGCGAATCCACGCCTCGGCGCCAAGGCGCTTTTTGCCAGTGATGATTTTTTTGCTGAAGTCGGGCGGATGCTCAATCCAGAGCCGGCCCAATTTATTCCTGGAAAATTCGACACCAATGGCAAGTGGATGGATGGCTGGGAGTCGCGACGAAAGCGGGTGGCAGGCCATGATTGGGCCTTCGTGCGGCTCGGCGTGAAAGGCGTGATCCGTGGTTTTGATGTCGATACAAGCCACTTCACGGGTAACTATCCACCTGCGGTCTCAATCGAGGCAACAGTCTCGGCGACCGATGAAATAGAGCAATTAAAGTCTGCCACTTGGACCGAGATTCTGTCGGCCACGCAGCTTGGGCCAAGCCGCCATCATCTGCTGCAAATCGACTCATCGGCTGCCTGGACTCACCTGCGGGTCAATATGTTTCCGGATGGCGGTATTGCCCGACTGCGGGTCTATGGCCAGCCCACCGGTGCGCTGGAAAAACATACCGCCACTGATGTCATGGATCTCGTGGCAATGGAAAATGGTGGCCGGCCGGTGTCATGGAACGACGCCAGCTTTGGATCATCGGTGGCCAGTCTGCTGCTGCCCGGCCGCGGCGTGAATATGGGCGATGGATGGGAGACCCGCCGCCGACGTGAGCCTGGCAATGACTGGTGTGTGCTGGAGCTCGGCGCACCCGGCATCGTGGAAAAAATTGAGGTCGATACTGCTTTTTTCAAAGGAAACTATCCCGACGGCTGCTCGCTTCAGGCGGCCTTCGTTGAAGGCGGCACTGATCAGTCGATTACCACGCAGTCCATGTTTTGGCAGGAGCTCTTGCCGCGCCAAAAACTGCAGATGGATGCGGTGCATAGCTTTGAAAAGGAAGTGGCAAAGCTGGGAAAGATTTCTCATGTCCGATTTAACATTTTTCCCGATGGCGGCGTCTCGCGGCTTCGCCTGTTTGGCCGGCTCGGGAAATAGGGGCCCTTTATGATTGAGTTGAAATGTGAATTGCTGACCCGCGAGGCCTTTGTCCCATTTGGTGATGTCATCGAGGCAAGTGATGTGGCAAAGCATTACACGATCAACGCGGGCAACACCGAGCGCTATCACGACTTAGCAGATGTCCATGTCGGGCAGGACGGCAAGGCCATCGTGTCGATTTTCCGTGGCCAGCCGCGCGTACTTCCCTTTATTGTTTCCATGATGGAGCGTCACCCAAAAGGAAGCCAGGCCTTTGTGCCGATGTCGGGCAGGCCCTATCTGGTCGTTGTGGCCGATCCGAAAAGCGCACCCGGCGCAAAGGATCTGCGGTGTTTTCTGGCCCGTGCGGACCAGGGCGTGAACTATGCGCCGGGTGTCTGGCATCACCCCCTGCTTGCACTGCAGGAGACCTCAGATTTTCTGGTTGTGGATCGCAGCGGCCCGGGCGATAACTGCGATGAGGTGCCGCTGAACGAATCGGCAGTCATTCGCGCGCTGGGCTAGTTCGGCGGTCGCGCCTGCAGGCCACGATCGGGCCGGGATTGGGGTTTCCCACGGAGACTTTCCCGGCCAGATTTCCCTATAATCTGCATGCCACAAATATCTGCCGGTTTATTGGCACCACAAAGGGAGACAAGCATCGTGAAGCGCACATCTATTTACTCGGCCCTCGCGCTGGCCACTGGCCTGATTGGAACCACCCTGTCTGCACAAGCCCAGACAGCCCAGCAGCCAATTATTTTAAAAGTGCACCATTTTCTCGGAGCCCAGACGATCCAGCATACAACGATGCTGGGCGACTGGTGTAAGGCGCTGGCAAGAGATTCGAAAGACCGTCTGCAGTGCCAGATTTTCCCGTCAATGCAGTTAGGCGGCACCCCACCTCAGCTCTATGATCAGGCCAAAGATGGTGTGGCCGATGTGGTCTGGACAGTGGCGGGCTATAGCGCCGGACGTTTCGCCCGTACCCAAGTATTCGAGTTGCCGTTTGTGATGACCAATGCCGAGGCCACCAGCCGCGCCGCATGGGACTTTGTGCAAAAGCACGCAATGGATGAGCACAAAGATGTCAAGCTCCTGGCTGTGCATGTTCATGGCCCCGGCGTTCTTTTTTCAAGAAACAAGCCCATCACCAAGCTGGAAGACTTAAAGGGCATGAAGTTTCGTGCACCGACAGCGAACGTGACCCGCATGCTGGGCATCATGGGTGCTACTCCGGTGGGTATGCCGGTGCCCCAGGTGCCTGAGGCGCTCAGCAAAGGTGTGATCGATGGCGCGGTGATTCCCTATGAGGTCGCGCCCGGTCTCAAAGTAAATGAACTCACTAAGTTCGCGACCGAGACGGATCCGAAGTCCCCAGCGCTATACACCACGGTGTTTGTGGTGCCGATGAATAGGGCCAAGTACGACTCTCTGCCCGCAGATCTTAAGGCCGTGATTGATAAAAACTCCGGCCGTGAGTTCTCTGCGTTCCTGGGCAGGACACAGTGGGGTAATGATGTCCCCGGCCGCAAGATCTTCACTGAAACTGCGGGCTACACCATTAACCAGCTTTCGGCAGCTGAGTTGGAACGGTGGCGCAAGGCCACGAGTGAAATCGACGACACCTGGGTCGCCGACATGAACAAGCGCGGCCTGAATGGCAAGGCCATGCTGCAAGACGCTCTCGATCTGATTAAGCAGTACACCAGGTAAGCCAACGACCGGCTGCAATGCCCATGCATTGCAGCCGGTACCTTGTTAAGCTCAGCCCAGAATGTTAAAGGGCAGCGATGGCTGAACTCCTTTCTGCAGAGGATCCTCGCCAGCACACGGGTGTGGCAAGGATATTGAATGGCCTGTGCAAGACATTCGCCGTAGGCGGTGGCCTAGCACTGATTGGCATGGCCATCATGTCACTCGTGAGCATTGTGGGCCGCGCAGTGTTCGATGCGCCGCTATTGGGTGACTACGAGCTGGTACAAGCGTTTTGCGCTGTCGCGGTGAGCCTGTGGCTGCCTTACACCCAGTGGATTGGCGCCAATGTGATTGTTGATTTCTTCACGACCCGGACATCGGCCCGATTCAATGCCGTGTTGGATGCAGCGTCAATGCTGATGTTGGCCGGTTTTTCTGCGGTTATTGCATTACGCAGCTGGACTGGTTTGGTTGACCTTAAAGGCTCGGGCGACTCCTCCATGTTGCTCGAGATCCCGACCTGGATTGTGTACGTGCCGATTGTGGCCTCGTTTATGCTGCTGGTCGCGGTATGCCTCTATGGCCTTTTGGAAAAATTCCAGATTATTCGTGGCCGGGCCCGCCCCGCGGGCCCATCACAGGGAGTGCAGGCATGACGGGCGTCGAATGGGGCGCCGTGATGTTTGGACTGCTACTGGTGCTGCTGGCGTTGCGCGTGCACATCGCCATCGCAATGATGCTGGCGGGGTCCATTGGCTACATCGTTGTATATGGTGTCGACCCGCTGCTGAATTATTTTAAGAATGCCGCTTATGCCCGCTACTCGGTCTATGACCTCTCGGTAGTGCCCTTATTTTTGCTGATGGGCCAGTTCGCCACCCACGGCGGCCTGTCGCGCGCCCTGTTCCGGGCGGGCAATGCGTTTATCGGGCACTGGCGTGGCGGTATGGCCATGGCAGCGGTGGGCGCCTGCGCGGGCTTCGGTGCGATCTGTGGATCATCGCTGGCAACCGCTGCCACGATGGGACAGGTGGCTTTGCCGGAGTTGAAAAGCCATGGCTATTCGCAGCGGCTCTCGACCGCAGTTGTGGCGGCGGGTGGCACACTGGGAATTCTGATTCCGCCATCTGTCCCGCTGGTGATTTATGCCATTCTTGCTGAGCAAAACATCGCTAAGCTCTTTATGGCTGCGTTTATTCCGGGAATCATTGCCGCTATTGGCTACATGATGGTGATTGGCATCATTGCTCGGGTAAGGCCCTCGGATGCACCCGCCGGCGATCGCTACACTTGGGCGCAGCGTCTACGTTGTCTGGCTGAGACCTGGCCGGTTTTGTTAATTTTTACGGTGGTAATTGGCGGAATCTACGGTGGATTTTTCACACCAACAGAGGCTGCTTCAATTGGCACTGTCACGACCGCTCTCGTTGCGTGGAAATCAGGCGGACTCAGGGGCAAGGGTTTGGCGGAGTGCATCTACGGTGCCGCGGCCGCTACAGGCATGATCTTCATGATTCTGCTTGGGGCCGATGTTTTTAATGTCTTTTTGGCCCTCACGCGCATGAATATCGAGCTTGCAGCATGGGTGAAGGCCTTGGACGTATCACCCATCATGGTGCTGTTTGTAATTATTTTTATCTATCTGGTGCTCGGCTGCATCATGGATAGCCTTTCGATGCTGATGCTGACAATTCCGATTTTCTTTCCGATCATTATGGGCATCGATCTGATGGGCTTAAGCCCTGAAGACAAGGCGATCTGGTTCGGCATTCTTGCGCTCATGGTGGTCGAGATTGGCCTTATCACGCCGCCTGTTGGGATGAACGTATTCATTATTAGCAGCATGGCGAAAGATGTCCCCATGAAAGAGACATTCCGTTATGTGATGTTCTTTTTGGCAAGCGATCTTTTACGAATTCTGTTGATCGTATTCGTGCCAGCTGTCGCGCTGATTGCGCTTAAGTTTTAGCCGGACAAGCCAGCCCTTATTTGGGTGTCATCATTGCGATCGCGGCTTTGATGAGCGCCTGCGGCTGATCGCGGTGCGGCGAGTGGCCGCAGTTGGCAAGCTCAAGCAGTTGGGTCTGGGGCAGCCGGCGGGCGATGCCTCGGATCTGCTCAAGGCTTCCATATTCGTCGTTTAGGCCTTGCACGGCGAGAAGCGGGCAGGGGATCGTGACAATCTCATCTTCAATTGACCAGCGCTTAAATCGAGGATCAAGCCAGATGCGATTCCATCCCCAGAAGGCGGAGTCGGGGTCCTGATGGTAGCGGCCAAGTTTGTCGCGCAAGTCAGTCTCAAGGTACTCCTGGCGGGCTTTCTCAATGCTGGTGACTGTTAATTCCTCAACCATGATGTGTGGTGCAAGGACAATCGCACCGGCCAACTGTTCGCCATAGCGGGCGGCATAGAGCAAGGTAATCGATCCGCCATCGCTGTGGCCAAAAAGCCAGACGCGATCTCGTGCAGGATTGATCCCGAGCTGCTCCATAAGTGCTGGCAAGACCTCGTGGGCCTGCCGATGCATGAAGTCCAAATCCCAGACTTCATCGGCGGGCCGTGGTGTGGAGCGGCCATAGCCCGGGCGTGAATAGACAAGCCCTCGGCAGCCTGCTGCCTGGCATAGTGTGTCGGGAAATTGCCGCCACATTGAGATCGACCCCAGGCCCTCATGCAGAAAAATCATCACGGGGGCGTTGGGATCTTGCAGACCAACCCACTGAAACTCGATACTTACATCGCGGTTAGCCCAGTGCAGTTCAATAAAACCGTGTTGCGGTGTCACTGCACTGCGCCCCTGTTGCGCTCAAGCTCACGAAGCTTAAAGCGCTGTATCTTGCCTGTAGCGGTCTTGGGTAGTTCGGCAATCAACTCAATCATGCGTGGATATTTATAGGGCGCAAGACGATCTTTGAGAAAGGATTTAAGTTCAGCCTCTTGGACTGACTGCCCCGGCTTCACAACAACAAAGGCCTTGGTCTTGGTCAGGCCCTCATGGTCCTCTACGCCAATCACAGCCGCTTCCAGAATGGCCGGATGCTGCATGAGTGTCGCTTCGACTTCAAAGGGAGAGACATAAATGCCACTGACTTTGAGCATGTCATCGCTGCGGCCGGCGTAGGTAAATGTGCCGTCTTCGTTTTCAACGTACTTATCCCCGCTTTTGGTCCATGCGCCCCGAAAGGTCTCGTTGCTTTTTTCGCGGTTATTCCAGTACATCAGTGCTGCGCTTGGGCCACTGATAAAGAGGTCGCCGACTTCTCCCTTTTTGGCAGGGTTGCCGGACTCATCGCGCAGTTCAATCTGGTACCCCGCGACGGGCCAGCCAGTGGTGCCATAGCGGATGCGGCCAGGGACATTCGAGAGAAAAATATGCAGCATCTCGGTCGATCCAATGCCATCGACAATCTCGACACCATAGTGCTTGGTGAAACGCTCACCGAGCTCGGCAGGCAGTGCCTCGCCTGCTGAGGAGCACATCCGAAGCGCGACTTCGCTGCGCGCTGGAAGGCTGGGAGAGGCCAGCATGCCGGCATAGCCGGTCGGTGCGCCAAAAAATACGGTGGCTTTCTCTGTCGTCCAGCGCTTAAAGACTGCATCTGGTGTGGGTCGCTCGGCCATCAGCACTACGGTGGCGCCAACTGAAAGCGGAAAGCTCAGGCCATTGCCGAGCCCGTAAGCGAAAAATAACTTTGCTGCAGAAAAGCAGATATCGCTTTCCTTCAGCGCCAGCACGCCTTTACCGTAAAGCTCAGCAGTCCAGAAAGGATTCAACTGGGTATGGACTGTACCTTTGGGTTTGCCGGTTGAGCCTGAGGAGTAAAGCCAGAATGCGATTTCATCAGCGGCGGTATTGGCCGGCTGGGCCAGGCCCGGGGCCTTTAGGAGATCGGCCAGACGCTGTGTTCCCGAGGGCGCTGCCGCCGGGGTGGAGACCACGATTTGGCGGACCTGATGTTGGCCTTGTGCGAGGGCCGCCTGCAGTGTGGGCAGCAGGGCTTCGGAGACCAGTGCTGCCTTTGCCGCGCTGTGCGCGAGCATGTAGGCGTAGTCATCGGCTGCCAGTAGGGTATTGACGGCAACAGGAACAATGCCAGCATAGATTGCGCCAAGAAAACTGACGGGCCAATCATTGCAGTCATGCATCAGTAAAAGTACCCGATCTTCGCGCTCTAAGCCCAGATTTAATAGGCTCTGGGCCATGCTGCGAATGGCTTGGTCGAGCTCGCCATAGCTCATCTTGCCCTGATCATCAATAAATGCGGTTTTTTGAGGCCGCTTTGCATTGATCCCCATCAGGTGTTGGGCAAAATTAAATGATGCTCCGGGGTGGTGCGTCGATAGATCGACTGTCATGGTTGTCTCCTCGTTTGCCCCACGGTCATGCCGTGAGTTTCTCTAAGATGTTGCTGCTTGCCTGAATTGCGCTGCGTTGATGGTAAAAATGCAGGGCCCTTGGTCCGCCCAATTCCTCACCTCCGCCGGCCCGGCCCGGGCCGCCATGCAGCGACTGCGGCATCACGTTGCCATGGCCGGTATGCTGCGCGCCGACCTCAGGCGAAATCACATGAATGCGGCCGTGGCTGCTGGCCAAATCAATTGCCGCTGCAGCAAGCGTGGTGTTATCCGCCCCGAACACCGAACAGACCAGCGAACCTTCACCACGGCGAATCAGTGCTGTGGCGCGATCGGGCGTCTCGTAGGCCATCAGCGTTGCCACCGGACCAAAGACTTCGACCTCATGCACGATCGATACCGATTCCGGATTTTCGGTGCCCAGTAGCACGGGTCCGACACAGCAGGCGACTGCCGGATCGGCATCGATCAGCGCAGTTTTTCGGCCATCAAAAAGCGTTGCGATATGGGCCTGCAGCTGTGCAATTCCATGGGTGACCGTCGTGAACTGCTCGCGATTGACCAGGGCCCCCATGCGGACTGTTTCGTTACGCGGATTGCCCACCGTCGTCTTGGCAAGCCGAGCGCTTAAGGCCTCTGCGGCAGCGTTGTAGTGGGCGCGTGGCACGAAAATCCGACGAATTGCCGTGCATTTCTGGCCTGATTTCTGAGTCATCTCGCGGGCTGCTTCCTTGATGAGAAGATCAAAGGCTTCGCTGCCCGGAACCGCATCCGGCATGAGCAGGGCGCTATTGACGCTATCTGCCTCAATATTCACGCGCACCGAATGCTTGGCGACCGCAGGGTGCATGCGGATTTTCTCTGCGGTGTCGGCAGAGCCCGTAAATGAAACGACATCAAAAGGCGCGAGCGCATCTAAAAGCCCCGCGGAACTTCCGCAGACAATCGAGAGTGCACCCGGCGGGAAAATTTTCGCATCGACCACATCTTGCACCATCTGATGGGTGAGCCATGCAGTCGAGGTTGCAGGCTTGACAATTACCGGCACGCCCGAGAGCAGTGCAGGGGCTGCTTTTTCCCAAAGCCCCCAGCTCGGAAAATTAAATGCATTGATAAAAAGCGCTACGCCGAGCCGTGGTACCAATACATGCTGAGATTGAAAAAGCGGCTCTTTTCCGAGGCGTGCGGCTTCGCCATCGAGTAAAAACTTTTGTTCACCGAGTTTCTCGCCGATCTTGGCGTAGGTAGAAAGGGTATAGATGCCGCCATCAATATCCACGGCAGAATCATTTTTTACTGTAGCGCTATTTGCCGTTGCAATTTCATAGTAGCGATCCCGATTGGACTGCAGGACTTTCACTGCGGCGGTCAGTAGTGCTGCACGCTGCGCATAAGACATCGCACGCAGCGCAGGCCCTGCGCTCTCGCGGGCGAAAGCAAAGCCCGCCTTCAGATCTAATCCGCTGCTGGCCACACGCACCAGGGATTGGCCGGTCACAGGGTCGCTTAACACAGCGCCATCATCAGCGCCGGATTGCCATTGGCCGCCCAGATAGTTGAGTAATTTTTCAGTCACGTGAACTCTCTTTGTTTTTAAAGTGGATGCGGCTTAGTGCTCAGCGGGTGAATTCGATTTGGCCTTCGGGCAGCAGATAAAGCACCAGTGCCCGCCCGCCCGTTACCGTGGGCTTGTGCGCGCTGCCGGGCGGATAGACCAGCCAGCCTTCGCTGCGCCCATCGAATGCGGCCGGCCCCTCGATGGGCATGATCAGATCGATCTCGCCCTGGGGGTGGGCATGGTGGGGCCCAACAATGTCGTTCATATCCACGACATCGACCGAAAATCCGTGGAGCTCAGCATCGGGCTTAAAAATGCGGCCGTATCGAATGCCGCCGCCCTCGCGATTGCATAGCCACCCTTCGGCAACGCCTGTCTCGCAGGATTGCTTCAGGGCCTTGAAGGTTACAGAGCCTGCACCGTGATGGGTGTTCAGCCAGGCATCCAGATCGGCATTCAGCGGGCGGCCAGCGATTTCTCGGGTGAGGCTGGCGATTTGTTCTTTAAACAGGCCTTGCGACATGCTGGAGTCTCCTTTTAAGCGGTCCGGCTGCAGTTGCAGGCGTCGGACGCTATTGCGATGAAAAATTTTATGAAGTATTGTGCAGCTGTGAACGATAAAACTCGGGAACCGGCATGTCAAGCACTATAGTTCATAATCAGGAAAGCCCCTTTCAGAAAGATGGGGATGAGGGCAGCCCCCGCGATCCCTTCCTTACAGCGCTCGGAGAGCGGGTGCGGGCAGCCAGAGGCAGAAGGGGAATGACCCGTCGCGCCCTGGCAGAGGCCGCCCAGGTCTCGGATCGGCACCTGGCCAATCTCGAGTATGGGATTGGCAACCCCTCGATGCTGGTGCTGCTTCAGGTCTCGCGGGCATTGCAATGTCCGTTGGCAGAATTAATTGGCGATACCACCACCTCGAACCCCGAGTGGCTGCTGATTCGCGAGCTGCTGGGCAATGCAGATGAGGCGACGCTTCGGCGTGTACGAATTCAGATCGCCGAACAGCTGGGCTTGGGCGGCAGCCGGCCGGCACGCAGCCCGCGGATTGCCCTGGTGGGCCTGCGCGGCGCTGGAAAATCCACGCTGGGCCGCATGCTGGCTGATGAATTGGGCTTTCCATTCATTGAGCTCAGCAAGGAAATTGAGAAGTTTGCGGGCTGTAGCGTCTCCGAAATCCAGGGCCTTTACGGCGTCAATGCGTATCGGCGTTATGAGCGGCGGGCCCTTGAGGAAACCATTCAGATCTACTCCGAGGCGGTCATTGCCACACCCGGCGGCTTGGTCTCCGATCCAGCAACCTTTAATTTGCTGCTGTCGCATTGCACGACGGTCTGGCTTCAGGCCAAGCCCGAAGACCATATGAACCGGGTGCGCGCCCAGGGGGACCTGCGGCCCATGGCCGCCAGCAAAGAGGCGATGGAGGACCTGAAGACCATCCTTGCCGGCCGCGCCGCCTTTTATTCCAAGGCTGACCTGGCCTTGGACACCAGCGCCCAGGGCATCGATGAGACCTTTGGGCTCCTAAGGGAGATGGTCCGGGGTGCCCTGGAGCTGGTGGAATAACCCCATAAAAGATATGAAATAAAGTGCTTGATATCTGAATTAAGTGCACTATGATGCCTATCAGAAACGATAAATGCACTATTTTTCAAGGAGACTTTCGTGACCACCGCCAACCCGATTGTTGAGTACCAGACCCACCCATCGAAGTACCACCACATCAAGCTGTCGTTTAACGGCCCCGTTGCCCAGCTGATGGTGGATATCGATGAAAACGCCGGCCTTCGTCCGGGCTACAAACTCAAACTCAATAGCTATGACCTTGGCGTCGATATCGAGTTAAACGATGCGCTAAACCGGATTCGGTTTGAGCACCCCGAGGTCCGCTCAGTGGTGGTGACCAGTGGCAAAGACCGAATTTTTTGCTCGGGCGCCAACATTTTTATGCTCGGCCTTTCCAGCCATGCCTGGAAAGTGAATTTCTGCAAGTTCACCAACGAAACCCGTAACGGTATCGAAGATTCCAGCAAGCACAGCGGCCTGAAGTTTATTGCGGCTGTAAATGGTGCCTGTGCAGGGGGTGGATATGAACTTGCGCTGGCCTGCGACGAGATCATTCTGGTCGATGACCGTTCCTCGGCGGTGAGCCTGCCCGAGGTGCCGCTGCTGGGCGTGCTGCCCGGGACCGGCGGCCTGACCCGCGTGACCGATAAGCGGCATGTGCGTCACGACTTAGCCGATATCTTCTGCACGACCACTGAAGGCGTTCGCGGTCAGAAGGCGAAAGATTGGCGGCTCGTTGATGAGATCGCCAAGCCCGCGCAATTTAATGATGCAGTTCAAAAGCGGGCCATGGAACTGGCGGCACAAAGTGATCGGCCTGCAGATGCAAAAGGGGTTGAGCTCACACCTTTAAATCGCACCATCGATGCGAATTCAGTGAAATATCAGTATGTCTCCGTTGAAATTGACCGTGTGCAGCGCACCGCGACCTTTATCGTCCGCTCAGCTGCTGGCGCGATTGCCAACACGCCGGATGCAATGGTGGCCCAGGGCGCCAACTGGTACCCGCTGCAGCTTGCCCGCGAGCTTGATGATGCAATTCTGCATATGCGCACCAATGAGCTGGATGTCGGCACCTGGCTCATCAAGACCGAAGGCGATGCGAAATCGGTGCTGGAAATGGATGCAATTTTGTTGGCCAACCAGCAGCACTGGTTTGTCCGCGAAACAATTGGCCTGCTGCGCCGTGTGTTAAGCCGCTTGGATGTCTCCTCACGCAGCCTTTTTGCGCTGATTGAGCAGGGATCGTGTTTTGCCGGAACATTTCTGGAGCTGTCTTTGGCCTGCGATCGCAGCTACCAGCTTGCGCTGCCGGATGACCAGACAGGGGCACCAAAGATTGCACTCTCAGAAGTGAATTTTGGTCTCTATCCAATGGCCACGGGCCAGAGCCGAATCGGCCGACGCTTCTATGAAGAAGCCGCCCCGGTGGCAGCCGCCAAGGCAGCGATCGGCAAGACGCTGGATGCGGATGCGGCCCTCGCGTTGGGATTGATCACCAGCAACCCCGACGATATCGATTGGGCAGATGAGGTCCGCATTGCAATCGAGGAGCGCTCTGCAATGTCGCCGGATGCTTTAACCGGAATGGAGGCTAATCTGCGCTTTAACGGCAGCGAGACCATGTTTACCCGAATTTTTGGCCGCCTGACCGCCTGGCAGAACTGGATTTTTCAGCGGCCGAATGCCGTTGGCGAGAAGGGCGCATTAAAGGTCTACGGAAAAGGCGAGAAGGCTGCTTTTGATTGGAATCGAGTCTAAAGCCCCGATAGGGCTGATGAGAGAAACTTTTTTAAAACGCAATTCATAAGACGAGGAGTCGAGCATGTCGAGCATCAACTACAGTGAGAAGATCCCCAATAACGTGAACCTGAGCGAGGACCGCACCCTGCAGCGGGCCCTGGAGCAGTGGCAGCCCAACTATCTGAGCTGGTGGAACGATATGGGCCCCGAGGGCAGCCAAAACTTCGACGTGTATCTGCGTACCGCCACCAGCGTCGATCCCCAGGGCTGGGCCCAATTTGGCCACGTCAAGATGCCCGACTACCGCTGGGGCATTTTCCTAAATCCCGCTGAAAGCGGCCGCAAGATTCATTTCGGCGAACACATCGGCCAGGATGTTTGGCAGGATGTCCCCGGAGAGCATCGTGCGAATCTGCGTCGAATCATTGTCACGCAGGGCGACACCGAGCCCGCATCGGTGGAGCAGCAGCGCCATCTTGGCCTGACCTGCCCCAGCCAATACGATCTGCGCAATCTATTCCAGGTCAACGTGGAAGAAGGCCGCCACCTCTGGGCGATGGTGTATCTGCTGCATAAACATTTCGGCCGCGATGGCCGCGAAGAGGCCGAAGCATTGCTGGAGCGCCGCAGTGGCGAGCAGGACAATCCGCGCATTCTGGGTGCTTTCAATGAGAAAACACCGGATTGGCTGTCGTTTTATATGTTTACGTATTTCACAGACCGCGATGGCAAATTCCAGCTCTGCGCCCTGGCAGAATCCGGCTTTGATCCTCTGGCCCGCACCACCCGTTTCATGCTGACCGAAGAGGCCCACCACATGTTCGTGGGTGAATCAGGGGTCTCACGCGTGATCCAGCGGACCTGCGACATGATGAACCAGCTCAAAACCGACGATGTCACCAAGCTGCGCGCCGCCGGTGTAATTGATCTGCCTACCATCCAGCGTTATCTGAACTTCCATTTCTCGGTGACCATTGATCTGTTTGGTGCCGATGAGTCCAGTAACGCCGCAACCTTTTATAGCTCAGGCTTAAAGGGCCGTTTTGAGGAAGGTAAGCGGATGGATGACCATGTGCTGAAAAATGATACCTACAAGGTACTCCAGGTCTCTAACGGCAAGCTGAGCGAAAAAGATGTGCCGATGCTCAATGCCTTAAATGAGGTCTTGCGTGATGATTACATCAAGGACTCGGTAGGCGGCGTCGACCGCTGGAACAAAGTCATTGAGAAGGCAGGCATTGATTTCCGTCTTAAAGTGCCGCACAAGGCGTTTAATCGCAAGATCGGCCAACTCTCGACAGTGCATATTTCGCCGGATGGCCGTGTGATTTCCGACAGTGAGTGGAATGCCAATGTTGATCAGTGGCTTGCCACCGACGAAGATCGCGCCTATGTGGCCTCACTGATGGGCCGTGTCGTGGAGCCGGGCAAGTTTGCCAATTGGATTGCGCCCCCGATCATGGGCATCAATCGGCAGCCGGTGAATTTTGATTACGTTCGCTTTAACTGATTTCAGGCGGGGAGACGACAATCATTAACCGGGGGCCATGACCCCCGGGTTTTTTTGTAAGCCAGACGGAGATAAACGATGGGAACCGATGACAGCGCCGTACTCAAGCAACACCTGATCGATCCAGAGATCTGCATTCGCTGTAACACCTGCGAGGCCACCTGTCCGGTGGGTGCGATTACCCATGACTCACGTAATTACGTCGTGGATGCTGAGAAATGTAATTTCTGCATGGCCTGCATTCCGCCCTGCCCAACGGGCTCCATCGATAACTGGCGCGTGGTGCTTAAGGCCAAGGCCTACAGTCTGGATGATCAGCTGGGCTGGGATGTCTTGCCGACTGAGCTGTCGCCGGAGTCATTTGCGGAGCAGGGTGTTGATGTTGGCGCCGCCTTGGCAGCGGCCGATGATCAGGCCGCCGAGACACCGGGCAGCGCAGCCGTACAGCAGAGCGTCAGCTCGACCACTCCACCATGGTCTGCAGCCCATGCTTATGTAAATCTCTATGGACCGAAGGCACAGCAGAAAACCGTGACGGCGACCGTAACCGGCAATGTCCGTGTGACCGAAGTCGGCAAAGAGTATGACACCCATCATGTGGTGCTTGATTTTGGCGATCATTTTTTCCCGGTGCTTGAGGGCCAATCGCTGGGCATCGTTCCACCCGGGACGGATGCCAGTGGCAGGCCTCACCATGCGCGGCAGTACTCAATTGCTAGCCCGCGCAATGGTGAGCGGCCCGGCTATAACAATGTCTCACTGACGGTGAAGCGGGTCTTAGAGGACTGGGACGGCAAGCCGGTACGCGGCGTGGCCAGCAACTATGTCTGTGATCTGAAGGTGGGCGAGCAGGTGCAGGTCATTGGGCCGTTTGGCAATAGCTTTTTGATGCCCAACCACCCGGGATCGCACATCATCATGATCTGTACTGGAACCGGCAGTGCGCCGATGCGGGCGATGACCGAATGGCGTCGACGCCAGCGCAAAGGCGATGCGGGCGCACAGGAAAAGCTGATGTTGTTTTTCGGTGCGCGCACAAAAGAGGAGCTGCCGTATTTCGGCCCCCTGATGAGCCTGCCCAAGGATTTTATGGATATTAATCTGGTCTTCTCACGCGAAGCAGGAAAGACCAAGCGCTATGTTCAGGATGCGTTGCGCGACCGCGCCACGGATGTGGGCGCACTGCTTGCGGATGCCAATACCCATATCTATGTCTGCGGCCTAAAGGCAATGGAGGAGGGCGTTGTGCTGGCGTTGCACGATGTGGCACAGCGGCAGGGGTTAAACTGGGAGTCACTTTCGTCGGCCATGAAGTCGCAGGGCCGAATCCATTTTGAAACCTACTAAATGACCCGAGTTCTCGACTACACCCCGGCCTTTACGGTGACCATTCATGACAATGGCCTCGCTGAATTGGTGCTGGGACCAGCAGGCCAAATGCCCGCGGCAGATGCCAAAGGCCATGCGGATCTCGCGAGCATCTGGCCGATTTTGTCCAGGGACGCGCAGATACGCGTGATTCTGGTTCGTAGCGTTGGCAAGGGATTTTCGGCGGGTGGCGATATGAGCCTGGTGCGCGAGATGCTCGATAGCGAATCGGCACGCCTGCGGGTGATGCGCGAGGTCCGCGAAATCGTGCAGGGCATGATCGATTGCGATTTGCCGATCATCTCCGCGATCAATGGGCCCGCAGTGGGTGCCGGCGCAGCGATTGCTTTGCTTGCCGACATCTCGATTGCCGGCCATAAAGCCAAGATCATTGATGGCCACACCAAGATTGGTGTTGCCGCCGGCGACCATGCGGCCATCATCTGGCCTTTGCTGTGCGGCATGGCCAAGGCCAAGTATTACCTAATGACCTGTGAGCCTTTAAGCGGCCAGGAAGCGGAGCGCATTGGCCTGGTGAGTCTTTCGGTGCCCGACGAAGAGCTTACAAGTACAGCAGAGCGGATCGCGACCCAATTGATCTCGGGCAGCCGCCAGGCGATTGGGTTTACCAAGCGCAGTCTGAATCATTGGCTGCGGGCCGCATGGCCCGCCTTTGAGCATTCTGCCGCCCTTGAAGTGCTCTGTTTTGGTTCGCCCGACGCCCGCGAGGGCATCGCTGCCATTCAAGAAAAACGCGCCCCGAGGTTTAGCTCATGAAATTTGCTGATTTTGAAGAAGGCATGGTGGCCGAAGTCGGCCCAACTCAGGTGAGCGAGCAGGATATTCTTGAGTTCGCCAAACGGTATGACCCACAGTGGTTTCACACCGATGTCGCGGCATCGGCAAAAGGCCCCTATGGCGGACTGATTGCCAGTGGCTGGCAGACTTGCGGCCTGGCGATGCGGCTCAGTGTGGACCACTTTCTAAAAGACTCAGAGTCGTTTGGCTCCCCGGGCCTTGCCTATCTCAAGTGGCTTGCACCCGTGAAACCCAACGATGCTTTGACCCTGAAGGCGACAGTGCTGGAAAAGCGCGTGTCATCGAAAAATCCGAAGCTCGGTGTCTTGCGCTGGCGTTGGCAGATGCGCAATCAGCACAATATTGAAGTGTTAGATCTCGAAGCCACCAGCCTATTTGATCTCTCGCAGTCCCCAGCCTCGGCCTAATGCGCGCGCTGCTTTGCCATCAGTTCACGGGTATTGATGGACTTGTGGTGGCAACGGACGCTTTAGCGCCGCAGCCTGGGCCAGGAGAGATCACCGTCCGGGTGCGGGCATCGGGCATGAATTTTCTCGATACGCTGATTGTCTCGGGGAAGTACCAGGTGAAGCCGCCACTGCCATTTTCGCCGGGCGCCGAAATTGCTGGTGAGGTGCTCTCAGTGGCGCCGGACGTGACGCGTTTCAAGCCTGGAGATCGTGTCTGCGCGTTTACCTACTATGGCGGTTTTGCAGAAATCTGCAGCGCGAAGGCCGCATTTGCCTGGCATCTTCTCGATGCAGGGCCTTAAGGGCCGCAACAGCAGTTCGGGGAAATAGCCCAGGGCCCCTGCAGACTTACACCTCGGAAGACCGCCGGGGCGTTCTCGAGCTCAGCCAGATCCCCAGCGCGATAAAGACAAATGAGGCGGCGTGAAAGAGCTTTGGGTACTCACCAAGAATTAGAGACGAGAGCAGGGCAGTGATTAAGGGGGTTAGGTTGGCAAAAAATCCTGCCAATGTTGGGCCAACCCGTTGCACACCCTCGCCCCAGGTCTTATATGCAAGGATGGCTGGCCCAATGGCGACGAAGACTAAAATTCCAAGAAGCGGCAGGCTCCATTGAATGCGCTGCGCAGAAAATCCTACTTCTCCGAGCGCAAATAGGCCTGAGGGAATCAGACCATAGACAACCTGTGCCATCAGCAGCGCCGCCCAGTCCTGCCGCAGCCGCTCTGGTTTGACGGTGAACTTTAACTGCCAGCTGTAAATCGCCCATCCGATCGCAGCCAGCACAATGTAAAGATCGCCCGGCAAAAACCTCAGGCCGGCAAGCCGGCTTAGATCACCTTGGGATAGAACAATCGCGACACCAAAAAGCGAGCAGGCCGCTCCCAAGAGATGTAAGCCGGTGATCCGAGTCTGATAAAAAAGCCGGCCCACCAGCAGCATCCAGATTGGCATGCTGGCCGCAATCAGCGTGACATTGATCGCAGTCGACGTATGCAGTGCCAGATACTGCAGCGAGTTATAGGCAAATACAGATAAAAATCCCAGCCCAGCATAGCGGCGCCAGTGGGTGAGCAGGCCACTTCCGGGCCGAAAGATCCAATAAGCCAGTGGCAGTAGAAACACCAGCACAAAAAGCCAGCGCATGAGATTAAACAGCATCGGGGGAATCATGTCGGCTGCGATTCGGCCGAGAATGGCATTGCAGGCCCACATGATGGGCGGCACCAACAGAATAAGCCAAGGATAGGCAGCGTGCTGCTTCATTTCAGTCGCCAAGGCTTACGCCCTCTCGCCGTCGGTCTGCGCCGCCAGTCCACTGGCCTGAGAGTCGGGCGATGGCTTGAAGGCCGCTGGTTAACTCAACAAGCTCGGCTGGATGGCCATAGGCCTTGAGTTCGTTTAATAGCCGCTCAGACTGTGGATGGCCCGATTCAAGCTGCACGACCGACTGCGGCCCAGTGATCGAGAAGTTCGGCAGATCGATGGCCGCCTGAAGATCAAGGCCCCATTGTGTAAAGCCCAAAATAGTTTTCGCGGTGTAATGCAGTATCGAGGCGCCGCCCGGGCTGCCAAGAGCCGCAATCAGCGGGCCGCGAGAACCATCAGCGTTTTTTTCAAAAATCATGGTCGGACTCATCGATGACCGAGGACGCTTGCCGGCCTCCACCCGGTTGGCAATCGGCAGGCCCTCGGTGGATTGCGGCTGAAAACTGAAATCGGTGAGCTGGTTATTCAATAAAAATCCACCCCGGTCTGAGCGGCCCACCATGAGCCGGGCGCCGAAGGCGCTTTCGATGGTGGTGGTCATGCTCACAACATTTCCAAAACGGTCTGCAACCGACAGATGGCTCGTGCCCGCCTCGGGCTGATCAGGCATGAGTGCCTGCGAACGTTTTGCAGGCCCGGGATTGCCGGGCATGGCAGCTTCCCTGCGCCGTGGCCCGATGAGTCGAGCCCGCTCTTGAATATAAGGCGGTATGAGTAGCTGATTCCAGCTGCCTGCAGGCGCAGCAACATAGTCTGGATCTGCAATAAAGACCGCCCGATCGGCAAATGCCAGTCGTGCGGCCTCAATGTAAAGATGCATCCATTGGGCATGTGTGGAGCGGGGTCCGTGGCTCGGCGCCTTTGGGCTTTCCGGATTGATCTCGGGCGATGCAAGGGTCTGCAGAATCTGGCCAATGGTGATTGCGCCTGAGCTGGGGGGCGGGAAGCCGCAGATTTCGATTCCGTGTTTGGGCCGAATGGTGGCCGCAAGCGAAAAACACAGGGCCTCGCGTTCAACGGCCCGATAGCGGCGAAGGTCTTCCTGATCCAGGGTGCCTGCAGCGGCCGGATGTTGCTGAATCGCAGCAACGATCTCATTCGCGATCGGACCCTGATAAAACACGCGGGCGCCGTGCTGCGCGATCTCGCGATAAATTACAGCCAAATCGGGATTACGAAGTAAAGTACCGACTGCGAGTGCATTGCCATCATCGGAGTAAAAGAGCGCCCGGGCCCGCAGATCCTTGCGCAGTCCGGGGTCTCGCTGTAGCAGCTGGTGTAAGCGCGGGCTGATTTGAAATCCACTTTCGGCAAGGCGAATCGCGGGAACAAAAAGATCTGCCCATGCGAGCCTGCCGTGCTGCTGATGGGCAAGCTCCAAAAGACGTAACACCCCCGGCGTGCCCACCGATCGGCCGCCCATAACCGCTTCTTGAAAGCCAATCGGTTTGCCATCACGAAGCCATAAGTTTTGATCTGCGGCCCGTGGTGCGGTCTCTCGGCCATCATAGGCCTGCAGGCTGCGGCCATTAAAGTGCAGCATCAAGGCGCCGCCCCCGATGCCGCTGGATTGCGGTTCCACCAGATTGAGCACGAGCTGAATCGTGATGGCCGCGTCAACGGCACTTCCGCCGGCCCGCAGAATTTCAAGCCCGGCCCGGCTTGCGTAGGGATTTGCAGCAGAAACAATGTGATGCTGAAAGACTTGCGGCGAAGGGAGACTGCCCGTAGCAGCACTGGCATGGTCCGCTTCGGGCCGATCCTGCGTTAGTCGATCGGTCAGCGCCTGGCCGATCGAAAGATGAAACGCCAGCGTCAGCGCGACCGCGCTGCTGGCCGTTTGCTGCCACCAAAAATTCAGAATCACTCCGCCAGCGCTTCCCGGGCAATTCTAAAGCTATCAATTGCCGCGGGCACACCACAGTAGATCGCGGTCTGAAGCAGGATTTCGCGAATCTCATCACGGCTTACACCGTTTCGGACTGCACCCTTGATATGGAGCTTGAGCTCGTGCGGCCGGTTTAAGGCCGTCAGCATCGCGATATTGATCATGCTGCGGGGCTTGCGCTCCAGGCCCGGCCGATTCCAGACCCGATCCCAACAGTATTCGGTGACCAGCTCCTGCATGGGGAGATTAAAGTCATCCGCCTTGCTAATGGAGTCATCAACATACTGTTTGCCCAGCACC
>Ga0194123_10000427_pt1 | contig 79951 bp, 64 predicted proteins | sample TA2MahsurfametaG_5_FD_155479 | JGI IMG/M metagenome (GOLD analysis project Ga0194123, IMG submission 155479) | Freshwater microbial communities from Lake Tanganyika, Tanzania - TA2015023 Mahale A surface | ecosystem: Environmental > Aquatic > Freshwater > Lake | place: Tanzania: Lake Tanganyika... | reverse complement strand
CCGGGACCCACCCCGAAAGAGAGCCGCCGATGCCGGAGTGGCAAACAGCCATGGCGCCTGAAAGACAGGTGCGGATAATGCCGGGAGCGTGAAACCGGGCGCGGCCCGGAGCCGCGCCCGAAATTCGCACTGCGACGCCCGGCATCACTTTCCGGGCAGGCGGTCGAGGATCTTGTCGATCAGGCCGTACTCGAGCATCTCCTGCGCGTTGAGCCACTTGTCGCGGTCGCAGTCGGAGTGGATGCGGTCCTTCGTCTGGCCGGTGTTCTCGCTGTAGAGCGCGTACAGCTTGTCGCGCAGGCGCAGGATGTGCTTGGCGTGGATCTCGAGGTCGGTGGCCTGGCCCTCGATGACGCCGCCGATCAGCGGCTGGTGCATCAGGTTCTCGGCGTGCGGCAGCGCGAAGCGGCGGCCCTTGGTGCCGCTGCAGGCGATCACGCTGCCCATGCTCGCGGCCTGGCCGATGACGTACGTGGCCACCGGGCACGGCACGAAGCGCATGGTGTCCACGATGCCGAGGCCGGCGCTCACGCTGCCGCCCGGGCTGTTGACGTACATGCTGATCTCGGCCTTGGGGTCCTCGTTGGCCAGGTAGAGCAGCTGCGCCACCACCAGGTTGGCCATGACGTCGCTCACGCCGCCGCCCAGGAAGATGATGCGGTCGTTCAGCAGCCGGCTGTAGATGTCGTAGGCGCGCTCGCCGCGGCCGGTCTTCTCGATGACGATCGGGATCAGTGTCATGGGTGGTACCTCAGCCCTGCACCACGTGGGGCGCGACGGGCATGCGTTCGATGATTCGGTCGATCAGCCCGTACTGCAGCATCTCCTCGGCGTTCAGCCAGAGGTCGCGCTCGCAGTCGGCGGCGATCTTCTCCATCGCGTGGCCGGTGGCATCGGCGTAGAGACGGTTGCACACGTCCTCGATGCGCACCATCTGGCGCGTGAAGATCTCCAGGTCGGTGGCCTGCCCCTGGAAGCCGCCGATGCGGCCCTGGTGCATGAGGTTCTCGGCGTGCCGCAGCGCGAAGCGGCGGCCCTTGGTGCCGCAGCAGGCGATCACGCTGCCCATGCTGGCCGCCTGGCCCACGATGTAGGTGGCCACGGCGCACGGCATCGAGCGCATGGTGTCGATGATCGCCAGCCCGTCGGTGATGGAGCCGCCGGGGCTGTTGATGTACATGCTGACCTCGGCCTTGGGGTCCTCGCTGGCCAGGAACAGCATCTGCGCGATGACCGCCTGCGCGAGCGGTCGCGAGACGCCGCCCCCCACGAACACCACGCGGTCGCGCAGCAGCCGGCTGTAGAGGTCGACCAGTTCCTCGCTGTTGCCGCGCTTGTCGACGACAAGCGGCACCGAGACCCACTCGTCCTCGTCGTCGTCATCGTGGCGGCCAATGCCGCCGAGGGGATGCACTGACCGCGAGCGGATCAACGCTTGCCCTTCTCCGGGAAGCTCGCCACCTCGTCGACCAGGCCGTAGGCCTTGGCCTCCTCGGCGCTGAAGTACTTGTCGCGCTCGGCGTCCTTGGTGACGCGCTCCACGTCCTGGCCGGTGTGCTTGGCCAGGATCTCGTTGAGCTGCCGCTTCATCTTGAGGATCATCTCGGCCTGGATCTGGATGTCCGAGGTCTGGCCGTACACGCCGCCGTGCGGCTGGTGGATCATCACCTTGGCGTGCGGCAGGATCACGCGCTTGCCCTTCTGGCCGACGGCCAGCAGCACCGCGCCGCCCGAGTACGCGCGGCCGATGCAGTAGGTGGCCACCTCGCTGACGATGAACTGCATCGTGTCGTAGATGGCGAGCGTGTCGTCGACCGCGCCGCCCGGGCTGTTGATGTAGAAGTTGATGTCCTGGCCCTTCTTCTGGTTCTCCAGGTACAGCATCTGCATGATCACGCGCGCGGCCGAGGCGTGGTTGATCTCGCCGATCAGGAACACGACCCGGTTCTCGAGCAGCAGCTCGTCGATCGTCATCTCGCGCGTGCGCTGGTAGGCGACGCTGGCGTAGAGGTCCGGGCGGATCAGGTCGCGGCCGATGCCGGCGGCGGCAAGCGTGTCGGGGGTGGCAGGCGCCGAGCCCGGGACGCCGTTCTGGTACTGGCCGGTGGGAAGCTTGAGATGCATGCGATCCTCGGTTCGGGAACCCGCGGGGCGCCGCGGGAGCGGGGATGATAGCCCTCGCCCGAAGGCCACATCGGCGGTCGCGGACGCGGACTTTGGCCCGAATCGCGGCTATCCCGCCGCTAGGCTCCGCGCATGCTCCGACGCAACGCGAACGCGCTGGCCGCCGCATCCGCACTCCTCGCGGCGCTTCCCGCGGTGGCGCAGGTGGAGCCGCCGGACATCACGCGGCAGCAGCCGTCATCGGCGTCGGCCCGGCCCGAGCCGGTGTCCGCAAGCACGGCCGGCGAGGGCGACGCCGCGAACCCCCCTGCAGCGGTGACCACCATCCCGCAGCAGCCGACCATCCAGGTGGGCGGCGGCTACCTGCACCAGTTCTCCGAGTCCGCCGGCGACAACGGCGGCAGCATGTCCGCCGACCGCTTCTACGCGAGCTTCTCCTCGCGCATGGTGATGTCCGACGAGCTGACGCTCACGCTGGCGATGGGCTACGAGTTCGACTGGTACCACTGGAGCGGCGCCTCGCCGTTCACGGTGCAGGACCCGTGGGGAAGCATCAACCTGTTCGGCCTGCAGCTGCGCGGCTCGTTCAAGGTCGCGAAGGACTGGACCGCCACCGTGGGCGGCATCTTCGCGATTGCCGGCGAGACCAACGCCGATGCGGGCGACAGCATCTACGGCGGCGGCATCGCGAGCGTGGCCTGGACGCCGACGCGCGACCTCATGCTGGGCCTCGGCGTGCTGGGGGTCACGCAGCTCGAGGACGACCCGCTCATCATCCCCATCCCGGTGGTGCACTGGCAGTTCGCGGAGGAGTGGGAGCTCTCGACCATCCGCCGCCCGCCCGCCAGCCCCTTCGTGGGGATCGACGTGGCGTGGGAGCCCGTCGACAGCAAGCTCGACGTGGCCTTCGGCGTCGGCTGGCAGCAGCGGCGCTTCAGGCTCGGCACCACGTCGAGCGCGGCGTCGAGCGAGGGCGTCGGCCAGGACCAGAGCTGGGCGGCGTTCGCGTCCGTCGGCTACGACTTCGCGCCGAACGTGCGCGTCGACTTCATCGGCGGCCTGACGTTCTACGAGAAGCTGCAGCTCGTGAGCACCTCGGGCGCCGTGCAGGACGCGACGGTCGACCCGAACCCGCTGCTCGGCGTGTTCGCGACGGTCAGCTTCTGAGCGCGCCCGACACCTCGACCAGCTCGCCGCGCTCGGGGAACGCGAGCACCGCGGTCACCGCCTCCGCGGGAAGGCCGAGCATCGCGCACAGCGCGCGCCGGTAGCCGTCCATCTGCTCCCGGTAGGGCGCGATGCGCTCCTCGAACGCACGGCCGTCCAGCGCGCCTGCGCCCGTCTTCCAGTCGACGACCTCCGCACGCACCACGCGCCCGCCGCGCACGCCGAGCACCACGCGGTCCATGCGGCCGCGAACCAGCGTGCCGTCGATGACCGCGGCGAACGGCATCTCCGCGCGGACCTCGAGCGCATCGCAGCCCCAGGCATCGCAGCGCGCGCGCCGCAGCACCGCGCCCATCGGGCCGGCGAGCGAACGCCCGACCATCGCCCGCATCTCGCGGACCAGCGCGGCATCGGCCGGGCGACCGATCTCGATCGCTATGGCATCCGCAAGCGCCCGTTCGTCGATCGCGGCCGGCAGCGCACCGTCGCACCACTCGATGCGCTCGAACCACGCATGCGCGATGGTCCCGCGCTCGCCGTCCGGGACGCCCTCGAACTCGCGCGCGAAGAAGCGCCCATCCGCGGACTCGTGCGAACTCGGCGCGCGCACGCCGGCAGCGCGCGCCACGCGCTCGACCGAGGGCAGCACCGCCGCGGGCAGCGCCGACTCCGCGGGGAGCGGCCGCGGCGGGAGGGGGCCGAGGTCGAGCTCTGGATGCGCGAACGTCCAGAATGCGGCGCTCCCCGGCAACGCGGCCGCCGCCGTGAACGCCGCGTGGAATCCATCTGCCGCCGCCCGCAGCAGCCAGGTGGCCGTGAGCTTCGGGTTGTCCTCCTTCGGCGGCGTGGCGCAGACGAGGTGGACGGCTTCCTTGGCGCGCGTGAGCGCCACGTAGAGGCCGCTGATGTCGTCGCCGAGCCGCGCCACCTGCGCCTCGGCCCGGAACGCCGCAAGCAGCGGCGAGAGCGCCACGAACTCCTTCGCCACGATGGGCGCGATCGCCACCGGCGCGCCTGCCGGGTCGGGCATGAGCGCCGACCACTGCCCTGCGCCGCCCTCGACCTGTCCCATGGGCTCGTCCATGCTCGCGAACACCACTTCGTCGAACTCGAGGCCCTTGCTCATGTGCACGGTCATCACGCGGATGCGCGCCTGCTCGCCGGTCTTCGACATCCTCTCGGCGGCCGCGCGGACGAAGCGTCCCGGATCCGCGGAGAGCTCGGGCTCGGCGCCGTGCGCGAGCGCCGAAAGCTGGCGGAGCCGCTCGAGGTCGTGGCGAGAGCAGGCATCGCGCAGGAGGGCCGCGGTGCGGTCGACCCATGGTCCGAGGCCATGTTCCGCCACCTCGCGTCGAACGCGGCGCGAGAGCTCGCGGGCCGCTGCCCGCAGGGCGCGGCCACCCCCATGGCGCTCCATGGGCACCAGCCCAAGGCGCGAGCATGCCGGCTCGCGCGTCGCAAGCCACAGCGCGATCGAGTCGTCGGGCCGGTCTGCCACGCGCAGGAGCGCGAGCACCGCCATCGCCGCCGCGGAATCGCCAACGGGCGAACGGCCCTCGTGCGAAACATCGAGGCCGCGGTCCCGCAGCGCGGACACGCACGCGGTGACCTCGCTGTTGCGCGACACCAGCACCGCGATCTCGGCGCCCGGCCGCTCGGCCGAGCGCGCCCCCACGACATCCGCCACTCGCTCGGCGATGTCGTCCTTGCGCGGTCCTCCGGCCATGAACGCCTGCACCAGCCCCGGCATGGATGCCTTGTGCGGCGCGGCCCGATGGGCTGCGTACGGCCACGCCTCAAGCGCGCGACGCAGCGGCGAGCGGTCCGCATTCGCCGCTGCCGGCAGGCCCGCGGCCTGCAGCGCCGCGGACGCGCCGTCCGAAGGCTCGTCAAGCGGCATCCGGTCGAGGCCCGAGGGAAGCCCCTCGAACACGGCATCCACGAAGGCCAGCACCACGGGGCTCGAGCGGTAGCTCGTGTCGAGCGTCACGCCTTGGTCGAGCCCCGGCCGCGCGCGCACCGACTCGAGCAGCGCCGGCGTGCCGCCGCGCCAGCCGTAGATCGACTGCTTCGGGTCTCCCACCACCAGCAGGCGCCGGTCCGTCGAGAGGATCTCGTCGACCAGCGGCTCGAGCACGGTCCACTGCACGGGCGCGGTGTCCTGGAACTCGTCGAGCGCAAGGTCCCGCACCTGGCGGTCGAGCCGCTCCCGCATCGCGGCCAGCCGCTCGCCGCCGTCGCCCTCGGCACCGATCGCGTGCGAGCGCGCAAGCGCGTCGGCGATGTCGCCGAACCCGAGCACGCCGTCGGCACGCTGCATCGACCGCACGCGCGCGTCGACCATCGCCGCCATCTCCGCGGTCGCCGCCAGGCGCGCCCGCAGCGTGGCCTGCAGCTCGGCCAGCGCGTGGCCGATGGCCACCTGCATCGGCCGCGCAAGCTCCGCCGGAGCATCCGCCCCGTCGAAGCGCTCCCCGGCACGGACCCGCTGCACCAGCGAGTCCTTCAGCAGCTCCAGCCACTTGCGGTCGACCACCAGGCCGGCGACGCGCTCGCGCGCATCCACCCAGCGCTTGCGCGGCTTGCCGTCCCTGGTCGTCGGCAGCGCCGCAACGCGCACCAGCTTGGCGGCCTCCTGCAGCCGCTCGTCGCTGGCGAACCGCGCGCCCGGGAACAGCTCGATCGACGGATCGGCAATCCGCGCCCACGGAGCGGCCGGGTCGCCCGCGAGAGCGGCCCGCGACCAGAGCACCAGCGCCGACTCCAGCGCGGAGTCGATCCCCGCCTGCACCTCGACCTTGGGACGACCGTCCGCGATCCGGCGCGCCAGCTCCGTCGCACGCGCCTCGTCGAGCGCGATGACATCGCCGATGGCATCGACCTTCTGCGTGGCAAGCTCGTCCTCGTCGCCGATCCGCCACGATTCCGGCAGCCCCAGCTCGGGCCCGAACGCGCGGGCGAGCTGCGCGAAGAACCCGTCGATGGTCGAGAGCGACACTCGGTGCATCGAGCGCACGAACTCCTCGAGCACCGCGGCATACTCCGCGGCCTTGAAGTCGCCGACCTGCCCCGGCTCGGCGAACTTCCTGCGCGCGTCTTCGTCGATCGCGCCCTGCGCGAGGTGCCGCAGGATGCGCTCGACGATCTCCGCCGCGGCCTTGCGCGTGAATGTCACCGCGAGGATCCGGTCCGGCGACGCGCTGCCGTTGCGGCGGCGCTCCTCGAGCATCCAGCGGATGATCCGGTTGGCGAGGAGGTACGTCTTGCCGCTGCCTGCGTTGGCCACCACCACGGAACGGTCGCTCACGGCACCACCTCCCGGCGCAGGCCGCGCATGCCGTCGCAGAACACCGCCGCGAACGGGTCGTGCTGCCAGCTCGGGCGCTCGTCCGGCCCCGAGAAGTCCCCTGCCTCCACGAGCGCGGCGATGCGCTCCGCCTCCGCCTCCGCCTCGCGGGCGAAGGACGCGTCCCACTCCGCGGCAAGCAGCACCTGCGCGTCCGAGGGGTTGGAAGGCAGCGCGAAGTAGCCGAGCCTGTCGGGGGACACCTCGATCCCACGCGAGCGCAGCAGCACGCGGTACAGCGGGAGCTGGAGGTCCTTCCACGGCCCGTCGACGCCCTGCCGATGCGCCTTCGCGGGGCCCTCTGCATCCGACGAGGTCTTGTAGTCGAGCGCCGCGTGCCCGTACTCGGGATGCACGTCCACGCGATCGATGCGGCCGACCAGGCGCACGCGGCTTGCGCCGATGAGCGGCGCCGGGAGCGCACCCTTGTACGTGTCAAACACGAGTTCCGCGTCCAGCACGCTCCAGCCGAGGCCGGCCCAACCCGCCTGCACGCGCGCGAACGCACGCAGGCGCTCGATGGCCAGCGCGAACTGCACTTCGTACGTGCCGCGCACGTCGGGAACGAACCGCCGGCGGCGGATGCGCTCGAACGCGGCGAGCACGTCGCGCTCGATGCGCTCCTGGTCGGTGGTCGGCGGCTCGTTCGCCGCCGTCCGCGCGCACTCATCCCTTCCCCACTCCTCGAGCGCCGCGTGGACAAGCGAGCCGAAGCCCATCGGATCAAGCTCCGTCGCGGGGCCATCGGGTTCGCGCAGCTTGATGCGCGGGTCGCGCTTCAGACGGAAGAGCGCCGGGCACGCAAACCAGTCGCGGAACGATGTCACGCTGATGCGGTCGATCGGCGCGTTGCCCTCGGGCACCAGGATCGGGCCGAACAGCCCGTTCGCCGGCGCCGCCGCCTGCCAGCGCGCCGCCTGCGCGTCCGCGGAATCCTCGTCGCAGAGCCACAGCACGCGCTCCGCGAGCGAGCTGCCCCGCTGCCCGAGCAGGAGCCGCGACGGGCGCAACCGCTCCCCTTCGGCGCTGAGCCGCCCGGTCACCAGGCGCACCGACCGCTTGCGGTGCAGCAACCCGTGCAGGATCCACGCATCGCGCGCCTGGCGGCGCCGAGCGCACTGCATCCCGAGCCGCTCGCGCGCGGAATCCGGGAGCCATGGGTCGATCGTCAGTCCCTCGGGCACCACGCCCTCGTTCATCCCCGTCAGCACCGCGTGCGGTGCGTCGTCGATGCCGGCCTCGAGCCAGCCCATGAGCTCGACGCCGTCGTCCGCTCCCGCCGACGGCAGCACCGTGCCCGCCATTGCATCGCGCACCGCGCGCACCCAGCCGGCAGGCGTCGGCCCGCTCGCAAGCGCATCGGGGAGGGCCTCGAGTTCCGCGATCGCCTCCAGCGCCGCGTGGCCCGCATCGCGCGCTGCCTGCCCGCTCGGGCGCACCAGCGTGCCGAGCACCCCGCGCAACGCGGCCGCGGCCTCGGGCGCAGCGCGCGCATCCGCAAGCGGAGCAAGCAGCCCGTCGACCGCCGCGCAGAGCTCGTCGATGCTCGCGGTCGACTCGTGCGCCCCCGGCACCGGCACGGTCCGCGCCCCCGAAGACGCGGCGAACTCGGACACCAGCCGCATCGGGTCACTGGCACCCGATGCCTCGAGCCACTCCTCCACCTCGGCCGTGCGCACGAGCGCGCCCAGCGCGTCGCAGCGGCGCGAAGAGAGCCACTCCGCGATGGCCGCAAGCAGCAGTCCCAGCGGGCCATCGGCGGCACTGCGACCGGGCGGCGCCGACACCGGCATGCCCCACGACGGCAGGCGAAGCGACACCTCGGTGGCAACCGATGCGTCCGGGACGGCGACCGCAATCTCGTTGGTCCGCCTCGGCGCGGGCACCCGTGCGATGGCCTCCAGCACCGCCGCGGCCTGGTCCGACGGCGTGTCCGCACGCAGGATGAGCTCGGTCGGCACGTCGAGGCCGACGCCGCTCCACCCGTCGTGCGCCGGGCACCCGTCGCCATCGAGCGGCGCGGGCAGCGCAGCGGCGTCCGCATGCACCATCGACCGAACATCCACGCCTCGCGCGGCGAGAACGCGCAACGCCTGCCGCTGCACCGGTTCCGGGTCCGCGAGGAACAGGTGCACGCGTCGGATGCCGCCGACGTGCAGCGAACCGCCGCGCACCGCCGCGACCGCGGCCATGCCGAAGTCCGCGGCACCGGCCGCGTCGAGCAGCGCACGACGCTCGCGGTCCACGGACAGCAGCGCGCGCCACCGCGCGGGGTCTGCCTCCGGCATCGTCTGCTCGACATGCGCTGCCACGTCGGCGAAGGTTCGGCCCGCCGCAGCGCAATCGCGCGCAAGCGCGGAGATGCGCAGTGCCACCGCCTCGCGCGACCGTTCGTCGGGCGCCTCGCCTTCCGAAGCCTCCGGAAACAGCGGAGCCACGTCACGCGCCTCGCATCGCTCGATCGCGGCAAGCCACGAGACACGCTCCCCGACCGCGCCGAGCGATCGGCCCCCGGGCACCACGAGCCGCGTGAGCAGCGCGCCCGGGGTCACCACCTGCGGCGCCACCGCGGCCACGCCGCGCTCGCGTGCCAGCTCGAAGAGATGCCGCTCGAACGCGCGCCGCGCGCGAGACGCCGGCACCACGACCAGCGCACCGGAGGCGTCCGCGACGCCGTGCGACGTGGGCGCGGCATCGAGCACGGCGCGCGCCAGCGCGCGCATCGGCGCGGGGTCATCCGGAAGTCGTTCGACGGACCATGGCATCTCGGGAGGAATCATCCCATGGCGCGATGAAGCACCTGCTTCACCCGCCCACGATGCCCTCGATGACGCGCATCTGCGCATCGCGGACGCGGGCGTCGGCCGCGCAGCAGTTCACGTGCCCGACCTTGCGCCCGGGCCTCGGTTCCTTGCCGTAGTCGTGGAGCCGAGCGCCCGGCACGGCCAGCAGGTCCGCGCGCCGCGGCACCGACCCGATCAGGTTGACCATGCCGCTCGGCCCGCGCAGGTCGGTGGACCCGAGCGGCTCGTCGCACACGGCCCGCACGTGGTTCTCGAACTGGCTGGTCACCGCGCCCTCGATCGTCCAGTGGCCGCTGTTGTGGACGCGCGGTGCCATCTCGTTGGCCACCACGCCGCCCGCGGACACGAAGAACTCGACCGCGAGCACGCCCACATGGCCGAGCGCCTCCGCAACGCGCCGTGCGGCGTCGAGCGCCTCGCGCTCGGCATCCGCGCCGACGTCGACCGCGGGCGCCACCGTGCGGCGCAGGATGCCGCCGCGATGCACATTCTGGCAGGTCGCCCACGTGCGCGCGTCGCCGTCGCGCGCGCGCACCGCGATCACGCTCACCTCGCACCCGAATTCCACGAACGCCTCGAGGATGCACGGCACGCCGCCGACGGCGCGCCACGCCGCCGGCACGTCGCGCGCGCTGCGCAGCACCGCCTGGCCCTTGCCGTCGTAGCCGAGCCGAAGCGTCTTCAGCACCGCAGGCGTGCCCACTCGGCCGCACGCCGCCGCAAGCTCGGTCTCGCTCGACACCGCCTCGAACGCCTGCACGCGGATTCCGCAGTCGCGGAAGAATTCCTTCTCGCGGATGCGGTCCTGCGCCACGGCCAGGCTGCGCGCGCCGGGCGCGGTCGGCACCAGGGACTGCAGGCGCTCCACCGTCGCCGCGGGCACGTTCTCGAACTCGAAGGTCGCCACGTCGAGCCCTTCCGCGAAGCGCTCGAGCGCGGCCGGGTCGTCGAAGCCGCCCGCAACCACGCTGCCCACGGCAGCTGCCGGGCAACGCGGGTCGGGGTCGAGGAACCGGAACGAATGCCCGAGCGGGATGCCCGCGAGCGCGATCATGCGGCCGAGCTGGCCGCCCCCGACGACCCCCACGAGCATCAGTGTCCTCCGCCCGGCACGAGCGCCGCGCGCGGGTCCGGCTGCGCGAGCACCTTCGCCGTCTGCGCCGCGCGGAACGCATCGAGCCTCGCGCGCACGCCGGCATCGTCGGAGGCGAGCATCGATGCCGCGAAGAGCGCCGCGTTGGTGGCACCCGGCGCGCCCACGGCGAAGGTCGCCACCGGCACGCCCGCAGGCATCTGCGCGATGGACAGCAGGCTGTCGAGTCCGCTCAGCGCCTTGCTCAGGACGGGCACGCCGAGCACCGGCACCGGCGTCTTGCTCGCGCACATCCCGGGAAGGTGCGCGGCACCCCCGGCCCCCGCGATGATCGCCCGCAGCCCGCGCCCACGCGCCGCAGCGGCGTACTCAAACAGCAGGTCGGGAGTCCGGTGCGCGCTCACCACGCGGCACTCGTGCGGAATGCCCAGGTCCGAGAGCACCCGTGCCGCGTGCTGCATGGTGTCCCAGTCGGATTGCGACCCCATGATGACCCCCACCACGGGTGCGCCCGGCGGGGTTGGCAGGTTGCCGATTGGCTCCATGGCGCGGGATCGTACGGACGGCCCCAACGCGGCACGCCGATTGGCACGGTGATGAACCCGCGGCACCCATGCTCCCAGACCCGGTAACCCTCGTAGTCGCATGTACTTGCACCCAATCCTCCGCACCCGCACGCTTCCCCTGCTGGACTTCTCCAGAGAAACCCGTACCCATGAATGACAAGGCATTCCCGCTGAACGATTGCTTGATGCCGTCCGAATACAGGGCATCATCATCGTGGTTGACCGCCGGCTCCCCCAGCCGCGGCACCCGGTTCAAGAGGGCGACATCCCGGTCACTCGCGGTTATCCCTTTCTCCGCGAATCGCCCACGCCCGAGGCCCAGTGCATCGCACTGGTCCCCCAACTCGGGGCGGAGCGCAGGGCCCGCTTCGGCGGCGCACCTGCAATGAGTTCAGAAAAGGGCGGGCACCGGCTTCGGACACCGGTGTCCAAGGGCTCCACTGGGGAACATTGGAGCCCGAACCTCGGGGGCACGGCACCAGGCGTGGGCCGTGCTCCCGGGTTCATTTCTGCGCCTCATTTCTGCGCCTCATTTCTGCGCCAGTGCATTCACGAGCACGGAGACCCGGCGACCCGCCTCCTCGACGCTCGCGCGTGAATTGAACGCGCTGATCCGGAAGAAGCCCTCGCCGTGGCGACCGAAGCCCGCGCCCGGGGTCACCACCAACTGTGCCTCGGCAAGCAGCAGGTCGAACGTGTCCCAGCTGCCCAGGCCGCGCGGGCACTCGACCCACACGTATGGCGCGTGCTCGCCGCCCCACACGCGCAGCCCCTGCGCCCGGCACGCCTCGCGCAGGATCGCCGCATTGCCCATGTAGAAGTCAACCAGCGCCCGCATCTCGGCCTGGCCCTGCGGCGAGCAGAGCGCCTCCATCGCCTTCTGCACCGGCCAGCTCACGCCGTTGGAGCAGGTGGCCCAGCGCCGCGACCAAAGCTGGTGCAGCGACACGCGTGTGCCCGAGCGCGTGCGTCCCTCGAGCGCCTTCGGCACCACCGTGTAGCCGGCGCGCACCCCGGTGAACCCGCCGTTCTTCGAGAAGCTGCGGAACTCCATCGCGCAGCGCTCGGCGCCCCGAATCTCGAAGATCGAACGCGGCAGCGCCGGATCGCGCACGTACGCCTCGTAGGCGGCGTCGAAGCAGAGGAGCGCATCGTGCGCCAGCGCCCAGTCCACCCAGCGCGCAAGCTGCGAACGCGTGGCCACCGCGCCCGTCGGGTTGTTCGGGAAGCAGAGGAACGCAATGTCCACCGGCTCGCGCGGCGGCTCGGGCACGAACCCGTTCGCCGGGGTCGCGGGCAGGTAGGTGAGCCCTTCGTAGCCGCCGCCCTCGAGCGCGGGGCCGGTGTTGCCGGCCATCACGTTGTTGTCGACGTACACCGGGTACACCGGGTCGCAGACCGCGATCCGGTTGCCGCCGGCGGCGGGCGTGCCGCTCGCGAGGATCTCGACGAACGCGCTCGCGTCGGGCTTGCTGCCGTCGGAGAGGAAGACCTCGTCCGCGCCGATGGCGATGCCGCGCTCGCGGAAGTCGACGCGCGCGATCGCCTCGCGGACGCTCGCGTAGCCGGTGGCGGGCCCGTAGCCGCGGAACGCCTCGCGCCGCCCGAGGTCCTCCGCGCCGCTGCGCAGCGCCTCCACCGCGACGGCGGGCAGCGGCTCGGTCACGTCGCCCACGCCGCAGCGGATGATGCGCGGCGCGAGCGCGGGGTTCGCCTCGGCGAACGCGGCGACGCGGCGCGAGATCTCGGGGAAGAAGTAGCCGGAGGCCAGCTTCAGGTAGTGCTCGTTGACGATCGCCATCGCGGCCTCTCCCTCATGCCGCGCTCAGGGCGAGGCGAAGATCGAACCGTAGTCCATCGGGTCCTTCACCACGCTGACGCGGACCTTCGCGTCGACGTTGCGGATGGTGATCCTGTTGGTGCACGTGCCCAGCGTGGCGTGAAGCGTGTCGTGGTCGTTGCGGCGGTCCAGGATGCGCCAGTCGCCTGCCTCCACCCGCGCCTTCACGTCGCCGTTGACGCACTCCACGTCGAACGTGCCGCAGGTGCCCGTGAACGCGCGGAAGACGATCTCGCCGCCCCTGGTGACGAGCGTCACGTCCTCCGAGATCGCCCACGGCGTGAACATGCGGACGTCGCCGTCGGCGGTGTGCACGTGGCAGGCGCCGCGGTTCTCGAAGACGTACACCTTGCCGCCGCGGGTCTTCACGCGGACGCGGCGGAGCTCGGGCAGCTCGATGTCGAGGTTCGCGCGCAGGAGCCACGGCTCGTCATGCTCGGTCGTGCAGCGGACGGCGAGAACCGGGACGTCCCCGCCGCGGCGGATCTCGGCCTTGACCGCCACCTCGTCGAGCGAAGCCTCGGCCTCGGCCTGCCGGTCGCGGCCGTGGCCGGCGAGCACGGTCGCGGTGAGGATCGCCTTGCCCTTGGTCTCGCGACCGCCGCGGATCACGACGTCGCCGGCGAACGACTCGAGGTCGACGTCGATGATGCCGTCCACGTCGAGCTCGTACAGCCGTTCCTCGACCACCGATCCGTAGAACGAGGCGGCGATGCTCTGGTGCGCATGGTCGATCCCGCGCTCGACGGAACTGCCGCCGGCGCAACCGGCCCCGAAGGGCACGAGCGAGGCAACGAGGACCACGGCCAGGACTGCGCGCAGGGGATGCGATCCGTGCATCACAGGATTCTACGATGCGGCCATGGCGACCACTGCCGCGCGAACCCGCCATGCCTCCGCCGCGCTTGCCGCGCTCGCGATGGCCATCGCGGGTGCGGCCCCGGCGCAGGCACCCGCCGCGGGGGGCACGCCCGCCTCGTCCGCCGCGTCCGCCGATCGCATCACGGTCACCCTCCCGACCTCGGCGGCCGGGATGCTCGGCGAGGGACCGCGCCGCGGCAGGATGATCGCGTTCCTCCTCTCCGCCGACGGCGCGGACCGCGGTGCAAGGCCCGTGGACGCGCCGTTCTACGACGCACCCCAGCCGCTCTTCTCGTGCGCCGTGGAATCGCTCGAGCCCGGCAAGCCCGTGGTGATCGACGACACCTCGCTGGCATTCCCCGCGGCCCTCGGCACGCTCCGCGGGACGTACCGGGTGCAGGCGGTCTTCGACCGATCGACCACCGAGCGCGGCCACCTCGCCGTCGGAAACCTGCTCACCGCGGAAGGCCGGATCGAGCTCGATCCGGCGCGCCCGGACGCCTGCGCGCTGGAGCTCCGCGAGCGCATCGAGGAGCCGTCGCGGCAGGAGCGGCCCAACCTGCGCTGGTTCGAGCTGCGCAGTGCCACGCTGAGCAGGGCGCTCGGGCGAGACATCACCATGCGCGCAGGCGTCGCGCTGCCGAGGGGCTGGGCCGACCCGGACCACCGCCGGCGCATCTTCCCCGCCGTGTACCTGGTGCCCGGCTTCGGCGGCCGCTGGACCGCGGCGGAACCGATCGCGCAGATGCTCGCCTCGCCGGACACCGGGCCCCTCATGCCCGAGGCCGCGTGGATCGTCCTCGACCCGGAGTGCCCGCTCGGCCACCACGGGTTCGTGGACAGCGCCGCCAACGGCCCGTGGGGCACGGCGCTGGTGGAGGAACTGGTCCCGGCGCTCGAGCGGGAGTTCCGGCTCCTGCCGCGCCCGCAGGCGCGCGCGATCACCGGGCATTCAAGCGGCGGGTGGAGCGCGGTCTGGCTGCAGATGCAGCACCCGGGCACGTTCGGCGCGTGCTTCGCAAGCTCGCCCGACCCGGTCGACTTCTCGCGCTTCCAGCAGTCGGACCTCTACGCGGACACCAGCGTCTTCTGCGACGCCGAGGGGCGCGAGCGCACCTCCTACCGTCGCTCCATCATGGGCAAGTTCGAGAAGGCGCTCATGACCGTCCGTGACGAGGTCGGCGTGGAGCGGGTGCTCGGCCCCGCCCGCGACAGCGGCGAGCAGTGGGACTCGTGGAGCGCCATGTGGAGCCCGCTCGACCCCGCCACACGGCTGCCCCGGCCGATGTTCGATGCCGTCACGGGCACCATCGACCGCTCCGTGGTGCAGGGCTCGTGGGCGCGCTTCGACATCGCGGCGCTCGTGCGCGACGACCCCGGCCGGTGGGTGCCCCTCTTCCGCGAGCGGGTGCGGCTGGTCTGCGGCGGCCGGGACGGCTTCTCCCTCGACCGCGCGGTGCAGGGGCTGAAGGACGCCCTCGACGGGGGCGCGCGCGCGCTCGCCGCCCGCGGCCAGCTGCTGCCGGACGGTCCGGGCTACGTGGAGATCGTCCCGGACGAGACCCACGACACCATGGCCGCCGCCGCCACGCTCCGCTGGTACCGCGAGATCCGCGCCTGGCTGGACCGGAAACCGGGGTGAATCCCGAAAATGGTCCGGGAGGAACGGGACTATTTTCCGCGCATGCGCCCTGTCACCCTGGTCGTCGCCGCCGTGCTCGCACTCCTCTCCCCCGCGGCCGGCGCGCGCGCGCAGTTCGGGCTCGAGTTCGGCGGCGCCGCCGAGGCCAACCCCGTCCTCTCCAGCAAGGACTTCGACGCCATCTGCGATGCCGTGCGCCTCGATGCCGCCCAGCGCCAGATCGCCGGAACCTCCTTCGACGACGCCCAGGACCGGATGTTCGAGGCGAAGCGGCGCGCCGACGCCGTCCGCGCCCGCACCGGCACCAATCCCACCGATGACCAGTCGATGGCCGAGCGCGAACAGGCGCGCAAGGCGCTCGCGCAGGAGGTCCTCAACCAGCTCGACAACCTGTTCCGCGCGATGGTGCCCGTGATCCGCGCCGACCAGCGCGAGGACCTCGAGCGCGAGCGGCTCGCGGCCAAGCGCCGCGCGATCCGGGCGATGCTCGGCGGCTCCGGCGTCGATGGCGCCGCACAGGTGGACGTGGAGGGCGCGATGCGCAAGGCCGACGTCGCCGCGGAGCGTGCGGCCCCGGCGCTTGCGCAGCTCGGCGCCTATCGCCAGCGCATCGGGTCGCTGCTGCAGCGCATGCTCGATGACTCGATCGCGCAGCCGCGCCGCGGCGCAAAGGCCAGGCAGCCGGCCCCGGCCGAGGACGCGCCCGAGGGCGGGGTGTCACTGGAGTCGGTCCGCCGCATGGCCGAGGCGCAGGCTGCGCAGCGCGAGACGGTGACGCAGCTCGCCGCCGCGCACCGCGACGCGCTCGGGCTTGTGGCCACGCACCTCTCCCCCGCCGAGCTTGCCAAGGTGCGAGAGCAGGTGCTCCGCCGCGTGTGGCCTCGCACCGCCATGGACCCGCTGTCGCCGGCGACCGCCATCGACCAGCTGCTCCGCAAGGAGCTCGATGCCGCGGCGCGCACCGCCATCGAGGCCATCCGCGACGCATGGCAGCCGCGCTGGTGGTCGCTCACCCTGCGCATGACGGCCGCCGAGGATGCGCTGCGCGGCAATTCGCCCATCCTCAACCTGGGAGCGCCCCCCGACGAGGGCGCCGCGCGCGCCAAGCTGCAGCTGCGCGAACTGCGCGAGGAGCGCTCCGCCGCGGACCGCGATGCGTGGAAGGCGCTCGCGGGCGCCGACCCGTCGCGCAAGGACTTCCACCTCGGCATGGCCAAGATGCCCGCACGCGACACCCTCTTCGGCGTTCCGCCCGGGCTTCCGGCGGACGGCGGCACCACGCCGGAGGGAGTGAACATCAGCCTCGCCGAAGCGGTCGAGGGCGGCGCCAACGTGCAGATGGGCGCCGCCGTTTCCATCGCCACGGTGATCACGTCGGTCGAGGACGGCGTTCCCGCCGACGGGCCCGGCGGCGAAGGGGAAGACACCATGGTCTTCACCGCCGACGCGGACGACCTCGTGGGCGGCGGAATGATCATGGTCGCAGGCGAGGACGGACCCATCACCTTCGGCGACCGCTTCGGCGACGGGATGGGCGGCAACCTCGATTTCTCCGGCATCAGCATGGGGGACCCGCAGGCCGATGGCAAGGCGACCGTCGGCATCCCGTCGCGGCTCGGCAAGGATCGCATCGACGCCATGGCCCGCGTGCTCGGCCTGGACCCGGCGAACCCGGGGCTCGTGGCACTGATGGTCGACCACGAATCGAGGGTCGCCGCGCTGCGGCAGGGCTTCGGCGACTCCGGCGCCGCACGCAACGGCACGGACTTCGTCGCGCTCGAAGACGCCGCCACGGCCGCGGCGCGCGTGGACGACTTCCTCGCGCGCCTCGCCGAGGCCGAGGACGCGCTCGTCCGCGACATGGCCACGCTCGCCGGCACCGCGCCTTCCATCGCCGATGCCGCGCGCGACGAGCGCGCCGCCGAGCGCGCGCGCTGCACGCGCCACGCGACGGGCCTGATGAACGACCTCGGCCCGACCGGCGTCTGCTCCGTGGACCTCGGAGGCTGCATCGCCGCGTCGGGACTCGCGGGCATCGACCGCGAGCTCGCGCTGCAGGCGTGGGTCGCGTGGGCGCCGTCGATGCGCGGCGCCTGCGAGCGCTGGCTCGCCACGGAGCGCAGCGTCGCACCGCAGATGGCCGCCGACGAGGCGCGCATGCGTTCGCAGGCGATGGACCTCGGCGGCGACGCGCCCGGCATCCCCGAGGGCGCCGTGGCCATCGCCATGGACGAGGACGACGTGAAGCGCCGCGACGACCTCATGCAGCAGGCGTCCGCCGCGCTTGTCGCCATCAACGAGGCCGCGCTCGCCGGCCGCGCCGCCGTGCTCGCTGCGCTGCCCGAGGCCTCGCGCCCGGCGTTCGACGCGGCATGGCTGCGCGCAGCGGCCCCGAAGGTCTACGCCGACGCGCGCGACGCCATGGCCAAGCTCGACGCGGCACTCGTGCTCGCCACGCTGAGTCCCCAGCAGCGGCAGCAGGTCGACGCGCTCCGCGGCGAGCACGCGGCGCGCCACGGGTCCGTGTGCAGCCGCATCGCGATGGCGGTGGTGGCCACCAAGCCCGGCGGCGCGAAGGGGCTCGGCATGGAACGCCCGAAGGACATCAACATCCAGGTCTCCGACGGCCGCTTCGAGCGCGCCGAGCTCAACGCGCGCACGCTGCGCCGCCTGCGCAGCATCCTCTCCGAGGACCAGCGGAAGGCCGTGGGGATCTAGCGCGCCTCAGCCGCGCGACCACTCCGCGGGCACGGGGCCGTGCGTCGCGGTGATGCGGCTGTGGATGCCGCCGCGACCCTTCCACTCGGTGATCACCTGCATCCATGCGGGCTTCATGGCCGCGGCCAGGTCGTCGCGCATGCGGTTGGTCACCGCCTCGTAGAAGATCCCCTCGTTGCGGAAGCTCTGGTGGTAGAGCTTCAGGCTCTTGAGCTCCACGCACCTGTCGCCGGGCTGGTAGCGGACGATGATCCGCGCGAAGTCCGGGTGCCCGGTCTTCGGGCACACGGAGGTGAACTCCTCGTTCACGTGCTCGATGACGAACGGCGTGGCCGTGGGCGATGGAAAGCACTCGAGGAGCTTCGGGTCGGGCATGGCGAAAATCGTATGCGCGGCGGGCCGCGCAAGGGGAACCCGCGCGCAATCCCCTGAATCCCGCTGACTCAGGGTGCGTAGGTCCGCAGCAATTTCTGCACCTGCGGCTGCGAGGCGTTCACCTCGAGGCTGCGCTCGAACGCACGCCGCGCCTCCTCGCGCGCCGCGCCGTCGAGGCGGTCGCTCAGGAGCCAGGCATTGAGCGCGCAGACGCCCACGCCGTTCCACGCCTTGGTGCTGCGGGGGTCCCGCTCGGCCGCGTCGCGGTAGGCCAGGAGCGCACGTTCGTAGTCGCCTGCCCGGAACGCAAGCCACGCCGCCCGCTCGCTGGCCGCGGACGACGGCCAGCGCCGCGCGAACTCGCCGGCCGCGCTCGCCGCCTCGCTCCAGCGGGCCTCGGCCCCGTACGCCGACACCAGCCCGTCCATGGTCGCCTCGGACACCTCCCCCAGCGCCACCGCCTCCTCGAAGGCGGCGCTCGCATCGACGATGCGCCCGCCCGCGAGGTAGGCGCGCCCGAGCCGCGTCCATGCGTCCGCGTCCGCACCCGCGTCCGCACACAGGCGCTCGAGGAACGGGATGGCCGCCGGCTGGTTGCCCGTGCGCTCGAGCGCATCGGCGATGCCCGCCACCGCGCGCATGTCATCCGCCTTGACGGCCAGCGCCGCACGGTAGTTCTTCAGGGCATCCTCGTCGCGGCCCGCCGCGGCGTGCGTGCGCGCCAGCCCCACCAGCGCCTCCGTGTTGCGCGGGTCCGCGCGCACCGCCGCCTCGTAGGCCCGCTGCGCCGCGCGCAGGTCGCCCTGCTCGAGCGTCACCGCGCCGGCACCCACCTGCGCGGCCGCCAACCGCGGGTTCTCCGCGAGCATCGACCGGAACTCACCGAGCGCCTCCTGGTACTCGCCGCGCCGCGCCACGTCCTGCGCGCGCCGGAGCCGCTCGGCCTCCTCGGGGGTCGGCGCCACCGCCACGCCCGACCGCTCGGCAAGCACCTCCGACTCCGGCTTCGCCCATGGCCTGCACCCGCCGAGGAACGCCGCGGACACGCACGCGCACGCCGCCAGCGCCAGCGCGCGCAGCCATGCCGCGTTCGCGCGGTCGGGGTCGCGCCCGCGGAGCCTGCCCTCCTTCGGCGTCTCCATGATCGCCGGCACCTTCGCCAGCACGCGCATGTGCGCGATGGCCGCGAAGCACGCGCGACCGCACGCGCCCGCACCGAGGTGCTCGTGGCGGTCGAGGCGCGAGCCGAGCGCGCCCTTGGAATCGTTGCAGTGCAGCACCTTCACGTGCTCCGTCCCGACCGCTGCATCGAACGCCTTCCAGAATGCGCGCGCCTTCTCCGGGGTGGACATGTCGTGCCCGAACGCGGTGCCATGGCACGTATCAAAGCAGATCGCGGTGCGCCCCGGGTCGCGCACCGCGCCGCGGATCGCCGCGAGGTGCTCGAGCGGGCCGCCGAGGTTGGTGCCGCTCCCGACGGTGTTCTCGATGCACGTCACCGTCCGGTACCCGGCCGTGGAGCGGTGGATCGCATCGAGCTCCGCGGCAAGCCGCCTGATGCCCGCGGCCTCGTCCGCCGCGTCGCGTGCCGTGCCGAGGTGCGCGCCCGGGTGCATCACGCACCACGGGATGCCGAGCGCCTCGCAGCGCTCCGTTTCCTCGAGCTGCAGCGCCCGGCTGCGGGCGCGCGCCCGCCCGTCCGGCGATGCCAGGTTCACGAGGTAGCTGTTGTGGCTCACCAGCCGGCGCTCCGGGTCGCGGTGCCAGCCGGCCTCGCGCACCGCGGCGCGGAACGCGTCCACGTCCGCCTGCGCGAGCGGCTTCACCTTCCACTGCCGCTGGTTCTTGGTGAACACCTGCAGGCAGTCCAGCCCCAGCCGCACGGCCGCCTGCACCGCAAGGTGCATGCCGCCCGCGATGCTCAGGTGGCTGCCGACGAGCATCAGTCGCAGCCCGCGGGTTCGCTTCGGCCCGCGCGAGTCGCGACACGGGCGACCTTGGCGCCGGGCAGTTCCCGCGCGACGAGCTCCGCCGCCGCGCCGGCCGCCACCGCGGCCTGCGCGCGCAGCTCCGGAACGGCGGTCGACTCCCAGAGCTCGCCGCGGCGGAACGCGCCGACCAGGAACAGCCGTTCGTCGGGCCACTCGTCGGCGCCGAGGAGGCGACCGGCCGCATCGGTGCGGAGCCCAAGCCCCACCTCGTCCGCGACGGCCAGGCCCGAGCGCAGCATCGAGCCGATCAGCGGATCCACCGTGTCACGGACGCTCATGCCCGGCCCGATGCAGTTGAACACCCGCGCAACGCGGTGCACGCGCTCCAAGCCATCGGCGCCACGGACGAGCGCCTCGACCGACCCACCTGGCCCGGGGTGCATGGCCGCGATGTCGCCGCACTCGATCGTCAGGGAGCCGGCCTTCATCTCATTGGTCATGTCCTGCAGCACGGCCGCAGGCGCGCGGTGGCGGTGGATCTCCCACAGCGGCCGGGCGTGCCGGAGGAACCTGCGGCGCTGCACCGGCGTCCACGACCGCCACACGGCCGTGACGTGGGGCCGGATCGCATCGAGCCCTGCCTGCCACGACCTGCCGGCGCGCATCTGCTCGTGCGCCAGCTCGCGGAGCGCGCGCAGGACGCGCGCGGGCCCGCCGGTGAACCGCTCGAGCGGCACCTGCGGCGGTGCATCCCCCGGCAGCGCATGCGCGAGCGGCAGGCGCCCCTTGCGCGACACCATGCGGATCGTCCCGCGGTGACCGGCACGCCGCAGTCCCTGCACCACGTCGATCGCGGTGAGCCCGCTGCCGACGACAAGCACCTCGGCAGCGGAAGGCTCCACCCGGAACGCGCCGGGCTCCCAGGGATTGGCCACCAGCGCACGGCGCGGCACGCGGTGGTCCACGCGGCTCCACGGCGCGCGCGCGGGCGGAAGCCCCGGCGCCATGATCACCGCATGCGCCACCATGGACCGGCCCGAGGCGAGGAGCAGCTCCATCGCCGACGGCAGGCGCTCCAGGTGCACGACCGCATCGCGCACCAGGCACACGCGTGCGCTCGCGGCGCGGAGCTCGCGGCCGACGGTCTCGAGCAGGTACTCGCCGAACATCGCCCGGGGCACGAACTCGTGCGCCCCGAACCGCCCGGGCGCGCGGCCCTCCAGCCAGCGATGAAACGCCGATGGGTCATCCGGAAACGCACCCATCCTCCCGGCCGGGACATTGAGCAGGTGGCGCGCATCGCACCCGCCGTACGCGATGCCCGGGAACGGCAGCGGGCGCCGCTCGAGCAGCGCGAACCGGCCGCCCGGGAGCGCGCGGCACAGGTGCACGAGCGACATCAGGCCGCTGAACCCGCCGCCGACGACGGCGACATCGACCTCGGGCGGCACCTCGTCGGTCCAGCGGAGGGTCGTGGGGTCGCGGTCGTCGCTCATGGGTCGGTCGCCTCGTGAACGCTCACACCATGCGCGAGCCCGCGGCGCGCGCCGCGGCGACGATGCGGTCCGCGGTGCGCACCGCGGCAAACCCGTCCTCGGCATCGACGAACGGGCGCCGCCCGGTGCGGATGGCGTCGACGAAGTCCTCGGCCTGCAGCCGCAGGGGCTCGCCGGCCTCCACGCCGAGCGGCTCCACCTGCAGCAGGTCGAGGAAGTTCAGGTGGCTGAGGTCGGCGCCCTGCTTCAGCAGCTCGCGCACCTCGGCGATCTTCGCGATGTTCGGCCCCTTGCGCGCCACCGTGCCCTTGCGGTCCACGAAGTCGGCGCTCACGTAGGTGTCGTCGCTCATCACGCGGATCTTGCGCTCGGTCTTCATGGCGAGGCGGCTCGCGGTGACGTTGGCCACGGGCGTGTAGCCGTCGGCCATGCGCGGGAACTCGAGCCGCGCGTTGCACACGTCCTCGGCCTCGCCGAGCACGCTCACCGCACTCGCCTTCACCTCGACTGGCTCGGCACCGAAGAGCATCAGCAGCACGTCGATGTCGTGGATCATCATGTCGAGGACCACGCCCACGTCGACGCTCCGGAAGGTCATGGGGCTGACGCGGTCGACCTCCACGAAGCGCGGCACCAGCCCGAGCTTGCGCACCGCCACCATCACCGGGTCATAGCGCACCACGTGCCCGACCTGAAGCATGGCGCCGCTCCTCGCGGCGGCATCGGCGATGGCGCGCGCCTCGGCGGGCGTCGGCGCGAGCGGCTTCTCGATCAGGCAGTGCACCCCGGCGGCGAGAAGCTTCTCCGCGGCGGCGCGGTGCGCGACCGTCGGGGTGGCGATGGTCACCACGTCCACGCCGGCCTCGATGAGCGACTCCACGTCCGCATGGCCCTTGCCGCCGTACTGGTCGGTCACCTGCTGCCGGCGCTCGGCGCTGGAGTCGACCACGCCCACGAGGTCGCAGCCTGCCACCTGCGTCCAGAGGCGTGCGTGGTGGCGTCCCATCTTGCCGACGCCGACGACGCCGCAGCGGAGGGTGGCGGTGGTGGTGCTCATGGTCGTTCCTCGGGTCTCAGGCGTTCACCAGGACGCGTTCCACCGCGTTCCTGAACATGCGCAGCCCCAGCGGCTCGCCGTGGCGCTGGTGCTCGGTCAGCCGCGTCCAGCGCGGGTGCTGCGTCCAGCGGATGTATCGCTCCGGGTGCGGCATCAGACCGAACACCAGCCCGCTCGGGTCGCAGATGCCGGCGATGCGCCGCATGCTGCCGTTGAAGTGGTCGGCGGCGTGGTAGCGCACGGCCACCTGGCCGTTGGCCTCAAGGGCGTCGAGCAGCCCTTCGTCGGCCACCAGCCGGCCCTCTCCGTGCGCGCTCGGCAGGAGGCCGGTCGAGTCGTCGAGCTCCAGGCCCTGCGTCCACACGCAGCGCGTGTCCGCGGGGATCTCGACGCGCGTCCACGCGTCGCGGAAGCGGCCCTCGGCGTTCTGCGCCAGCGCCACCGTGGGCGCGGCGGCCTCGGCGGGCCACGCGTCGCCGGCCGACGGGCCGGGCAGCAGCCCCGCCTGCACCGCGATCTGGAAGCCGTTGCACGGGCAGATGATCGGCACGCCGCGCTCCACCGCCGCGGCAAGCGCCGGATACAGCGTGCGGCGCATCAGCGCGCCCATGATGCGTCCCGCGGCCACGTCGTCGCCGAAGCTGAAACCGCCGGGCAGGCCCACCAGCTGGTAGCGGTCCACGCGCGACGGGTCGCGCAGGAGCTCGCCCAGCAGCACGCAGTCAGGCTCGGCACCCGCCGCCTTGAAGGAGAGCGCGAGCTCGAGCTCGCAGTTGATGCCGGCCGCGGTGATGACGAGCGCCCTGGGTCCGTGCATGATCATCCTCCCGTCGGCGTGCTCCACGCCGCCCGAAGCGCCTCGACGGCCACGCTCTCGCGCGGCGTTGCCGTCCCCACCACCTCGAGGAACGCAGCCTCGGTCACGGTGCCGATCACCGCGTGCGGGATTCCGTCGAGGTGCGCCTGCACCACGGAGAGCCGTCCCGGCTCCACCTCCAGCAGGTAGCGGTGCGGGTCCTCCGCGAACGCTCGGCACTCGTCGCCCACGCCGCCCGCCGCGGCGGGGACCGCCGACAGGTCCACGTGCGCGCCCAGCGCGCCGCCGATGCACATCTCCGCGACCGCCGGCAGCAGCCCGCCCTCGCTCGGGTCATGCGCGCTGCGCACGGCGCCCTTGGCGATGCATGCGGCCACGGCACGCGCGGTCCGGGCCCCGAGCGCAGGGTCGACCTCGGGGAGCCGCCGGTCGGCATGCGCGCAGGCACCGAGCATGGCGCGGTGGCTCCCGCCCATGCGCGCGCCCGTCGTGCCCACCAGCACCAGCAGGTTGCCGGGGGCCTTCAGGTCCATGGTGCACGCATGCACGGCGTCGGGCACGATGCCGAAGCCCGACACCAGGAGCGTCGGCGGGATCATGATCGTCCGGCCGCCCTGCGTGCGGAACTGGTTCTTCAGGCTGTCCTTGCCGCTGATGAACGGGGCGCGGTAGGCAAGCGCGCCGTCGAGGCACGCCTCGGCCGCGCGCACCAGGGCACCCATGTTGCGCGGCTCGTCGCACGACGGCCAGCAGAAGTTGTCGAGGATGGCGATGCGCGACGGATCCGCGCCCACGCACACCAGGTTGCGGATGCACTCGTCGATCGCCGCGAGGGTCATCGCGTACGGATCGCCGCACCAGCCGGTGGCCAGGCCATTGCCGATCGCCAGCGCGCGCGCCGAGCCCGGCACCGGGTGGATGACGGCGGCGTCCGAGGGGCCGCCGCTGCCGACGCCGACCAGCGGCTTCACGACGCTGCCGCCCTGCACCTCGTGGTCGTACTGGCGGATGATCCACTCCTTGCTCGCCAGGTTCGGGTGCGCAAGGAGCGTGCACGCCGTGTCCACGAGCCGCGGGCCGACGCCGCGTCCGTCGCCCGCGGGCGGCTGCTGCGACGCGCTCCATGCCGCGTCCCAGGTTGCCTCGCGCGTGGGCATGGGCACGCCCTCGTGCAGGAAGTGCGTGTCGAGCGCGCCCACCTCGGTCCCGTGCCAGAGCAGGCGGATGGCGCCGTCGTCGGTGCCGAACACGCCGAGCTCGCACATCTCCACGCCGTGCGCCGCGCACGCCGCGCGCAGCCTCGGCAGCCTCTCCTCCGGCACCGCAAGCACCATGCGCTCCTGCGCCTCGGAGATCCACACCTCCGTGGGGCTGAGGCCGTCGTACTTCACGGGCGCGCGCTCGAGGTGCACGGTGGCGCCGATGTCCTTGCCCATCTCGCCCACGGCGCTCGAGAAGCCGCCCGCGCCGCAGTCGGTCAGCGCGCGGTAGAGCGGACCGTCGGGCTGGTCGCGCGCGGCGAGCAGCGCATCGAGCATGGTCTTCTCGGTGATCGCGTTCCCGATCTGCACCGCGTGGCTGAACTCGCTGCTGTGGCCGTGCTCCACCTCGGCGCTCGAGAACGTGGCGCCGTGGATGCCGTCGCGCCCCGTGCGGCCGCCCATCGCCACGATGCGGTCGCCGCGCTCCACGCGGCCCTTCACCATGGTGCGCGGCATGGTGCCCACCACGCCGCAGTAGACGAGCGGGTTGCCAACGTAGCGCGGATCGAACCACACGGCACCGTTCACCGTGGGGATGCCCATCCGGTTGCCGTAGTCGCGCACGCCGGCCACCACCTGGCCGAGGATGCGCCGCGGAGGGAGGCAGCCCGCGGGCACATCGGTGCCATCGAGCGGCGCGACGCAGAAGACGTCGGTCGCCGCCACGGGCTTGGCGCCGAGGCCGGTGCCCATGATGTCGCGGATGCAGCCGCCGATCCCGGTGGCCGCGCCGCCGTAGGGCTCGATGGCGCTGGGGCGGTTGTGCGTCTCGCACTTGAAGCACACGGCGTGGTGCTCGTCGAAGGCGATCACGCCGGAGTTGTCGACGAACACGGAGAGGCACCAGTCGATGCGGTCCGCGCGCTTCTCGTCGATCAGCGCGAAGGTACCCGCGGCCACGGTGCTCTTGAGCAGGTTGCGCACGGTCACGCTGCCGTCGGCGGCGGGCTCGTGGTTGGGTCGCCCGCGCGCGGAATCGCCCACGAGCGACTTCTGCCCGGGCGCGAGGTTCGCCTCGCGGTAGCGCACGGTGCTCTTCAGCGTCTTGTGGACGCAGTGCTCGCTCCAGGTCTGCGCGATGGTCTCCAGCTCGATCTCGCGCGGCTCGCGCCCGAGGCGCCGGTACTCGGCCTGCACCGCGCGCATCTCGTCGAGCGACAGGAAGAGGTGCGCGTCTCGGCTCAGCCGCTCGAGCTGCGCGTCGGCGAGGTCGCGGATCGGCACCTCGACGATGCGGAGCTCGTAGCGGCGCCCGGACGGGAACCGCTCCGGGTGCCATGGCTCGGCGTGGATGCCGTGGATGACGGGGTTCGCCACGCCGCGCTCGCCGAGCGCCGCCGCGGCGCGGGCATCGACGCCCGCCAGGTCGTACCGGTCGCCGGTGCGCACCCGCACCTTCACGCCGAGCAGCGCCTCGACGGCCATCTCCACGCTCTCGGCCGCGGGGTCGGTCACGCCCGGGAGCGGATGCACCTCGACCAGCGCGTCCAGACGCGGGCGGGCCTCGCCGCGCCGCTGCACCTCGGCCACCTGCGTCACGGGGTCGGCGAGCAGCTCGCCGGCGATGCGCCGCACGTCCGCCTCGGTCAGTTCGCCCTCGAGCAGGTAGACGCTTGCATGCTGCGCGGCCGATGGCACCGGGAGTCCCAGCGCGGAAGCCTGCCGCAGCGCCGCATCGGCGCGCGTGTCCCGCTGCCCCTGCCTCGGACGGACCTCGACGCGATGGACAGCGGCCATGGACCCCGCATGATAGGGAACCCCGGCGGCGCACCGATTCCTGCGGAAACGATCAGAACATCAGCTGCAGCTGCGTCCTGAACACGATCTCGTTGGCGCGCGAGGGGCGCCAGCCCGCGTTCAGGTCGGCGAACCACGGGTGCAGGTCGGTGATCGACCAGCCCAGGTCGGTGGTCCACTTCAGGTCCTGCCCGTCGAGGTACCAGTTGATGCCCGCGGTGAGCAGGTTCATCGGCGCCACGTCGCCCAGCTGATCGTTGGTAGCCGTCACCTCGGCGGCGTCGTAGCCGGAGATGTAGGCAAACTCGTAGCGCCCGAACAGCTCGACCTTGGGCATCAGGTAGACACCGCCCTCGAGCTGCGCCGCGAAGATGTTCAGGTTGCCCAGGTCGCGCTGCAGCGCGGGGCCCGCGCCGCCGAAGGCCGGGATGGTGGAGCCCGTGGCGTTCAGGTAGTTGTAGAACAGCGCGCCGTACACGGAGGCGCCGCCGAAGTTGGCCTGCGCATCGAGCGTCGCGGAGATCCACTGGTTGTTCGGGTTGGCCTGCCCCGGGGTGCCGTCGTTGGGCTGGTAGCCCTGCGACTCCTGGTAGTGGAACCCGAAGCCCGTCAGGAACGCGAAGGTCTCGCCCGCGGGGCTGGTGTAGCTGCGGAACTGCTCCCAGCTGCCGGCCGGCTTCCAGTCGACGCGGCCCGTGAAGCTGATGTTTGCGTTCTGCGACCACCACGGGCTGTTCTGCCCGCCGTACGTGCCGGACGGGTAGATCACGAAGGCCTGCGCGCCGTACGCCGCGTTGGTGTCGCCGAGGAGCACGTCGGGCGCGCCGCTGTTCAGCGAGCTCCGCATGCGGAACTCGTCGTTCATGTACTCGGCCTCGATGCCCTGGGTGTAGCCGAGCGCGTAGTGGAAGTCCACCACCGACCGCGACGCGGACATCTGGTACTGCTCGAGCACCAGGAACCCGCGCGAGAAAGGGCTGCGGAACTGCCCCGCGCGGAACGACCAGTTGTCGTCGAGATTGATGCGGATCCACGCATCCATCAGCTCGAAGTCCTGGAAGTCCGCCGCACCGCCCACGGCCGAGCCGTTGGCGCCCTTGTTCACGTTGGTGGTGATCTGCTGGTAGAAGCGCGCCTTCACCATGTACTGGAAGTCGCGGCTGAACACGTGGCCGTCGGCCCACAGCTGCATGTCCGGGATGTCGAACCCGTAGCGGTTGACCTCGCGGTCGAACACGTACTGCTGCTGCGGGTCCGCCACGTTGTACGAGCCCGCATGGATCGAGCTCCAGATGAACCGGCTCTGCACGAACCCGCCGATGTTCATCCGGAACCGGCCATCGGCGCTGGCCATGAAGAAGCCGTCGTTCCAGCCGGCGGTCATGCCGCCGTCGCGCAGGCTCGAGCGCTGCTCGCTGTCGGCAAGCACGTCGCGCACGATGTCGCGGATCTGGCTGGCGCGCTGCTCGCCGAGCCACTCCTCGCCCTGCTGGCGGGAGAGGTCGGTGACGCGTGCCTCCAGCTCGCGGTTGCGGTCCTCGAGGCTCTCGAGCCGCTTCATCAGGTCATCGACGCTGGGCGCGGGCTGGTCGAGGACACCGCCCGTGGCCACCGCATCCTGCGCCACGGCCACGCCCGCCATGGCGGCGGCGGCGAGGGCGGCGGCGAGTTGTCCCGGGCGTCGGGGCATGGGTCGGGCGAATCCTATCGCAGGGGGTTCATCGGCCGGGGCACCACCCCCCCTTCAGCCGGGGTCCGGGAAGTCCGGTCGAATTCCGTCAGAACTCGGCCTGCAGCTGCATCACGAGCGACACGTTGTTGTTCGGGTCAGCTCCTCCGCCGAGCCCCTGCGGCGGAAGCACATCGGCGGCCGGTCCCGCAGGGTTGCCCCAGAGCGGCACCACCGCCATCGCCGTGAGCTTGAGCGCTTGCCGCGCGATGTACCAGTTGGCGCCAACGTTGAGCCGCCCCTCGCTGCCGCCGACATCGGCGGCCGCACCGCTCGCGAACACCTCCACGGCGGGCGCCACGAACACGCCGCCCTGCACCAGTGCGCCCCAGCTGGTGGTGTCGCGGGACACCCACTGGTCGGCGACCACGCCCTGCACGATGAGGTTGGCGCCGCCGAACATCAGCGCCAGGTCCGCCGTGACGGCGCGCGGGTTCACGCCGCCGAGCACCGCGGGGTTGATGGCGCGCCCGTTCTGCAGGCGCCCGCCGACGCCGATGAACGCACCGAAGGGCTGCCCGGGGAAGCTGGTCTCCAGCGCGTACTGGTCCCACGTGCCGCACAGGCGCCAGTTGACGCGCCCGCTGACGGCCACGCTCTGGTTGGTGTCCTGGTCCCAGGCGCCGGGCGAACCGCCGACCTGGTTGCCGGCCACGGCCTGCCAGCGCACGTGGTCGCCTTTGAAGCCCACCGAGGCACCGGTGGTGAAGTCGGCGGTGAACAGCCACTCCAGCATCGAGCACTCGCCCATCTGCGTCTGGGCCGTGGAGAAGAGGTGGCTTTCGTAGGTGAACGGGGTGAAGACGGACCCGGCCTGCAGGTACCAGCCGGCACCGAGCTGCTTGGTCACGGTGAGGTAGCTGATCTGCGGCGGGGTGCCGTCGATCGAGGCCGGGTCGGCGCGCACGAGCTGCATCTCCACCGGGTCGCTCCACGCGCCGATGCTGAAGCCGATTAGCCACGTGAGGTCGGGCCCGCCGAGGTTTCCGGTGACGAAGAGCTGCATGCGCCGCACCTCGGCGCCCCACACGCTCTCCGAGGCCGGCGTGCGCTGCGCGGCGTCGTAGCCCTGGTTCCACACGAACCGGACCTGCCCGAACCCGAATGCACGGATCGAGTCGCCCGCGCCGTCGAGCCCGATGAAGAACCCGCGCGCATCGTCGTAGCCTGTGACCACCGCGGACGACGCCCCGCCGCCGGTGCCCGCCCACGATGCGCGCGAGCCGCTGTCGGCAAGCACATCGGCCACCAGCGCACGCACCTCGGCGGCGCGAGCCTCTTCCACCCACGCGTCGTCGCGCGCGCGGCGAATGGACGCCAGCTCGGCGCGCAGCTGCGCGAGCTCGGCAGAGACATCCAGCACCGCGGGCGCAAGGGCAAGCACGCGCCCAAGGCTAACGAGCCGAGCAAAAGCACATCGGACCCGGCCGAGGCCGGGTCCGATGGAAGGTTCGCTTGACGTGGTCTGTGCTGCGGGTCAGGCTGATCCGAGGATCAGAACATGACCTGGAGCTGGACGACGAGCGAGAAGTTGTTGCTGGCGTTCGGACCCGGACCGGACAGGCCGATACCAGACTCGAAGCCGCGGAGGTTGTCCGCAGTCGTCGCGCCCTTGTTCATGGGGACGATGCCCATGACGGTCATCTTCACGTTGTTCTTCGCGAAGTACCAGTTCGCGCCAGCCTGGAGGAAGTTCTCCACCGAGCGGTTACCAGACGGACCAACGTCCGACCAGCACCACGCGCCGAAGAACTCGAGGTCGTCGGAGACGAACGCGCCGCCCTGGACGTTCAGGCCGTACACGCTGTCATTAGTGGTACCAAGGGTGGTCCCGGGGTAGCCGTCCTGCCACACGAACTGGCCGATCAGGTTGAAGCCGCCGAACATCGCGCGGGCATCAGCCGTCAGGCCGACCGGGTTGGCGCCCTTGGTGTTTGGGCCGTTCTGGGCTCGGCCGTTCTGCCAGATCACGCCGCCGCCGACGAGCAGGCCGAACTCCTCGCCCTTGAAGCTCGACTCCTTGGAGAACTGCTCCCAGGTGCCGGCGACCTTGATCTCAGCGCGCGCCGCAACGGCGATGCTCTGGTTGTCGATGCTGTTCCACGTGACGGGGGGCGTCGGGGGGCCAATATTGGACTCCTGGATAGCGTTGAACCAGCCGCCCTTCACGCGCCACGCGTCCTGCTCGTACGAGGCGAGCGCGCCGACCTGCTGGCCTGCGCCGAAGACGTACTCGAAGATCGAGTAATCACCCATCTGGGTGCTGCCGGCGTTGAAGAGCTGGCTCTCGACCGTCCAGGGCACGTTCTGCTGGCCGACGGTGACCGAGAAGCCGTTGCCGAACGACTTGCTCACGTTGGCGTAGAAGAGCTGGAATTGCTCGGCGGTCTGAACGTACGGATCCGGCTGGGCGTCGAACGCCATGCCGACCAGGTACTTCCAGCTCGGGTCAACGACATTGCCCGAGAAGAAGGCCTGGGTGCGACGGTTCTCGAAGCCCCACTTGTTTTGAACCGCGCCCGTGCCGGGCGAATTGTCCGCATAGGTGTTGTTCCACACGAAGCGCACCTGCTCGAGGGCGTTGATCTTCAGCGTGTAGTTGCCGTCGGCGCTCGACAGGAAGAAGCCGTTGTTGTAGCCAGCTGTCGCGCCAGCCTGCTGGAAGCTGGAACGGGTGCTGCTGTCGGCCAGGACGTCCTGGACGACGCCGCGGATCGCGTCCGCGCGGGCTTCGGTCAACCACTGCTCCCCACCCTGCTGAGCCTTGAGGGCCGCGATTTCGGCCTTGAGCTCATTGATCTGGGCGGCGGTGTCGTTGTTCGCCTCGACGGCTCCGTAGCTCACGCCGGTCAGCGTGAGGGTCGAGCCCGCGAGGAGCCCAACAAACTTGGTCAGACTCATGTCGTTCGCTCCTTGTTTCGGGCCGGGGCTCTGACGTTCTACCCGCGGTCCCAGTGAGAAGTCCCAAGCCTTGGTGCCCACCAACGCGGTGGGCGGACATGGGATTCAACCCCTATCGGCCAACTGCGGCCGTTCGGTTGAAGGGCAGATGATAGCAAGGTCAAGGGGTGCGTGGAGTGAGCAGGCAAAAAGGCCGTGACTCCCGCGCGCGGGCCATAAACGGCACATTGAACTGCTGCCGCAAAACATGACCGCACAATGACTTACGGAAACTCCCGCGACTGGCCCCGCGGAATCGGCCGTTCGATCGGCAAAGATTGCCTGCCACCACGGGCACCTCCACCCCGTGAACGCGGGCCGGTCCTCAGAAGAGCACCTGGAGCTGTGCCCGCACCACGACCTCGCCGGCGCCCTCGCCGCTGGGGCTTGCCCGCCAATCGGCGCCGTTGATCGACTCGCCGAACAGCCCCTGCGTGAAGCGGACCGGGCTCATGGCCCAGCCGCCGTCGACGGCGAACTTGGCGGCGTTCTTCGCGAAGCACCAGCACGCTCCGAGCGTCACGGCGTTGATCCGCTGCTGCACGAGGGCATTGGGCACGAACACGCCGACGACGATGCCGTCGTTGTCGGAGGACACCCAGATCCCTTCCCAGCGCGCGAACAGCTCGACCGAGTCGGTGACGAAGAAACCGCCCTGCACGATGGACCCGAGGGAGAGTACGCCGTCGACGCCTCGCGCCGCCGCGGCGTCGCCGCCGCCGAAGGCCTTCTGGACAAAGCCGTCCTCGAGGGTGAGCGGCCGGCTGGAGCAAGAACAGATTGCTCAGCTTCTCATCAGGATCCGCTCAGGAGAGATGCGCAATGCCGTCGCCCACCGACCCGACGGGCAACACCTGCACCCCGGAACCCGCGCCGACGCAGGCCACGGCGGCGGCAGACTGCGAGGCAGGCACCAGCAGCGTGCGGGCACCGCGCCGGACTGCCGACTGGACGCGAAGGTCGAGTTGTCGGACGGCGCGCACCTCGCCGGAGAGGGCAATCTCGCCGAGAGCCGCGGTGGCAGGGCTCGGTGCGCGTCCATAGAAGGCCCCCGCCACCGCGAGGGCCACCGGTAGGTCGGCCGCCGGTTCGGTGACGCGCACGCCCCCGAGCACCGATGCGTAGACATCCTGGTCGGCAAGGCGCAGCCCGCCGTGCTTCTCGAGCACCGCGATGAGCATGGCCAGCCGGGCGCCGTCGAGCCCGCTCGCGCGGCGCTTGGCGGCCCCGAGGAATCCGGTGGCCGTGAGTGCCTGGATCTCGGCCACCAGCACGCGCGACCCGGCAAGCACCGGCGCAAAGATCGTGCCCGCCCGCCGTGCGGCGCGTGCCCCCGCGGCCGCGTCGGGCGCGAGCGACGCCTCCTCCACCTCGGCAAGCCCGCCGCCGGTCATCTCGAAGAGGCCCAGTTCCTGCGTGCTGCCGAAGCGGTTCTTCACCGCGCGCACCACGCGGTAGGCGTGGTGGCGGTCGCCCTCGAAGGCAAGCACCACGTCCACCAGGTGCTCGAGGAGCTTGGGGCCGGCGAGGTCGCCTTCCTTGGTGACGTGGCCCACCACGGCCACGGCGGTTCCCGTGGTCTTGGCAAGCGTCACCAGGTCCAGGCAGCATCGGCGCAGCTGCTGCAGGCTGCCGGGCACGGCATCGATGTCGCCGCGGTAGGCAAGCTGGATGGAATCGAGCACCAGGACGTCCGGGCGCGTGCGGCGGGCCTCCTCGGCCACCACGGCGAGGTTCGGTTCCGCGAGGAGCAGGAGGTGCTCGCCGCGGCGCACGTCGGCGCTGCCCTCGAGCCGGTCGGCGCGCAGCTTCACCTGCGCGGCGCTCTCCTCGCTGGTGGCGTAGAGCACCCGGTGCCCGCGGCCTGCGAGCGCCGCCGCGACCTGCAGGAGGAGCGTGCTCTTGCCGATCCCCGGGTCGCCGCCGAGGAGCGACACGCTGCCCGGCACCAGCCCGCCGCCGAGCACGCGGTCGAACTCGGCGATGCCGGTCGAGATGCGCGGGACGTCGAGCGGCTTCACCTCCGCGATGGGCGTGGCGCGGCGCACGGCCGGCGATGTGCGCGCGGCATCGCCCGCGCCCGCAGACAGCACCAGCGCACCCGGCGCCGGCGCATCCGCGGCGGAGGCGTGCTCCGTGAACCGCTGCAGCGCGTCCCAGGCCCCGCAGTCGGGGCACTTGCCCATCCACTTGGGCTGGACGTTGCCGCAGTCACGGCAGACCCAGCTGGTCTTCACCTTGGCCACGCGGCCGAGTGTAGGGGTGCGCGGTGCAGCAACTGCTTCACGCGGCCAAACCGCGCGCCGCGGGCTAACCTTCCCGCATGCACGCCATCCGCGGTGCCTGGAACCTCTTCCTGCTCGGCCTTGCCACGCGCTTCAGGCTGCGCGGCAAGTACTGGTCGTGGCGGATGGAGACCGCCTTCGGCGCCGATCGCTCCAGGTGGCCGTCGGCGCGCGAGCGCCGCCGCGCCGCGCTCGAGTACGGCGCGTGGGTCGGCCAGATGCGCCGCCTGAAATAGGGTCCAAGGTATCCCCGCACTTCTCTATCCGGCCACTGCCGACGCAGTCACGGCGATCACGCCGGGCTGAACCGGCTGCCGAGCATCGCGATCTTGGCATTGGGGCTTGCGCCCCTCGGAAGCCGCGGACCGACGAACCAGATCACCGCGAGGCACAGCAGGCTGCCGGCCCACATCCACTGGCCCAGCCCGAAGTACATGAACACCGCGGTGCACGTGAGCACCAGCAGCGAGGACGGGATCATGCCTTCCCAGGCCAGGCGCATCAGCTGATCGAACCGGAAGCGCGGCAGCGTCCAGCGCAGCGCGATGCCGAGCGTCACCACCGCCGCGGTCTTGCCGGCCATCACCGCGATCTGCGCCAGCACCACCGGCAGGCCGCCGACGAACGGCAGGTCACCGGGCACCAGCGCGCCCAGCGGATTCACGCTCCAGCCGCCCAGGAACAGGACGCAGAACAGCGCCGAGCTCGCGATCATGTTGAAGTACTCGGCCAGGAAGAACAGCGCGAAGCGCATGCTCGAGTACTCGGTGTGGTAGCCGCCCACCAGCTCGCTCTCGCACTCGGCGAGGTCGAACGGCAGCCGGTTGGTCTCGGCCAGCATGCAGGTGTAGAAGAGGATGGCCGCCACCGGGTGCTGGATGATGTTCCACACGCCCTGCTGCTGGCCGGCGATGATCTCGCCCGGGGTGAAGCTGCCCGACATCAGGATGACGGCGAGCATGCACACGCCCATCGGGATCTCGTAGCTGATGATCTGCGCCGACGCGCGCAGGCCGCCGAGGAACGCGAACTTGTTGTTCGACGCCCAGCTGCCGAGCGCCACGCCGTACACCGACAGGCTGGCCATCGCCAGCATGTAGACGACGCCGATGTTGACGTCGGCGCCCACGATGCGCACCTGGCCGGTGAGGCCGAGGAACGGGATGCTTGAGAGGTCGAGCACGCCGCCCCACGGGATGACCACGAACCCGATCATCGACGGGATGGCAAGCAGCGCCGGCGCGGCGGTGAAGAGCGCGCGGTCCACGTGGTTGGGCGTGTAGTCCTCCTTGAGGAAGAACTTCAGGCCGTCCGCGATCGGCTGCAGCAGGCCCCACGGGCCGACACGGTTGGGGCCGACGCGGTCCTGCATCCATGCCGAGAGGCGCCGCTCCAGCCAGATGGCGTAGGCGCACGACACCAGGATGACTTGCAGCGCCGTGAAGAGCACCACCGCGCTGGTCACGAGCTGCGCGAGCGAGTCCCCGCGGGGGAACCAGGCGGGCAGGTAGTCGGTGATGGTCTGCAGCGACTGCATGGGACGCAGGAGTATAGGAGTCCGCACGGGCATGCGGTGCATGGGCGGCGGCGGTACGGATCGCGGGCGAAGCGCCTCGCCGTACACTTCGGGATCCAAGGGCAAAGGCATTCAATGAGTTGGTCCGAACGAGTACCGCAGGAAACGCTGGCCAAGCAGTTCGGAACGCCCCTCTATGTTCTGAATACCCAGCAGCTCAGGCGCAATGCAGAGGAATTCATCGCCCTGACGGGTGACCCCGCGAATGTCGCCTTCCCCGTCAAGTCCAATCCCTCGCTCGCCGTGCTTCGCGTTCTCGCAGACCTCGGATGTGCGGCCGACTGCGCCTCCGAGACGGAGGTACGCCTCGCGCTGATGGCGGGCGTTCACTACCGCTCCATCGTCTACAACTCGCCTGTCCCGAACAGGCCCCTGCTGGCCAGTCTCTACATGGCCGGCGCCACCGTCGTCGCCGATTCCGAGTCCATCCTGCGCGACCTCGCGACCCGTGTTGCGGCGGACCCAGGCAGCGGCAAGCTGCTGCTGCGCGTCAACCCGAGCGAACCGATCGAGTACCTCCACCGCGAGGACTGGCAGTCGCTCACCTGCCACGCGTCTTCCTCCGCGAAGTTCGGCATTCCCGCCGAGGAGATTCCGGGCGTTGCCGCCGGGTGCCCGCTGCCTGTCGACGGGCTGCACATCCATGTCGGGACGCAGATGGACCATCTTGCGCCCTTCACGCGGACCGTGGCGCTGCTCCACCGCCTTGCCGACGAGGTGGCCGCGCGCACGGGAAGCCCGCTCTCGATGCTCAACATCGGCGGCGGCCTCGGCATCAGCTTCCAGCCCGGCCAGCAGTTCCCCGCCGCCGCCGCCTATGTCGAGGCACTGCGGCCGACCCTGCGGCCCGAGTGCCGCTACCTCGTCGAGCCGGGGCATGCCCTCGTCGGCAATGCCGTGGCACTGCTGGCAAGGGTCAGGGAAATCAAGCAGATTCGAGGCCGACGCTGGGCGCTTCTCGACGTCGGCACCGATCAGCTGGCGAAGGTGACCCTTCTCCACTGGCCGCACCGGATCATGGGGCCATCCGGCGAGCCCTTCCCGTCAACCGGCCCCGACGCCATCGGAGGTCCCCATTGCTTCGCCGGTGACGTGCTCCTGCCGCAGACCCAACTCGGCAGCCTCAAGATCGACGACACCGTGCTCATCCAGGATGCCGGTGCATACTGCTTCTCGCTGGCCAACCACTTCAACGGCCATCTCGGGCCCGGCCATGTCGCCATCGACGACTCAGGCGAATGCATCGAGCACACGCATCGCGCCGAGGACTGGTTCTTCGAGACCGGCTCCATCGGCTACAGGTGGCCACGGTCCGCCGCCGCGACGGGCAAGTTGCTGGACCCGAAGACCGTTGACCAGCTCGGCAGCCTCTACCTCCACCTCACCGCTGCACAGGACGGCTTCTCGTTCCTTTCCGTCGAGGAGCTGGAGGATCGCCATTATCGCTTCATCGTGCAGGCCACCAGCCCGCTCGGCCTCATTGCCATGCCGCTTGCGGTCCGCATCGCCGGGGATGCCGCGATCATCGCCTTGCTGCACCACCTCGGCAGGGGAGTCAAGGATGTCTCCGTCTGGGGCACGCGCATGGCCATGACCGCGGAGTCCAGGCTCCCCATCGACACCCCGCTGGAACTGATCGTGACCACGACGCCCCCGATCGTCCACGACTCCCGCCCTCGATCCACGGCCCACTGGGAGTTCACCGACCGAAGGTTCCACGGCTCCTTCCGGCTGTCGTGGTAGCGCCGCGGGACCGACCGGGCCATCAGACGCCGACCGCTTCCCGGGCGACCGCCGCGGGCCGCGCGAGGTGCGGGAAGTAGTCCTGGATGGCCGTCACCTGCCACGAGCCGCCGCGCAGCGCCTGGATGGCCTGCACCGCGGCGCGCGCGCCGGCGATGGTGGTGATGATCGGCACATTGGCGCGCACGGCCTGGGCGCGGATGCGTCCCTCGTCCGTGGAGCCGCCCTTGCGCGTCGGCGTGTTGATGACGAGCTGCACCTCGCCGTTCGCCATGAGGTCGAGCACGTTGGGGCGCTGCCCGGTGGCGATCTTCGGCACCGGCGTGCACGCCACGCTGAAGCTGCGCAGGATGCGCGCGGTGCCCTCGGAGCAGAGCACGGTGAATCCCATGCTCGCGAGGCTGCGCGCCACCTCCACCGCCTGCTGCTTGTCGGAGTCGCGCACGCTCAGGAACACCTGGCCCTGCACGGGCAGGTGCACGCCCGCGGCCATCTGCGCCTTGGCGAACGCCACGGGAAGGCTGCGGTCCGCGCCCATCACCTCGCCGGTGGAGCGCATCTCGGGGCCGAGCACCACGTCCACGCCGGGGAACTTGGAGAACGGGAAGACGCTCTCCTTCACCGCGTAGAAGCCGACGTCGGGCACCTCCTTCGCGCCGAGCTCCTCAAGCGACGCGCCCATCATCACCTTGGCGGCCACGTTCGCCCACGGGATGCCCTTCGCCTTGCTGACGAACGGCGCCGTGCGCGAGGCGCGCGGGTTCACCTCGAGGATGTAGACAGTCTCGTCCTTCACCGCCATCTGCACGTTCATCAGCCCGCGCACGCGCAGCCGCTCGGCGAGCGCACGCGCCTGCTCGCGGATGCGGTTCACGAGGCTCGGCGGCAGGCTGTAGGGCGGCACCGTGCACGTGCTGTCGCCCGAGTGGATGCCTGCCTCCTCGATGTGCTCCATCACGCCGCACACGACGGCGCGCGGGCGCGCACTCGACTGCGCCACCTGGCGCGGGCGGCTCGACTCGTGCGGCTCGAAGTCGGCCACCACGTCGACGTCCACCTCGATGGCGTCGGAGAGGAACCGGTCGATCAGCACCGGTGCGTTGGCGAGGTCGCTCACGTTGACCGCGGTGGTCATGTAGCGGCGCAGCGCGGCCTCGTCGAAGCACGTCTCCATGCCGCGGCCGCCGAGCACGTAGCTCGGGCGCACCAGCACCGGGTAGCCCACGCGCGATGCCTCCGCGACCGCCTCGTCGAGGCTGCGCGCGATGCCAGACGGCGGCTGGTTCAGCCTCAGCTCGTCGAGCACCGCCTTGAACCGGTCGCGGTCCTCGGCGAGGTCGATGCTCTCGACGCCGGTGCCGATGATCGGCACGCCGGCCGCCACCAGCCCGTGCGCCAGGTTCAGGGGCGTCTGCCCGCCGAACTGCACGATGCAGCCGACGACGCCTCCCGAGCGGTCGGCCTTCTCGATGCCGCCGCCGTTGAGGCGCTCCACCACGTTGAGCACGTCCTCGAGCGTCAGCGGCTCGAAGAACAGCAGGTCGCTGGTGTCGAAGTCGGTGCTGACCGTCTCCGGGTTGGAGTTGATCATCACGCTCTCGAGGCCCATCTCGTCGGCCGCGAACGCCGCCTGGCAGCAGCAGTAGTCGAACTCGATGCCCTGCCCCACGCGGTTGGGGCCGCCGCCGAGGATGATCACCTTGGGCGTGGCGCTGATGCGGACCTCGTCGTCGGTGACGGTCCTGCCGGCCACCGTGAACGGCTCCTCGTAGGTGCTGTAGTAGTAGGGCGTGGCCGCCTCGAACTCGGCCGCGCACGTGTCGACGAGCTTGTAGACGGGCTCGATGCCCATGCCCTTGCGCACCGCGCGCACCGCGAGGATGTTCCGCGAGCTGATCGCCCCGAGCCACGCGTTCGCCAGCTGCGCATCGCTGTAGCCCATGCGCTTGGCCTCGAACATGAGCTCGCGCGGGCAGTCCTCGGGGCGCTTCACCGCCGTGATCCGGTCCTCGAACGCGGCGAGCTCCGCGAACTGCCTCAGGAACCAGCGGTCGATGCGGGTCAACTCGTGCACGCGGTCGACCGACCAGCCCATCTTCAGCGCGTAGCGCACGAAGTACAGGCGGCCCTGGCTGGGCACCGCGAGCTTGCGCAGCAGCGTCTCCTCGGGGATCGGCCAGTCGGCGCTCGCCGCCTCGGTGGGCCGGGCCACGCGCGCCTCGCTGCTCGTGGCCGTGCCCGCGGGCGCCGCGGCCGCGCGCAGGTGCCGCAGCCAGCGGTCGTTGGCGTCGAGGCCGAAGCCGAAGCGCTTCACCTCCATGCTGCGGATCGCCTTCTGGAACGCCTCCTTGAAGGTGCGCCCGATGGCCATCGCCTCGCCGACGGACTTCATCTGCGTGGTGAGCGTCTCGTCGGCCTCGGGGAACTTCTCGAACGTCCAGCGCGGCACCTTCACCACCACGTAGTCGATGGAGGGCTCGAAGCACGCGCTCGTGGTGCCGGTGATGTCGTTGGTGAGCTCGTCGAGCGAGTAGCCCACCGCCAGCTTCGCTGCGATGCGCGCGATCGGGAAGCCGGTGGCCTTCGACGCGAGCGCGGAGCTGCGCGAGACGCGCGGGTTCATCTCGATGACGACCATCTCGCCCGTCTCCGGGCAGACGCCGAACTGCACGTTGCTGCCGCCCGTCTGCACGCCGACCGCGCGCATGATGGCGAACGCGGCATCGCGCATGCGCTGGTACTCCTTGTCGGAGAGCGTCATGATCGGCGCCACGGTCACGCTGTCGCCGGTGTGCACGCCCATCGGGTCGATGTTCTCGATGCCGCAGACGACGATGCAGTTGTCCTTGCGGTCGCGGACGACCTCGAGCTCGTACTCCTTCCAGCCGAGCACGCTCTTGTCGATCAGCACCTGGCCGATCATGCTCGCGGACAGGCCGCGGCGGATGATCTCCTCGAACTCCTCGAGGTTGTAGGCGATGCCGCCGCCGGTGCCGCCGAGCGTGAACGCCGGGCGGATGATCGCGGGGAGGCCGCACTCCTGCAGGAACTCGCGCGCCTCGTCCAGCGTGGTCACGGTGCGGCTGAGCGGCTGCCTCAGGCCCAGGCGCTCCACGATGCGCCGGAACGCCTCGCGGTCCTCGGCGCGGTGGATCACCTCGCGGTCGGCACCGATCATCTCGACGCCGTGCTTCTGCAGGATGCCCTTGTCCCAGAGCGCGCACGCGCAGTTGAGCGCGGTCTGGCCGCCGAGCGTGGGGAGCAGCGCGTCGATGGGAGTGCCCAGCTCCCGCTCGCGCACGATGATCTTCTCGACCGCCTCGGGCGTGATCGGCTCGATGTAGGTCCGGTCGCTGAACGCCGGGTCCGTCATGATGGTGGCCGGGTTGGAGTTGACCAGCACCACTCGGTACCCCTCCTCGCGCAGCGCCTTGCAGGCCTGCGTGCCGGAGTAGTCGAACTCGCAGCCCTGGCCGATGACGATGGGGCCGGAGCCGACGATCAGGATCGTGCGGATGTCGTTGCGGCGTGGCATCGTGTGGCTCCCCGCGGTGGGGCGGGTCCGGTGCGCGCGTCGGGCCCGGCCGCGGGCATTGCGGCGAGGTCGGGCCAAACTTGCGGGAGGATAGCGGAAATCGCAGCGAAATGCAGCCGTTCGTATGCTCCTCGACGTGCCGATGCAGGTCCTTGCCGCCATCGGGATTGCGCTCGCGGCGGCGGCCGCCACGCTGCTCATTGCGCTCCTCGCCCTCGTCGCGATCGGCTTCGCCGTGCGCGCCCGCAGCGGCGAGCGCCTTGCCTGGGGCGGCGTGGTCGGCTGCGTCGAGGCCGTGGCGCGGCCGCTCGCGCGCTTCATCCACCGGACGCGCTGGGAGGGGTTCGAGGGATTCCGCCCGCCCGAGGGCGGGTTCGTGATCGTGGCCAACCATGCGAGCGGCCTCGACCCGCCGCTCATGCAGTTCGCGGCGCAGCGGCGCGTGCGCTTCATGATGGCCAAGGAGCAGATGCACCCGGCCATGGACTGGCTGTGGCGCCGGCTCGAGGTGCTGCCGGTCACCTACACCGCGGCCGATGCCGGCATGCTTCGCGAGGCCGTGCGCCACGTGCGGTCGGGCGGCGTGGTGGGCGTGTTCCCCGAGGGCGCCATCGAGCGGCCGCCGTGCGTGCTCGCGCCGTTCGCCGAGGGCACGGGCACGCTCGTCGCGCTCACCAAGGCGCCCGTGGTGGTGCTGTGGATCCACGGCACGCCCTCGGTGGGCAATGCGCTCCTCGACCCGTTCGTGCCGCGGCGCACGCCGGCGGTGGTTCGCTGCGTGGCCACGATCGACTTCGCCGCCGAGGGCGTGCGGGAGCCCTCGGCCATCGTCGCGCGGCTGCGCGAGGCGATCGCGAAGGCGAGCGGGTGGCCGGTGGCCGATGCCGCGCGGTGATCTGATCGACTCAAGCGTGCCGGGCTTGCAGGATCTCCGCGCCTCAACCGCCTTCGCTCAGCGCAGCGCCAGCTCCACGATCGCCTCCGGCGTCGGCTTCTCGGGGACGTCGCTGCGCGACAGCGCGCGCTCGACCATCTCGCGCGCCACCGCCTTGGGGTGGCCGAGCTGCGCAAGCACCTCGACCGCGTCGTGCGCGGCGGCCATCAGCGCGCCCTCGGGCGTGGCGGCACGGGGCGCGCCCTTGCCGCCCGCACGGCCCTGGCCGGGCACGGCGCCGGCGATGCCCCGCACGAACGGATCGACCTTGCCCTTGAGCTCCACGCAGATCGCCTCGGCCGTTCGCTTGCCGATCTCGGGCAGGGACTGCAGCAGCGCGTGGTCGCACATGGAGATGGCCTCGGCCACCTGCGCAAACGGCAGCTGCAGGGAGCGCAGCGCCTTGCGGTTGCCGATGCCCTTCACGGTGGTGAAGAGCTCGAAGAACGCGCGGTCCGCGGGGTTCTGGAAGCCGACCAGCCGCGGCCAGAAGCTCGAGCCCTGCCCCTGGCCTTCCAGGTAGTGCAGCGTGTGGAAGCGGACGTCCTGCCCGATGCGCGCCGCCAGCGCCATGCCGTCGGCGGCGGGCACCAGCACCTCGTAGGTCAGCTCGCCGCACCGCACGTGCGCCGCGCCGTCCTCGATCGCCACCAGGGTTCCGGAGAGCTGCGTGATCATGGGCGTTCCTTGCCGCACCCTATCCTACGGCCATGCGCTACGCGATGATCATGGCAGGCGGCTCCGGCACGCGACTGTGGCCCATGAGCCGCCAGGCCGTGCCCAAGCAGCTGCTGCGCTTCATCGGCGGGCGCAGCCTCCTGTCGGTGGCGGCCGAGCGCATCCGCACGCTGGTGCCCGAGCGCAACCGGTACGTGTGCGCCGGCGAGAAGTACCGGAACCTGATCCGCGCGGACATCCCGTGGATCGACGACGCGCACGTGCTCGGCGAGCCGATGGGCCGCGACACCGTGAACGCCGTCGCGTTCGGCGCGGCCGTGGTCGGCAAGGACGATCCCGACGCGGTGTTCGCGGTGCTCACGAGCGACCACCTCATCACGCCACAGGCGGAGTTCGAGCGCGCCATGGACCTCGGCTTCCGGTTGGTCGAGGCGGACCGATCGCGCCTCGCGACGTTCGCCATCACGCCCACCTTCCCGGCCACGGGCTTCGGCTACGTCGAGCGCGGGGACGCGATCGCGGGTTTCGAGGGCGCGTTCCGGGCGAGGCGCTTCGTCGAGAAGCCGGACCGCGCGCGCGCCGAGGAGTACCTGGCCTCGGGCGGCTTCGGCTGGAACAGCGGCATGTTCGTCTTCAGCGCGCGCACCGTGCTCGAGGCGCTCGAGCGCTTCAGGCCCGAGACCGCGGCAGGCATGCATGAGATCCGCGCCGCATGGGGCACGCCGTCGGCGCAGGCCACGGTCGACCGCGTGTACCCGCAGCTCCCGAAGATCAGCGTCGACTACGCGCTGATGGAGCCCGCGTCGAAGGACCCGTCGCTCTCGGTGTGCGTGGTGCCGATGTCCGTCGACTGGAAGGACGTGGGCAGCTGGCCGAGCTACGGCGAGACGCTTCCGGCCGATACCGACGGCAACCGCACGAACGCCGTGGCGGTGCACGCAGGGAGCCGCGGCGTGCTCGCGCTGAGCGACGACCCGTCGCACGTCATCGCCACGGTCGGGCTGCAGGACCTGATCGTGGTGCGCACCAAGGACGCCACGCTCGTGGTGCGCGCGGACCTCGCCGAGAAGGTGAAGGACATCGCGGGCCTGGTGCCGGAGGCGCTGCGCTGAGCGCATGCGGTACCTCGCGATCGATCTCGGCGACAGGCGCACGGGCCTCGCGGCCGGGGACGACGTCGTGCGGCTCGTGCAGCCGGTCGAGGTGCTGCAGGTGCCGCGCGGGCCGGCGCTGCTCGATGCCCTCGCGCGCGCGGTCGACCGGCACGGCCCCGATGCGCTGGTGGTGGGGCTGCCGCTCAACATGGACGGCACGGAGGGCGGCTCGGCTCGGTCGGTGCGCGAGTTCGGCGCGCTGATCGCGGAGCGGACGCGCCTGCCGGTGCACTACCAGGACGAGCGCCTCACCAGCTTCGAGGCCGACGAGCGCATGGCGCGTTCCGGCCGCACGCACCGCGAGAAGCGCGAGCTGCGCGACGCGCTCGCGGCGTGCGCCATCCTCGAGGGATTCCTGGCGCGGTAGGCCGTCAGAAGGGGATCACGATGCCGGCGGAGCCGCCGAGCACCTGCCCTTCCGAGAGGAACATGCCGTTGAACGCGGCGAACACCGTGAATCCGCTGGGCATCGCCCACTCGACGCCGGCCTCGACGCTGCCGCCATACTGCGTCTCGGGATCGCCGTAGGCCTGGATGAGCGGCAGCGACGTGAACGAGTTCGTCGCCGTCACCGACCAGTCGCCCATCGGGATCACCGCGGTGAACGCGCCCCCGACGTAGGGCGTGATGACGCTTCCGCCGGACCGGATGCCGTGCATGAATCGCGCGCCGACGGAGGGCTGCAGCGCATAGGCCTGCTGGTCGCCCACCGAAAGGCTGAGGCTGCCAGCACCGGTCTCGGTGTAGCTGCCCTGGTTGAAGTACCCGAACGCGGCGCGGACGTAGGGATCGATGTAGGTGTCGCCGCCGAGCCAGACGTTCCAGCCTGTCTCGCCCATCCCGGCCACGGACCATGCGGTGCTGCTCGAGTCCGCGGTGCGGACGGCGCCAGGCACGTACAGCGTGCGAGTGCGGTCGATCGACGCCCAGGCGCCCGTGGCAGATCCCGCGAGGTACCAGTCGCCGTTGTTCGGGACCCAGCTGCCGTACAGGCCGAAGTTGACGCCGTTGAGCGTCATGGACTCGTCGACGAGGCCGCCGGTCACGTCGACGGATCCGGGCATGTAGCCCACGAACGCGCCGAGGATGCCGCCGCTGCCGACCGAGACGTCCGCGCCCGCCATCGCGCCGCCGATCACGGAGTTGTACGAGGTCTGCGCCCAGGGCTGGCTGTCGAACGAGCCCGACCAGCCGAAGCCGCGCGCCCATCCGCGGATGCCCGTGTCCGGCGAGGGGCCGTAGAGCTCGGCGCCGAAGGAGCGGCGCCGCGAGACGGCAACGGGCGAGGCGATCGCGGTGCCGGCGGTGCCCGGTGCCTGCTGCGCGGCCGGGCGATCCTGGCCGCGGACCGCGCCCGCGGACACGGTGCGGTTCGAGGGCGGTCGCAGCTGCATGAGGCGTCGCATCGACACGTCGCCGGTGTCGAACATCCCGAGCATCAGCGAGGTCGGGAGCGCCTGCGGGTTCGCCGGTCCGCTCGAGGCGACCACCGCGCTCGCGTAGGCAGGAGCGTCGTTCAGGAGGAGCTGCGTGGCGACGAACTTCGCGTCGGCCGATGCGGCGGGGTCGACGAGCAGGTCGTTCATCGCGTCGACCGAGGCGTTGATCTGCGCGTTGCTGACGACGCCGACGTTCGCGTTGCGGTTGACGGTGGTGGCGCCGACCTGGACCGGCACGACCACGTTCGTGTCCGTGGTGCCGGCGGGCGGCAGCGGATCCGGCCCGCCGATGCCGAGGATCGACACCGAGAACGAGTCCGCCCCGTAGTCCACGGAGAAGCCGCCGCCGAGGAATCGCGTCTCCCCGGACTGGTCGAGCGTGCGCGTGGTCGGGAGCCCGGTCACCGGGTCGATGGTCACGACGTTCACGGTCGCGAACGTGCCGGAGAGGCCGCCGGCGGCGGTGACGATGGTGTACGTCTCGGTCTGGCCGGCCGCGGGGATCCAGGTCCCGGTGAAGATGTTGGGGTCGAAGACGAGGCTTGCGGTCGCGCTTCCGGCGGTGAACGAGCCGGTGGCCGCGAGGAGGTCGGCCGTGCCGGCGCCGCCCGACGACTCGAGGAAGTACGAGCGCAGCGTCGACGCGGCGGCGAGCCGCGCATCGCCCGCGACGTTGAGCACGGAGGTTGCCGAGGCGCCGAGGTCGCCGAGGTTCAGGTTGCCCGCGAACGGCGTCGCCACGGAGCCGAGCGAGCCGATCGTGCCGATGCCGCCGAACGTGACCGCGGTGCCGCCCGCGATCGAGCCGACGTCGGTGCCGGAGAGGTCGGCGCCGTCGAGCGTCAGCGTGGCGCCGTCGGTGAGCGTGATGTCGCCCGTGAACGTCGAGGCCGCGCCGTCGCCGACCTTGAGCGCGATGCCGTCGAGCGCGAGCGTCGCGGCGACGGCGGACCGAAGGCCGCCCTGCGCGTTCACCAGCCGGCCGCTCGCGGCGCCGGTCATCGTGACGGTGCCGGCGACGGTCAGCGCCTGCGCATTCCCGAGGGTCAGGTTGCTGCCGATCGTCGCGGCGAGCCCGGTCAGGTCGAGGTCGTTGAGCTCGAGCCCGCCCTGGCCGATCGACGCGTTCGTGTTGATGCGCACGTCCGCATCGTTCACGATGGTCGAGCCCGCGAACGAGCCGGTCAGGCCGAGCGTGAATCCCGCGGTCGAGCCGGCGGCGGCCTCGAGCGTCAGGTCGCCCGTGCCGCTCACGGCGCCGGTGAGGGTCAGCGCGGCCGCGGCGGCGCCCGAGGTCTGGATCGTCGCGTCGGCGGTGAGCGTCAGCGAGCCGTCGTAGGTCGCCGCGGTCGCACCGGTGTAGGCGACGGTGGAGGCGGCATCGAAGGTCAGCGCGCCGAGCGAGCCGACCCACGCGCCGTTCGCCACGGTCAGGCCGGAGCCCGCGGCGAGGCGAACGCCGCCCGTGAAGGTCGATGCCGCGCCGTTCACGGTCATCGTGATGTCGTTGAGCGTCAGCGTGCCGTTGCCCGCCATCGTGCCGTCCACCGTCAGCGGCAGGGCGCCGCCGTCGCCGGTGACGGAGGAGGCACCCGTGACGGTGAATGCCTGCGCCGCGCCGATCGTGAGCGAACCGAGGCCCGCGTCGATGGTGAGGTCGCCGGTCGACAGGGTCAGGCCCGCGTCGCCGACCGAGTTGGCCGTGAGGAGCCGCGCCTCGGTGGAGCTGACGATGGTCGTGCCGGTGAACGAGCCCGCGGAGAAGCCGAGGCCGATCTCCGCCGAAGACCCGGCGGCGCGCGTCACCAGCAGGTCGCCCGTTCCGCCGATGGTCCCGGTGAGCGCGAAGTCCTGGGTCGAGGAGACGGTCGCGGTGCCGTTGCCCAGGCTGAGCGTGCCGGCGAACGCGCCGGCGGCAGCGCCCGTGTACCGGAACGCAGAGGCCGCTCCGTCCGCGTTCATCGCGATGGTGCCCACCGTGGTGAGCCAGGTGTCGTTGGACACCGAGAGCCGCGACCCGCCGCGCAGCGAGACGTCGCCGGAGTAGGTCGCGGCGGCGCCGTTAACCGCGAAGTCCATCGCGGTGAGCGTGAGGTCCGCGGCACCCTGCATCTCGCCGACCACCGTCATCGCGGTGAGGGCGCCCGGTGCTCCGGTGCCTGCGATCGTCGACGTGGAGCCGACCACCAGCGTCTGCCCCGCGCCGATCTCGAGCGATGCGCCCGCGGTCAGCGTCGCACCGTTGAGCGTCAGCCCGTCCGAGCCGATCGACTGCTGGGTGTTCACGCGAACGTTCGCGGTGTCGAGGATGGTGCGTCCGGTGAAGCCGCCCGTCAGGCCCAGGACGATCGTCGGGCCCGCGGTGACGCTCGTGTGCTGGAGCGTGAGGTCGCCCGTGCCCGAGACCGCGCCGTTGAGCGTGAGCACGCCGGTGTCCTGCGTGGTCGCGATCGTGGAGACACTGCCGCCGAGGAGGTTGAGCGCGCCCGCGTACGTCACCGCGGCGCTGCTGTCCCAGGTCAGCGTCGGCGTGCCGGCGGTCCCGCCGAGGTTGATCGCGGTGGCGGCGGTCAGCCAGTCGGACTGGCGAAGGACGAGCGAGCCGCCGCCGCTTGCCGTCAGCGAGCCGGTGAATCCCGCGAGGAAGCTGTTGTTCCCGAGCGTGAGCGTTCCGTTGATGACCTCGATCGCGCACGTGCCGGAGGCCGTGTTGCCGGCAGGGTTGAGCGAGCTGATGGTGAGCGCGTTGCCCCCGAGGTCGAAGCGCGCGATCGCGTCGGCGAGGCTCCACGAATTGCTGAACGTGCCGCCGGTGGTGAGCTGCAGCGTGCCGGCGGTGCCGTCGCCCTGCGTGAACTCCAGGTTGCCGGCGGTGAGAAGGTCCGCGACCGAGATCGTCGTCGTGGTGCCGCCGGCGACCACCGTCTGCGCGCGCGCGCCCTGCGAGAGCCAGCCCGCCAGCGTCAGGGTGGCAAGCGGCACCCACCGGGCCGCCGAGGGCGAGGCGATGAAGAGAGGCAGCGGGCGTCGGTAGGCCATCGGGATCCCCTATCGTGCAAGACGACCCGGGAGATTAGGGGCGTTTGCCGGGGGATGCCGGGATCGGGGCGCGTGACCGAGAATCACGCGGTCAGCCGCACGCGGCGGCGTCGAGGTACCAGCGCAGCTCGCCCGCGACGGGGCGCAGGCCCGCGACGGGCAGGTCGTCGAGCGATGCGCCGGCGGCGACGCGCGCGAGCGTCGCGGCCTTGTCCGCGCCCATCACCAGCGGCGCGACGAAGCGCGCGGCGTTGACGGTGCGCATGGTGAGCGTGCAGCGCGGCACCGCGGGCGCGACGGTCGTCGGCGCGGGAACGTCCATCGCCAGGCGCTCGAGGTCGTGCAGCGCGGGCGAGCCCGGGAAGACGCTCGCCGTGTGCCCGTCGGCGCCCATGCCCAAGAGCACGAAGTCGAGGCGGTCGTGGCCCTTCGGTCGCCAGCCGAGCGCCTCGCGCAGCTCGCGCTCGTAGCGGTCGGCTGCGCCGGGCATCGCGGCCAGCATCGGGTGCACCTGCTCGGGCGGGATGCCGGAGTGGTCGACGATCACCTCGCGGATCCGGCCGAAATTCGAGCGCTCGTCCTCGAACGGCACGCAGCGCTCGTCGACCATCCAGAGGTGGGTGCGCGGCCACGGCAGCGCCCGGTAGCGCGGGTCGTACATCAGCCGCTCGTAGAGCGGGAACGGCGTGCGCCCGCCCGAGACGGCAAGGTGGAAGTCGCCGAACTCGCGGACGCAGTTCGATGCGTGCACCAGCAGGTCGGATGCGAGCGCGTCGTAGAGCTCCTCATCGGCGTGGCGCGCCACCACGCGCCCGCGCAGCGCCGGGGGCGCGATGGGTGCCTCGACTCCCTCGACCTCGATCTCGTCCTTGCCGCCTGCATCCATGCAGGGATCGTAGCCATGCGCGCCCGTATCCTCCTCCCTCCATGACCGCCGAACGCCCGCGCATCCTCACCGGAGACACGCCCACCGGGCAGCTTCACCTCGGGCACTGGGTGGGCAGCGTCAAGCGCCGCGTCGAGCTGCAGGACTCGCACGACTGCTACTTCATCCTTGCCAACTACCACGCGTTCACGACGCGGTCGGACAAGCCGGCCGAGATCCGCCGCGACACGCTGTCGATCGTCAAGGACTACCTGGCGATGGGCATCGACCCCGAGCGCTCCACGATCTTCCTGCAGAGCGAGGTCCCGGCGATCCACGAGCTCACGTTCCTGTTCGCGATGCTCCTCCCCTTCAACCGGGTGATGCGCAACCCGACGCTCAAGACGGAGATCGAGACCAAGGGCCTCGGCGACACGTACTCGTTCGGGTTCCCGCTGTACGCGGTGGGCCAGTGCGCGGACATCCTCGCGTTCCGGCCGGTGGGCGTGCCCGTGGGCGAGGACCAGGTGCCGCACCTCGAGCTCACGCGCGAGGTGGGCCGGCGCTTCAACCAGATGTACTGCGGCGTTCCGACCGATGCCGAGGACGGCGACCACGTGAGGCTCGGCGGGGTGTGGCCCGTGCCGCGCGCGGAGGTCGGCAAGGTGGGTCGTCTCGTCGGCATCGACGGCAAGAACAAGATGTCCAAGAGCCTCGGCAACGCGATCTTCGTCAGCGACTCGCCCAAGGAGGTCGAGAACAAGGTGAAGAAGATCTTCACCGGCCGCCAGAGCCCGACCGAGCCGGGGGACGTCACGAACGCGCTCTTCCAGTACGTGGACGCGTTCATCGACGACCCCGACCGCGTGGCGGAGCTCAAGCGGCGCTACGCCGCGGGCGACAACCTCGGCGACGGGCATGTCAAGGTCGAGGTGGCCGCGGCGATCAATCGGCTGCTCGAGCCCATGCGGGAGCGTCGCGCCCGGATCGGCGATGACGACGCGCTGGTGCTCGACATCCTGAAGAAGGGCTGCCAGCGCGCCAACGCCGTGGCCGAGGAGACGCTCGAGCGCGCCCGCACGGCCGCCGGCGTCCACTTCTTCCCCCGCGCCATCGCGTATCGCTGAATCCGTTCCTGGTTGGTTTGGCACCGGACAAACCCTCCGGAGAAACGATCGTTCTCTGGAGAAGGACATTGGTGCCAAACTAACGAGGAACGGATTTCAGGAGGTGCTCGGCGATCTGGATGCCGTTGAGCGCCGCGCCCTTGCGGACCTGGTCGCCGCTCACGAACAGGCTGAGGCCCATGCCCTCCGGCTGGCTCAGGTCCGCGCGGATGCGTCCCACGAGCACCTCGTCGCGGCCGGACGCCTCGATCGGCTCGGGAAAGCGGTTCGCGGCGCGGTCGTCCACCACCCGCAGTCCCGGGGCGGCGGCAAGCACCTCGCGCGCGCGCGCCTCGGTGATCGGCCGCCGGAACGCGAGATTGATCGATTCGCTGTGCGCGCGCAGCACGGGCACGCGCACGCAGGTGGCGCTCACCTGCACGGACGCGTCGCGCCAGATGCGGCGCGTCTCGTCCACGAGCTTTCGCTCCTCGTCGTTCTGCCCGTCGTCGCCCACCGCGCTGTTGTGGCTGAACACGTTGAACAGGCACTGCCGCCCGAAGATCCGCGTGTCGAGCGGGCGGCCCGCGGCCCAGTCGCGCGCCTGCTGCGCCAGTTCCTCCATCGCCGCCGCGCCCGCGCCGCTCGCCGCCTGGTAGGTCGACACCACCATGCGCGCGACGCCCGCCTCGCGATGGAGCGGCGACGCGGCCATCAGCGCGATGATCGTCGAGCAGTTCGGCACCGCCACGATCGCGGGCGACCGCAGCGCGTCGAGCTCGCCGCCGTTCACCTCCGGGATCACGAGCGCACATGCGGGATCCATCCGGAACGCGCTCGACTTGTCCACCACCCACGCGCCGGAGCGCACCGCCTGCGGCGCCCACTCGCGGCTGGTGCCCGCATTCGCGGCGAAGAACGCGAGATCCGTCCCCTCGAAGCACCCGGGCACCAGCGGCTCGACCGCCACGTCGCGGCCGATCACCCGCACGGCCTTGCCCACGCTCCGCGCGCTCGCGAACAGCCTCACGCTGCGTGCCGGGAAGCCGCGCGACTCGAGCAGCGCGAGCAGCTCGGCGCCCACCGCTCCGGTGGCGCCGACCACCGCGATGGCGGGGCTTGCGTCGAGGCCCGGCACGTCAGGGGCGCCGCTTGGACTCGGGGCCGACGAGGAAGAAGCGCGCCACCTGCGCATCGAACGCCGAGTGGTCGGCGCGCTCGAAGGTGAACGATCCCTCCATCGTGCCCCAGTGCGTCATGAGCGGCGCGAAGCTCTGGTACTCGAAGCGCTCGCCGGGGCCGAGCTCGGGCTGCTGCCCGACGACGCCATCGCCGTCGACCTCGTGCGCGTCGCCGTCTCCGTCCACGATGCGCCAGTGGCGGTGGCGCAGCGTGACGCGCTCGGCACCCTCGTTGGTGATCACCACGTGGTACTCGAAGTTGTAGCGGCCGCCGACGGGATCGCTCGTCTCGGCGATGAAGCGCGGGCGCACCTGCACCCGGATGCCGTTGGTGAGGGCATCGGAACCGAACTTCGCGGGAGCACCTGGGGAGACGGTCATCACGGCCCGAGTATAGGAAGGCGAGCACGCGCCCCGAGCGGGGAATCCGTCGGGCGCAGGCGGGATCGCGGGCACGGGCAAGGCGCGCTCAGGCCAGCAGCGCCCGCAGCGCCGCGCCGGGGTCGGGTTCCCGCATCAGGCTCTCACCCACCAGCGCGATGTGCACGCCGTGCGAATGCAGCCTGCGCATGTCGTCCGGCGAGCGGATCCCGCTCTCGGCGACCATGACGCGCCGCATCGGCGCCTCCAGCATGTCCGCGATGCGGAGGGCGTTGCCGAAGTCCGTGCGCATGGTCCCGAGGTCCCGGTTGTTCACGCCGAGCAGCCCGTAGCCCGCGTGCGGGAACCCCACGTGGTTCACGACGCGCCAAAGGCTGTCCGGCGAGTGGACCTCGAGGATCGTGGTCATCTGCAGCTCGGTGGCAAGGATCTGGAAGTCGATGATCTCGCGCTCGTGCAGGCACTCGGCGATCAGGAGGATGGCGTCGGCGCCGGCAGCCCGGGCCTCCCACACCTGGTAGTCGTCGATGATGAAGTCCTTGCGCAGCACGGGGAGCGGCACGGCATCGCGGATCGCATGGATGTACGCGAGGTCCCCGCCGAAGAACTCGGCGTCGGTGAGGCAGCTGATCGCGGCCGCGCCCGCCTCGTAGTAACTTCGGGCGATGGCGACCGGATCGAAGTCCTCGCGGATCACGCCCGCGGACGGGCTCTTGCGCTTCACCTCGGCGATGACGCGCATGGCGTCCGGGTGCCGGTCGTCCACCACGCTGCGGAAGAAGTTGCGCGGGCGGCCGAGCTCGGAGATGCGCTCCTTGAGCTCCGCGAGCGGCACGTGCCGCTTCGACTCCGCCACCTCCCGGCGCTTGTGCTCGACGATGTGCCTGAGGACGGGAACCATGGCTGCGCTGGCATCGGTCCCGGCGCTCGCGGCGGCAACGATCGCCGCGGCGCAGGACGGGGCCACACAGTCTACGCAGGGCACCGCATGGTGGCCGCTGGCGGCGTGGTCCGTCGCGGCCATCCTCGCGGTCGCCGCCATCGCACGCGTGCCGTGGCTGCGTGCCATGCCGCGCGTCGGTCCGGCCTGGCCGCTGCGCGCCGAGCCGAGCGTGCTCTGCTTCGGCGCCGCCTTCCTCGCCACCGCCATCGGCGCCGCCGCGGCGACCACCGCGTTCCGGATCGACGACGCATCGCCAGCGCTCGCACGCACCGTCGCATCGTCCATCGGCGTCCACGCGGCGCAGCTGGCCGTGGTGGGCGCGGCGCTCCTCGTGCCGGCCTTCCGGACCCGCGGCGCGTCGTCCGTGGCCGGGCGCGGCGGCGTGCATCGGCAGCCGCGCGGCCACGCCGAGTCCGTCGCGCTGGCCATCGCGTTCGCCGCCCTGCTGTGGCCGATCGCGCAGGCGGCGGGCGGCATCGCGGGCGCCGTCGAGACGTGGTTCGGCGGTGCACGCCCCGCGCTCGGGCATGCCACGCTGGAGGCGATGTCCGACTCGGGCACCGCCGACCCATGGTGGTGGGGCGCCGTCGCCAGCGCCGTGCTGCTTGCCCCGCTCGCGGAGGAACTCGCCTACCGCGGCCTGCTGCAGCAGGGGCTCAAGGCCACGGGGCTCCCCGCGTGGCTCGCGGTGGCGCTCACCTCCGCGCTCTTCGCGCTGATGCACTGGAGCGCGCTCACCGACGGCGCGCGCGCGGCCGGGCTCGTGACCCTCTTCACGCTCTCGGCGGGCTGGGGCGCGCTCCTGGAGCGCTCGGGCCGGATCTCCGCGGCGGTCATCGCGCACTCGCTGTTCAACGCGGCAAACCTGTTCGCCGCGCAGCAGGCCTGAGCCGCGCCGTCAGCCGTCGTGCCACGCGCGGCCGTCGCGCGCGAGCAGCTCGACCGACGACCTCGGCCCCCACGATCCCGGCGCGTAGTTGGCCGCGATGCCGGCGCGCATCGCATCGCTCGCCGGACCGAGGAACGGCATCACCGCGCGCCACGCGTCCTCGGTCTCCTCGCGCGTCTTGTAGAGCGTCTGGTCGCCGCGCATCGCGTCCACGAGCAGCGGCCCATACGCCTCCACGGCGTCGTTGCCGAACTCCCTGCGGTAGTCCATCACCATCTCGACCGGCCGCAGCGAGAAGCCCGCACCCGGCACCTTGCTGTTGAAGCGCAGGCTGAAGCTCTCGCCCGGCGCGATCTGGATCACCATGCGGTCGGCCGGGATCCGAGCGCCCGTCAGCGAGCGGAACAGGTTTGCAGGCGGTTCCTTGAACTGCACCACCACCTCCGTGCGCTTGGCGGCAAGGCGCTTGCCCGTGCGCACGTAGAACGGCGTGCCGCCCCAGCGCCAGTTGTCGAACGTGAACCGCAGCGCGGCGAAGGTCTCGGTGCGGCTTCCCGCCGCCACGCCCTCAAGCCGGTCGTACGCCGGCTCGTCCACGCCGTCGAGGGCACCGCCCGCATACTGCCCCAGCGCCGCGCACCGCGCCGCCTCGGACGCGCCGGGCACCTGGATGCTCTCCACGATCTTGCGCTTCTCCGCGTTGATCATCGCGGGCGTCCAGCTCGAGGGCGGGTCCATGGCCACGAACGCCAGGATCTGCAGCAGGTGGCTCTGCACCATGTCGCGGATCGCGCCGGTCTGGTCGTAGAACGCCGTTCGCGTGCCGACACCGAGCGTCTCCGCCGCGGTGATCTGCACATGGTCCACGAAGCTCGCGTTCCAGACGGGCTCGAAGATCGCGTTCGCGAAGCGGAACGCGAGCAGGTTCTGCACCACCTCCTTGCCGAGGTAATGGTCGATCCGGTAGACGGCCTCCTCCTCGAACACCCGCCCGAGCGCGCGGTTCAGCGCGCGCGCCGAGTCGAGGTCGTGCCCGAACGGCTTCTCCACCACGATCCGCTGCCAGCTGCGCCTGGCGGGATCGATGCTGCACCAGCGCTTGCCCTCGGTCACCATCCCCGCGGCGTCGATCTGCGCGATGATCGGCTCGTAGAGCTCCGGCGCCACGGACAGGTAGAAGAGCACGTTGCCGCACGTGCCGGCCTTCGCGTCGAGCTCGTGCACGACGCGTGCGATCTCGTGCCAGGCATCCCCCGTGGCCGCGTCGCCCGCGATGTAGTGGATGCGCTCGGCGAGCGGCCGCCACGCGTCGACGCGGAACTCGGCCCCCAGCGCACGGCGCGCACCCTCGGCCAGCTCGTCGCGGAACTGCGCGTCGGACTTCGGGCGCCGGCTCACTCCCACGATGCGCGTGCGCGGGTCGATCGCGCCGCGGCGGTTCATCTCGTAGAGCGCCGGCACCAGCTTGCGGTGCGTGAGGTCGCCCGAGGCTCCGAGGATGACGATGACGCAGGGGTCCGCGCTTGGCACGGGCGGGATGCTAGCCCACGCTCATGCCGCACCGCGCCGTGCGCGCGGCATGGGCGCACCGTGCCGCTCGCGCGGGTGGAACGCCTTCACGGTGTCGCGCAGGTGGCTGCGGTCGACGTGCGTGTACGCCTGCGTGGTGCCGATGTCCGCGTGGCCGAGCAGCTCCTGGATGACGCGCAGGTCCGCGCCGCCCGCCACCAGGTGCGTGGCGAACGAATGGCGCAGGAGGTGCGGGTGCACGTCGCGGATCCCGGCGAGCGCCGCGTTGCGCTTGACGATCTGCCACACGGCGACGCGCTCCACCGGCCGGCCGGTCGCCGAGAGCAGCAGCCGGAAGCGGTCGCGCCCGTCGCCGTGGCGCGCGAGGTGCGGCCGCAGCTCGGCGATGTACCGCTCCACCGCCGCGATCGCGGGCGTGCCGATCGGCACGATGCGCTGCTTGTTGCCCTTGCCGATCACCTTCACGATGCCCATGTCGCGCGAGTAGTCGCTCACCTTCAGCGTGCCCACCTCGCTTGCGCGCAGCCCCGCGGCGTACATCAGCTCCAGCATCGCGCGGTCGCGAAGCCACAGCACGCCGTGGTCCGGGCACGGCGCCTCCACCAGCCGCTTCATCTGCCCGGGCGTCAGCGTCCCCGGGAGCCGCTTCCAGGTGGTCGGCCGCTCGAGGAGGCGCGCCGGGTCGCGCTCGATTCGGAAGTTCGCGTGCAGCCAGCGGAACAGGACCCGCATGGTGGCCAGGTGGCGCACGATGGTGCGTGCGTCGAGCCCCCGGTCGCGCGAGAGATGCCGCAGGTGCGCGGCCAGGTGCTCCATGGTCACCTCGCCGGGCGCGCGCACGCCCTGCCCCACCAGGAACGCGCACATCACGGACAGGTCGCGGCCGTACGCCTCCAGCGTGCTCTCGGCAAGCCCCGCCTCCACGCGCGCGAACGACATGAACGAGTCGACCGCGCGGTCAAGCTCAGGCGCCTGCGTCGGCGCCTCCGCTGCGGGGACCTCGCGGCATGGCTCGCCCATGGACGGTCACCGGCTGCGCGGGCAGCGGGTGCTTCTCCTCGCGGTTGATCCGGTGGAACAGCGGGCATCCGTAGAAGCCGCCCATGCAGTAGCGGTACATCGCATCGAGCTCCGCCATGCGGAACCGCTCCTGGCACCTGGAGTCGTTCTTCTCCAGGTGCGGGCAGGCGTGCGAGAGCGCGGGGTCGGGTGCCGTGGGCATCGTGGGCGCACCGATCCTAGATCGGCTCGATGCGCCCGAGCGCCGCATACTCCACGCCCGCCTCGGCCATCACGGCCTTGGCCTTCGCGAACGACTCCTCCCAGTGGGCATCGCCGTCGCCGCCGTAGCGGTAGGTCACCACCCGGGCGATCCCGGCCTGGACGATCGCCAGCGTGCACTGAACGCAGGGGCTGAAGCTGGTGTAGATCGAGTGCCCCACGGGGCTGACGCCGTTGCGCGCGCACTGGATGATCGCGTTCAGCTCGGCGTGGCAGACGTAGTCGTACTTCACGGGCCGCTCGAGCCGCTCGGGGAGGTCGGCCACGCCCCGGGGCAGTCCGTTGAACCCGGTGGCCACGATCTGCCGCGACCCGCTCACGATGACCGCGCCCACGCCGCGGCTCGGGTCCTTCGACCAGCCCGCGATCTGGTCGGCGAGCGCCAGGAAACGGCGGTCCCACTTCTCCGATGAATCCGCGCTCACGGCTGGCCTCCCTTGCGTTCTTCCTCGCGCCGGCGCCGGCGCTCCTCGCGCTCCCACTCGCGCTTGTAGCGCGTGAAGTCCTTCCAGCGCAGGAGCGGCCACGCCGCCTCCGCCATGCGCAGCTGGTCGGTGCGCTGCACCCGGATGCCGTGGAGCGTCATCACCGCGCCCGACGGCCGCCCGAGCGGCTGCACGCGCACCACCACGTCGCCTGCCTCGTCCACCACGGTCTCGCCCACGCGCACCATGGCGCGCGGCGCACCGCCGCGCACGCCCACGGTCATCAGGTCATTGGCCACGAAGACGTCGAGCTTGCCGCCGCCCTCGCCGGCCGCGTCGAGCGAGAAGTCGTAGCGCCCGGCCGCCGGCACGCGCAGCCTCCAGATGGCCAGGTCATCGGCGTCGCCCCACCCCTCGATGGCGCCGCCCTCGCCCACCACGCACGTCGGCCCGAGGACGCGCGCACCGGCGGGGAGCAGCGTGGCGAAGCCATCGGCACCGAATGTCACCGCCTCGAGCCCCGCGGCCGGGTCAGGCGGCGGGAGCACCTCGCCGCGCGCGACCTTGGCGAGCATCTCGTCCACGCTCGCCTTCACGCGCGCCGCCGAGAGCGCGTACGTCTTCATCCGGTCCGCGCGCGCGATGTTGAGGCCCACCACGCGCCCCGAGCTGTCGAGCACCGGGCCGCCCATGGCCATCGCCGGAACCACGCCATCGTGCTGGATCACCTCTCCGAAGCCCGTGGCCCGGCGGCTCAGCTCGGCGCCGGTGCTCAGCGCACGGCGCATCTCCATGCCGGGGGGCCGCAGGAGCTTCACCTGCGACTCCCTGCGCTCTCCTGCATGCGACCACTGCACCCGGACCTCGTCGCCCGGTGCGCGCATGCCGAGCGGCACCGCGGCCGATTCCGCCGACTCGAGCGGAGCGCCATCGATCGCGATGATCGCGTCGCCCTCGGCGATGCCCGCGCGCGCCGCGCCGCTCGCGGGCATGAGCTTCGCCACCACCTGGCCCACGCCGCCCGGGATCTGCGTGCGCTCGGTCTCGGTCGGCGGGCGCAGCGCCACGCCGAGGAGCGCCCGGCTGGCGGCATCCGACCGCCCGGAGGCGTACGGCCCGAGCGAGCGGAAACCGAGTGCCAGCGGCGCCATGCCGCGACCCGCGGTGACCACGGCATCGCCGAGCGCGGGCTCGTGGTCGCCGTCGAACACCACCGGCACCACGTCCGTCACGCCGGTGTCCAGGATGGCCAGGTCCAGCGCGCGGTCCACCGCAAGCACGCGTCCCGGAACGGACAGACCGTCGGCAAGGAGCACGTCGATGCGTCGCGCGGCATGGCCGAGCTCGCTGGCCTTCGTCACCACGCGCCCTTCGTCGTCGACGAAGGTCCCCAGGCACGCATCGCGCGAATCCACGATCACGTTCACGATGCTGTCGGCGAAGGGGTCGTTGAGCGCCACCAGCGCCTCGAGCGTTGCCAGGCGGCGCTCGGACTGCTCTCCGGCTGCGGTACCGGCCGCGACCATCGCGGGCGGGGCCTCCGGCGCAGCGCCGGCTTCGGCATCGCCGCCGTCCCCTTCACCTTCGTCGCCGTCGCCATCTCCCGCGCCGCCGCGCTCCCCGCGCGCCACCTCCATCGGGTCCTTCGAGGGATCGGCCAGGTAAGCGCCCGAGGCCAGGCCCTCCCGCAGCGACTCCATGCGCTCCTTCGCGCTCTCGACGGTCGCGGCCAGGTTCATGTCGGGGCGCGCGGAAGCCGCGGAGTTCACGCCCACCAGCGCGCCCTCCAGCGTGAAGACGCCGCCGCCCGAGTCACCGGGGCTGAGCGGCGCATCCAGCGCGAACTGCCAGTCCGCGCGGGCGATCAGGTGCCCGACGCGCAGCGGCGGCGGGCGCCACGGATTGCGCTCGGGCCCGAGCGGATGGCCGAGTGCCACCAGCACCTCGCCCGTCACCAGCCCGGCGGCGGCGCCCAGCGGCGCAAACGGCAGCGCGCGCGCGCCCGCATAGATCTTGATGAGCCCCACGTCGCCGTCCGGGCCGAAGTGCTGGCCGACGGTCACCGCAGGAAGCGGCGTCCCGTCCGCAAGCAGCACCGTCACCTTGCGCCCGGGCGATTGTCCCACGTGGCCGGCGGTGAGCACCCATCCGTCGGCGCTGATGATGGTGCCGCTGCCGGAACCGGCCTCCATGCCCTTGTCGTCGGTGACCACGATCCCCACCACGCAGTCGCGCACCTTCGGCGCCACCGCGCGGATCCTCGCTTCCAGCGTGCGCAGGTCCTCGGGCGAACGGATCGCGTCGTCGGCGCCCGGCGCCCGGCAGGCGATCCACGCCGCGCCGCAGCACGCGAGGACCCGGGCAGCAGTCCGCAGGTTCAGGTCAATGGCGCGAGGAGCGCGCATCGGTCAGCTGCCGCGCGAGGGCTCGCTGTCGTAGGCGCGGTCCGGCGCGCTGCCGACACCCATGCGCCCCTCGAGCTCGCGGCCCGCGCCGGTGCGGCGGCAGTTCGCGGCGATAACGTCAAGGCGGTCGGCCACCAGCTGCATCGACTGGATGCGGGCCCCGGGGTCCATATGGATGCACTGCATGACCAGGTCGCTGAACTCGGCGGGCACGCGCGGGTCCTGCTCGTGCAGCGGCTTCGGGAGCTTGAGCGTCGACGGATCGCCCGTCCTCGACACGCGCGAGCTGCCCGAGGGCAGGATGCACGGGATCTCGTCGCGCATCAGCACCCAGTAGAGCGTGGCGCCGAAGTTGTAGACGTCGGTGACGGGCGTGATCTCGCGGCGCTGCGCCTGCTCGGGCGCGATGTAGCCGGGCGTCCCCTGCACGCGCTTCTTGACGGTGCCCACCACGCATGCCTGCCCGAGGTCGATCACCTTCACGGTGCCGTCCTCGCAGACCATCATGTTGGAGGGCTTCATGTCCGCGTGCACGAACCCGCGCTCGTGCATGTGCGTGAGCGCGCGCGCCGCCTGCGCGAAGTAGTGGCCGATCTGCGCGCCCGAGGGGCGGAACGGGCCCTCGAGCGTGGACGCGTCCACCAGTTCCATCAGCAGCGCCGCGTCGAGCGTCGCGCCGAACATGAACTTGTTGTTCTTCATGAACCGCTTGATGCCGCGGATGTTCACGTGGTCGAGCTTGGAGCCGACCTTGTGCTCCTGCTCCACCTGGTCGATGAAGCGCTGGTCCTTGTCCGACCGCCGGATCACGTGCTTGAGGGCCATCACCTGGCGCGACTTCGGGTCCATCACCGCATAGACCACGCTCGCGGCCCCTTCCCCGATCCGCTCCACGACCTTGTAGCCGAAGAGCTCGGCGGGGATGGCGGAGGAACTCGACATCACGGGGGACATGGCAGGCAACACCCCTTCGTGCGGTCCCTCCGGAAGGGAGGCCCGGCGCAGGCGTGGGGGGCGGCGCGCGTCGGGGACTGCCGTGGGACGTGACCCCTTTGGGGGCGGACGGCGAGGTTCCGCAGAGTAGCAAGACGCCGCGAAACCCGCAACATTTCAGCAAATCCCGGCGCTTTTCGCCCCGCGGCGCGAACGGTCAAGGAAGCAGCGCCGAGCGGAATTCCGTCGCCGGGAAGTGCGCCATCGAGCCGTCCGCGGCGAGCTCGGACCGCAGCAGGACGTCCGCCGATCCGATGCCAAACTCCGTCTGCAGCGCACGCACCAGCGCCGCCAGTTCCCGCACCTGGCGCTCGGTGAACGGGCGCCGGTCGCCGTTGCCCACCAGGCACACCGCCACGGCGGAACGATTGATCGCCGCCGCGTCAAGCGCAACCGGATTGGCCCGGGTTGCGCGCGGGGCGCGCATCGAGGCGCTGGCGTGCGCGCCGGGCAGCTGGCGCTCCCACCGGTAGCCCACGGCGACGCCGCCGTCGTCCATCCCCTGCCCATTGCCGATCACGAAGTGGTAGCCGAGCCCCGCAAGCCCGGCATCGAGGTGCCGGCGCTCGATGGATGCCAAGTCACCGGCCGGCGACCGGCTGTCGTGGATGACGATGGCCCTCCAGCGAGTGCGGTCGATCGTGGCGTCGCGCGGGGCGATCCGCGGCGCCGCAGCGAGCCCGGCGCCCACCAGCGCGCCAGCAGACGCCTCGCTCGGCGTGCGCTCCAGCCCGGCGTCGACGCGACGCGCGGGGGCCGCCAGCCAGAGGGCGCCCACGGCCACCGCTGACGAGGCGGCGAATGCCGTCCAGACCACCACGGCGCGCGGCATGCGGGGGCGGGCGGGCAGTGACTGCGGTTGTTGGGTGGCGGCGTCCGTGCTCACTTCAATCCAAGGCGCCGGCCGTGGCACCCACCTCCGGCCTGATCATCGGCACGCGGCGGCCTCCGCCTCAAGCCGAGATCGGTCCGTCCTGCGTCAGTCCTGCGTCGTGGGCGTAAGCCGCGCGCGCAGCGCCGGCTGCGGCGTGCCGAACACGTCCAGCTCTTCCTTCGGGGCGGCGCCCGACCGCATGGTGTCGAACCGCTCGAACTGCGTCCGAGGAGCGTTCTCGGGGAAGAGCGGCTTCTGGCACCCGGCTGCGGCGCAGGCCACGGCCCCCACCGCAGCCAGCAGCACGGCTGCGCGGGCGGCCGGTAAACGCCGCGACGCGCGGCAGGCGGTGGGGCTCGGACCCATCATGCGCCCATGGTAGCCCGGCTCAGTGCGGTGAAGCAGCGGGCGGCGCCACGGTGCCCGCCCACCGCACGACGCGCCCGGTCCAGCCGTCGGTGACCGACACCGACACGCTCCACGGCCCACGTGCCATGCCCGCCGGCACCTGCACCGGCACCTCGAGCGCGTAGTGCATGCCCATGAACCCCGACCGCCACGCGGCACGGAGCTCCTTCGGCCGGTAGGCACGCCGCCCGAGCGATCGCACCTCGCCCGCCGGGTCCACGAACGCCACGTTCACCTCGCACGCGCCCGACACCTGGATCACCCGCGACATCCCGTCGCGGGGCTCCACCGCCACGTGCACCACCGCGGGACGCGCGTCGCCCGCGGCATCGCCGCTCCATTCGCTCGACGCCCCGCCGCCCGAGAGCGAGACCAGCCGCGGCGTGGCCTCGAGCACCTCGGCATCGGGCCCCGCAGCACCGGGCGGCGCGGCCTCCACGTCGCGCGCGGCGGCAAGCTGCGCGGCCAACTCGGCATTGCGCGCCTCCAGCGCTGCCACGCGGCGCTCGAGTTCCATGGCGCGGCTCCGCGCATCGCTCAGCCCGTCGGGGGGAACCACGGTCGCCGTGCAGGCGGCCGGGGCCGCAAGCAGCAGCAGCACGGACCACCGTCGCCATCCACCGACCGCCGTCATGCCGACCTCCCCCGGCGACGCGCGGGCACCGGCCCTTCGTCGCGCTGCGAGACCTCCAGCACCAACCGCTCCAGCGCCGCACGGAAGTCGACGCCGATGGCGGGCACGCGGTCGGGCACCCGCACCCGGCGCGGCGCGAAGTTGAGGATGCCTTGCACGCCCGCGGCCACCAGGCGGTCCGCCACCTCCTGCGCGGACTCGGGCGGCACCGCGATGATCCCGATCTCGATCTCCTGCCTTCGCACGCACTCGGCGAGCGCATCCATCGGCTGTACCTTGGTGCCCGAGATGCGCCGGCCGGCCACCGACGGATCGGCATCGAACACGGCAGCGATCTCGAAGCCCTCCTCGCGGAAGCTCCGGTACGCGGCCAGCGCCCGGCCGATGTTGCCGGCTCCCACCAGCACCGCCCGCCAGCTGCGGTGCACGCCGATGGCGGCGCGGATGGCATCGCCAAGCGACTCCACCACGTATCCCACGCCCGGCAGCCCGGCGGTGCCGATCACGCCCAGGTCCTTGCGCACCTGCGCCTCCGCGGCGCCCGCGGCGACCCCCAGCTGCCGGCTCGACACCGTGGCACGCCCCGAGGCGGCCAGTCGCTCCAACTCGCGCAGGTAGAGGCTGAGCCGGTGGGCCGTGGGTGAGGAGACGCGAGCGCGCACAGCCACGACACGAGTGTAGCCCCCCACGACCGCGGCCTAGACTGCGCGACATGCATTTCACCGACGCCCTCGCGCGGGACGGCATGACCGCCAGCTTCGAGTTCTTCCCCCCGAAGACGGAAACCGCGTGGGCGGACTTCACGGCGTCGCTCCACGAGTTCGAGGCGCTCAAGCCCTCGTTCGTCAGCGTGACCTACGGCGCCGGCGGCAGCACGCGCGACCGCACCGACGCGCTGGTGGCGCGCCTTGCGGAAGCGGGGACGCTCGACCCCATCCCGCACCTCACGTGCGTGGGCCACACCGTCGCCGAGATCGAGGGCATCCTCGAGCGCTACGCGGGGCGCGGCGTCTCGAACATCCTCGCGCTCCGCGGCGACGCGCCGCGCGGGCAGGCGTCATCGGAGCCCGGCCACTTCCGCCACGCTGCCGACCTCGTGCGCACCGTCCGGGCCTTCGGCTCGGGCGGCCGCCACCGTGACGCGCGCGGGTTCGGGATCGGCGTCGCCGGGTTCCCGGAAGGCCACCCCGAGACGCCCAACACGCTGGTGCAGATGGACCACCTGCGCGCCAAGGTGGACGCGGGCGCGGACTTCGTCATCACCCAGCTCTTCTTCGACAACCGCGCGTTCTTCGACTGGCGCGACCGCTGCCGGCTCGCCGGCATCAAGGTGCCCATCATCGCGGGCATCATGCCGATCACGTCTCTCGCGGGCATGAAGCGCATGGCCGACCTCGCCGCGGGCACCCGGTTCCCCGCCGCGCTGCTGCGGCACCTCAAGCGCTGCGAGGACAGCGCCGATGCCGTGGCGCGCGCCGGCGTCCACTGGGCCGCGGAGCAGGCACGCGACCTCATGGACAGCGGCGTGGAAGGGATCCACTTCTACACGCTCAACAAGAGCGACGCGACGCGGCAGATCTACCGGTCGCTGGGGCTGGAGGGCCGCGTCGGTTCGGTGGCTTCCGGCAGCCAGACCCGCTGAAGGAGCTGAACCAGCGCGTCGTCGGGACGCACCGCGCGCATGGCGGCAAGTCCCTCTCGGATGACGTCGGGGCGATCGGTCTGGTAGCCGATGTAGCCGACCACCAGGCCGAAGTCGTAGCGGTCCGCGCTCACCTGCCCGGGCGCGCCGGGGGCAGCGCCCGCGGCGATGCGCTCGCGCGACATGCCGAGCGCGGCGTCGAGCCGCGCGGGCGGCGGGAGCACCTCCGCGCCCAGGTGCGTGTCGATCATCTCGGGGTGCGACGCGAACAGCTTGTGCAGCGAGAGGGCCGCGCTGACGGGGAGGCCGGCACCGATCTGCGCGTTGGCCACGCCCGCGAGCGCAGCCGCGCTGCCGGGCACCACCGCCAGCACCGACGCGTAGCGCTCCTCGGCGCGGAAGAAGTCGCCGCGGCCCATCGCCACGGCGCCGAGTTCCATCATGTCCTTGATGGCCGAGGAATCCTCCGGCACCAGCGACTGCAGCTTGCGCCCGTGGCGAAGCACGTACGCGAGGTCGTCGATGCTCGGCGCCTTGGGCTCGTCCTTGCCGTCCTTCGCCTCGCCGCTTCCCTTCGCGCCCGCGCCGCCCTGCTGGCCGGGCTCCGTGCCGGGGACCTCGGTGCCCTCGCCGGGCCGCTCGGCGCCGGTCTCGCGACGCGGGCCGGTGCCGCCGCGGGGCCCCTGCTCCACGCCGCTGCGGATCAGCTGGCCACGCAGCCAGTCCATGTCGGTCCCCAGCGTCCGGTTGATGGACTCGGCGCGCGCCTTGCGCTGCTCGTCGGTGGTCGGCTCGGGCACCTTGTCGGCCGCGCGCGCGCGCAGCGCATCGTAGATCGACGTGTACTCGGGCACCAGGATCGGCTGCACGCGCGCGGCATCGGCGAGGTTGGAGCCGGGAAGGAGCGCCGTCTCCGAGAGCGGCTGGCCCACCACCATGTCGCGCTGCGTGCGGCCCTGCAGGATGTCCTGCTTCAGGCGCTGCCGGTCGTACGTGGAGAGCCCCAGGCCCGCGAGCGTGTCGTCGAGCTCGACCTCGTTGCGGCGCGATCGGCCCGTGGACTCGGAGATGGCCTGCGTGACGCGCCAGTTCAGGCGCTCGCTCACGTCGCGCACGTTCGCGGGGTCGATGATGTCGGCCTGCCGCTTCATCTTCTTGGCGCCGTCGGCGCTGAAGCGGTCGAAGGCGATGCGCGCGTCGAGCGGCTGCTGGTCGGTCAGGATGTCGCGCGCCGAGGCGTTGGCGTAGGTACGCGTGTACATGATGGCCCCGAACTGCTGGCTGGCCTTCAGCGGGTCGTAGTTGGCCTGCGCCATGTACGGGCTGGAGTAGACGCTGTACGCGCGCCAGAAGCGGTTGTCGTCGGAGCCGGTCTGGCCCGTGAACTCCGACTGCTCGCGGTAGCCCACGCTGCCGCGGAACTCACGGCCGCCGCCAACGTCGCCCGTCACGATGAGGTTGCGCGAGTAGTAGTCGACCTTGGCCGCCTGGCCGTTGTCGCCGGACCCGCCGACGCGCGTGTTGGCATCGAGCACGCCGTAGTTGGAGGTGCGCTTGGGGTCGGAGTGGCGCGTGTCGCGCGACAGCGCGTCGCCGCCGCCAAGCGCGGTCTGCGCGTGGCAGGTGGGCTGGCACAGGGCCACGGAGGCCGCGATCGAAGCCGGGATCAGCGTCAGGCGCATGGCGAAAGCGTAGCATCGACGCGCCGATTCCCGATGCAGCAAACGGCCCCGCGCACCATCAGCCCGCTCGCCACCGCCCTCACGCTGGCCGCGGTGGCGTTCGCGGTGGCGGTGGGCATGACGGCGCCGCGGCTGCGCGACCGGCACGGCTCGCCGCAGCAGGACCTGCCGCTCGGTGACCTGGCCGCCATCGCCGCCATCCATGAGTCGCGCGCCGAGGAAGACGCCGCGGCCGGGCGTGAGCGCGGGCGCGCCATCGAAGCCCTCGCGGAACTCACCGCCGCGACCGTGGGCACGCGCACCGCTCCGGACCTGGCGTCCACGGCGTGGTCGCTCGACGACGTGCGCAACGTCGAGCTGGCGCCCGGGCTGACGGGCACGATGCTCCTCTACCGATCGCCCGAGCGGCCCACGCGCCTGAGCATCACCATGCTCCCGGACGCCGGGCATGCGGTGCGCCTCGACGGCTTCGGCCGCGCGGCGCCCATCGCGCCGGGCCACGAATGGCTCGGGCGCCTCGAGCCCTCCGGCCGCGGTCCCGCGCGCGTGGCGTGGGCGCTCGCCGACGGGCGCGTGCTCTGGCTGGTGCTCGCCGAGCGCGAGCAGGACGTGGCCGTGGTGGCGCCGCTCCTCAAGTAGCCTCACGCGCCCGCATGGCCGCCTACATCACCACGCCCATCTACTACGTCAACGACCGGCCGCACATCGGCCACGCCTACACCACCACGGTGTGCGACGTGTGGGCGCGCGCCATGCGGCTGCGCGGCGAGGACGTCTTCTTCCTCACCGGCACCGACGAGCACGGCGTGAAGGTCGAGAAGAGCGCCGCCGCCAAGGGCGTCACGCCGCAGGCGCTCGCCGACGAGAACGCCGCGGAGTTCCGCCGCGTGCTGCAGGTGTTCGGGCTGTCGAACGACGACTTCATCCGCACCACCGAGCCGCGCCACGAGCGGCAGGTGCAGGCGTTCGTGAAGCGGCTCCTGGACTCCGGCAGCGTGTACCTCGGCACCTTCGAGGGCTGGTACGACGAGGGCCAGGAGGAGTACTACACCGAGACCAAGGCCAAGGAACTCGACTACCGGAGCCCCATCAGCGGCCGACCGCTCGCGCGCGCCACCGAGCAGAACTACTACTTCCGCCTCAGCGCGTTGCAGGGCAGGCTGGAGCAGTTCTTCGCCGCCAACCCGGGCTTCGTGCAGCCGGCTGCCCGGCAGAACGAGGTGCTTGGCCGGCTGCGCGATGGGCTCCAGGACGTGCCCATCACGCGCACCAACTTCACGTGGGGCATCCCGTTCCCGGGAGACGAGAAGCACGTGATCTACGTGTGGATCGATGCGCTCTTCAACTACGTGACGGCGCTCGGCCTCGGCGAGCCGGGCGGCGAGCTCGCCAAGCAGCGCGCCGGGTTCTGGCCCGCGCAGTACCACGTGATCGGCAAGGAGATCCTGTGGTTCCACGCGGTCATCTGGCCGGCGCTCCTGATGGCGCTGGAACTGCCCATGCCGCGGCGCATCCACGCGCACAGCTTCTGGATCGCCGACGGGCAGAAGATGTCGAAGTCGATGGGCAACTTCGTCGACCTCCCCACCATCGAGGGCTACTTCGCCAAGTACGGGCTCGATGCCTGGCGCTGGTACATGGCCACGCAGGGCCCGCTGCAGGCAAGCGACTCCGACTTCCGCGCGCAGCACTTCCACGACACCTACACCAGCGAGCTGGTGAACGTGGTCGGCAACTGCCCGAGCCGGGTGACGGCCATGATCGGCAAGTACTTCGAGGGCAGGATGCCCGCCGACGCGCAGCGCGGCGGCGAGTGGCCGGCGCGGTGCGCGGCGCTCGCGGCCGAGTGGTCGAAGGCGATCGACGAGCTCGACCTCGCCGCCGCGGCCCATGCGCCGATGACGCTCCTGCGCGAGGTGGACGCATTCATCAACCGCACCGAGCCGTTCAAGGTGGCGAAGGACCCCGCGCGCGCCGGCGAGCTCGCGAGCATCCTCGCGCAGTGCGCCGAGGCCGTGCGCATCGCGGGCGTCATGCTCGAGCCGTTCCTGCCGCAGAAGATGGCGGAACTGCGCGCGGCGCTGGGCACCTCGGCCGACCTGCCGTTCGCGCAGCGCACCGCCTGGGGCGGAATCGCGCCCGGCACCGCACTGGCCAAGTGCGCGCTCTTCCCGCGGGTGTGAAATGGTGTCCGGGGTAACCCCGCACTCCCTTATCGCGGACCTTGGCGGATCCCGCCGTCGGACAGCTCGATCCGCCGCTCGCGGTACAGCGCGCCGATCGCCTGCTTGAACGCCTTCTTGCTGGCGCCGAAGCGCACGCGGATGTCCGCCGGCGTCGAATGGTCGCCGACCGGGAGCGTGCCCCCGGCGGCGGCGAGCGCCTCCATGATGCGTTCCCCCAGCGGCGCCACGCGCGCGTAGCCCGCGGGATCGAACCCGAGGTCCACCTTGCCGTCATCGCGCACGGCGCGAACGAAGGCGCGCAGGCGCTCGCCGTAGCGCACCTCGCGCGGCGCACCGTCCGTGAACAGCAGTCCGCGGTGCGCGTTCTCCACCACCACGCCGAACCCGAGCGGCGACTTCGCGAACACCAGCGCGTCCACCTCCTGCCCGGCGCGGTACATCGGCACGCCGCCGCGCAGGTGGTCGTCCACCTTCGCGCTGGCGATGATGCGGTCGGTGCGGCCGTCGATGATCACCGCCACCACCACGCGCTGCCCCAGCTTCACCGGCTTGCCCTGCTCGCGGAACGGAAGCAGCAGGTCCTTTGGCAGCCCCCATCCCAGGAACGCACCGGCGCGCTCGCTGATGTCGCGCACCTCCATGCAGGCAAACTCGCCCACCATCGCAAGCGGGCGCTCGGTGGTGGCCACCAGCCGATCCTCCGAATCCCGGTAGAGGAACGCGTCCACCTGCGCACCCGGCCGCATCGCGCCGGTCACGTACCGCCGCGGCAGCAGCACCTCCCCGAGCGCGCCCGCGTCGAGGTACGCACCCGCATCCGCGATGCGCGCGACCGTCAGGAGATTGCGTCGACCGAGCATGGAAAATGGCCCCGTTCCTCCCGGACCATTCTGATGTTACGGCGCGCCGCGAGCCGCCCCGGAACGGGCACCCTCGGGTTCAATGGGAACCACGGACAAAGCCACCGCCCCCGCCAAGGCTCCGGTGCCCTTGGTCCGCGAGGTGATGATGGCCGCGGGCGCGATGCTCGCGACGTTCACCGCGCTGGCCGCGCTGGTCAATCCATGGTTCCTCGCCGGCACCGGCTTCGTCGGCATGGGCCTCTTCATCGCTGGCCTCACCGGAATCTGCCCCATGGCCACGGTGCTTTCCAAAATGCCGTGGGGCCGTGCAACCGCGGCGCCGAAGACTGCGAACAAGTCCCGGGCTGCCTGCTCCAGCAAGTCCTGCTGCAGCTGACACGCGGACCCCAGGCCCCCACGAGGAGCGGCGCCCCGTCGAAAGACGCCGGGCGCCGCTTCATTTCCGCGCCGTCGGCAACCCCGCCTTCTTCCAGGCCTCGAACCCGCCGGCCACGTTCACGGCGTCGAACCCTGCCCGGCGCAGCATGCTGGTGGCCGCGGCGCTGCGGCCGCCGAGCGCGCAGTGCACCAGGATCCGCTGCCCGCGCGGAAGCACCGCGAGCCGAGGCGCAAGCCGCGTGTACGCGATGTTGGTCGAACCCTCGAGGCACCCGGCCGCATGCTCCGACGCGCCGCGTACGTCGAGCACGAATGCCTGGCGTCGATGCGCATCGGCCTCATGCACGCTCACCTCGGGCGCCGTGGCCAGGCGCGGTGCCGAGGCCACGGCCGCCGGCGGAACCACGGCCTCGAACCGGTCGTAGCCGATGCGCACCAGGTCGCGGATGATCTCGTCCGCGCGCCCCGGTTCGCACACCAGCACGATGCGCTCCTCGGGCTTGAGGTACGAACCCACCACCATCGGCAGCATCTTGCCAACGGGAGCCTGGATCGATCCCGGCAGGTGCCCGTCGCGGAACGCCGCCCACGGCCGCGTGTCCACCACCACGGTGCCCGCCCGCTCCCACTCGGCCGCGTGCGCCGCGGCGTCCGTCACCACCGGCGGCGCGGGCATGGAACCGAGCACCGGCACGCCGTCGCGGTTCATCGCCTTCATGCGCGCGAAGTAGAGGGGCGGCTCCGGCTGGCCGCTCAGGATGTCCTTCACGAACGCAGCCTCGTCGCCCACCAGCTTCAGCGCCGGGCTGTTTGCCACCTCGTAGCCCACGGTCGACTGCGGGATCGCGCCGAGCGCCTTTCCGCAGGCACTTCCGGCACCGTGCGCCGGCCACACCTGCACATGGCCGGGCAGCTTCACGAAGCGCGCAGCGCTGCGCCACAGGGCGTGCGCGCTCGGCTCGGCGATGCCTTCCACCCCCGCCGCGCTCTCGAGGAGGTCCGGCCGCCCGAGGTCGCCGACGAACACGAAGTCGCCGGTGATCATGCCCATGGGCTCGGTGGCGCCGCCGCCGTGGTCGGTCACCAGGAAGCTCATGTGCTCGGGCGTGTGGCCCGGCGTGTGCACCGCACGGAAGCCGATGTTTCCCACGCGGAACTCCGTGCCGTCCGCGAGCAGCGTGTGCTTGTAGGGGCCCAGCCACCTCGACTGCCACTCGCTTCCACCCTGCCCGCTCGCGTAGACGCGCGCCCCCGTGCGCTCGGCCAGCTCGCGCGCGCCGCTCAGGAAGTCGGCATGGATGTGGGTCTCGGCGACGGCCACGATGCGCAGGCCGTTGGCCGCCGCGATGGCCTCGTAGCGGTCCACGTCGCGCTCGGGGTCGAACACGATGGCCTCGCCCGTGCGCTGGCAGCCGATCAGGTAGGCGTACTGAGCGAGCTTCGGGTCCTCGATCTGTCGCAGCAGCATGGTTGGCTCCTCGCGGATGTGATACCTGCCGTGGCCCCGGGAGTCCCGGATCACGCGGTCCCAAAGCAAAACCACCCGCCGCAATGCATGCGGTCGGGCGGGGGCGTGGCTTGGGTGGCGCGCGGACGGTCTCAGCGGCGGCGGCGGGCCGTGAAGGCCGCGAGTCCGATGAGCGCAATCGCGCCGGGCGCGGGCACGTAGTTCAGGTCCAGGCGCACCGCATCGAGCGACATGCTGCCGGAGGCGGCGGCAAACTCCACGCGGAAGCCCGTGGCCGCGAACGGCACGGACGCGGTGTTCCACGTGTACGCCATGGTGCGGATGTTGCCCTGCGGCTGCGCGGGGGCGTCGGCGCGGATCTCCGAGAGCGCCGGCGCGAGCGAGAGGCTGTTGCCCGCGTTGTCGAAGAGCGACAGGCGGACGCTGCCGGCCGAGATGAGGGTACCGGCGGTGGCGACGTTCATCACCACCTGGACCGGGCTGTTTGCGTTTGCGAGCGTGCCGCCCATGATCATGATGTAGAGCGGCGCGTTGATGCTGTAGATGTTGCCCGTGCCCGTGATGAACGAGCCCGGTGCGAAGTTCATGAGCGAGAACGGCGAGCTGCCGGCCTGGTCGGGCAGGTTGGCGCCGCCGCTGGCCTGCGTGAACGACTCCCACGCGGCGAACTGGGAGTTGACGCTCCCTGCCCACGCCGGAATCAGCGGATTGACGAGCCCCCCTTGTGCGGATGCGACGGCGACGAACGCAGCGACTGATGACGCAATAACGCGCATGACCTTTTCCTCTCTCAAGACTTCAAGAACCGATCGCCGGGCGGCAGCGCCTGGCAAGTGAACCGTGCCCTGTGAAGCGCATTGCGCCACCAAAAGGGATCACGTCGGATCGGGATTCCGACTCTCGGACGATGAAAATGGCCCTATGGGACGCAGCGGGGTCCGACGGCGCGCGTCAGTACGACTTTGCCCAGACCACGCGGCCCGTACTTGGACGTCCAGTAATCACGCACTTTCCGGTCTCTGAGGATGCCTCGAGCGGAATGCACCGGATCGTGACGCCAAGGCGGTCCTTCACCTCGGCCTCCACCGCGGCGTCGCCGCAGAAGTGCGCCAGCGCAAAGCCGCCATGGATCTCTGGCGACGCGTTCTCGTCGCCCGTGCGCGTGGGGGTGAAGAACGCCTCGAACTCCGCGGTCGTGTCGATGGTGCGCGTGTGCGCATCTCGGAACGCCCGCGCCTTGGCGAGCATGCCGTCCTGGATCTCCTGCAGCAGCGCGGCCGCGCCGCGAACGAACTCGTCGCGCGGCATCGACTGCTTGTCCTTCGTGCCGCGGTCGCGGCGCCCCACGAACACCGAGCCCTGCTCGATGTCGCGCGGCCCCACCTCGATGCGCACGGGCACGCCCTTCTTCACCCACTGCCACATCTTGTCGCCGCCGCGCAGGTCGCGCGCGTCCACCTCGACCTCGATCGGCCGGCCCGCGAACTGCTGCGCACGCAGGTCCTCGGCCAGCTTCCGGCAGTGGTCGAGCACCTGCTGCGCGGTCTCGGGCTTGTGCGCCACCGGCAGGATCACCACGTGCGTCGGCGCCAGGCGCGGCGGCACGCAGAGGCCGTCGTCGTCCGAATGCGTCATGATCATCGCGCCGATCAGCCGGGTGCTGACGCCCCAGCTCGTGGTCCATGCGTACTTCTGCTGCCCGTCGGCATCGAGGAACTGGATCTCGCTGGCCTTGGAGAAGTTCTGCCCCAGGAAGTGGCTGGTCCCGGCCTGCAGCGCCTTGCGGTCCTGCATCATGGCCTCGATGCAGTACGTCTCCTCTGCGCCGGGAAACCGCTCGCCCTCGGTCTTGCGCCCCTGCAGCACGGGCATGGCCATCCAGTTCTCGGCGAAGTCGGCGTAGACGCCGAGCATCCGCATCGTCTCCTCCTCCGCCTCCTCGCGCGTGGCGTGCGCGGTGTGGCCCTCCTGCCAGAGGAACTCGGCGGTGCGCAGGAAGAGGCGCGTGCGCATCTCCCAGCGCACCACGTTCGCCCACTGGTTGATGAGGAGCGGGAGGTCTCGGTAGCTCTGCACCCACTTGGCGAACGTGGCGCCGATGATCGTCTCGCTCGTCGGGCGGACGATGAGCGGCTCCTCGAGCTCGCCGTCGGGGACGAGCTTCCCGTCGGGGCCGGCCTTCAGGCGGTGGTGCGTGACCACCGCGCACTCCTTCGCGAACCCGTCGACGTGCTGCGCCTCCTTCTCGAGGAAGCTCAGCGGGATGAAGAGCGGGAAGTAGGCGTTGCGGTGCCCGGTGGCCTTGAACATGCCGTCGAGCACGCGCTGCACGTTCTCCCAGATCGCGTAGCCCCACGGCTTGATCACCATGCAGCCGCGGACCGGGCTGTTCTCGGCAAGGTCGCCCGCGCGCACCACCTGCTGGTACCACTCGGAGTAGTTCTCCTCGCGGGTGGGGGTGATGGCCGTCTTGGCGGCGCCGCCCTGGGGCGCGCCCTTCTGCTTCTCGTTGCCGCTCATGGGGGGAACAGGGTACACGCGCCCCCGCGGCGCACGCACTCAGCGACGGCGGCGGCCGCGGCCCGTCGACACCAGGCGACGCACCTCGCCCGCCTTGGGCTCGAGCACCTTGCGCGCGCGCCGGCGCGCCGCGCGCAGGAGCTGCTGCCGACGCGAACGCACCTCGCGGAGGAGATCGTCCACCTGCCGCGGGTCGGGGAACTCCGCGCGCCGCTCCGAGAGCAGTCCCTCGAGCAGGCCGAGGTCGCGGTCCTCGCCGATGGCCGACACCACGCGCCCGAGGCTCGAGGCGAGGCGCTCGATGCGGCGCCGCGGACCGAGGCGCGACACGAGCACGAGCTGCAGCGCGAGCCGCTGGCATTCCTTGCGGACCTCGTGCAGCGCGTCGAGGTGGCCCGCGTTCCACGGCACCGCCGCCTGCCGGCGGGCGCGGCGCCAGCGGCGCGCGATGGCCGAGGCGATCGAATCCGGCCCGACCGCGCGCAGGTCCGCCGCGAGCATGCGCGCGCGCAGGCCCTCGAGCTGTCCCCGGATGATGGCCGCGGCCTGGTGCCAGTCGGCGGATGCCGTGGTGGCCTTGTCGGGCGCGAGCACCGCCACCGCGATGGCACCGGTGCTGCGGCGGAGCGCCGGCGGAAGCACCTCGCACACGTCGGTGATGGTCTCGATGAGCACGTCGCGGTCGCGCGTGGCGGAGAGGCGCTCGGCGGTGGCGCGCACCTCCTCCTGCACCGCGCGCACCTCCACGGCATCCACCGCGCCCTTGCACAGGCTGGCGCCCGCCCGGAAGCGCTTCAGCGCACGGCGCAGCTCATGCACCGCGCGGCGGCGGCGCGGCTGCTCCCAGCTGGCGAGGTCATCGCACTCGAGGAGGGCCGTGTCGATCTCGGCGAGCAGCGCATCGCGCAGCGACTCGCCCAGGTCCTCCGCCGGGCGCACGCGCGCCGGCAGCCGCGAGCGCTCGTCGCCGTCACCCATGCCGCATCGCCACCGCCACGATGCCGGTGGCCCCCAGCACGATCGACACGACGCCGTTGAGCAGCGTGAAGTGCCGCGCGAAGCGCGGCGCGCCGCCCGTGGCCAGGAGCACGTGCTCCATGCAGATCACCGCGGCCGCCACCAGCACAGCCGCGCCGAACGCGGGCCCGAGCCGAGGGTCCGCGCGCCAGCACGCCACGAGGCACGCAACGCTCCCCGCGTGCATCGCGCGCGAGACCCACGCGGCGCGCGCGTCCCCAAGGCGCGACGGCATGCTGTGCAGGCCCTCGCGGACGTCCACCTGGGTGTCCTGCATCGCGTAGAGCACGTCGAAGCCGGCAACCCACAGGATCACGGCGCCGGCGAGGAACCACGGCGCGGGTTCCGCGAGCGCCTCCGGACGCACGGCGATGGCCGCGGCGAGCGGGCTCATGGCAAGGCTCGCGCCCAGCCACACGTGGCACAGCATGCTGAAGCGCTTCAGCAGCCCGTAGGCCGAGATCCAGGCAAGGACGGGCAAGGAGAGCCACAGCGGCCAACGGTTCCCGAAGAGCGGCACGAACGCAGCGCAGAGCGCCACGAACGCAGCCGAGGCAAGCACGAACGCCGCGCGCGCCTGCGCCAACGAGATGCGCCCGGCAGGAAGCGCGCGTCCGGCGGTCCGCGGGTTGCGTGCGTCGATGTCGCGGTCAAGCAGGCGGTTCGCCACCATGGCCGCGGTGCGAGCGCTCACCATGCAGCCCACCACGAGCGCAGCGAGCACGGCCACGTCGCGCGGCGCGGGGCGCTCGGTGCCCACGGCCATCGCCGCGCCGAGGAGCGCGAACGGCAGTGCGAACACCGAGTGCGAGAGCTTGATGTCCTTCGCGATCTCGCGTGCGGCGGCGAGACCGGCAGCCGTCACTTCGAGGGCTCCTCGCCGCCCGCGGCCGGCGCGGCACGCGGGGGCTGCGCGGCGGACGCGGGTGCGGTCCCCGCGGCGGCCGGCGCAGGGGCCGAGGCGGCGCGGCGCGCCCGCAGCTCGTCGGCCGCGGCCTTGCCGCACATGCGCTCGACCACCTCGATCGGCTGCGTGCAGACCGGGTCCTTCACGGGCACCTTCCAGTACTGCAGGTAGCTCGGCTTGTAGTCGAAGCCGCCGGATGCGCCGCCGAGGTGCACCGTGACGGTCTGGTAGAAGCCGTCGCGCGAGGGGTACTCGATGTCGACCTGCGCCTTGCTGCCGTCGATGCGGGCCTGGCGGACCGTCCAGACGTTCGTGTCACCGGGGCACATCGGCTTGCCCGGCGCAAGCCCTCGCTCGAATGTCGAGAACGCCGCGACGTTCATCTCCGAGGGCAGGTTGTAGACCAGCGGGCTGTCCTTGGCGATCTGCTCGTGCGCGAACTTCACCGCGCTGATCACCACCTGCGGAAGCGGCGGCGTGTCCGTCGAGATCCCGGGCGCCCCGCCCATCGACGGCCACGTGCGCGGCGCCGAGCACGCCGCAAGCGAGGCCACCAGCGCGGCACCCGTTGCCCACGAAGCGATGCGAGCCGGCACGATCCGATCCATGGAGTGCGAAGCCATGCCGCGAAGTGTAGGTAAATCCGTTCCTGGTTACTTTGGCACCAATTTCTTTCTCCAGAGAAACGCGGTGCGGGAAGTGAGATGTGGGGTCCAGGGTGCCGAGGTGCCTCTGCGAAAGGCGGTGGGGTCGGTTGCGCGGTGCGGTGTGCACCTGGACGCCTCGGCGACCGGCGGTGGGGGCGGTCGCTCGGCGTAGTGAGTGCCTGGGCGCCTCGGCGACCGGCGGTGGCCTCAGTCGCTCGGACAAGTTGCACGCAACGGGTGCATCTGCGGCGAGGAGCGCGCGGCCGGGGCGTGCAACAACTCGCTTGATGAGGCCACCACCGTTCGCTGTCGGCTCGGGGCGCCGAACGTCGGGAGGCGGTCGGGCGCCAGCTGTCGTTCATCAGCAGGCGGTCGGGCGCCGGCTGTCGAGCTTCAACAGGCGGTCGAATGGGGGGCGCCTTCCGTCACTCGGCGAGCGCCCCGCAGTGAGCACGGGAACCCCCGGCGCAGCGCCGTATGCAGGCGAGAAGTCCGGCAGCTGCGGTACCGACTACTCCCGGGTGCATCCCGGACGAACGCATGCATATCGAGGCCGCAGCGGAACCTGGTGGAGCAAGGCCGTGCGCGAGACGGGGGTCCCGGCGCAACGAAGGGGCGCGGCCACCGCCGGAACCACCGCAACCCGTCAACCGCCCGACGTCAGAGCACCCACGGCGATTTCCCTAGAGAAAACAACTGGTGCCAAAGGAACCAGGAGCGGATTTACGAGCCGGCCTTCGCCACCTGCCAGTACTCGACGTCGACCGGCACCTGCCGACCGAAGATCGTCACCAGCACGCGCACGATGCCCTTGTCCGGCACGGTGCTGTCGACGGTGCCCTCGTAGTTCTGGAACGGGCCTTCCTTGATCGTGACGGCGTCGCCGGCGGCGAAGTCCATCTTGACCTGCGGGGCCTGCTCCGCGGGGCGGCTGTCGAACAGCATCTTCTCGACCTCGGCCGGGCCCATCGGGGTGGGACGTCCCGCGGTGCCGACGAAGTCGCCGACGCCCGTGGTCTCCTTGATCAGGAAGAACACGTCCTGCGGGATGCGGCCATCGGCCTCGAGGCGCATCTCCACGAACACGTAGCCCGGATAGAGCTTGGTCTCGGTGATCTTCTGCTTGCCGGCCTTGAGCGTCTTGGTCTTCTCGGTCGGCACCATGATGCGGCCGACGGACTGCTCCAGTCCCTCGATCTGCACCTTGCGCAGCAGCGTGTTGCGGACCGAGTCCTCCTTGTTGGAGGCCACGCGCAGCACGAACCAGTTGAAGCCCGGACGGAACATCGGGAGTTCCGACTCGTCCTGCGGCGGCACCGCCACCACGGGCTCCGCGGCCTTCTTGCCGCGACGCGAGGGCTCGAGCGCCTTGCCGGTCTCGACGCCGAAGTCGCTCAGGCGCGGGCCGGCGATCTTCTGCAGCGCGTCGCGGCCGCGGGCCAGCGTCTTGCCGCCGTCGGTACGGGTCATGGCGCCCTCGTGGGCGCCCTCGTGGGCGTCCGCGTGCTCGTGCTCGTGGGTCTCGTTGCTCAGGTCCATCGTTCGATCCTCCGCGCGCCGGACGGCGCCGTCACTCCGACTCCAGGACGCTGCTGTCGAGCACGCCGACCTGCAGGAATCCCCACGCGAACGCACGGTCGCACACGAAGCAGAACATCGCGATGGCGAGCATCGTGACGATCACCACGCCGGTCGAGTTGGTGATCTCGCGCCGCGTGGACCAGTTCACCTTGCGCATCTCGGCCTCGGTGGCGATCAGGAAGTCCACCGAGCGCGGGTTGCGCCCGAGCAGCCAGAACACCAGCGAGCCCAGGCCCGCGAAGAACACCAGCGCGGCGCCGATGGCCACGTACCCGGCGACGTCGCCGCCGCCCGAGCCGAGCTTCGACCACGTCCAGTACGTGCCCTGGGCGATGAGCAGGCCGAAGGCCGACGCGGAGATCATCCGCGTCCAGTACCCCTGCCCGCTCTTGTAGATGGCCTCTGATGCCATGGTCTGCAGTCCTTCCGTTTCGAACACGCCAGGAGTGAATCGAACACTCAACCTGCGGATTTGGAATCCGCTGCTCTGCCAATTGAGCTACTGGCGTCCATGCGTAGCGCCGCGGGGAACGGCCGGGGGCCGCGCCGCGCGACGGTCACTTGCGCTTGATCTTGTGCAGCGTGTGCTTGCGGAGACGGGGGCTGTACTTCATGAAGCCCTCCTTCACCTTCTCGGAGATGCCGCCCTTCACCCGGATCTCGGTCCGGTAGTTCAGGTCGCCGGTCTCCGTGCACTGGAGCCACACATATTCGCGGTCGAGAGCGCGCTTTGCCATCGTTCGTACCTCGGGTCAGCCGGTCCGGGGCCCGCCGCGCGGAACTGCGCGGCGGGCCCGGACGGCATGTCGGTCAATGTCAGGCCAGGATCTTGGTCACGACGCCCGAGCCCACGGTGCGGCCACCCTCGCGCACGGCGAAGCGGACGCCCTCTTCCATGGCCACGCCCTTGTCACCGAGGTCCACGACCATGGTGATGTTGTCGCCGGGCATGCACATCTCGGCGCCCTTGAGCTCCGCGATCTGGCCGGTGATGTCGGTGGTGCGGAAGTAGAACTGCGGCTTGTAGCCCTTGAAGAACGGAGTGTGGCGGCCACCCTCCTCCTTCGTGAGCACGTACACCTGCGACTCGAACTTGGTGTGGGGCTTGATCGAGCCGGGCTTGCACAGCACCTGTCCGCGCTCGATGTCGTCCTTCTCGATGCCGCGCATCAGGCAGCCGACGTTGTCGCCGGCGATGCCCTGGTCGAGCGTCTTCTGGAACATCTCGACGCCGGTGATGGTGGTCTTCTGGTTCGGGCGGAGGCCGACGATCTCGACCTCGTCGCCGACCTTGACCACGCCGCGCTCGATGCGGCCGGTGCACACGGTGCCGCGGCCCTTGATGCTGAACACGTCCTCGACGCTCATGAGGAACGGCTTGTCGACCTCGCGCTGCGGCTCGGGGATGTAGGTGTCGATGGCCTCCATCAGCTTGGTGATGCACTCCGAGGCCTTCGCGTCGCCGGGGTTGGACAGGGCCGGGAAGGCCGCGCCGCGCACCACCGGGGTCTCGTCGCCGGGGAAGCCGTACTTGGACAGCAGGTCGCGCACCTCGACCTCGATGAGGTCGAGGAGCTCGGCGTCGTCGACGAGGTCGATCTTGTTCAGGAAGACCACGATCTTGGGCACGCCGACCTGGCGGGCCAGGAGGATGTGCTCGCGCGTCTGCGGCATCGGGCCGTCGGCGGCCGAGACCACCAGGATCGCGCCGTCCATCTGCGCGGCGCCGGTGATCATGTTCTTCACGTAGTCGGCGTGGCCGGGGCAGTCGACGTGCGCGTAGTGGCGGTTCGGGGTCTCGTACTCGACGTGCGAGGTGGCGATCGTCACGATCTTGGTCGGGTCGCGGCGGCCCTCGGACTCGGACGCCTTGGCGACCTGGTCATAGGCCACCGGCGCGCTCAGGCCCTTCGCGGCCTGCACGGCGGTGATCGCGGCGGTCAGCGTGGTCTTGCCGTGGTCGACGTGGCCGATCGTGCCGACGTTGACGTGGGGCTTGGTGCGGGTGAACGTTCCCTTTGCCATGGCTGTTCAGTGCTCCGAAAGAAGGGTGTTGATGCGCGCGGGGCGCTGGTGTGCTGGCCGCGCGTTCTGGAAGAAGGTGACAGGTGCGGCCGCGCCTGCCAGACCTAAGCCACCGAAGGGGCTTGAACCCTCGACCTCACCCTTACCAAGGGTGTGCTCTACCACTGAGCTACGGTGGCCAACGATGACAACGCCGCCCGTTGCACGAGCGGCGAACCGGAAAGACTACCGAAACCCCGCCCCGGATTCAAGCGTCCGGCCACATGGCGCCCGCTCGGATTCCCGTGAATTCCGAGTCTGCGCCGCGCCAGGTTCGCAAGGAACGGGCAAAGGCCAATAAAGACGCCGCCCCTGACCCACGCTCAGTTCTGCTGGTCGAGGCGCTCCACGCGCGTCTGGCGGTTGTTGCGGAGGTCCTGCAGGTTCAGCCACTTGCCCATGGTGGCCACGTGGGCGTCGAGGTACAGCATGCAGCACACGTCGCCGACGTAGCGGAACTCCACCTCGCACTCGGGCGATGCGGGGAGCCAGATGTTCTGCGTCTGCGGGTTGCTCGGGTCCGGAAGCGGGATGGTCTCGCCCGCACGGCTGTCGACGGCGTACAACGACATGCCGGGGTACTTGATCATCGCGTTCGTGTACCAGTTGCTGCTGCCGGCGGCGTTGGGCACCGCGCTGAAGAAGTCGTTCGCCGCGAAGTAGCCGGGCTGCCCCTGCTCACGGATCGACGCGCCCGCGCCGAACGGCCGCGCGTCCGTGTCGGCGTCGGTGGGCATGGCCTTCTGGATGCCGACCTTCGAACGGAACGGGTCCGTGTCAACCATGCCCGGGTTCGTGTACGCCCAGTAGTCGGGCGAGTCGTAGCGATAGTCCCAGGTGGGGCTCGGCACCTCGGCGGGCTCGCCGCCCGGGTCGTTGGGGTTGCCCACGGGCACCAGCGGGCCGAACTTCCCCGTGGTCCAGAGGATGTCCGTCCACGAGCCCTTGCGCAGCTCGCCGGTGTTGGGCGTGGTGCCCGCAGGCGATGCCGTGCGCACGATGGTCTTCGCGAACTGCCCCGCGTAGTCGAACTGGCTGGGAACGATGTGGTCGCGGTTGTCGAGCGAGTACGCAGTCATCAGCGCTCCGATCGAGCGCAGATTGCTCTGGCTGGAAACCAGCTGCCCGTTGCGCCGCAGGATGCCGAGCGCCGGCAGCAGGATGCCGACGAGCGCCGCGATCACCGCCACCAC